>OIWM01001950.1_pt1 | contig 18446 bp, 16 predicted proteins | sample 1587451 | NCBI WGS metagenome assembly OIWM01 (sample SAMEA3888907, study PRJEB22519) | human gut metagenome | biome: human gut; feature: human-associated habitat; material: faeces | place: Denmark | collected 2011
AGGCCATCGTGCAGCAGATGCCCCCCAACCCCTACGACTGCATCATCTCCCGCGGCGGCACCGCCGCCCTCATCCGGCAGGTGACCGACCTGCCGGTGGTGGACATCCACATCTCGGTGTACGACGTGCTGCGCACCATGAAGCTGGCCGAGAATTATTCCAGCCTCTACGCCATCGTGGGCTTCCCCTCCATCACCGAGCCGGCCCACACCCTGTGCAGTCTGCTGGACTTCAACCTCGACATCCTCACCGTGAACAACGCTGCTGAGGTGCGCCACACTCTGGAGCGCCTGCAGCAGGGCGGCTACCGGATGGTGGTCTGTGACATGGTCACCCACACCATCGCCCGGGAGATGGGCTTCGATGCCTTCCTCATCACCTCCGGCGTCGAAAGCCTCCACGCCGCCATCGACCAGGCCGTGAACATCAGCTCCTGGTTCGGCTATCTGCGGCAGGAGAACCTGTTCCTCCGCAGCATCACTCAGGGCCAGAATGGCCGCGTCATCGTCATGGAGTCCAACGGCGACCTCTTCTACAGCAGCATCTCCGAAGTCCCAGCGGAGCTGAGCAGCGTTCTTCAGTCCCACATCCGGGAGATACCGGCCAGCGGCAACCTCCGCTTTTACTACACCGAGCGGGACCAGCTCTACAGCATCACCGCCCAGCAGCTACTGTGTTCCGGCCCGCATCCCGCTCCATTCCAGCCGTCCCGGCCTGCGCACTCTGAACAAGGGCGAGTGCGAATACCTCTTCGCCAACAGCTTCTACAGCCTCAGCGGCGCGATGGGTACCCAGGCGGCCGAGATACGCTCCCTCGCCCTGCTGCGCCAGCCGGTATTCATCTACGGCGAGCCCGGCACCGGCAAAGAGCAGATCGCACGTTACCTCTATCTGCACAGCTCCCTTGCAAACCACCCCTTCATCGTGGTGAACTGTGCGCTGCTGAATGAGAAGACCTGGGATTTTCTGCTCAACCACTATAACTCGCCCCTGAACGCCAACGGCAACACGGTCTACTTCCAGAACTTTGAGGCTATCCCGGAACAGTGGAGCGCCGAACTGCTGGCTGCCATCGAGGAGACCGGTCTTGCCCGCCGGGTGCGGCTCATCTTCTCCTGCTCCATCGTCGAGGGGGAGCCGGTGCCGGAAGTGCTGCGGCATTTCAGTGAGCGGCTGGGCTCACTGGCCCTTCCCCTGCCCTCCCTGCGCAGCCGCTCCGACGAGATCCCGTCTCTGTCCAGCCTCTACCTCAACAGCCTGAACCTCGAGCTGGGCAAGCAGCTCTCGGGCTTCGAGCCCCGGGCCATCGAGATGCTCCGCCAGTACCCCTGGCCCAACAATTACACCCAGTTCAAGAACGTCCTGCGCGCCCTCGCCGCCCTGTCGGACGGCCCCTACATCCGGGCCGGGACGGTGGCCGATATGCTCTCCAAAGAGCGGACTCTGCGGGCCGTGCCGCAGCCGGCTTCTGCCCGCAAGCCCAGTGAGCAGACCCTCGAAGAGGTCATCCGCGATGTCGTCCAACAGACCGTCGCCGCCCACGGCGGAAATCGCGCCGCCGCTGCCCGTCAGCTGGGCATCAGCCGCACGACCCTCTGGCGCTATATGGAAAAAATCGAGCAGAAACAACAGAATGTAGAAAAAGAGTCCTGAAAAGCACAAAAAAGCTCCGGCTTTCGTACGAAAACCGGAGCTTTTTTGTGTTTTTACACGCCCGAATAGGCGGAGAAGCCACCATCGATGGGCAGGCAGATGCCGGTGATAAAACCGGCAGCGTCATTGTTCAGCAGGAACAGCAGTGCGCCCACAAGGTCCTTTTCGCTGTCGCCGAAGCGGCCCATGGGGGTCGCAGCGAGGATCTTGTTGGTACGGGCCGTCGGGGTGCCGTCCTCATTGTAGAGGAGGCTGGCGTTCTGCTCGCTGGCGAAGAAGCCCGGAGCGATGGCATTCACCCTTATCCCCTCTCCGAACTTGATGGCCAATTCCGCACACAAATATTTGGTCCAATTGGCCACGGCCGCCTTGGCCACCCCATATCCGGCCACGCGAGTAAGCGGGCGAAGGGCAGACTCCGAGGCGAAGTTGATGATGGACCCTCTACCGGACTCGGCCATAGCGCGGGCGAAAACCATAGTAGGTATAATGGTTCCGAAAAGGTTAAGTTCCGTTACCCTTTTCACGGCATCGACATCGAGATCGAAGATAGTCTTATCGGGAGGAACGGTAGCCGAAGCCATATTTCCCCCGGCGGCATTCAAAAGCACGTCTACCTTTCCGAAACGAGCCATCACCTCGCGATAATTCTCCTCAAGCACCTGTTTGTCAAGCACATTGGTCGCTAAGAACATGGCCTCTCCACCCTCGGCGGCGATTTCCTTCACCAGGGCCTCGCCTATCGAAGATGCACGTTCCAAATCCAAAAGCACCACCTTAGCACCCTGCGAAGCGAAGTACTTCACGATGGTTCCACCCAGCACCCCGCAGGCACCGGTCATCACCACCACCTTATCCTTAATGTCAAAAAGATTCTCTTTCATTATAATCCACTTTTAATGATTCCCTCTTCTAGACCGCGCAATTCGGCTAGACTCCGCATTCTTCCATAGCAGGAATAACCCGGGTTCGACTTGCGATTCAAGTCATCGCACATCTGATGTCCGTGATCCGGACGCACGGGGATGCTGATTCCGCGAAGCTGTTCCACCTCCAGAAGGGCGCGCATCATTCCATACATGTCGACATCACCCTCGAGCAGATTGGCCTCATAAAAATTACCGTCCGCATCGCGCTTGGTCGTGCGGAGATGCACGAATCCCACCCTGTCGCCGAACTCACGCATCATCGCTACGCAATCGTTATCGGCACGAACTCCGAAAGACCCCGTGCACAGGCACAGTCCATTCGAAGGATTTGGCACGGCGGCCACCAGGTCGCGAAAATCCTGCGCCGTAGACAGTATGCGCGGAAGTCCGAAAAGCGAGTAAGGCGGGTCGTCCGGATGAATCACCATCACCGAACCGCATTCGTCGGCCACAGGACATATTTGCTTCAAGAAAAATATCAAGTTCTCCCTAAGGGTATCCGCACTCACTGAGTCGTAACGCGAAAGCGCTTGGCGAAACTGCTCGAGGGTGAAACTCTCCTCGCTACCCGGAAGCCCGGCTATCATATTGCGCGTAATCAACTCTATGTCAGATTCAGACATAGCCACAAAACGCTTGCGAGCCCTCTCTATCTCATCCGGGGTGTACTCATCGAAAGCAGCCTCGCGCTTTAATATGAAAAGGTCGAACGCCATAAACGCATCCCTTTCGAAACGCAGCGCACGCGACCCATCCGGCATCGCAAAGGCCAAATCCGTTCTGGTCCAGTCGAGTACCGGCATGAAATTATACGTAATGCAGCGAATGCCACACTCCGCCAAGTTTCTGATACTCTGCTTGTAATTTTCGATATAGCGAAGATACTCGCCCTCCCGAGTCTTAATGTGTTCGTGAACCGGAACGCTTTCCACCACGCTCCACTTAAGCCCAGCATCGGAAATCATCTGTTGACGAGCACGAATCTCCGCCACGCTCCAGACCTCTCCGTTCGGAATATGATGAAGTGCGTGAACTATGTCCGTAACCCCCGCCTGCTTGATGAACTCGAGACTTACAGGGTCGCCGGGCCCATACCAGCGCCAGCTTTGCGTCATCCTAATCATTTCTCTCTTATCGTTTTAATCATCTGCAGACACTCGCTGCACCTCATTTTTATCGACTGCCAATCCTGCCGCTCGATTTCCGCCTTCGGAAACAGATTGCTGCCCATTCCCACTACGGACGCGCCGGCCTTGAACCACGATTCCAGATTGGCATACTCTGGCTTTACGCCACCCGTAACCAGAACCTGCGTCCACGGCATCGGAGCCTTGACTCCCTTCACGAATGCCGGGCCCAGCACATCGCCGGGAAAGACCTTGCACATATCGCAGCCTGCCTCTTGACTCTGGCCAATCTCGCTGACGCTCCCGCATCCGGGAATGTAAGGTACACAGCGGCGATTGCAAACGCGTGCGATCTCCGGATTGAAGAGAGGACCTACTATGAAATTGGCCCCTTCCTGCAAGAAAAGCGCGGCGGTAGGTGCATCCACTACGGAGCCGGCACCCAAAATCATCTCCGGCAGCTCTGCAGCGGCATATTTCGAGAGTTCCACGAAGATCTCGTGGGCGAAATCGCCCCTGTTCGTAAACTCGAATACCCTTATTCCTCCGTCATAGCAAGCCTTCAGAACTGACTTGGACACTTCTACGGACGGGTGGTAAAAAACCGGAACCACACCCGTAGAGAGTGCCTCGGACATAACTTTAATTTTATTGAACTTAGCCATAGCCTTTCTATCTTGAAATTCTACCCGTCGCGTTTCCGCCCATAAGGGATTCCACTTCCCTTACGGTCACCCTGTTGAAATCACCCTCTATGGTGTGCTTAAGACACGAAGCGGCCACTGCAAATTCGAGTGCGTCAGCATCGTCGCCATAGTTCAGGATACCGTAGATGAGTCCGGCCGCGAACGAATCTCCGCCGCCTACCCTATCCACGATGTCGGTAATGTCGTACTTACGAGAGACAAAGAGCCTGCTTCCATCGTAAAGAACTGCAGACCAGAGATTATGGTCGGCATTCAAGGATTCGCGCTGAGTGATGGCTATCTTCTTAGCCTTAGGGAACATACGCATAAGTGTCAAGCCTTCTGCTTCGCACCCTTCGCCCTTTATTCCGAACACCTTTTCGGCGTCTTCCTCATTTCCTATGATCACGTCGCTGTAAGACACGAGTTCTGGCATCACCTCGACTGCACTCTTTCCCCATTTCCAGAGGGTCTTGCGATAGTTCAAGTCGCAGGAAATCCTTACGCCCATTTTCGACGCAGCCTTTACTGCCTCCAGGCACACGGAAGCGGCACCCTGGCTAATAGCCGGAGTAATTCCGGTCCAGTGGAACCAGTCAGCTCCCTCGAAAATCTTCTCCCAGTCGAAGTCACCTGGCTTTACCTGAGATATGGACGAACCGGCACGGTCATAAATTACCTTGCTTGGCCTGCACACGGCGCCCTTTTCGAGAAAATAGATGCCCATACGCTCTCCGCTTTCCAGGCAATTCCCCACGCCTACCCCGTAACCGCGAAGTTCACGAAGGCAAGCCTCTGCTATGTCGTTAGAAGGCAGTGCGGTAACGAACTCGGCGTCGAAACCGAAATTGGCCAGGCTGACGGCTACATTAGCCTCTCCCCCGCCGAAGGTCGCCTCGAAGCCGTGGGCCTGCGAGAATCTCAAATGCTCCGGACAAGCCAGCCGGAGCATTATCTCACCGAAAGTAACTATCTTAGGCATAAGGCACTAAATTTCTATTCCCCAGCCAGGTTCGTACTCTCTTCCCCAGAGCGCATTGGCCTGAGGGTCGTCCAGGATACGTCCGCTAACAGGCTCTATCTTAAGCGAATGGCCTACTCTCTGGGCGATGTTTCCGAGCTGCACGAGCTGAGTGCTTATACAAGCCTCGTTAATGTCGGAGTGGAGTTTTTCGCCCTTACGGATGGCATTGAACCAGTTCTCGAAGTGGAAGGCATCTAGCTGTTCGCTCGGGTTAAGAAGGTTACCGGTCTCAAACTTCAACTCGCTCTTCACTTCCTTTATCAACTTACCACCCAAATCCTTAATCTTATACTCATTACCGCCGTTCAGGTAGAGCGTGCCCGTCTCACCATAGAAAGCCACACCCACGCCGTCGCCGTCGACCGGCGAATTATTACAGCTGCGACCCTCCCAAGAGCCTGCCGCCTTATCTCCGAACTGATAGGTAATAAGCTGTGTGTCAGGAGTCTGCCAATCATCCTGATATCTATAGCGTCCTCCTACTGAGCATACCAGCGTAGGATAGTCCACATCCAGACCCCACCTGAGCAAGTCCACGAAGTGAGTACCGTTGTTCAAGGCCTCTCCCGTGCCCCAGTTCCAGAACCAGTGCCAATTATAATGCACGATATTGTCCCTGAACTCGGTGCGAGGTGCAGGACCCTGCCACAAATCCCAATTCAAATGCGAAGGAACCGGAGCCACCTTGCCTGTGCCTATGGAAGGACGGTTGTTCACATACCAAGACTTGGCATAGCGCACCTTGCCTATGTTTCCTGCCTTGATCTCGTCGATGGCAGCTATGATGTTAGGCCAAGAACGCCTCTGGTTTCCCACCTGGATAACCTTTCCATATTTTACTGCAGCGCGGACGAGCAATTCGTTCTCGGCCGGATTATGACTGGTCGGCTTTTCGAGATAGACGTGCTTTCCGGCCTTCATAGCCATAATGGCAGCCTTTGCGTGCCAATGGTCAGGCATGGCGATTACCGCTGCATCGAATTCGTCGGACTCGAGCATCCTGCGGATATCCGTCTCTCCCTTAGGGAGTTTTCCCGTAAGAGCCTTGACCTGCTGGCGGCAACGCTCAAGAGCCTGAGTGTCGCAGTCGCAGATATATGTTACGTCGCAGTCTGGCATCTTGGCAAAACTCTGCGCAAGCGCGCTACCGCGGGAATTGACGCCGATCACACCCAGGCGGATGCGGTCATTGGCCCCGAGGATGGGCGATCCCTTTCTGGAAACGGCGAAACTCGGGATAACGTTTGTGAGCGAAAGCGAAGCCGTAGCCAGAGCCGCGCTCCTGATAAATTCTCTTCTGGAAGTCATATTACTTTCTGGTTAAAAGTTTTTTAATAATCCAATATATGATTCTGAAAAACAATAGTATCGCGTAGAAGAACGCCGCTATCACCACCACATAGCCTATCTGGGTGAACACCTCCACCCACGGCTTCGAGTAGGCGATGACGGAGCCCACATTAATACAGAATGAAAGCAGGAAACAAGACAGGGCGATGATAATCTCACGACGCACGAGTCGGCCTGAAATAACTATATCCTTCATATCTTCTAAAACTTCATATATGGTATCTTGTAATAGTCCGGGAAGATGATGGTCCTCTGCTCTTCCATAGCCTTGTTTCCCAGAAGGCAAAGCACTGTGGAGCAATACGCTTCTTCCACTACGTCCTTAGCTTTCTCCCCGGTGATGCACGACGTGCAGAATGCAGAGAGTATGGTATCGGAGGCATCGTTGTCCACGCCTATCATATTCTGTCCCCCGTTCACGCTCACCTTGCCCTCGATTATGGCGTGAGGAATGGAGTTGCCCTTCACTTCAGGGCGCCAGCTTGGCCCTGCAAGAGGGACGGACGAGAAGACCTTGTCGCGTACGCTTCCGATGAGGGTCTCTATTCCGGAACGGGAATTATCCTCTTCCAGATAATACACTCCCTTAGTCAAGTCCATAGTTCCCTTATGACCCAAAATCTGGTCTTCCATACCATTGAACTTATTAGAGATGAGCGATTCGTAGTTAATCTTGCGTCCGTCGGAATAACGATATATCACATTAACCGCATCGTATACCTCGCGGCCGTCTTTCCAGTAGATTATATCACCCATACCCGTCACGCTCTGAGGAATCTTGCCTGCCGCCATATTACATACTTCCAACTGATGACAAGCGAGTTCCGTCATAAGTCCTCCTGAAGACTCCTTGTAAAGTCGCCAGTTTATGGCCCTTTCCAGTTCCGGAGAAGGCACTTCCCTGCGCCAATCCGCATTTCTGAACCAGTGGCAGCGCATACCGACCACCTCGCCTATCACGCCGTCTCTTATGAGCTGCATTCCCTTGATGTACTTAGGGTCATACATTCGCTGCATACAGAAATACAACGCCCTGTCGGTCTTCTGATAGGCATCGTAAACGGCCTTGCATTCGTCCAGAGTACGGGCCATAGCCTTTTCGCAGAACACGTGCTTTCCTGCAGAAAGCGAATCAAGCGTTATGGACGCGTGCATATTCAGCGGAGTGGATATTATGACGCCATCTATCTCCTTATCTTCCAGCAGCTTCTTGTAATCAGTGTAACGCTTGGCATCGGGACAGAGCTGAGCCGCTGCCTCAAGGTTCGGTGCGTACACATCGCAGATGGCCACTATCTTCGCGTGCGGAATAAGCTTCAGATTATGAATATGATACTGCCCGCGCGAGCCCGTACCTATCAGTGCGACCCTCGCCACTTCCTTTCCCGTCTGGGCCAATTTTTCCGGAGTGCAGGACGAAAGCCACGGCATCGAGCTGAATAGTGCCGCGCCCCCGGCCACAAAGCCGAGGTTCTTTAGAAAAACTCGCCTACTTAAATCCAGAGCTAACTTATCTTTATATTCCATTATAACAAATCACTATATGCATTAAAAACATAATCACCGAACTCGCGACGCATCCCTTCTCTCAACTCCTCGCTGTGACACAGCATATACGCCGTGCTTAGCACTTCGCAGACCAGCGGGTCCTTTCCCTCTACTGAGACCATCATATTCCGGTTATTCGCCTCTCCCGTAATGGGATTCACTATATGGCCCGAATACGCGGGAGTGTTTCCCGAGGTCGAAAGCGAACTATCCCTTAAACTAAAGGTATTCAAATACATTCCGGTACGTGGCGAATTCAAGTCCACACTCCAGCAGTCTCCCGCCGGGTGAGAACCGAGCGCACAGATGGAGCTTCCTCCGAAATCCACGAAAGCCGCACTTACGCCCTTCGATTCGAGAAGACTCATTATCTGCCTTAAGGCCCAGCCCTTCGCATAGCCTCCGAAATCGAGTTCGGCGCCTTCGGCTCGCAAGACGTTTCCTTTTATGGTCAGTTCCTTTTTCGAGTCTTTGGTAATATCGAAAAGTCCCGAGGTCCTGCGGCGAAATTCCACGCAATCCGCTACGCTTCTCGCGAGAACGTCGCTAAGAATGGCCTCTCCCCGTTCCTTTAGTTGGACATTTACCTTAGACACTTCACTTTCCGATGAAAACCTATTGAACACACTATCTCCGCTTTCTAAAATGCTTCGCACCTCTTCCCACAATTCGCTCGCCTGCCTTTCTTCCTCTCCTAAAAGCAAGATGAAAAAACGTGTACCCATCACCTTTTCGAGGCTCGCGCTGAAAAGGGACGAATCGGGATAGTATTCGTGTTTTTCCGTCATCGTTTTCTACTTCGCCGAAGCCATTTCGACAGCCTTCGTCGTTATATAATACTTACTTAGAGTATTTTGACTCTCCCATTCCGGTATCTTCTCCTCTCCTCTTATGTATTTGAGAAACTGAGCGGCTACCATATTGAAGTGGTCTTCGTGGCCTATCCTAAGGTCCGAAGGAATCACTACCACATATTCTCCATTCACCTCCTTAAGGGAAGTTCCGGGATATTTCTGTCCGAGTACGGTGCGAAGACGATTTGCGGCATACTCGAGGTTCGTCATCATCGAAATCTGCTTTACGAATCCCGTAGAAGCATCCTGACGAATGGTAACTACGGAGCGATCTCCCTTATAGACGGCCTCGAAAGTATCCGAAGAGCCGCTCTGCGGAGTCCAGTTCCACAGCACCTTCATCTGAACCGGCAATCCATTTACCTTAAAGTCCAAGCTTCCGTTAGACATCACCGGAATCGCACCATTCCTCTCTATACCCTTCAAGTAATCGGGGAAATCGGCAGCGCCGGTAGAACGGGCAAACTGCTCCTTGGAAATCCATGTAGGATAATGAGATGCGGCAGTAACTTCCACTTTATCTGTGGTTATGGTCTTCTGAGGAAAGCACTGCCAAAACACCAAGTCGATAAGGTGAGTCGTCACATCGGCGATTCCCTCGCCCTGCTGCCTGACGTCGTAATACCACTGCGGGCGCACGAGCGGCGTTCCTCCCACTTCCTTATAGAAATGGTGGACGCTGGTCATCTGCACCGTAGGAGCAGCGCTATAATCAAAAGTTCCGAATATGCTCGGATCGGCCAATATGTCCTTTACTATAAGATTTACTATGTCGTAGCGCTCCGTCATAAGGTCGTATATGACCAAATCTTGGTTCGCGGCCTCCACATAAGCTCTCTGAAGAAGCTCCCAGCCTCTTGAATCTATGGCAAGCGGCTTGTCCGACAAGACATTATAGCCTCTTTCCACTGCGGTTAGGATGTAATCCGTCTTCTTGGCATTGTTTCCCGCGAGCATAACTACGTCGCCATTCTCGTTAACGGGGAGATGCTCCAGATAATCACTGCCGGCATACACATCCTCCTTCCACGAAGTAGGATTCTGCTCTCGAGTATTATACCCTTCTATGGTAGCGAGATACTGCTCCAGCTCCTCGCCTTCGGGAGCATAGACCCTGACCTTTTCGTCCACTCCTTCAAGCCTGCTCTTCTGGAGCAGACTAGCGTGAAAATGGCCCGGGTCCACTACGTTAAGCACTACGGGGCGTTCGTGGCACGAGGAGAATCCTACCACCACCATAGCACCCATAATTATCTTGCTAATACTTGATGCCATATTTTTTCAATAGTTTCTTAGCGTCCTTAAGTCCCGCATTATAAGCCTCTTTCATAGTAACTTCCTTTCCTCCACGCTCGAGACTCATATTCGACGCCTTCATGAATGTGAATATCTCCACGGTCTCCTCAGGCTCTATGGGAACGACTCCGGTACGGAAATAATCCAATACCTTTTCGAGAAGTACCATATATCCTGCATAACCACCTGCCTGAACGGTACCGGTTTCCGTGATCACCGTACCTCCATAAATGTTAGGACCTACTGAAACTGCCCTGAACGTGCCAAGTCTGCCGTCTTCCCAGGTACCGGACACGATGTCGCCGTGGTCTGAATGTACTCGGCTCACGCTCTTGCACCCCGTACCCATAACCGTATAAAGGATCTCCACTCCGTGGATTCCGTAGAATCCGAAATCGGGATGGGTAGGTTCCGGATGGTGTGGAGAATAGCAATCTGCACCTATCACCTTTCCATATTCACCATTTCTTATCTTCACGGTTTCAGGAGAATACCTTAGAGCGGAAGATGAGAAAATCGGAATGCCGTATTCCTTAGCCACGCGATAGAGTGCGATGGTCTCTCCGAGAGTCGCGCCCGCAGGCTTGTCCACATAGCAGAGCTTGCCGGATTTGAACACTTCAATGGCCTGCTCCAGATGAAGCCTTCCGTCGTTAGTCTCCAAAAGCACGCAATCCACCATCTCGAGCAGCTGTGCTATGGATTCGGTTATTACCACCCCGTGCTTTTTCACTTCCTCGATGTAAGCCGGAATTCGCTTGTAGCTCGACTCTATGGTGCGAGACCCGTAAGGGTATGCAGCGACCACCTCGAACTGCTTTACATAAGGGCTATCTCCATCTCCGTTAAGGAGTTCCGTAAAGGCAGTGGAGTGAGATGTGTCCAGTCCGATTATTCCTAATCTGATCACGTTCTCTTCAGCTTTCAAGCCGAAGGACAAAGCACAAAAAGCTAAGGCTGATAATATAAATCTTTTCATAATAGTGATGAACTTTCGTTATTCAAATATAAGCAAGAATTCTCTTTTTCCCTCAATATCGAAGCGGGACATTGCTCACTAATTTCACCCTCAAGCATACGCTTTACGGCAGGGGCCTTATTCGTGAACGGTACGATGCAAAACATCCAGTCTGCGCGAAGAAGTGCGGGTACGGTAAGGGTAATGGCCTCCTTAGGCACGTCATCCAGAGTAGGAAAACACTTCTCGTGAACTTGCTGGCCACGGCACACCTCGTCGAGAGCCACCACCTTGGCCAATTTCGGATCGTTGAAATCGGCCACGCCGGGGTCATTGAAGGCTATGTGTCCATTCTCCCCTATTCCTAAGCACACGATATCCACGGGATACTTTCTTAGAAGCTCGGAATAACGCTCACACTCGGCGTTTATGTCAGAAGCCACTCCGTCAATGTAGTTTACCGACTTGAAAGGCACGTGGGAGAAGATGCTTCTGGACAGGAAATTGCCGAAACTCTGTGAATGCGTTCTCGGAATGCCTATATACTCGTCCATATGGAAGGCATTGATTCTCCCCCATTCTATGCGCTTATCTTTAATGAGAGACGACAGAAAAGCACTCTGCGAGGGAGCTGCCGCGAAAATCATATTGATTTCCGGCTTTTCCGAAAGCAAGGCCATTATTCTCTGCGCCACATCCTCTGCAGCCGAAAGTCCCATCTCCTCTGTCGTGGTATATATCTTGACTTTAAGCAAGTCTTTGGTTAATTCTTTCATAATATCTTAGTTATTAGCTTTATAAATCACTTTAGACGCCACTATGGTGTATTCCACTTTCACATTGTCGTCGAAAATCACGAAATCGGCATCCTTTCCCGCCTTGATGGAGCCCTTTCTGTCGTCTATGTGCATAATGCGTGACGGGGTCAGGGTCATCATCTTGACTGCGTGCTCGAGAGGGACGTCGGCCAAATTGACCATAGTGCGCACAAGCCTGTCGGTGGTAGCCACGCTGCCCGCAAACGCACTGCGGTCCGGGAGTTTCGCCACACCGTCTTCGATGAGGACCAATTGGCCCTTCTCCTTACTGCCCAGCATACAGCACTGCCCGTCCGGCATTCCGGCACCACGAATCGCATCCGTGCAGAGGGCGGTCTTGTCCGGGCCCTTGAACTTGTAGGCGTATTGCAGAAGCGGCTTAGGCAGGTGCACGCCGTCGGCGATTATCTCCACAGTCATATCATCGATAAGATAAGCTGCTTCCTGTATGCCCGCATAGCGGAAAGCGTTTTTCCTCACTATGGAAGACATGGCGCAGTAAAGATGGGTAACGTGAGAGCATCCGTGACGATAGGCCTCTTCCGCCACCTCATAGACGGCATCGGAATGAGCGATGGAAGGCAAAATGCCACGGCGCGAAAGCTCGTCGGCGAAATCCATAGCCCCTTCCAGTTCGGGGGCGACGCTCCATCGCATAATCTTGTCCGAAGCCTCCAGGAACTTCATATAGTTCTCAGGCACAGGGTTTTTCAGATAGGATGGGTCCTGCGCTCCGCTTCGCTGTGCAGAGAAAAATGGACCTTCCAAGTGCAAGCCAAGCATCTGAGCACCCTTTTGGTTAAGCGAGCAGGCCTTTTCGAAGACATCGAGCACCCGGAAAAGCTCCTCGTCGGTGCAGGTAAGCGTGGTAGGAAGCATAGATGTGGTGCCGTGAGTCGCGTGCATCTCGGACATCCCCAAGAAAGACTCCACATTACCGTCCATAATGTCGAATCCTCCGCCTCCGTGCACGTGAATGTCCACAAAACCAGGGGACACATAGCGTCCTGCGGCATCTATGACTACATCCGAAGAATCCGGCTCGACTTCACCATTAGCCTTGATTTCCAGAATTTTACCGGTTTTAACATCACACACGGCAGACACTCCCTCCACGATACCTTCCGGAAGGATGAACTTGCCGCCCGTAATAATCAATTTTTCCATTATATGCTCGATTTTTTATGCCAATAATTAATTTTATATCCTTTCAATGCAAAGAAAATCAGATAGAGGAAGCAAGGTATCAATATCCAATATCCTCCTCTGAAACTCGTCCTCTGTGAGATGAATCCGTAAATCTGAGGCATAATGGCGTTACCGCACAGTCCCATGACGAGAAGCGACGAGCCGATTTTCGTAAACTTGCCCAGATTATGTATGGAGAGAGGCCAGATCGATGCGTAAATCAGCGCGTTCGGGAAGCCCAGTGCGCACAGGAAGAGCAGCGACAGGTTTATGTGGTGTCCGAAGAAAACCACCGGCACATCCACCAGCACGGCCAGAAGCGAAAGCACCAGACCCAGGGTCGAGCAGATGACAAGTGCAGTTCTCTGAGATATCACCTTCGGAATCAAGAATATACCTATGATATAGCCTATCATCGTGCAGGCCAATGTATACGACGGGAAGACCTTGGCCTCAAGCATATCCACACCCATGGAGCCTGCGTAGTTTATGACTGTGTCTATCGCCACCACCTGACTGCCCACGTGGAAGAATATGGCCAATGCGCCCAATACCAGATATGGATATGAGAAAACGCTCTTCCTGTTCTCGGAAGAATCGCCCTCGGATTCGGCATTGCTCTCTTCTGTATCGATTTCCGGCAGAGAGGAGAATTTTATGAATATGCCGAATATGAGAAGTGCCGTGCCCAGAATGGCGTAAGGCACTATCACACGCCTGATTAGGTCGTCGAGAATGAGGTTCTTCGAAATCTCGTCGAGAGTCCCTGACTCTATCAGCTTGAACATCTCGCTATCTCCCGGATTCAGGATGACAGCTGCGAAGACGAGCGGAGAGATGATGCCGGCGACCTTGTTGCAGATGCCCACGATGCTGATTCGACGGGCAGCGCTCTCGATTGGCCCGATGATGGTCACGAAAGGATTGGCCGCAGTCTGAAGAATGGCGAGGCCGGTGCCGATTAGGAAGAGTCCGGTCAGGAAAAGTCCGAATTCCCGCACCATAGCCGCAGGCACGAATACGTACATACCTATCGCCATTATGATGAAGCCCACCATAATGCCCGTCTTGAAGCCCACTTTCTTAAGCAGCATACTGGACGGAATGGCCATTATGAAATAGGCGATGTAAAATGCGAATGTTACGAAATAGGATTCGAAATGAGTGAGTTCGCAAGAGATTCTAAAATAGGGAATCAAGATGGAATTCACCCACGACACGAAACCGAAGATGAAAAACATAAAGGCGAGAATCACCATCGCGCCTACATTGGTTTTGGTTTTATTCATTGTTTTCGTTTCTATATGGTCTAGTAATTACGAATTCACAGAAATCGTGATAAAGGTTCTGGTTGTACTGCGAGCCGGAGCCTTTCAGCCACTTAAGAGCCCAGCTACCCTGGTAGTATGCCAATGGGCAGCTCTCCCAGATGCCGTACTTCTTAAAGGCCTTCATATAATTTTCGAGCTTGTAGCCGCGTCCGTTGCTTTCGAGGGCATTTCCGTCGAACTCGATTTCCATTCCCATCTTGTGCCTTTTCGCCAGATCGCAAGCCTCGTCGAGACGTGATTCGGGGGTGGCATCGTTAAAGAAGTAGTTAGGCTGAAGATAGGCCACATCGAAGCCGAAAGACTTCCACTCAGAGTAGCCGTCGGCGTTGAAATATGGTATCCAGTTAAAGGTCAAATCCTTTCCTTTAAGATAGGTTCCGAGCTTGGACATGAGGTCGCGAGTGTGCTTGGCCTTTTCGGCTACCCAATAGAACCCGACTAACTCGATATTCTTATATTTCTTGTCGCGGAATCGCTCGGTAATCTCGTCGATGTACCACTGGCAAGCGGTGAGTCGGTCCGCGGTATTCGAGAAGTCAAGATCCTTTCCTGCCACCTTTCCCCAATACACGGTAGAGCTCTTGGGGTCGGAATACCTCTCGTTAGTAATAGGCTCCGGAATGCCTATGACTACCTTTCTCTTAGTCTTGGGAGACTCTCCCATCTCCTCGCTGGCGAGGTCCACTGCCTTTTCTATGGCATTAAGGCCTCCGTCCACTTCGAAATAGTAGTCGATAAGAGCTTTCCACTCCACCTTAGTGGCGGATGGAAGTTTCACACCCTCATAGGAGTAGTCCGTAATGAAGGTCTTGTTCCCGGTAGGAACATTTACATACATAAATTCCAGACACAGGAATCCATCGAAAAGCCAATGCTTTTTCCCGGACCTGTCGGTATAGATAACATAATCCTTCAGGTAACTTCCGCTCCATTTAAGTGGCTGACGATGACCGCTTCCCCCATAGATGAGCACCATATCCGACGGCACCTTGTCTTTCGACACTCCCGGTTCGTCCTTATCGGTGTCTTCTATGAAGTCACGCCAATCGGGGATGTCCGCCGGTTTCTTGTCCGTGCAAGAAACCAGCAGTACCACTACTACTAAAAAAATCGATACTATCTTCTTCATTTATTTCTTTATGTTAAATCTGAGTGCGCTCAAGGCCTTTACGGTAACCTGTTTGCCGTCAGGCAGGGTGACCGTGCGGTCGGTAGTGGACATATTGGCCAGAATATAGGCCCCACGGCCCTTCGTACTGAGCCACTGCGCTCCCATCACCACGTTGGTTTTCTGATAGTTAGGAATATTGACCACAGGGTTGTCTCCTCCAGGGATGAACTCGTCTATGAAGTTGCCGCCGAGGAAGAGGTCGTGTTGGCCTTTTCTAAATTCGGCGAGATTCTTCAGGAATACCTGCTCGTTATGGTTTTCGTCGCGCATAAGCAGTTCGGGACTTACCCAACCCAGCTGCGAACCCCAGAGAAGGCTTTTCATCGTGATATAGTTGAAAGAGCCGTCGTTAAGCTTCCACGGCACGTATGTAAATCCGCTGTAGACACATCTGTCAGAATAGATTAGAGGGAAAAGCGGAATCATCTTCACGTATGGCGTGTGTGGAGAGTTTACCACGAGCATCATATCGAAGAGGTCCATATAGCACTCCACGTTCTCTTCAGTGGTAATGGCGAGATTCTTGGTCCCGTAAAGGTCTTTTCTAATGTCGGTGAGCATCTTGCGATATGACTCCGGCCACCACTGCCCACCGCCTGGAGCGTGGTCGTGGTTAGGAGCATAGCAAGGCACGCTGGCCGCGCAGCCTATCTGGTCGATATACACACCGTTAGTTCCCAGTTCAGTAAGAATCCTGTCATTCAAGTCGTAAATGATTTTCTGCCATATAGGAGAAGAAGGACAGGTCACGGTGTTTATCACTTTCGAACTATATACTTCCGTATAGAGCGAGCCGTCGGTCTTTCTGCAGGAAGCATCCTTTCCGTCAAGTTCCTTATAGGTGTGGTTTGCAGTATCCCATAGACGTCCGTTAATGTAAGGAGTAACGAATGCGCCCATCTTCTGGCTCTTCTCGATGGCTTCCTTAAATCCATCCTTAGCCGGGAAATAGTCCGGATAGTTAGTGTCGTATGGAAGATGCTGCCAGAAATACCAGTGCAGGCCCACGCCCTTGCCATAATATGCAAGTGCCTTGTAAAGAGCGTCTTTCATCTCAGGAGTCACGTCGATAGGGCGAAGCCACATATCGGCATTCTTAATCCACGGAGCTATCTGACGCTGTGCAATGGTCTTCTCTCCCCACTTGGTAGTGAAAGAGAACGGACGATACCACTTGACTGCCGTTTTCTGCCAATTCTCAGGATTGTAACCCATGACTACGGACCAAGGGAGCTGGAAATGTCCACCTTCGCTCCAAGCATAAGACGTTATGGCAGACTGATAGAACACCACGTTATTTCCTTCTCCCTTCATAGTAAGGAGTTTGTTACATCCTAAAGTATCTTCGGCTGCGAAATAGACGGTAGACTCACCATTATGCATCATCACCATCTCCATCATACCGGTAACCGAAGGATAACGCATCTGAAGCTGACTGTTAGTAGGCATATCGTACTCTGCGCCATAGCCATAAGGCAATATTCCCTTAGCCTCGCCCTTGAGTCTTTTCACCATTATGCGAGGATAATCGGCCTGGGTAAGTATCCAGCCCTCAGGCATCGAAGCGTCCATAGTCCAGTGAGGCATATCATCGTCCGGAGCGAGCGTAACGCTTATGTTAAGCGGCCACTCCTGAGCCTCTATCACGAGATTCCAAGTGAAAGTAGCCTTTTGAACGCCATCTTTCTCCTCGAACTTGCCTCCCTTATAATATGTAAACTTAGGCTGAAGAGTAGGATTTTCTCCGTTAGGACCTAAGAGAGTCACTTCCCACGGGTGTGTTACACTACCGGTACTTGGCAATATATTAACTCCGTCGAAATAGAAATAACGGAAAAAGAAATTCTTCTCCGAGCCTCCGAAACGAAGCTCCACGTGATCATTTTTCAGCACGATGTCGTCCGGCAGAGCTTGAGCGTTAAGTCCCACACTAGCCACTGACAAGACTGCGCCGAGCAGGATTGATGTTATTATTCTCTTCATTATCATTTAGTTTTGTTTATTTATTCTTTCCTAAAGAGTGATGCCAATTCACTCTCCGACAAATTCGTCTCCATTATTCTTCTCTTTCCCAATGGGACAGATATGGCATCGCCTTTTGTTCGGCATCGAACGGACTTTCCATCCATATCGAAAACCTTAAGTTCGGCAGATTTTGCAGCCGAAGATAGCGTCAACCACCCGTCTTCCTTAAGACCTGGAGCCCAATATATCAAGCATCCCTTTCCGTCTCGTTCGAAATAAAAGGCCCTCACGCTTTCCGTTTCCAGAAAAGGTCTATACTCATATAGAACCGGAGACCCGTCAGCCCCCTTAAGTAGCACAAACTCTCTTTGCGGGTCCTTCAACATTTCTTTCTGCGTAGCGGACAGGGAATTGGCAAGTTTCACATTCTCCCAATCCCGAATAACCTGAAAATTATCTTCAGTGCGCGGATGCGAGCGAATCTGGTCCAATTTGCCCATAAGCGAGATAGGGCTATCCCAAGCGAGAGCCTTGCTACATATATATTC
>OIWM01001961.1_pt1 | contig 18305 bp, 12 predicted proteins | sample 1587451 | NCBI WGS metagenome assembly OIWM01 (sample SAMEA3888907, study PRJEB22519) | human gut metagenome | biome: human gut; feature: human-associated habitat; material: faeces | place: Denmark | collected 2011
AAATTAATTCCTTCTTTTGTTTTCTTCATGCTGCTCATTCACATCCTCTAAATCCTAATTTATCAATTTTATCGTAGCACATTTTCATGCAGTCTTCAATACAGCAAAAGCAGCCACCACTACAGTGACTGCTCTTTCTCAATGATATCGCTCCCGCGGCAGCACGCCGTTCCAGCATATAATTCTGCATTACAAGCTGCGCTGCTGGAGGCGGTATAAAAATATCTGCGTGTAATTGCTCGATATGATGCGAGTCTGTCTCAAAACCTTAAAGTTTCGCCACCGGTTGCAAAACTCAGCGTCATAAGTTATAATAGAGGTATCAAAACCTATATTCAAAACTCTCGGTGTCAAAACCGGGAAAACGGGGGAATTTACATGACATTCGGCTACGCGAGAGTCTCGACCAAGACGCAGGCGCGCGACGGCAACAGTCTGGACGCGCAGCAGGCGGCGCTGACCGCGGCGGGCGCGGAAAAAATCTACACGGACACCTTCACCGGCACGAAGATCGAGCGCCCGGAGTTCGACAGGCTGCGCGCGCAGCTGCGAAAAGGCGATGTGCTCATCGTGACCAAGCTCGACCGCCTCGCGCGGTCGGTGTCGCAGGCGTCCGGCCTCATCACCGAGATGATCGACGAGGGCATCACCATCAACGTATTGAACCTCGGCATCCTGTCCAACGACTCGGTCAACACGCTGCTGCGCAACGTGCTGCTGTCGTTCGCGCAGTTCGAGCGCGACATGATCGTCCAGCGCACGCAGGAGGGCAAGGCGGTCGCGCGCGCCACCGACCCGAATTTCCGTGAGGGCCGTCCGCCCAAGTTCGACACCGAGCAGCTCGACCACGCGATGACGCTGCTCACGGACCATTCCTACGCGCAGGTCGTCAAGCTGACCGGCATCAGCAAGTCCACGCTCATCCGCGAGAGGAAGCGACGCCGTCTGGCGGAGGAGGAATGAGCGCGGCACAGCGCGCAGAGACGCCCTATATATAATAAGGTATAGCAGGCGGTTTTTCGGCCGTCCCGCTCTCCCCCCCGCCGTAAAGAACCCGTTAAATTGCAGAAAGGCCGCCGGAGTTTGCTCCGGCGGCTTTTTTTGCGCGCTGCGGTGCAGAAAACGGCAAATCCCGCAAAAATAATGAAAAAGGACGGGAAGCGGCGCGGAAAAGGCGGCTTTACCCTGGTAGAGCTGGCTGTTACGCTGGTCATTCTGAGCATCCTGTTCGCCATCGCTGTCCCGAACCTGCTCGGGTATATCCACCTGTCGCAGTTCCGCAGGAACGAGTCCTGCGCAAAGACCATGTATCTGTCCGCGGAATCCGCGCTGACGTACTGCCGCACCGGCGGCGAATGGGAGTCGTTTTGCAGACGGGTGAAGGACGAGGGCGTGCTCAACCGGTCGTTCGACGAGGCGGACGGGGAGCAGAAAAAGCTCAGCGGCCGCATCTACGGCATCCGTCTGGACGCGGACGAGTATGCCTCGGGCGAGCTGTCGGGCGACGGCAGTCTCGTCGACGAGCTGCTTTCGCAGGATACCTACGACAAAAGTCTGCTGAACGCCGCGATCTGCATCGAGATCGACGTGGAGAGCGGTCATGTCTACTCGGTCTTTTACGGCACGAGCTGCAAGGGACTGTACTACGGCTCGAACGCGCTCAGCCAGCCGGCGGAGCTGTCCGACGAATGGCTGGACATGGACAGCCGCGCCAGCTACGACCTCCGACGCGCGGAGCGCCTTGGCTATTACTCGGTGCAGGACGCGGTGAACGTCGTCAATCTGGACGCGGCGAAGCTCAAGATCACCTCGATCAATCTGGTCAACGGCGAAACGCTCTCGCTGGGCTGGTCGAGCAGCGTCAGAGCGCAGAACAGGGCGAACGTATATTATGAGGTGAAGCTGTACAGCAGCGCGGACAAGGCGCTGCTGCTGACCATCCGCGTCCCGGGCAGCGCCCTCAAAACCGGCGCGCAGCCGCTCGAGGTCACAGACGAGGACGGCACGACGAAAAGCTATACCTTCCCGATAGAGTACGACCAGACCGCCGGGCGGGCTTCTCTGGTGCTGGACGGCATGATGAACGCGCAGCTGTACAGCAGGCTCGACGAGCTCGCAGGCGAGGACGAGGCGGCCTTCCGCCAGAGCAGCAGCACCAGCATCACGCGCTTCGGCGGCAGGCTCGCCGCACCGGCGGAGGTCTACGCGACCGTGCAGGCCTTCCCCGACCCGAACGCGGCATATGACAGCGGCGAGATGTACCAGAAGAGCGACGTCATCGACTCGAACCGCGCCAATACGCTCTTCGGAGACGGCACGAGCGCCGACGGCACCGAATGCGAGGTCAAGGCCTTCCGCCATCTGTCCAACATCCGTTACACGGATACGGCGGCTGAATTTTCCGTTGCCGCGCGTTCGCTCGACTGGACGAGCGACAGCGTAAGGGTCTACGGCACAGCCGCGCACGGCGCGCTCACGGTCTCCTCCGGCGCGGACATCGGCTTCCCGAGCATTCCGGAGCTGAAGGCCGGTCAGACGCTGAACGGCGCGGGCGGTCTGCTGAACCGCATCACCGCCATATTCACCGGCGGGAACGCCGTCAGCAGTCTCCGGCTTGATGATACCTCGATCGACGCGCACGCGGAGTATCTCGGCCTGTTTCAGAAAAATTCCGGCACGATACGCGGCCTGCGCCTGCTCTCGCCGCAGGTGGACGTCTCCTCGGCCACGCTCAAGGGCGTCGGCGCGGTCTGCGGCTACAGCTGCGGCTCTCTCGAGGGCGACAGCGTGGACGGCGAAGACGCGAGGGTGCGTGCGGCGCTGACGGCGGCGGACGCCGAGGGCATCGGCGGCGTCGCGGGCGTCATCGAGGGGAACGGAACGATAACCGGCCTGTCCGCCTCGGGCGCTGTGGCCGGCACGCTGCCGGTCTCCGGCGAGTCGCGCGGCATCGGCGGCATCGCGGGCAGCCTTACCGTGTCCGGCACGGCCGTCAAAAACCTCACGAGCCGCGCTTCTGTCACGGGCAACCGCTCGGCCGGCGGCATCGCAGGCTATCTTGCGGGCAGCGGTCAGCCGACCCGTCAGGATCTGCGCGACTGCACGAACGAGGGTCTGGTCCTCAGCAGTGCGGACGCGGACAAGACCTCGCTCGCGGGACGCTACATCGGCGGCATCGTCGGCTACGCTTATCATGCCTCGCTCGGCGGCTGCACCAGCCGGGCAGGCCGTGCGGCGGACTACGAGTATACGCAGGCCGACCGGAGCAGGCTTCGCGGCAGGTATGTCGGCGGCATCGTCGGCTACAGCAACGGCAGCGTGCTGTACCGCTGCTCCACCGGGGCGGACGGCTATGTGCTCGGAAGCGAATACGTCGGCGGCATCGTCGGCGGCGCGAACGAGGGCGCGAACAGGCTGCTGCTGTCTGACGGCACGGCCCGCGTCACCGCGAACGCCGCCTGCGTCATCGGCAACTCCTATGTCGGCGGCATCATCGGCCGCAACAGCGGCGGCTCCGTCATCGAAAACTGCGTCAATACCGGCGTCGCCGCAGGCTATCAGGCGTATATCGGCGGCATCTGCGGCGCGAACGAGAAAAAGGCGTCCATCGTGAACTGCGCGAGCTACGTGTCCGACACCGACGGCGCGGTCTATCGGCGCGTCACCGGCTGGGGCGCGTCCGGCAGCTATGCGGGCGGTCTGACCGGCTACAACGGCGGCAGCATCGTCTTTAACAAAAAAAGCGCCGTTTCCACGCGGAGCGTAGCGGGCATCGTGGTCGGCAGGGACTACGTCGGCGGTCTGGTCGGCTATAACGACGCAGACGGCACGATCGACGTCGATTATACCCTGATCGGCGGCAGCGTTTTCGCCTCCGGCGACTGCGCCGGAGGTCTTGCCGGTCTGAACGCCTCGACGGCGCTCCTCGGGCAGACGCTGACTGTCAAACCGGCCAGCGTGCAGGGGCGGTACTATGTCGGCGGCGCGATCGGCGCGAACGTGGTCGATCCGGACACGGACATCACGGTCGGCGGTCTCCGGGTCGACAACAGCCTCGGCTCGGTCACCGCAGAGGCGTTCTGCGGTGGTCTGATCGGCTACCAGCGCACCTATACAGAAAAGGACCGGGCGGACAGAGCGCTGTACGCTCTCCTGCCGGGCATCGCGGAGAACGGAGACAATGTGCCGGGCGCCGTGACGGCCTCCACCAATCCGCACACCGTCACCATCACCTCGGACGCCAACCGGGCGGACCGGCTGACGACTGCCTCCAACAATATGACCATCCGCGCGTATGCGTATGCGGGCGGCATCGTCGGCTGCGGCGAGCCGCAGAGCCGGATGCAGGTGGTCGGCTGCCTGAACGCGGGCGGCTTCGACCGTCCGGCGGACGGCGTATTCCCGGACAGCAGGCTGAAAACCGGTGTCAATCTCGCGGCCTATCTGCGCACGCAGGGCCATGAGGACGCGGCGCAGGCGCTGTCCGATGAGCCGGGCGCGGATACGCTCCGCGTTTCCATCGTCGGCGGCATCGTCGGCGTTAACGGCGAAAACCATGTGATCGACCGCTGCGCGAGCAGGGGCACGATGAACGGTCTGGACGCCATGGGCGGCGTGGTCGGTCTGAACGAGGGTCTGATCAAGGACTGCACGCTGTCCGGCAGCATGGGCAGCGCAACGCAGGATTATATCGGCGGCATCGCGGGTCTGAATGTCGGCGGCAGCACGGCGGGCACGATCGAAAACTGCACGGCCGGGAAAAACTGCACCGTCACCGGACGCACTGCGGTCGGCGGCATCGTAGGCTATAACCTCAGCGGCGGACGGGTGCAGAACTGCACCGGCAGCGCGAACGTCAGCGGCGCAGGCCGCGTCGGCGGCATCGCGGGCGAAAACGGCGGCGTGATCGTGCTTTCGGGCGCGAAGGCGGGCGCGCGGCGCGTCACCGGCTCCGGAAGCGGCGTCGGCGGCGTGATCGGCGTGAATACTGCGGACGGCACGCTCCGCGCGGCGGACGACAGCGCACAGGGCGACGTCATCGCCGCGGACAACGAACTGACCGTGCGCGGCGGCAGCAAGGTCGGCGGCATCGCCGGCATCAACCGCGGCACGCTCGGCGGCCCGTCTGCGCTTCGCGAAAAACCTCGGTCGGGTCACGGCGAACACGGGCGCGGCGGGCGGCATCGTCGGCATCAGCAGCGGGGAGAGCACGGTCGAGAACTGTTACGGCGACGGCAGCGTCGCCAGCAGCGACGGCTACGCCGGCGGCATCGCGGGCGAAAACCTCGGCCGCATTCAGAACTGCGCGGTCGGCAGCGACGGCGCGGCGGTAACGCTCACCACGCGCAGCCGGACGGCGGCGGGCGCGGTCTGTGCGGTCAACCACAAGGGCGGCACGGTCAGCGGCGCGGAAATCGGAGACCGGGTCACGATCTCCGGCAGCGCCTTCCTGCTCGGCGCGCTCGTCGGCGACAACAGCGGCACGGTCGCGGACGCCGAGGTCGCGCAGCAGCCGGAATACGACGTTTCCGCGAGTGCTTTGCAGGTCGGCGGCGCGGTCGGCATCAACCGCCCGGGCGGCACGGTTCGCTCTGTCCGCGTCACCTCGGATTTCGAGGGCTTTTCCCGCTATCAGTACCTCGGCGGCGTGGTCGGTCAGAACTGCGCGCCCTCGTCCGACGGCACGGCGGCAGGCAAGGTGGAAAACTGCACCTATTCGGGCGCGATCACCGAGGGAAAGAGCGCCGCGGCGAACTGCTACGGCGGCATCGCCGGCGTCAACGGCGGTCTGCTGAGCGGAAATACGGTCTCCGCGCTGACGCTGACGGCGGACGGCGTGTACACCGCGACCGCCACCAGTTCGGCTTCCGACAAGGAGCGCCTGTCCACGCACATCGGCGGCATCGCGGGCAAGAACGATACGTCCGGCATCATCGAGCAGTGCTACATAGACAATACCAGAACCGGCGCGATCACGGTCAAAAACGGCATGGTCGGCGGCGTGACCGGCTATAACAAGGGCACGGTCGCCCTGTCCGGCGATAAGAGCACCGAGACCCTGATGGCGAATGTCCGCGAGGTGAGCGAGCTGCTCGCGAACGCGAAAAGCCTGTCTGCGGACAGCAGCTGGGTCAAATGGGAGGACGGCGCGGACATCGAGGAGCTGACCTATGCTTCGAGCGGAAAACCGGTCGCGCAGGGACGCACCATGCAGATCATCGTCACGGGCAACGGCAGTCTCGGCGGCATCGCGGGCTGCAATGCGCCGTCCGGTGCGCTCGAGCGCTGCGTCAGCGGAAACTGGCTGCTCGTCAACCGTTCGGACAGCATCAGCGTCGGCACCGGCGGCATCATCGGCATGAACGAGAGCGAAAAAAACCTCTCCTTCCTGCTCAACCGGGCGTTCGTCGGCCGTCAGCTCCGTAACGCCAACACCAACCGTTTCGCCGGCGGCATCATCGGCACCCAGACCAACCGCACGACGGCCGACTGGCTGATCGAGGGCTGCATCAACTACGGAACGGTCTACGGCTGCCTGTCGCACTACTCGGGCGGCATCATCGGCCAGTGGACGAACAACGGCGGCACGCTCGAGCGCTGCTATAACTACGGCAATCTCCAGACCACCTTCAAGGCGAACTGGGTAGGCGCGTCGGGCGGCATCGTGGCGCAGCTGTATCACGCCTCCTCCGGTCAGGACTTCAACATCCTCAGCTGCCAGAACCACGGCAGTCTGTACGGACGGAACGGACGGAGCGTTAACGACTGCGCGAACGACAGCGGCGGCATCCTCGGCAATGTCACGGCCTACGCCGCCGACGCCGGAAAGGGTCAGGCGTTCACGATCAATGTCGCGGACTGCGTCAACGGCCCGGGCGTCGAGATCTATTCGGGCTCCATGGCCTCCGGCATCGTCGGCTTTTTCTCGGCGGACGGCGTGGCGAATATCACGGTCAACAGCCGGGCACAGCAGCTCATCACCAATGCGACCGAGAACATCACGCTGAACATCGACCGCTGCCGCAACTATGCGCAGACGCTCAGTGGCTACAACTTCACCGCCGGCATCTTCGGCGACCGCTATGCCTACGGCCGGACGCAACCCGCGACGGATACCTATATCCAGAACTGCTTTTCGGTCACGCCCGGCCAAAAGGACCGCGAGATCGTCTTTATGCACAGCGGCGGCTCGGATACGCTGAGCGCGGAAAAGACCGGAAACAACTACTACTTTGACGATGCCTGGGGCATCACCAACCAGTACGCCTCGGGCGGCATCGACTCCAACTACACAAACCGCAACGAATCCCGCCGCGCGTATTCGCGTATGCTCGGCTACGGCCTGTTCGATCATCGGCTGTTCGCCGCTGTGGCGGGGCCGACCCTCACTCCGGTCGACTCGTTCGCGACGACCTCGCACGGCATGTATTGCAACATGACCCCGTCCAATACCTCGATCGACGCGCACGGCATCATGACCGAGACCTCCTCTGGGAAGATCGTCGGCCGCGTTATCTATGATATGCCGTACTCGTATGAGCCGTATGTGTTTAACCACGGCGGCGCGAAGCTCCAGCAGGCGGTCAAGACCCGAAACGGCGGCGCGAGCGGCATGGACGCCTATGCCCGCACCGCCTACCGCGACTTCGAGCACGGCAGGACGGACGGCGCGCTCGACGGCTCCTTCGACGTTTCGCTGCGCCAGAACAGCGAGGGCGGCTTCGAGGTCTCGATCACGGACGACGACCGTCCGCTGTACTACGAGGGCAGAGTTTCGGTCGACGGCAGAGAGGTGCTGTCCGGTCTGCGCTTTGTCCCGAGGTGCAAGGGGCAGGGTCTGTGGGACCCCGAGCTTAACGGCACGCAGGCTTACGGCGCGGGCACGACGGAGGGCACATTCCAGCTGCCCGCCGATCTGGAGAACGACACCGCAGGGCAGAAGATCACGCTTTCCGTCCGCGCGGTCAGCCTGTTCGAGGACACCGCGCCCTCCGCATGGAAGCAGGCGCAGACGGTCGACGTCTCGGTCCTGCCGACGCCGGACATCAGCATTCGTCTGACCGGGCACGAAAATGCGTCCCGGTCGAACGGTTGGAAGGAGTCGGCGGTCTACCGGCTCTCGCTGAACAACCTTGCCGATTATGCGCCGTTTGGCGGCTGGAAGGTCGTCTGCCGCCTCGGCTCGCAGACCGTGACGCTCGACAAGAGCCGCCCGGCGGCCGAGATCCGCGGCGGCGGCCTGCAGGAGCTGATCGTGACCGCGTCGGCGGATGTCACGAACGGCATCCAGCCGGCGTCTGTGACCCGGACCATCCCGATCGACACGCCGGCGTACCGGCCGGACGGCAGCATCAGCAGCCTGACCGCGTCGTATTCGGGCAGCACGGCGGCGGATTTCACCGTCACGGCGGCGCTGACCGTCCGGGAGACCACGATGGAGACCCCGCCGGTCTACCGCATCGAGCTGCTCGGCACGGTCGGCGGACAGGAATACGTTTTCGCGCATGAGGATGTGCTGACCTCGGCGGGCAGCACGGTCACGGCGAACTTCCGCGACCTGCCGGTGCAGTATTTCGCGGATACCGTCAAAAACCGCCGCGTGCGCGCGTGGTATGCGGCCTCCGGTCTCGGCCCGGTCATCACCTATGGCGAGACCCGGCAGAGCGGCGACGCCGCCGTTATCCTGCGCACGTACAGCGCCTCCGGCGAACAGCAGCCCGACCGCACGATTTACAGCCATGTTCTCGGCTCTCCGAAGGATTTCGCCGATTACATCGCATACACTGAGCTGCGCATCAAGCCGCTCGCTGCGCCGGTGCTGAACGCGCCCGAGCTCAGCCGCAGCGCGTCCGGCAGCATCAGCTACCGGTTCTCGTGGACGCAGCCCGGTCAGGGCGCCGCAAAAGCGCGCTACAGCGTCCGTCTCACGGGCATCACCGCCGACCGCGCAAGGGTCGGCATCCCGCTGGGCGAGGTCTACACGGACAGCGCCGCAAAGGAGTTCACCGTCAGCGCGGACGACTGGCAGTACGCCGCGGTCGAGCTGACCGTCACCCGTCTGGGGCAGGCCTACGGCGAGGTCGGTCTGAGCGCGTCTCAGACCTGTCTTGTTAAGCAGCGTCTCCCCCGTCCGGGTCAGCCGTCGGTATCCAACCCGGATACCAACGAGCTGGTATACGACATCAGCTGGCGCGCGTCCGGGAGCGAGACCGGCTGCGCGGGCTACCGGATCTATGTGCAGCCGAAGGGCGGACAGGCCGAGCCGCTTGGCGATCTCGTGCCCGCCGGCGGCGGCAGCTATTCGGTCAAGCGCAGCCTCGAGCAGTACGCCGGAAAGACCGTCGACCTCTATCTCGTGGCGGAGGCGGACGATACCGGCTACGCGAACAGCCCGAACGGCATCGTCTATACGATGACCGTGCCCGAGCGTCTGTCCGCGCCGCGCGTCAAATGGGCGTACAGCTGGCTGGGAGATGCCTCGTCCGACCCGGTCGCGGCGTCCGATTTCCGAAACGGCGGCCTGACCGTCACCGTCACGCCGCAGGATGCGGCGAGCGTGCCGCCGGGCGGCAGCACCTGCCTGCTCCGGGCGGTGATCTATGACGAAAACCACCGCGAGCTCGGCACGTATCCGGTCTCCGCGATGCGCGAGAGCGGCGGCAGCTATGTCTGCACGCTGTCCGGTCTGGACACGAAATACGCGGGCCGCAGCATCCGCTTCGAGACCCGTATCTCCCAGTCGGCCGGACAGGTCAGCTCGGCATGGGTCGAGGGCGATACCGTCACCCTCCCCCGCGTCCGTCTGGACACGCCGGCAGCGTCGCTCGCGAACGTGAACGAGACCGTGCGCGTCACCTACGGTCAGGCGAACCTGATGATCTATCAGGCGGACTGGACCGCCCTTCTGACCACGCTCTCGTGGCGCGAGGTGGAAAACGCCGACCGGTACACGATCACGCTGACCGATCAGGCGCATCAGTCCGCGCTCGTTTCCGTCGACATGAGCGGCGGAGCGCCGAAGATCACGGTCTCCGGTCAAACTCCGGCGGCGGAGAGCGGCGGCTGGTACAATGTAAAGCCGGGAAGCACGGTCACGGGCCGCTACAGCCTGACCGGCGGCAGCATCCGCTATTACAGCTGTCAGCTGAATACCATGCTGCGGGCGGAGGACGGCGTATTCACGCTCAAGCTGCCCAACCTCTTCTCGATGACGACACACGACAATCAGACGCTGTCGCTCAGCGATGTGCAGATCCGTCAGGTATCTGTCACCGCAGACAGCACGAGCACGCGCTATGCAGCGTCCGACGCTGCCGAACGCGAATTTTCATGACACAAAGGAGGCGGCAGACATGAACCGGATACGGCAGGGCTGGGACGCGCTGCGGCGCGGACGGCGGAGCGGCGTTTCGCTCGTCATCGCGCTCTGCGCGGTCGCCGTCCTCATCGGACTGTCGCTCAGCATCGTCTATTCCTCGTCCATGCTGCTCTCGCGGGCGAACCGCAAGATCGGACGCGAGCGCTGCTATCAGCTCGCGCAGTCCTTCGCGCAGGTGCTCGACAGCGAGCTGACGGCGTACAACACCGAGCGCACCGACCTCGGCGGCGCGGACGATAAATGGCCGCAGACCGCGGACGGCTCCAGGACGTTCTATCAGTACGCCAACAGCGTGCTGGAAAACCTCGATGCGTACGATGCGGACGACCCGGAGCACACCACCTACTATTACAGCGCCGGAGACGAGGACGACGATTACGGAAAAGTGACCGTCATGCTCCGAAAGCAGAATACGGACAGCGAGCAGAACCCGGCGGACCGGACCGGCCGTTTTCCCTATGCGGAAAAGGACCGGCAGACCGCCGAGATCTCGGCGCAGACCTTCATCCGCTATCAGCTTTCGGTCAGCGTCCGGGTGGAAAAGGGCGCGGACAGCTTCACCTACACGACCGAGTATTACCGCCGGGACGGCTTTCAGCCGATCTACACCTGGGAGGGCGAGAGCGGCAGCATCACGCCGGTGTACTGGGTCAGCCCGTATTTCAGCCAAAGCCACAGCATCGCGGACCGGCTCGAGCCGGAGAAAGACGAGAACGGACAGACCGAGGAGGTTTTCATCAGCTACCGCTATGACCCCGGCTACACCACCTACAAGAAATACGAGCCCGTCAACAAACCCGCCGGAGGTGCCGCCGAATGAAAAAACTGATACAGGTGCTGCGTGACCGCCGGGGAGAATCCATGGTCGAGATCCTGGTCTCGACGGTGGTGTTCATGCTGCTGCTCGGCGCGCTGAACGGCGCGGTCGGCTTCGCCTCGAACGCACAGCGTAAGGCGGAGCAGCTCCGCGAGGACGCGGTCGTTCTCCAGAGAGAGGTGCGGGCGGGAACGCCCGCCGGCGGCGACGATGCGGCCTATGATTTCCGGGCGGCGACCCCGGACGGCACGGAGACCGGCCTGAACGCCTTCCGCGTCCGGGTCAGAAAGCAGACCGTGACCGCCCGCACCCCGTCCGGCAAGACCGTCCCCTTCTGCCGGTTCGCGAAGGGAGAGTGACCGCATGAAACGCATTCGCTCTGTCCTGCGCGGCCGGGAGGGCATGACGCTGGTCGAGCTGATCGTCAGCGCCGGACTGCTCTGTCTGGTCATCGCCGTGTTCAGCGCGTCCCTGCGCCCGGCGGCCGAGATCTCGCGCCGCACGCAGGAGCTGAACAGCGCCGAGCTGATCGCGGACGACCTGCTCGAGACCGTGCGCAGCCGGGTCGAGACCGCCACGGAGTACATCAAATGCTACGAAAACGGCGCGGACATCACGGACCGGACCGGCAGCAGCAGCGGCTCTGCGGTCGAGTTCGGCACATCGAACGCCGTCGAGCTGCTCACGGCGGACGGCTGCGCGGAGACCGCGATCATGGTCGGCTCCCGCGCCGCAGGCACCGAGGCGGCGGTCGAAAAGGGGTATCTCCTCGAGCGCTATTACGACAACAGCACCGGCGTTTTCTACAGCAAAAACGCGGACGGCAAACCGTGCGCGCGCGCGCTCGCGCAGACCTATGCAAAGGGCTTTTACATGGGTCTCCGCGCCGGTCTGTACTTCGAGCTCGACGAGTCCGGCCGCACCCTGACCGCCACCGTGACCATCTTCCGCGACGCGGATATGACCGACGCGGTCTTTTCGGACTCGCTCCTCATCGACCTGCGCTACGACATCCCGGTCAAGACCGATGTCACGGCGCAGCAGCGTCCGGCGGCATAAAAAAAGAAGTGTAATCCCGCGGAGCACCGCCGCGGTTTACAGAGATAGAAAAACAAAAACGAAATTTGGAGGAACAAGATCATGATGGAAAAAATGATCGCGCTGCAGCAGAAGCGCCGCAGCAAGAAGGGCGGCTTTACGCTGGTAGAGCTGATCGTAGTCCTGGTCATCCTGGCGATCCTGGCAGCTCTGCTGATCCCGGCGCTGACTGGGTATATTGACCGTGCAAAGGAAAAGAACGTTATCGCGGAGACCCGTCAGTGTGTAATGGCGGCGCAGACGCTGTATGACGAGGCTTATGCAAATGTAAAGAAGAATGGCACCGCAGCTATTCCGAGCGATACTGATATTTTGGAACTGGCTGATCTGACCGGTAAGGGCACTCTCGGTACTGGTGATACGGACAAGGTTCAGTTCAAGGGCAATAAGGTATCTCATTTGGTATATAAAAACAACGGCGTTACCTGCACCTATAACGGCAGCACTTATGACTGCGCTAAATAATACCTGACTCACCCCTGCCGCTGCATCGGCGGAGCGCTGTAACGGTGCATCCGCTTCGCCTGCGGCATGGCAGGTCACGGCTTCTTAACCGTTTAAGCGGCTGTGACCTGTCATGCGGTTCGCTGCATGGCACATTTCTGTAAAAAAACCGATCCATACCGACCCCAGCGAGGAGGAAAAACAATGCTTTACATCGCCTGCGCGGTATTATGGCTGCTGCGCTTCGCGCTCGGCGCGAGCATATTCAGCTTTCTCGGCGTTGTGATCTGGCGTCTGCCGCGCGGAGAGAGCGTGGTCAAGGGACGCAGTCACTGCCCCGCGTGCGGGCGCACGCTGTCGGCCGCCGAGCTCGTCCCGTGTCTGAGCTTTCTCGTGCAGGGCGGCCGCTGCCGCGGCTGCGGCGCACGCATCCCCGCGAGGGATTTCTGGCTCGAGGTGCTCGGCGGCGAGACCGCGCGGGCGGCGCTCTCGTTTGCCGTCCTCGGCATTTTAACGGTCGTGGCGTTTATGGACATCGACACGCTCGAGATCTATGACCGCTTCCCGGCGCTGCTGCTGGTCTGCGGCGCGGCGGCGCAGTTCGTTTTCCCCGGCCCGGGGATAAAATCGCGGCTGCTCGGCTGCGTGATCGTCAGTCTGCCCATGCTGCTCCTCGCGCTCGTTGTCCCGGGCGGCTTCGGCGGCGGCGACATCAAGCTGATGTTCGGCGCGGGCTTTTTCCTCGGCGCGAGACTGACGGTCGTCGCCGCCTTTCTCGGCATCCTGCTCGGGGGCGGCTTCGGCGCGCTGCTGCTCGCCGCGAAAAAGGCGGATCGAAAGACCCGGTTCGCCTTCGGGCCGTTCCTGTGCATCGGCATCGCCGCCGCGATGTTCTTCGGGGAGCGCCTCGCAGACTGGTATATCGGCTTACTGTAATCAATGAAAAGGAGGGTCAGCATGGCTGCATCCGACAACCGCCGTCCGTCCGGCGGACACACGCTGTTCCGCTACACGGCAAAGGATATCGACGGAAGGACCGTCCGCGGCACGATGGAGGCGGCGGACTATGACGCGCTGTACGCGCAGCTGCTCGAGCAGGGACTGTACCCGCAGCGCGTCACCGGCCGCGGCGCAGACCGCCGCCCGCGCACGCTCCGTCCGCAGGAGCTCAGCGACCTGTGCCGCCAGCTTTCCACGCTGCTCGCCTCGGGCGTCAGTCTGGTGCGCGCGCTCACGATCATTTCCCAGGACGAGGGCATCAGCGCCGGTCTGCGCCGCGTGTACGAGAGCGTGCTGAGCGAGGTGCGCAAAGGCTCGAGCCTGTCCGACGCGCTCGAGGCGCAGCAGGTGTTCCCGGCGCTCATGCTCGGCATGATCCGCGCGGGCGAGGGCAGCGGCAGGCTCGACCGGGTCGCGGAGCGGCTCGCCGTCCACTATGAAAAGGCGCATCAGATGAATCAGCAGGTCAAATCCGCGCTCATGTACCCGATGATCCTCGCCGTCCTCTCGGTCGCCGTCGTCATCGTCATCGTCACCTTCGTCCTGCCGCAGTTCAGCGACCTGTTCTCGACGATGGACTCCCTGCCGGCGGTCACGCTGGCGCTGATGGCGTTTTCCGATTTCATGGTGACGAAATGGTACCTGCTGCTGCTCGGGCTTGCGGCGCTCGCCGCCGCGCTGCGCGCGGTGCTGCGCGTGCCGTCCGTCCGGCTCGCGCTCGACCGGGGAAAGCTCAAAATGCCGGTGTTCGGGCGGCTTCACCGCATCATCTGCACGGCACGCTTCGCGCGCACCATCAGCAGCCTGTACGCGAGCGGCCTGCCGATCATCACCGCGCTCCAGACCGCGCGCGACACCATCGGCAATGCCTACATCGTCTCGCAGTTCGACGTCGTGCTCGCGCAGGTGCGCTCGGGCGTCAGCCTGTCCGCCGCGCTCGAGAGCGTGGACGGCTTCCAGCGCAAGCTGTGCAGCAGCATCGCGGTCGGCGAGGAGACCGGACAGCTGGATTCCATGCTCGATTCCATCGCGGACTCGATGGAGTACGACGCGCAGCAGGCGAGCCGCCGCATGATGACCATCCTCGAGCCGATGCTGATCGTGCTGATGGCGTTCGTTGTCGGCTTTATCATCATCGCGGTCATGTCTCCGATCATCGGCTCGTACAGCGCGATCGAGAGCTCGGGGAACGTATAACCTCGGAAACGTGTAAACCTCACAAAAGGGGAGAAATGAGAATGAATACAACCGTTTTGGCGCTTCAGGAGGAGCAGGTGCTCGCCGCGGTCGGCAGACCCGGCGCGAAGCCCTCCGTGCAGGCGCTCTACCGCGCCCCCGCGCACGGCGGCGGCATGGAAAACTGGGAAAGGGCGGTCGGCGCACTCTGGCAGACGCATGACCTGCCGACGCGCGGCATCACGCTCGTCCTGCCGGACGAGGCGGTCGCTACCCGCACCGTCACCGCGCCGCGCATGCCGGAGAGCCGGCTCGAGGAGCTCGTGCAGCACGAGATGCGCGCGCACGACGGTCAGCCTGTGGCGGCGGACTATCTGCCGCTCGGCACGGACGCCGACGGCCGTCAGCAGCTGTTCTGCGCCGCCTGCCGGAAGGAAACGATGGCGGGATACCTCGCGATGGCTGACCGGCTCGGTCTGAGCCTCGGCAGCGTGACCGTCCCCATGGCCGGGCGGCTCCGCCTGCTGCGCGCCATGCCGTCGCTGCAAAGCATGACCTTCGTCTGCCTGTGCTTCGAGGGCAGCAGCGTGCTCTCGCTGCTCGTGGAGAACGGCGCGTACCGCTATTCCAGCCGCAGCCGCGTGTTCAGCGAGCCGGGCACGCTGGATTTCGGCACCGAGATAACGCGCAGCGTCTCCGGCACGATGCAGTTCCACACGACGGGCCGCCCGGCGAGCCCGCTGACCGATGTGTTTTACGCCGGCTGCCCGGACGACGATTTCGAGGTCTGTCTCGCGGGCATCCGGGAACTTGGCCTGCGGGTGAGCCGTCTGCCGGAATGCCCGGCATTCCGCGCCCTGCCGAACGGCGAGAGGCTGAGCGACTGGCTCGGCTGCGCCGAGGCGCTGATTCGATGAGGAGGGACAGAGCGTGATTCGTGCAAACAAAGAGCTTGATCTGCTCCGCAGCTACCGCCGCCTGATGCGCGGCGAAAAGGGATGCTCCGGCCTGCTGCATCATTTTCTCACGCCCGCGGCGGCCTGCCTGCTGGTGTGCGTGCTGATCTGGGGCGTGCTGCTGTGGAGGAACAGCAGCCTGAGCCGCCGGACGGACGACGTCAATGACTGGCTGCTCGACCCGGCGGTCACCCAGCAGTACAGCGAGGCGGCGAACCGGCAGCAGTACAACGACAGTCTGGTGCAGGCGCTCGGACAGGTGCAGGCGCTGACCGGCTACGACGCGGACACCGGCGCACTGCGCTTCGACGCGCAGAGCACCAGCGTCATCGACATCCCGGGCTATGTGCTCAAGCTGCAAAGCCTCGGCCTGTTCCGCAAGGTGGACTACACCGGCTATACCTATGAGGACGGCATGTACGTGCTCAGCCTGAACTGCATCCTGCAGGGAAAGGAGACCGCAGAATGAACCTCACCCTGACCGAACGCGACAAAAAGCTGCTCGGACTGACGGCCTGCCTCGCGATCCTCGCCGTATTCGGCGTGCATCTCATCCGTCCGGCGCTCGCCGAGCATGAAGCGCTGGGAGGCGAATATGAGGCCGCCCTGCAAAAGCAGCAGGAATATCAGGCGCAGATCGACGCGCGCGCGGCCCTCGACGACAGCATCGCGCAGAACGAGGCGGCGCTGAAGACCGTAGGCGAGCCGTACTATCCGGCCGGTCTCGAGACCCGCCAGATGGACGACATCATCACGGGCATTGCGCTCAAAAACGGCCTGTTCCCGCAGTCGCTGACGCTGACCGAGGCCGTTCCGGGCGCGGTCAGCGTCTCGGAGGGGAGCCTCGAGATCGTGACGAACGATCCGCTCAACTACTTCGCCTTCGAGGAGGTGCGCCAGCTGACCGGCTGTCATGTGGTCATCCGCCTGAGCGAGCTGGGGCCGCTTCAGAGCGCGATCCGCTACTATTATGCCGAGGTCGGCGCACAGCAGGCGGCGCAGACCGCCAACGAGGGCTTCGCCGGGAGCGACGCGGAGCTTGTGCGCATCGAGGAGAGCGAGAGCGGCGACCCGGAAGCGCCGATCGTCAAGCTGCTCAGCAGCCTGCTCGACCGCGCGGTCAGCACGGGCGCGAGCGACATCCATATCGAGCCGTTCGAGGGGAAAACGCGCGTGCGCATGCGCATCGACGGCACGATCGTCGACTATGTGACGCTCGAGCGCAGCGTGCATCAGCCGCTGATCGCGCGCATCAAGATCATGGCGAATCTGGACATCGCCGAGCGCCGTCTGCCGCAGGACGGTCATTTCCGCATCCGCGCGGGACAGGAAGGACACGTCAACATCCGCGTCTCGCTCCTGCCGACCGTGTTCGGGGAAAAGGCGGTGCTGCGCATTCTTGCGGCGGCCAGTCATGTCGATCATGCGGAGCATTTCGGCGTGGATGACGACAGCTACGCCCGGTTCCTGCCCATGCTGAACTCGCCGAACGGCATCATCTACCTCACCGGCCCGACCGGCTCGGGCAAGTCCACCACGCTGTACATGGTGCTCGAGTACCTGTCGCGGCGGCAGGTGAACATTTCCACGGTCGAGGACCCGGTGGAGCAGAACGTGCCGGGCATCAACCAGACGCAGGTCAATCCGGTCGCCGGGCTGACGTTCGAGTCCGGTCTGCGCGCGCTGCTGCGTCAGGACCCGGACATCATCATGGTCGGCGAGACCCGCGACGGCGAGACCGCCGGGATCTCGGTCCGCGCCGCTATCACCGGCCATCTGGTGCTGAGCACGCTGCACACAAACGATGCGGTCTCCAGCGTTGTCCGTCTGGCGGACATGGGCGTTGACCGCTATCTGATCGCGAATTCCCTGGTCGGTCTGGTGGCGCAGCGGCTGATGCGCAAGGTGTGCCCGCACTGTGCGCGGGAGGCTGCGGTCACGCCGCAGGAGCAGGCGCTGCTCGGCCGGGACATCCGGACCGTCCGGCGCGGCGCGGGCTGCATGCACTGCAACGGGACCGGCTACCGCGGGCGCGTTGCCGTGCACGAGATCGTTGCCGTCGACCGCAGTATCCGCCGCATGATCAGCCGCGGCGCGGAGGCTGAGGAGATCGAGGCTTACGCGAGAGAGCATCAGGGGATGAAGAGCCTGCGGGAGAAGGGGCTGGAGCTGGTGCGGGAGGGCGTTACCACGCCGGAGGAGCTGCTGCGCATTGCCTATTACGCATAGAATTGCCGCCGTCTGGCGGCAGGATTGCCGGGGTCTCCCGGCGGAGACGCCGTACCCACGGCGGAGGGCAAAAGGGGACAGGACACCAAGTATGGTTTCGGCCGTAGCCCACTATCCTCTTTTCCGCGCCGTGCGCGGATTAAATGAGTACTAGTCCCCTCTTGACTCCCCTTACCTTCCTTTGCGCTGCGACTCCCTTCGGTCGCGC
>OIWM01001962.1_pt1 | contig 18301 bp, 15 predicted proteins | sample 1587451 | NCBI WGS metagenome assembly OIWM01 (sample SAMEA3888907, study PRJEB22519) | human gut metagenome | biome: human gut; feature: human-associated habitat; material: faeces | place: Denmark | collected 2011
TTAAGGGGGCAGAATCGCTTGGTTTTAGGGGGCAGCTTACACTGGATTTTCCACCTCCCAAACGGCTTTGCTCGTGACTTTAAAATCCTTTGAGATTTTCTTGATCTCACCACGATCTACTACTATTCGCTTTCTCATATCACATTGTTTTTAAAAGTTATTCATTGTCATATCAGCCGTTTTCACTACCTTTACAGCCGGTAATATTAATACGGTGATGCAAATATATAGGATAATTATCACAATATAAAGCAAAATCGTGATTATTTTCACAGAAAGAATAAAATTATGATTGAACGAATTAGCCAATTTATACAAAATCAAGGGATTAGCGTTAGATCTTTTGAACAGTCAATATCTGCGAGCGATGGCATGATTAGGCGAGCCATAAATAATAAAACAGATATTCAAAGCAAATGGCTTTCCGTTATTGCGGATAATTATCCTCACCTCAATTTAGAATGGCTAATAACAGGGCGAGGCTCTATGCTAAAGGAAACCCCACAGCCGCTATCACTCCCGACTATTAATTATGAATATAAGGGAGCACCTTACTACAATGTAGATTTTATCGGTGGATTTGATCTCGTTTTAAATGATCAAACAATTAATCCGGATTACTATATAAATTTTGAGCCTTACAATAAACCCGGTGTTGTGTGGTGTAATATTACAGGTCATTCTATGGAACCCGAATTAAGCAACGGAGACTATATCGCCCTCAAAGAAATGACCGATCCCGTCCAATATCTCCCCTATGGAGAAATATATGCCATCGTGACAGAAAGCTATCGGACTGTTAAACGAATAGGAAAAGCAGACCAAAAAGATTTTATTCGCTTAATCCCCACCAATAAAAGCCCGGAATACAGTCCGCAAGACATTCCTATTTCCATGATACAGAAAGTATACGCAGTATTAGGAAGTATGCACAGATTGTTCTAAATAAAAGAGACACACGCACGTTTTCAACACAAATAAAACAGAAATTGCCAGATACCTTTTTATAAATCAGCATATTACTCTATCATATATGCTGATTTGCATTATTCTTTATATGGTATTTTCCCCCCTTGAATAATACATAAAGCCATAAAAACGGGTAGTAAAATGGTAACTTGTATAATTCAACCCATCTTAATTTTGCTTAAATTGCATATCCAAACGCATACCCAATCAACACATTTCGTTTTTTTCTTGACAAATTTGCATACCCAAACGCATATCCTACTGCATATCCAATCCTCAAAAAACGAAATATTCCCGTTAAAATCGCCACTCTCCTCCCCCATCCCTATTTTCGCTATTTTGAGCACTAAATTTCAACTATTCAAAAGTAGGAAGCCAATCTATCTATAAAGCACAAAAAGGGCTGCAAAACGCCTAAATAAAGCATTTCGCAGCCCATGTACCGCATTTCTCCTACTCTACTCCGTTTATCACATCTCCATTGCCATGTAAAGTTGACGGGCGTTCAAACCGTTCAAAGTAAAGTCCAAAGTAAAGCCAAAGTAAAGCAGAGTAAACTTTTCGTTTTTTCTCTCTCCCCTCTCCTATTCGTACATAACTATTTGTATATCAAAACTATTACCGTTTATGCGGAATAACTCAATTTATCGCATTTCGTTTTATCCCCCTTAACTGTCCCCAATGTGCCGCGAGACACATTCAGGTTTAACTGGGCAAAGCCCCACTGGATAGAAACTGCCATGAACAACAAAACTAATAAAGCCCGCATGAACGTCGAACTCCGAAAAGCATAATTGTCTTTCATAAACACAATTTATAGGTTATACAATAAATTACTTCGAGAGATTCATTCTCTCGCATTCCTATATAAAACAACAGACAATGAAAATACACTTACTGAAAAAGTATCTTTTTTATCATTAATCCTAAAAAAAAGAGTTACCCCGAAAACAAGTTGATATATCATTTTGCTCAATATTACTAACGAAGTAAATAATTATTTCCACCTGATTCAAGAAAAACACCTATAATACAGATAGTAAATAACAAAATGATATATCAACTTATTTTCGAGGCAACCCTTTTCTTACTATATTATTACTATTCTTTACTTCTTCAGTTCATTCGAGAAAGAATAAGGATAATCTTCCGGCTGCGTACCTCTCTTCATATTAGGCTGGCTGCCCATATCAAACCTCAAGGTACCGCCATTCAGCAAATCGCCATGCGTCAGATAATTCCTGGAATAATCCACGCCGTTCACCTTGAGAGACTCGATATACATGTTCTCCGGTGAGTTATCCGGAGCGTCAATTGTCAGGGACTTACCGTTCTCGAAATGGAGGGTAGCCTTACGGAACAGAGGGGCGCCCAATACATACTCGTCCGTACCAGGGCAAACCGGATAGAAACCAAGTGCAGAGAAGACATACCACGCGGAAGTCTGACCGTTGTCCTCGTCACCGCAATAACCGTCGGGACCGGCAGTATACATGCGGTTCATTACCTGACGAAGCCAATATTGGGCCTTCCAAGGTTCCCCGGCGTAGTTATAAAGGTAAATCATGTGCTGGATGGGCTGGTTGCCATGGGCATAGTTACCCATATTCATCACTGTCATCTCACGGATTTCATGGATTACCTGGCCGTAGTAGCTGTCATCGAACAAGGGCGGGACAATAAATACAGAGTCAAGCATCTCTACGAAAGACTCTTTTCCACCCATCAGGTCTATCAGACCTTGAGGGTCGTGGAATACAGACCAGGAATAGTGCCAGCTGTTACCTTCAGTAAAGGCGTCACCCCACTTCAAAGGAGAGAAAGGAGACTGGAACTGGCCGTCTTGATTACGACCACGCATCAGCTTGCTTTCCTTATCAAATACATTCCTATAGTTCATGGCACGTTCCGCAAAGAGTTTCTGCTCCTTCTTCGGACGGTTCAGTTCTTTTGCCATGCGGTAGATGCACCAGTCATTATAAGCATACTCCAAAGTACGGGCAGTGTTCTCGTTGATTTTCACATCGTAGGGAACATAACCAAGCTTGTTGTAATACTCATAGCCGAGGCGACCCGTAGAAGAGACCTCGGGATGGACATTCTTTGTACCGTTGATGAGACCTTCGTACAACATCTGCACATCCTCCACCTTCACACCTTTCAGATAGGCATCTGCCAGTACGGAAGCAGAGTTGTTGCCAATCATACAGCCACGGTGACCCGGACTTGCCCATTCGGGGAAGAAACCGCTTTCCTTATAGGTGTTGACAAGACCTTCCTGAATCTGCCTGTTCACCGACGGATACATCAGGTTGAGGAATGGGAAAAGACAGCGGAAAGTGTCCCAGAAACCGGTATCCGTATACATATAGCCGGGCAACACTTGCCCATTGTAGGGACTGTAATGAATCGGATTTCCCGCCTCATCCAGTTCATAGAATGCACGCGGGAACAACAAGGAACGATACAAACATGAGTAGAAAGTACGGTACTGGTCAAGGGTTCCGCCTTCCACATCAATACGGCCCAGCACCTTGTTCCAGGCATCCTGACCTTTCTGAACCAGTGTTTCCAAATTGTCATTGCCAAGCTCCTTCAAGTTACGGTCAGCCTGCTCAAAACCGATGAAAGAAGAGGCTACACGGGCATGTACCACTTCACCCTTACGGGTTTTGAAACCGATAACAGCACCGGCATGTCCGGCTTCCTGCTCAACCTTATTCTCGGTCAAGACGCCATCGGCTACAGACGCCTTATAAGTAAAAGGCTTGTCGAACTCTATCACGAAATAGTTCTTGAAGTTCTCGGGAACACCGCCGCTGTTACGGGTAGTATAACCGATAATACGATTCTGTTCCGGAAGTATCTTCACATAAGAGCCCTTGTCAAAGGCATCGACAACAATGTATGAATGATCATTTTCAGGGAAAGTGAAACGGAACAATACGGCACGGTCGGTAGGGGTGAACTCGGTAACCACATCGTGTTCGGCAAGATATACCTTATAATAATGAGGAAGTGCCACTTCGCCCTTGTGGGAGAACCAGCTTGCACGCTTCTCTTCATCAAACTCGGGTTTGCCAACCACCGGCATAATGGAGAACTGCCCGTAGTCGTTAATCCAAGGACTGGGCTGGTGTGTCTGCTTGAAACCACGGATCTTGTTCGCTGTATAGACGTATTGCCAGCCGTCACCCATCTTACCCGTCTGAGGAGTCCAGAAGTTCATACCCCAGGGACGTGCGATCGCAGGATAGGTATTACCGGTGGAAAGCTCGAAAGTAGACTGCGTGCCGACAAGAGGACTGACATACCGGGTAAAGTCTTTGGCATGCAGCCATAAAGCACTGCTCACAAAAAAAAACAATAGGATTAATTTTCGCATAATATTAGAAAGTTGTTAGTATTAAATAAATTCTTCTCGTCATATCTCGAATTTGTGCAGCCTTCCTACTTCGTTGAGGAGAGGAAAACACTGTTCCCCACAATTTTATACTCCAATGGAATGGCATTCTTTATCAGATTCAGCACAGCCCCTACACTCTCTTTTTTCTTCAGTGTACCCGAGTAAGTCTTGCTTACATCTATGTTCGGTGCCAGAATTACCCTCACCCCATACGAATTCTCCAATGTACGCGCAATGGTGTATAGGTCAGCCTTCTCAAAGACAAACTCATTATTGTGCCAGTTTTCGATTCCCGTATCCACCTGCTTCACCACCAGACGCCTAGTCATTCCGTTCAGCTCGGCTTTCTGTCCGGGGGCAAGGATAATCATACCCTCGCCATGATTACCTTTCACCTCTACTTCGCCTTTCAAAAGGGTAGCTACTGCAGACATCTTAGCCTTGTCAGACTTGAGGTTGAAAACAGTTCCCAATACTCTGACCTGCATGACCTCACTCTGTACGACAAACGGTTTTTCCGGATTCCTCATCACCTCAAAATATCCTTCTCCTTCCAGATAAACCTTTCTTCCCTTCCCTGCAAACTCATGTGGATATTTCAGGGTAGTGTTTTTATTCAGCCAGACTTTGGTTCCATCCGGCAGTTTCAGTTCCTTAATCTTATCATGAGTGGTGACAGCCAGTAATGTTTCCGGCTGGCTATAAGTCTGATAAAAAAGATAGCCGAAAGTACCCAAAAGGAAGAAGCCCACAAATACGGCCGCATACCGTATCCACCCAACCATCCTCCGTACCTTGTATTGTTTCGTCTTCTCTTGTTCCAGCCTTTTAAACAATCGCTTTTCGGCCTTTTCTATGTCTTGTGTATTCGAAGTATCCCCCAGTCTCCCCAAGTGGTAAATCTCCTCCAGCCTGAACAATTCGCGTGCATTCTCACCCGACTCTTCCAGCCAGGCGTTCACCTCACGAAGTTCATCTTCCGTACATTCACCCATAAGGAACTTGGCCAATATCTCCTCATTCAACTTATTCATTCTTTCCTTCATTATGATAATAAAACAACGCTGCTCGCAAAAACACTTACTTTCCCGATGAAAAACAGAGCCAACATCAGGTTCAGATACCCCAGTTTATCACGCAGCAACTTCAAAGCTTTGTACATGTGGGCCTCCACCGTACGCAATGACACTCCCATTGTATCAGCTATCTCCTTATTCTTCATATCATGCAGATAGCTGAGTTTGAATACCATCCGGCACTTGTCCGGCAATTCATTGATGGCATCGGACAGCTTCCTCCTGAGTTCGGCATCTTCTATCCGTTTCACCACATCATTGCTGTCAGGTTGATAGAACTCAACCCTCTTTTTATGGATTTCGAGCATGACAGCCTCATAGCCACTCACAATGTCCCGATGCTTCAGAACGTTCAAGGCACGGGTATACACCGCCCTATACAGAAAAGCCTGAATCTGCTCTCCCACCTTCATGGTATCTTTCCGCTTCCACAGCTCCACGAAAACATCCTGTACCACATCTTCCGCATCTTCTTCCCCCACAATGCGTGTGGCATAGAACAGCAGGTTGGTATAATACCTGCGGAAAAGGGATTTATATGTCAAGTCGAAATGTTCATTCATATGTTAGCCGGTTATCGGGGACTGTACCATGCCTGACCTGGCTTATCCCCCATTTCAAATTCGAAAACACTTCCATCCATTATCTGTTCATGCGTAATATAACTTTTGTCATAGTTCTTACCGTTGAGTTTGACAGATTGAATGTAGCAATTTTCCTTGCTCACCGCCGGCGCCAGTACCGTAAAGGTCTTTCCACCGGGCAGGTGCATCTTCATTTCCGGATATAGGGGGGTACCGATTTCATATTTTCCACCAACCGGGTCTACCGGATAAAAGCCCATCGCACTGAACACATACCAGGCGGACATCTGTCCGCAATCCTCGTTGCCGCACAAACCGGCAGGAGTGTTCAGGTAGAGTTCACGCATCACCCGGGCTGCATATTTCTGGGTTTTCCAAGGTTGATCCACAGCATTGAACAGATAGATGACGTGATGGCTAGGCTCATTTCCATGCGCATACTGGCCAATCATCCCGGTGCTGAAAATAGGCAACTCATCATCTGCAGAAGGATTGTAAGTAAACATACTGTCCAGCTTCTGGGCAAACCGTTCCTTACCTCCGGTCAAAACTATCAAACCGTCAATATCCTGCTGCACAGACCAGAAGTATTGCCAGCCGTTGCTCTCGCAGATGTGCGGAGTATAGTCGTCCGGCGAGAAGTTCCGGATAAACTCTCCCTTGTCATCACGGGGCTGCATGAAAGAACTTACCGGATTGTAGACATTCTGGTAATTACGGGAACGCTTATAAAACTCGTCCGCAACCTCCTTATCGCCCAGCTTCTCTGCCATACGGGCTATACAATAGTCATCATATGCATATTCCAGTGTTTTAGAAAGTGACCAGTTTTCCGAATTATACTGATCCGTCACATTATAAGGAACATAGCCATATTTCTTATATAACCCAATGCCACGATAGGAATCGATATTGGCAGTAGCTACACAAGCCTCCAAGGCCTTTTTCGCATCGAAGTCCCCAATACCTTTCAGATAGGCATCTACAATAACCGGCACAGAGTGGTAACCTATCATCATATCTGTCTCGCCCCCCTGAAAATTCCATACGGGAAGGCGGCCGTTCTGTTCGAAGAAGGCGAGGAAGGACTTCACCATATCATTCACCCGTTCCGGCTCAATAAAAGTATAGAGAGGATGAGCCGCACGGTAAGTGTCCCACAAGGAGAAAGTACTGTAATTTGTCCAGCCCTCTACCCGGTGCACTTGCTTGTCGGGACCGTAATAGGCGCCGTCCACATCACTGTAAATGGTAGGAGCAATCATCGAATGATATAAAGCTGTATAGAACTTGACTTTCTCATCGCGGTCATCGCATTTTATTTCTATCCGGGACAATTGTTCGTTCCAATCATCCTGCACAGCAGCCAGGTATTTGTCGAAATCATCATCAGGTACTTCTGCTGCTAGATTACGTGCCGCCCCTTCCATACTTACACCGGAGATGGCAGTACTGACAAGAATCTGTTCTCCTTCCTTAGTCTGAAAGTCGAATCGTGCAATGACAGATGTCCCTATCCGCTTGCCTTCTTTCTCTATGGCAGCTGTATCGAGCTGCATCGCAGCAAACGGTTTGGAGAAACGTGTACGGAAGTAGAGGCGCTGGTCGCGTGCCCAACCGTCAGAGTAACGGTAACCTTGCACCGTTACCGAATCGACGGCTTCTATGTGAGAATCATTGGTAAAATCCCAATTCATGGCTTTCCGCAAATTCAGGAAAACGGCAGCATCGGCTTTTGGGAAAGTATACCGCTGAATGCCACAACGCTCGGTGGCCGTCAACTCTACATTTATATTATAATCTTTCAGACGCACCTGATAATATCCAGCGCTTGCCGATTCTTCCGAATGAGAGAACAAAGAGTGAATGCCGAGCGGAGCTTCCGCCTCCTTATAAGGCAATGTCACCGGCATAAAAGAGATGTCATACAAGTCACCAGCGCCGGTTCCGGAGAGATGGGTATGGCTGAAGCCTGCAATGGTACTGTCCGGATAAAAATATCCGGAAATACGGTCCCAGCCCGGCAGTCCGTTGTCAGGACTGAGCTGCACCATGCCAAACGGCGCCTGGGCACCCGGATAGGTGTTTCCTGTAAAATCTGTACCGATAAAGGGATTCACAAACTCTGTATAAGACACACTCTTCACATCCGACACCTGCGAGGTGCATGCCAGAAAGGATGAAAAGACCACAAACAAACAACAAGATTTTATCAAATTCATAACATTATAGGGTTAACGTGTATAGTATAACAACCTAACCGGATAAAACACTTACACATCTTGTCACTTTTCTACAGAATTCATGCAAACAAAAGTAATACAAAATTCCGATTAATCCTCTTTTTTATTTTGTAAAAATATACTTTACACTATCTTTGTCACAAAAAGTCACAATGAATTACACGACCTATCTTTTCGACTTTGATTATACGCTTGCTGATTCTTCCCGCGGAATCGTCACTTGTTTCCGCAACGTACTGACCCGTCACGGATATACAGAGGTGACGGATGACGACATCAAACGTACTATCGGCAAGACTCTGGAAGACTCTTTTTCCATCCTCACCGGCGTGACAGATGCCGGACAACTGGCAGGATTCAAGGCAGAATACCGAAAAGAGGCCGATACGCATATGACTGTCAACACGGTGCTTTTTCTGGAAACCAAGTCCGTACTGACTGCACTGAAGGACTCCGGCGCTCGCATCGGAATCATCTCGACCAAATATCGATTCCGCATCAAGGAACTCCTCGACCAGCATTTTCCTGAAGATTTTATGGACATCATCGTGGGTGGTGAAGACGTGAAAGCCGCCAAGCCATCTCCCGAAGGGCTACTCCTTGCCATTAAGCGGCTACATGTCAGCAAAGCCGAGACCCTCTATATAGGCGACAGCACGGTAGATGCGGAAACAGCCCAAGCGGCCGGAGTAGACTTTGCCGGAGTCACCCACGGAGTAACCACTGCCAAAGAATTGGAGAAGTACCCACACCGGAAAATAATGAACACCTTGGAAGAACTGCTGGCAGTTCAGGAGGAGTATCCTTCCATATTCAAGATTGAAAATCCCATCCGGCCGGAAAACGCGCATGCCACTTCTCCCCGGAAACAGAAAAGGATAAGCGTCTGGCAAATCCTCCTTCTAGTGACACTCTTCTGGCTGGCTATTGAAGAACTGGACATGACCGACGACAGCAACTTCTTCCCGGTTGTTTTCATACTGACATTGTGGGGTATCCTCCAAAAAAGAAGGATACTACCCAACAAAGCAAGAACTTTCATCGACTCATGGTGGCACCCCTGCGCAGTACGCTTACGCGCATTTCACATCAAGCTGATACAAGGGAGAAAAACTCCTCCCGCTGGCAACGAAACCTGCACCTGCCTGAATTGTGGCACCACCTATACCGGCAACTACTGTAACCGTTGCGGACAAAGCCGTAACACTCCACGCTATCGGTTGAGCAACGCGCTTAAAAACATTGCCGGAGGCTTCTTCAATATAGATAATGGCTTTGGACGTACCCTTCTGGAACTCCTCTACCGTCCGGGGTACATGATTAGAGACTTCATCGGTGGTAAGCGTGTAGAGTATTTTCGCCCGTTCCAGACACTCTTCATTCTTGCAGCCCTTTATATCATGGCTGTGCAACTGGTAGACCCGGAAGCCCTAAGCAAAAAAGAAAAGACGGAAAAGACAGAGCAGACAGACAAAGAAGAAATCATTGCCGCTAAAGAGAAGCTTACCAAAAAGATGGAGAAAACCTATAGCAAAGAGGAAAAGCGAGCCCTCGCCATCACTATAAAAAGCCTGGAGAAAAGCTTGAACAAACTGGAAGAGAAGAACGACTCCACTTCTGCCACACAGGTGTCCGAACAGAACAGCGATGATGGCGACCTCATCGATGAATTTGTAAACGACACCTCGGAAGTGGGAGACAGACTGGAAAAAGTCTTACAGAACTCTCCTTTCCTAATGAAAGTATGGAATCTGATGAAGAGCTGGGGACACGGAAACAAGGCATTCCGCATCATTGCCACACTGCCTTTGTTTGCACTTGCCACCCAACTTGCCTTCCGACGCCGGAAATATAAGTTAAACTACAATACCACGGAGCATGTGTTCATACAAGCCTACATAGCTTGCCAGATACTCCTGCTGAGCATCATCGTGCTGCCTTTCAACGGGTACGCAAAGGTAGACGATTTGTATGAGCTGCCTTTATGGCTTATTTTCGTCCTATTCTGTTGGAATTACAAACAATTGTACCGCTGCACCTGGTGGAGAAGCTTTTGGCGCACTATCCTCATGCTGACTTACAGTCTTGTGCTACTCGTCATATTCGCGTGTCTTGTAATGGCGCTGATGCTGGCCGGTATCTATGTTCTGAAATTCATTTTGTAACAGAAACCATCCCTACACGGACTGTTTCTCCTTGATGAAACAGTTTTTCTCCAATAATCTAAAAGTACAATCTGCATTAAAAGAACAAAAAAGCAAAAGAACATTTGTCCATTTAGAATAAAAAGAGTACTTTTGTGCCCGATTATTCCGCACCGGGTTCGACCAAGTGCTTTCTAAGTGATTAGAGACCACCCGACGGAGCTAACTTATACATTATATATAAGAAATGTACGCAATTGTAGAAATCAACGGTCAGCAATTCAAAGCAGAAGCTGGCAAAAAGCTGTTTGTACACCACATCCAGAATGCAGAAAACGGTGCAACAGTAGAGTTTGACAAGGTTCTTTTGGTAGACAAAGACGGCAACATCACCGTAGGTGCTCCCACAGTAGAGGGTGCAAAGGTTGTTTGCCAGGTCGTATCAAACATGGTAAAAGGCGATAAAGTTCTTGTTTTCCACAAGAAAAGAAGAAAAGGTTATCGTAAGTTGAACGGTCACCGTCAACAATTCACAGAGTTAACAATTACAGAAGTAGTAGCTTAATCAATTAAAACAGTAAGAAGAAATGGCACATAAAAAAGGTGTCGGTAGTTCTAAGAACGGCCGCGAATCACAGAGCAAGAGATTAGGCGTTAAGATATTTGGTGGCGAAGCTTGCAAAGCAGGTAACATCATCGTTCGTCAAAGAGGTACTGAATTCCACCCGGGTAATAACATCGGTATGGGAAAAGACCACACTCTTTTCGCTTTAGTAGACGGAACTGTACAATTCAAAGTGGGCAAGGAAGACAGACGTTCAGTTTCTGTTATCCCTGCAGAAAATGCAGAAGCATAAGTTTCCGAACAAGAAATAAGGAAAAGGGATGCAATCCGAATAGGTTGCATCCCTTTCTTTTATGTCAAAAGCAACACTTTATTTGTTTTTTCCATATCTTTGCACTCACAAAACCGAATAACATAAAAACAAGTATAAGATATGCTTACCATCAAACAAATTACAGAAAACACCGACGCGGTTCTCCGCGGACTGGAAAAGAAGCACTTCAAGAATGCAAAAGAAACCATTGCACAAGTGCTGGACTTCAATGACAAAAGAAAAGCCAATCAAACCATCCTAGATAAAAACCTGGCAGAAGCCAACTCACTCTCCAAATCCATCGGACAACTGATGAAGGAGGGCAAGAAAGAAGAAGCAGAAGCCGCCAAAAGCCGCGTGGCCGAGCTGAAAGAAGTCAACAAGGACTTGCAAGCCAATATGGACCAGGCTGCCAACGATTTGCAGACTTTGCTTTATACCATCCCCAACGTTCCCTACGACAGCGTGCCTGAAGGCGTAGGTGCCGACGACAATGTAGTAGAGAAAATAGGTGGTATGGAAACCGAGCTGCCCAAAGACGCCCTGCCCCACTGGGAACTGGCCAAGAAATATGACTTGATAGACTTTGACCTGGGTGTCAAGATTACCGGTGCCGGCTTCCCCGTATACAAAGGCAAAGGCGCACAACTGCAACGCGCACTCATCAACTTCTTCCTGGACGAAGCACGCAAATCCGGCTATACGGAAATAATGCCGCCCACAGTGGTGAACGCCGCTTCCGGCTACGGCACGGGACAGCTGCCTGACAAGGAAGGGCAAATGTATCATTGCGAAGTGGACGACCTCTACTTGATTCCTACCGCCGAAGTCCCCGTAACCAACATCTACCGTGATGTGATTCTGGACGAAAAGCAGTTGCCCATCAAGAACTGTGCATACACACAATGTTTCCGCCGTGAAGCCGGTTCATACGGGAAAGACGTACGTGGCTTGAACCGCCTGCACGAATTCTCCAAAGTGGAACTGGTACGCATCGACAAACCGGAACACAGCAAACAATCCCACCAGGAGATGTTGGACCACGTAGAAGGTTTGCTTCAAAAGCTGGAACTCCCCTACCGCATCCTGCGCCTTTGCGGTGGCGATATGAGCTTCACGGCTGCCCTCTGTTTTGACTTTGAGGTGTATTCCGAAGCACAGAAACGCTGGCTGGAAGTAAGTTCCGTCTCTAATTTTGACACTTATCAAGCCAACCGTCTGAAATGCCGCTACCGTACGGCAGAAAAGAAAACAGAGCTTTGCCATACGCTGAACGGTTCCGCACTCGCTCTGCCACGCATCGTTGCCGCCTTGCTGGAAAACAACCAGACTCCAGAAGGAATCCGCATACCAAAGGCATTGGTTCCGTATACGGGATTTGAAATAATAGACTAAGGCCATAATAGTCACGTGCAGCAATACGCCTTTGACACTTTCTTTCGGGCACGAATTACATGAATTTCACAGTTGCGGTTAGCAAAAAACGTGAAATCCATGTAATTCGTGCCCGGAGTTTTATCATGACAAGCTTCTCCTGCGCAACTACAAAGTATTCTTCAAAATACGTGCAAACACCTCCTCGCGGAAATTACGTGCCACCGGAACAGTATGCCTCCCAACTATAATCCGATTGCCATCTATCATCTCAATCTTTTCCAAATTTATCAGATATGATTTATGGACTTGCTGAAATACTCCACCAGGAAGAGCCTCTATCATACGCTTCATGGTAGAACGTACAAGCAGCTTTGTGCTTTCCGTATAAATACAGACGTAATTTTCCAGCCCCTCCACCACCAGAATATCCTTAAACAACACCTTATGCATCTGACGGTCTGAACGGACAAATATAAAATTATTAGCTTCATCCGGCCATTTCTCCTGCTGCAAAAGACCATGTACTTTATTCACCGCTTTCAGGAACCGGTCAAACGAAATCGGTTTCAACAGATAGTCCGTAACATCAAGTTCATAACCTTTCAATGCATACTGCTCATAAGCGGAAGTGATAATCACATGAGGCGGATGGGCAAGAGATGCCAAGAGTTCAAGCCCCGAAAGATAAGGCATTTCAATATCCAGAAACAACAAGTCCGGCTGCTCAGTCTGCAAAAGAGTGTTCAACTGCATAGTATCTTCACATACACCCATTAAAGAAAGGAAATCCACCTTTTCCACATAGCGTTGCAATCCTTCACATGCAGTAGGCTCGTCATCGGTTATTACACATTTTACCTGTTTCATCCTATAATTCTATCACAAGTTTTACTCTAAACAAAGTATCTCCTCTATTTATGTCCAGCGTATGACGCTCCGGATATAGCAGCTCCAGCCTGCGCCTCAGATTTTCTATGCCGATTCCATGTTTTCCTTTCTGGTGCACTAATGGTTCCGGTATAGAATTTTCAATACTAAAACACAACTTGCCTTCTTTCAGACACATATCCATAGCTATAAAATAGTTCCCTCCCACATATTTGAAAGCATTCTCCACCAACGGTACAAACAACAATGGATAAATCTCAACCTGCGCCTCCATTTCATCGAAATGCACCTGCAACTGCAGCCGCTTCGTAGCACGAAGTTTACATAGGCTGATGTATTGTTTCAGATATTCCACTTCCACACGGACTTGCACTTTCTCCCCATCATTGTATAATTGGTAACGAAGCAAATCGGACAATTGCTCAAGAGTATGCCGCGGAGCCTCATTATTCTCATCTATCTGAAAATAAACCGTATTGAGTACATTAAAAAGAAAGTGTGGATGATATTGCGCTTTAAGGAATTTCAGTTCTGTCTGGAGCTGGTCATTTTTTATCTTCTCCAACTGCAGGCGTTGAGCTTCATTTTCCTTCTGTATCATCTGATTACGCAAGAATATATAAAAGAAGCCGCCAAGCAACATACTGACTATGGCCGGAACAGGCACATCGTATAAATCAAGACTTACCCCCATCAAAAAGCGGATGACCCACATCGTCAGAAGACACCAGACGGGAACCGTCAGGACAACTACCCCGTATTCCTGCCACCATACCAACTTCCGCTTCCGGCACAAACGAAGCCAATACTTCAATAGAAAAAAGATAGGATAAGACATGAAGAGTACCACAAGCATATCCTTCAGCATGAAATTCCACTCATTACTTTCCCAATAGTATTCATGTTTCGGAATATCATTCGCCACACGAATACACAGAAAAAGAATCACGGCAAATAATGCCGGCACCAGCCACTTGTTCCACAGTCTGCCCATAACAGTTACAAATTTACTCTTTTTGTTTCATCTATTTCTTTTTTCCTTCTGCTTTCTTTTGTCTCGCTGCCTTTTTGAAAACGCCAGGCGAAAGCAATACCCAGCACACGTTTGTTGTGCCGTTCGTCAACAAACGCCTGCACACCGGGAGATTGAATATCTACTTTTTGATAATTGGTGTTGAATACATCCTTGGCAAACAAGGTAACGGTGCATCTGTTACGGAACATCTTCTTTTGGATGCCGACATTCACTTCCAGCGCCGGATGTACTGTGGCTTGTCCGTAGGCCATTCGTCCATTATAATTTGCCGAAAGTTCGGCCGACCATACGGAAGTGAAAGCAAACTGGTTCATGCAGCCGAATATCGGGGTAAACATACGGTTTTTCATTTTCTGCCCTTGCTCCGTCCAACCATAATTATTATAAATACCGATAGCGGTCAGATTCACCTTCCAAAAAGAAACAGGTGAGAGGTTGGCGGCATGTACACGCATACCCGTCTGTACATAGGAAGACAGATTCTGGGGCATTACATAGATACGCCGCCCCTCCTGTTCGCGATAGCTCTTCATGATAGCATCATCTGTATGCGAGAAAAAGAGCACTGTCTGAAACCAGTCACGATACACATACCCCAACTCTATATTATCAGAGAAAGAAGGATGCAGCTTCGTATTTCCCCCTTCATGGGTATAGTCATCAAATATATAGGTAAAAGGATTCAAATCACCATAATTGGGGCGGGTAATACGCCTGCCATACGAAAGCTGAAACAGATGTTCCGAAGTCAAACCGTATTGCAAAGCAATAGTAGGAAACAAATGGAAGTAATTCGTTGTAAACGAAGAGTCTTTCTGTTGTGTATTTCCTCCAAAATCCCCGTGTACATGGGTATGTTCCAACCTTAGACCCGCTGAGATTTTCAAGCGGTCTTTCTCATAGCCGACTTGTAGATAAGAGGCATTGATATTCTCATCATATACGAATCGGGAACCAAGTGCCCCGTCCGGCAGCCAGCCGGAAACCGACGGACGCATATAACCTGCCGTATTGTCTATCGTAACAAATGAGGTTTTGACTCCGGCCTGTAACTTCCAAACCTCACTCAATGGATAAACCGCATCTATCTGTCCGACATATAAGTCGGTATTTCCCTTCATATCCCCTTTCAATGTATCGGGCTTAAAACTATCCATCAACTGGTTTCCAACACGGTAGTAATGGAAATAATCAAAAGAAGCGCTGAGTTCTCCCCCTTCTCTTTTCAGCTTGTGCACCATACTGGTTCCGGCAGAAACATTATTCCGGTTTTGCTCCGCATGGCTGTAAGTATTTCCCGCAACTCCGGTTTCTCGGATTTCCGTAAACATGCCTGCATTTTCCCTTTGCCGGGAAAAGTTTCCACCCAACGAGACTCCCCAAACTGTCCGCTCATTGAGATAATAATCACATCCGGTACGAAAATAGTGCGAATAATTCCTACGCTTCCGGTAAGAGTCCTGCATCATCCTTCCTCCATCCCGTTCGAACGCACGGTCGATAAACAAGTCTATGACATCCTTCCCCTGATAATACGAATAGTTCAAATAAAGATTGAACTTATTCTCCCGGATATTCATGGAGGCACCTCCATAACCGCTACCCGTCCGTCCAAGACTGCCATTGCCGTTCAAGGCCAGATTCACACCGCGCAGTCTGATTTTTCTTGTACGGATATCAATCAACCCGGAGCTTCCCACCGCATCGTGGCGTGCGGAAGGCTGGGTTATCAAGTCTATCTTATCAGCATTAGTTGCAGGAGTAGATTTCAACAGACTCATCAATTCATCTCCCGAAAGATAAGTAGGCTTGCCATCCATCAGAATCGTCGCACCGCTTTGTCCGTTCAGCAAGATATTACCATTGGAATCTATCACGACTCCCGGCAGGGAAGCAAGAACATCATAAAGACTTCCCGTACTTTGAGTGACTGACGCATCCATCCGGTAACTTGTTTTACCGGCAGATATTTCTACCAACGGGAGTTTAGCAGTTACCATAATTTCTTCCAAACGCTGGTCGGCAATCGTATCCTGCTGCGACCAAACCACCAAAGGCATACTCAATAAAATTGCCCCTAAAAAAACATTTCGATACATACTCTTCCTCATTTTTTATTTCAAAAGTAGGCAGGCTGTAGAAAGTGAACAAATTATAGTGACAAAGGAATGTTATCCAGTGACAACATGCAGTTTTACCCTATTCTTCTTTTGATATTACCAAATAACCCCTATCTTTGCAAAATCTATCAATCTGACAGTAATTGCGTAATTACACCAACAAAATTATTAGATAATGAATAAAATCATTAGCAAAGAACACTTTTCTGAAAAGGTCTTTAAGTTAGTCATTGAAGCACCATTGATTGCCAAATCACGTAAGGCAGGGCACTTTGTCATTGTACGTGTGGGCGAAAAAGGCGAACGTATGCCGCTTACCATTGCGGAAGCCGACCCGGTAAAGGGAACCATCACACTGGTGGTTCAGGAAGTCGGGCTCTCCTCTACCCGTCTTTGCGAACTGAACGAAGGCGATTATATTACGGATGTTGTCGGCCCGTTGGGACAAGCTACGCACATTGACAACTTCGGTACTGTGGTCTGTGCCGGAGGTGGTGTAGGCGTAGCTCCCATGCTCCCTATCGTGCAAGCGCTGAAAGCTGCCGGCAACCGCGTCATCACCGTACTGGCAGGACGTACCAAAGAACTGATCATCCTTGAAAAGGAGATGCGCGAAAGCTCCGACGAAGTCATCATCATGACCGACGACGGTTCCTACGGACGAAAAGGTCTGGTGACGGAAGGCGTAGAAGAAGTCATCAAGCGCGAGAAGGTGAACAAGTGTTTCGCCATCGGCCCCGCCATCATGATGAAATTTGTTTGTTTGCTGACAAAGAAATACGAAATCCCCACGGATGTATCCCTGAATACGATTATGGTTGACGGTACCGGCATGTGTGGCGCCTGCCGAATCACCATCGGAGGAAAGACCAAATTTGTATGTGTGGACGGCCCTGAGTTCGACGGACATCAAGTGGACTTCGACGAGATGCTGAAGCGTATGGGCGCTTTTAAAAACATCGAACGCGAGGAGATGCACAAGCTGGAAGAACCTCAGACCTGCCAAGCTACCGGTGAAAACATGGAAGATGAGAAAAGCCGTAATGCTGCATGGCGTCAGGAGTTACGCAAATCCATGAAAGCCAAAGAACGGACTGCCATTCCACGCGTGGAGATGAACGAGCTCGATGCAGAATACCGCTCGCACAGCCGCAAGGAGGAAGTCAACCAAGGGTTAACGAAAGAACAAGCGCTGACAGAGGCCAAACGTTGCTTGGACTGCGCCAACCCCGGATGTACGGAAGGTTGTCCGGTAGGTATCGACATCCCCCGCTTCATCAAGAACATTGAGCGCGGTGAATTCCTCGAAGCAGCCAAGACACTGAAAGAAACCAGTGCACTGCCTGCCGTCTGCGGTCGCGTCTGCCCGCAGGAGAAACAGTGCGAATCCAAATGTATCCATCTGAAAATGAACGAAAAGCCGGTAGCCATCGGCTATCTGGAACGTTTTGCCGCTGACTACGAACGGGAGAGCGGACAAATCTCCATACCTGAAATCAAGGAAAAGAACGGTATCAAAGTAGCTGTCATCGGTTCGGGTCCCGCCGGTCTGTCATTTGCCGGAGATATGGCGAAGTATG
>OIWM01001969.1_pt1 | contig 18257 bp, 19 predicted proteins | sample 1587451 | NCBI WGS metagenome assembly OIWM01 (sample SAMEA3888907, study PRJEB22519) | human gut metagenome | biome: human gut; feature: human-associated habitat; material: faeces | place: Denmark | collected 2011
CCCAGTGCACGCAAAAAATTTTTTAAAGTGGTCTTGACAAGGGGCCCATTATATTGTGCTTGATAGAGATTATCAAATAGAGGGAATTGGCATAGCAATTATTGATAACAAAAGGTTTCACTATATGCCGAATTCTGTTAAAAGATGGATTACAATTCACACCACAGATGATTTTAAAGATAAAGTTGTGACTATTGTTTAAGTATTTAGGATTACAAGATTTTTATAAGGAGAGAGCATGGATAATTTTAAGATAATTTATAAAATACTCAAGGTTTTTGAGAAAAACTTAGATGTTGAAGAACCGGATTGGGAAGACTTAACGCCCAAAAAACTGAACATTTCAGAAGTGCTGTGGCAAAATCTTATCCAGATGCTTATAAAAGCAGGGTACATTGATGGAATCAAGATAACATCAACAGCTACAGGCACTTATTTAACGCCTATCAATCCACAAATCACATTGCAAGGTTTGCAATATTTGGAAGAAATTTCTATGATGCGCAAAGCTTACAGACTGGCAAAGGGCATTAAAGACATTACTCCGGGGATTTAATAATTTAACATCGTTAATCAAGCACGTGTAACAGCGTGCTTTTTTATTGCCCAGGAGAGGGCACAATATAGGGCGGAGGCCCATGATATGGAGGTATCAGAACAATGGAAATGAAACAGGTTTACGAAGCACTGGAAAAAGTTGAGAACGGTGCTGACCTCATCGCTGCTATCAAAGGAGAAATCAACACTCCCAACAACGAGGCTAAGAAGCACCGCACGGCAGGAGAGCAGAGTGCGAAAAAGCTGAAAAGCATCTTGGAGGCTGTTAGCGTTCGCCGGCGAATAAAAATAACCCGCCCAAATGAGCGGGAATGAAAATTATTTATTTTGCTTTATAGCTTCACGTGTTTTTCTTAATTCTTCTAAACGTGTTTCTTCACGTACATCTTCGGCAAGTTGGTCGTAATATGCTTGTTTATTGGATTCGTTAAAGAAATCTTTAATCATGCGATATAACATGTATATGGTTAACGGCGGGAAAACAGCAAGAGTTAAAATCATCAGAACCCAGTTGAAATACCATTTTTTTATTCCGAAAAGATACATAACTATCACCATCCTCTATTTATATTATAACAGCAGGAGACGTTTATGGCTAGAAGAAAATGCAAGTTTCGTTTAGATAAATATAAAATTTTTATTTATGTAATGCAACGTATGCCAGAAAAATTACAAAACGATTTATAAAATGCTATAGACAAATGCTTAGAACGTATATAACGGCGGCAAGGATATTATCAGCATGCAGGACCTGCCGAAATATCTGCAGAAGGTAAGGGAGGCAACCGGCAACGACCTGCAGACATTGGCTGAGCAAAGGCAGGCCATTGACAAAATCAATCGTCTGGCCAAAAATGGTGCACCTAACAAGGCACTGCAGGCAGCCTATAATAAATTGCTGGAAGCAGTGCAGAAAGGCAATGAAAAGGCTATTGAAAAGGCCGTGGAAGTTGCTGTCAACGAAAAATCCCGCTATGTTGCCGAACGTATAACCAGAACCGAGATGGCGAGGGCATGGGCTGATGGTTTTATAGCTAAGATGCAAAAAGACGCTGATATTGTGGCTGTGAAATTCAAATTAAGCAGCCGTCACCCTGTTTTCGATATCTGCGATATGTACGCCAAAGCTGACATGTATGGCTTGGGTGCAGGCATATATCCCAAGGATAAGCTGCCGCCTTTGCCGGTACACCCGCATTGCTTATGCCGGTACGTGGAAGTCATTGAAGGCGAAGTTGATATGCAGCAGCAACGCGACCAGGTGCGGGAGGCAGGCGACAAATGGCTGAATAGCTTGCCGGAGTCACGCAGGGCGCAGGTGCTGGGGCGTAAAGGCTTGAAGGCTTGGGAAGATGGTGAGGACTGGCAGGGGTATATGCGTGGTTATGCTGGACTGCGGGAAGCAGAGAGCAGGCTGCAACTGTACAAACCAGTAGAATTGAGCGAGAAGACTATAACTGATGAATATCAATCGCCAAAAGGTAGCATCAAAAAATTTCAAACTAGAAAAGTTAAAAATGCTGCTTATGATATACATGTTTCAGAAAATGTCAACTTGAAACCTAAGATGTTGGCAGAAGTCAACAGACAGATAAATAAGTGCATTGATTTGCTAGGTGTTCGGAACAAAGAAGCGTTACCGAAAATAGTAATAGCAAGTAATGATGACTTGAATGACGCGTTAGGTTCTTATGTGGCCTGTGAAAATAAACTGTATATAAATTCTGAGACTCTTCATCGAAAGGCCTATGAAAAGTATCTTGCTACGCTGAAAAACCCTGCTTCAAGGAATCCTTTGATGACAATGCTACATGAAATGATACATTGGCAGGATGCAAGAAAATATGTTGCTAAATTTGGAGAAATAACCCAACAGGACGAATATATGGCGCATATAATAGAAAAACATAGGAGTTTTGTAGACAAATTAGTGCAAAAGAGGTATAATTTTGCTGAGATAAGTGACTATGCATCGAGAATGTACATAGGCGGTAGATATGATGAGGTAATGACTGAATATAGGGTTAAGAAATTATTAGGGTGACTAGTATGAAATTGGAATTTAGTGATGAAGTAGAAAAATTATTTGAGGAGATTTCGCCGTATGTTGTGGGATGCGGTAAGTTGTCGGATGACGCGCCAGCTGATATAAAAGATAAAATGCAAAGGTATAAAGAATTGATAGCGGATGCAGCCTGCTATTGATTTACCTTTAAAGAGCAGTCGTCTAATAAAGAATATCGATATTAAGCAGTTATTCGGGCAATCCGAACAGCTGCTTTTTTGTTAGACTAATTTAACATCGTTAATCAAGCACGTGTAACAGCGTGCTTTTTTATTGCCCAGGAGAGGGCACAATATAGGGCGGAGGCCCATGATATGGAGGTATCAGAACAATGGAAATGAAACAGGTTTACGAAGCACTGGAAAAAGTTGAGAACGGTGCTGACCTCATCGCTGCTATCAAGGGCGAAATCAACACTCTCAACAACGAAGCTAAGAAGCACCGCACGGCAGGAGAGCAGAGTGCGACAAAGCTGAAAAGCATCTTGGAGGCTGTTGGTTTAGAGGTGTTGTAGTATATGCGACACTTAAATAATAGTTTATATTTGGGGCCAACGCTGGGGCCAACGCGCCTAAAAAATTGCCAAAAACAGGGCGAAAAACAGTAAAAATCAACAACTTAAAAACGCTATTTTTACACAAAAAAATACCCCGCAACCTGCATGGTTGCGGGGTTTCCTTCATGGTGATCCAGGAGGGATTCGAACCCCCGACCCACGGCTTAGAAGGCCGTTGCTCTATCCAACTGAGCTACTGAACCATATTAACTTGGAGCGGGCGATGGGAATCGAACCCACAACATCAGCTTGGAAGGCTGAGGTTTTACCACTAAACTACACCCGCATGGTCGGAGTGGCAGGATTCGAACCTGCGACACCCTGCTCCCAAGGCAGGTGCGCTACCAAACTGCGCTACACCCCGAATACAAAAGGTATTATACTATTTAATTAAACAGATGTCAAGAGAAAATATATACTTTGTTAATCATGAAGCAGAAGAAAAATATTTGAAATCATATTTTCCTTTTGCCTTACAGATTGCTTATTTCAGCAGTTCTTCCTTAAGCTCGTAATATTCGCGTGAGAAATAGGGTGTAAGCTGTGCTTCACGATGGTCATAGCCAAAGGCGCGTTTGGTGAGCGACAAAACCGGTGGTGCCTGAATGCGTTTGGCAACAGCAAAGCCGGCGAACAGCTTCCACCAGCGCTCCAAATCGGCAATCAGCGCAGCGGCATCGGGGCAGGCTTCGTTAATCGCTTCCTGCGTACAGCCAAGCTCTGAGGCCAGCGTGCCGGCTTTGTACCAGCGCAGGATGTCTGCCGGCGTTGTTTTGTGCCAGTTTTCGATAAAGGCACGCAGCAGGTAATCGTGATAACCATACACCAGCGGGTCGCCGCCGTTGCCTACTGTCTGTGCATCCGAAAGCTCGGCGCTGGGACGGATATTGAAGATAGCTTCGGGGATTACTTCGCGTTTGTAAATCACTTCGTTCAGATAATGGCCAAGGGCATATACCTGATGCTTCCAAAGGTCACCGATCATGGCCATGGCGCCGCAGATGTCGCCGTAGAAGGTGGCGTAGCCGATAGCAAGCTCTGCTTTGTTGGAGTTGCAGCTGAAGGCGCCGCCGAAGGCTGCTGAAGCAGCAGCGATGACGCGTGCGCCGCGGTCGCGGGACTGAATATTTTCTTTTATGAGTCCGCTGAGCTGCAGGTTGAAGCTGCTGCCGTCTGCCAGATTGGTGATAGGCGTTTCTTCTAATTGCTTGACTGTCAGCTCATAGCTTTCGCTGATTGGCATTACGGCATAGTTTGCTCCCAATGCCTGCGCCAGCTGCTGCGCGCTGTTGCGTGTGGCAGCAGAGTTGAAGCGTGAAGGCAAATTGAGCAGCAGCACGTTCTCCGGTCCCAAAATATCCGCATACATGACAGCGGTTACGGCACTGTCGATGCCGCCGGAAAGGCCGACGGTCATGCGTTTGATACCGCATTGCTGCAGGAATTTGGCGGTGCCGTAGCGCAGAGCGCGGTATACGGATTCCGGCTCCTGCGGCAGCTCTGCCGGCGGACAGGTGGGAATGATGCGGTTCACTTTTGTATCCCAGGTGAATTCTAAAAAGGTATCGGCATACATGGGCGCAGAGGTAACCAGACTGCCGTCTCCGTTGTAGGCGGAAGTACAGCCGTCGTAGGTGAAGATGTTCTTGCCGTTGTTCTGGATGCCGACATTGTTGCAGTAGATGAGCGGAATGCCTGCGGTGCGTGCCTGCGCACTGAAAAGGCGGTTGCGCTTACGGTTTTTGCCCAGCGTATAGGGGGAGCAGGAAAGGTTGCACAAGAGCTGTGCTCCGTTGGCTGCCAACGTTTGCGGTACGTTAAGGTGATAGTTTTCCGTCCAGCCGTCCTCGCACAGCATGACGCCGATGCGCAGGCTGGTGCCTCGGATGACGATTTCCAAAGGCTGCAGTGCTTCGCTGACGCTTGCACCTTCTTCGGCGCAGAGTTTCTGCAGGCTGTAAAAATGACGGCAGTCATCAAATTCGCGGTAGTTGGGCAGCGATGTCTTGATGAAGAAGCTGCGTCCCTGATAACCGCCGAGCAGCTTACCGTTTTGGCAGGCAAAGGCGGCGTTGTATTTGCGCACGCGTCCGTCCTCGTTGAGCTTGCCTGATTCGGTGGCAACGCTACCGAAGATAACGCAGATATTTTCGGTGGCAGCGACGATCTTTTCGGCATAATAGGCGCAGTCATCCAAAAATGTCTGCTGCTCCCAAATGTCGCCGATAAGATAACCCGGCAGTGCCATTTCGGGCAGAAGCAGGATATCGGCCTCAAGGCTGCGTGCTTTTTCAATAGCGTCAATGATTTTCTTATAGTTTACATCAGGACGGCCGGGAGTAATTTCCAGCTGTCCGCAGATAATTTTCAGCTTCAATTTATTGTCCTCACAATTTTATTTGCATTTTACATTACTATAGTGCTATTATAACAGAGATGAAGTAATTTCTCTAGCTTAGAGGGGGTTTTTCCTTATGAAACATAACAAAAAAACTAATGCAGCCCGCCGTTTGGACGAGCTGAAGATAGAATACCGTATTATGGAATATCCGGTGGACGAGGAGCATCTGGATGCTGTGCATGTTGCCGCAGAGGTTGGCATGCCTGCATCACAGGTATTCAAAACACTGGTAGTACGCGGTGACAAGAACGGCATTATGTTTGCCGTAATTCCCGGTGATAGCGAGCTTGATTTAAAGGCGTTGGCCAGAGCCAGCGGCAATAAGCGTGCCGAGCTGGTACATCTGAAGGAGGTATTGCCGCTGACAGGCTATATTCGCGGCGGCTGTTCACCATTGGGCGCTAAAAAGAACTACCCTGTATATATGGATGAGACAAGCAATAACTGGCCGGAGATTGCAATCAGCGCCGGTCAGCGCGGTATGCAGATTATTGCAGCGCCTGCTGATTTGCAGCGTGCTACGGCTGCAACGGTGGCACCGCTGATTTTTGCAGAGTAACTCTTGTTCCTTCCTATAAAATATGCTATTATAATCTTGATAACCTATTTGCACAATTGTGTTTGAAAGAAATACGACTGTGCTGGCCTGAAGGCGTATTATTAACGCTGACGGCAGTATGACGTCAAAATTCAAAGAAGAAAGTAGGTTGAATATATGTTATATGTTAGTACAAGAGGGAAAACTGATTTGTTTTCCGCTGCACACGCGATAACCCGTGGCTTGGCAGCGGATGGAGGATTGTTTGTACCGCAGAATATTCCTGCGATGCGTATGGTTGATATAAAGGCGATGGAGCGCAAGCCTTATACGGAGCGTGCTGTTGACGTTCTGCTGCAGTATCTTACTGATTTCAGCGAGGACGAGCTGCGCGAATGTGTAAATGCTGCCTACGCGCCAGAAAAATTCGGTGATAATCCTGTGCCTTTGGTACAGGTAAATGATAACACCGGTGTGCTGGAGCTGTGGCATGGCCCGACGTCTGCTTTTAAGGATATGGCACTGCAGCTTTTGCCGCATCTTTTGACACGTTCGATGCAAAAGACCGGTGAAACGAATAAGGTTGTTATTCTGGTTGCTACCTCCGGTGATACCGGCAAGGCTGCTTTGGAGGGCTTTGCTGATGTTCCTGGAACGCAGATTATTGTTTTCTACCCCAGCGAGGGTGTGAGTGATATCCAGAAGCAGCAGATGATTACCCAGGCAGGCAAAAATGTTAAGGTTTTCGGTATTGAGGGTAACTTTGATGATGCTCAGCGCGGCGTGAAGGAAATCTTCGGTAATACTGCGCTCAGTGATGAGCTGGAGAAAAAGGGATATACCTTCTCTTCTGCCAATTCTATTAACTGGGGCCGTCTGGTGCCGCAGATTGTTTACTACTTCAGCGCTTATGTAGATGCTGTGAAGGCAGGCAAGATTGCTGCCGGTGACCCGATTAATTTTGTTGTTCCGACCGGCAACTTCGGTGATATTCTGGCAGGCTATTATGCTAAGATGATGGGCTTGCCGATTGACAGACTGCTGTGTGCATCCAACAGTAATAACGTGCTGACTGATTTTATAAATACCGGTGTTTATGACAGACGCCGTGAGTTCTTTAAAACTGCATCTCCTTCTATGGATATTCTTGTTTCCAGTAATCTGGAGCGTCTGCTTTACAGTGTGACTGAGCATGATGCTGCACGCGTAGCGGATTATATGAAGCGTTTGAATACCGAAGGTCATTATGAGATTGACAGCGATGATCTGAAGCAGATTCAAAGCCAGTTCTTCGGTGCCTGGGTTGATGAGCTGGAAACAAAGGAGGCTATCGGACGTATTTATAATGATTACCATTATCTGATGGATACGCATACTGCCGTTGCCTGGCGTGCGATGGAAAAATATCGTTTCCTGACCAGTGATGAAACCTATACCGTGGTGCTGTCTACCGCAAGTCCGTATAAGTTTGCCGACAGTGTTTTGGCTGCGCTTGATGATGCTCAGCCGCAGAGCAGCAATCCTTTTGAGCTGCTGCAAAAGCTGCATGCCGATACCGGTACGGAGATTCCGCCGCGTATGTTGGCGTTGGAGAATCTGCCGGTGCTGCATTCCGAGGTTATTCCTGCGGACAAGATGGAGCTGGCGGTTGTGAAGAACTTGGTGTAATTGTGGCTTGAAGTGAAGAATACTTGCGTTGCGGGTATGTTTTCGCTATAATAAACCCGAAATTTAATATTTATATATGCAAGACTTAGTCTGCCGGGCGGCGGACTAAGTCTTTGTCATAAAAGGAGGTATAAAGTGGACTCCAGGAGTGTACTTGAACAGGTGCGCAGCGGCAAGCTGTCGGTGGCTGAGGCGGAGCGCTATTTTAATCGCAAGGCGTACGAGAATTTAAATTATGCGCGTCTTGATACTTCGCGTGAGCAGCGCACGGGCTTTGCGGAGGTGGTTTACTGCAGCGGTAAGCCTGATGCGTATTTGGCGGATATTTATAAGCGTCTTTTGGCGGAGCAGGGTGAGGTGTTCGGCACGCGGGCAACGCCGGAGCAGTATGAGCTGGTGCGGCGGCAGCTGCCTGATATTGTTTATGATCCGGTGGCGCGGACGCTGAAGCAGGAGCGCCCGGATAAGGTGCGGAGCGGTTGCGTTGTTGTGTGTACTGCGGGTACTGCCGATATTCCCGTTGCGGAGGAGGCGGCGCAGACGGCTGAATTTTTCGGGGCGCATGTGGAGCGTCTTTACGATGTTGGCGTGAGCGGGATTCACCGTCTTTTGGATAAGGTTGATTTGCTGCAGCAAGCAAATTGTGTAGTGACGGCTGCAGGCATGGAGGGCGCGCTGGCGAGTGTTATCGGTGGCCTTGTGCGTAATCCGGTGATTGCGGTGCCGACTTCTGTCGGATACGGTGCGAGCTTTCATGGGCTGAGTGCGCTGCTGACGATGATTAATTCCTGCGCTAACTGTGTTTCAGTTGTGAATATTGATAATGGATATGGCGCGGGGATTATTGCGACGCAGATTAACAGGTTGGCGTGCAAGTGAGATCCAACCCTTCCGTCTGCTCGCAAAGCTCGCCTCCACCTCCCCTTTCAGGGGAGATATAAACTTTTATATGCTCCCTGCAAGGGAGCTGGCATCGCCGCAGGCGATGACTGAGGGTTGTGCTTGGCAATATATTAATTGCTTGTCCAACCTTTCTTGCCTGCCCCTTGCACTCTTCGAGTATAACACGACCAGCATTTTTCATTGCATGAAAAATGTGTCTTAGTATAGGGAAGGTGCCGAGCTAAGCGAGGCGGAAGGGGGCTAGCTATGCGTTTAATTTTTATGAGGGAGAACTATTATGCCTATAAATAAAGATTTAGAAATACAGGCGGAAGCCAAGTTTGCCGTGCTGCAGCAGGAGCTGCGGCGCTTGGGCAGTGTGCTGGTTGCGTTCAGCGGCGGCGTTGATTCGACGTTTTTGCTGCAGGCGGCGCATTTGACGTTGGGAGATAAGGCACTTGCTGTGACGGCACGTTCCGGTGTTGTGCCGCAGCGTGATATAGCGGAGGCAGAGGAGTTCTGTCGGAAGCAGGGAATCTGTCATCTTTACTTTGATTTTGATGAGCTGCAGGTGCCGGGGTTTGCCGAAAATCCGCCGGACCGCTGCTATATCTGCAAAAAAACGCTGTTCAGTAATTTCTTGCGCATTGCACAGGAAAACGGTGCTGTGCTTTGCGAAGGCTCGAATATGGATGATTTGGGTGATTACCGCCCCGGTCTGAGGGCTTTGGCTGAGCTGAAAGTGCAGAGCCCTCTGCGCACTGCAGAGCTGACGAAGGAAGAAATCCGCCTGCTGTCGCATAAGCTGCAGCTGCCGACTTGGGATAAGCCGTCATTTGCTTGTCTTGCTTCGCGCTTTGTTTACGGTGAGCGTATTACAGCGGAGAAGCTGGCGGCGGTGGATAAGGCGGAGCAGCTTTTGTGGGAGCTGGGCTTTAAGCAGTTCCGTGTGCGTGTGCATGGCAGTTTGGCGCGCGTTGAGCTGTTGCCCGAGCAGCTGGAGCTGGCAGTGGCGGAGCCGATGCGCAGTACGATTTACAAAGGATTGAAGGCTGCAGGCTTTGCTTATGTGGCACTTGATTTGCAAGGCTATCGTACAGGCAGCATGAATGAAACTTTAAAGCAGGATTAATTTGTACTTATAGCGAATTTTAGCATTAGCCTGCTACAAGTATGCAGGCTTCAGATTAGGAGGAAGATTTATGAAAAGCTTATATTTGGAATGTAATGCCGGCATCAGCGGCGATATGCTGGTAGCAGCACTTTTGGACCTGGGCGCGGACAAAGAGGCACTGGATAAGGCTCTGCAGAGTATTCCTGCAAAGGGCTTTGAATATAAAATCAGCAGAGTGTCTAAAGCAGGCGTTAACTGCTGTGATTTTGATGTTATTCTGGACGAGGAGCATGCTAACCATGACCATGATATGGCCTTTTTGCATGGCAACGACGATGCTGTAGTGCATAGCCATGAGCATGAGCATCATCATGACCACGAGCATGAGCACGAACACGAACATCATCATGACCATGACCATGAACATGAGCACAGCCATGTGCCGCATGAGCATCATCATCACCATGAGCACCGCGGTCTGCAGGAGGTTATTGCGATTATTGATGCTACGGATATGAGTGCTGCAGCCAAGGAATTGGCGCTGAAGATTTTTGATATTATTGCGGATGCTGAGGCAAAGGCGCATGCAGTGGAGAAGAATGCAGTGCATTTCCACGAGGTTGGTGCGATTGATTCTATCGTTGATATTGTGGCGATTGCTGTGTGTGCCGACAGTCTTGGTGTTGAAAACGTAATTGTACCTGAGCTGTGCGAGGGCCGCGGCACTGTGCGCTGCCAGCATGGCGTGCTGCCGGTGCCTGTTCCGGCAACAGCTAATATTATGCAGCGCTTTGGATTTAATGTACACTTGCTGCCGGTGCAGGGCGAGTTCGTTACACCGACCGGTGCTGCTGCCGCTGCTGCGCTGATGACTACGGACGAGTTGCCGCAGAGCTTTAAGATTCTGGGAATCGGTCTGGGAGCAGGCAAGCGTCAGTATGAGCGTCCCAGCATTTTGCGTGCGCTGCTGATTGAGGATAATGCACAAAAAAAAACTCTGTAAACAGTAACGCTTTGCAGACAGATTGCATCTGCCAATTGCAGTCTGATATTGATGACTGCAGCGGCGAGCTTTTGGGCTACACGCTGGAGCGCCTGCTGGCGGCAGGAGCGCTGGATGCTCATTATCAGCCGGTGTTCATGAAGAAGAGCCGTCCGGCGTGGGAGCTTACTGTTATCTGCCGCGAGGAGGACAGAGCGAAGCTGGAAGCGCTGATTTTTGCGGAAACGACAACCATCGGTATCCGTCGTGCGCGCATGGAACGCACTGTGCTGCCGCGTAGCAGGTATGTGGTGCACACTGCTTACGGTGATGTGGCGGTGAAGCGCTGCCTGCTGGAGAACGGCGAACGCTGTTATGTGGAATATGACAGTGCTGCCAAACTGGCACAGGAGCAGGGAGTGCCGCTGCAGGATATCTATCTGGCGGCGCAGTTGGCGCAAAAAAACATAAATTAGCTACAAAAGTGTGGTATAATATCTCCATAATACGTCAGAGAATGGAGAAAAAATGACTAATGTTTTCGATTTGATAGAAGAATTTTATACACAGGATGAAGAATGGAATACGGTATTGCAGCAAGCCTGTGCTGAGGATTTCTTGCGCTATAAAACATGGCAGGGAGCCAAGGATGGCGAGCTGGTCAAGATTTGGGATTATATTACGATTCTTTGTATTTACCTTGGCAATTCCGAGAACTTTCTCGGTGATATGTCGCGTGAGGATTTTATTGACTGCGTAGGCTGGTGCTGCCGCAATGTTTCCGGCTTCCCGGCAACGGAGAGCAACATCGCACATTTCCTGGATGTTATGCAGGAGTTTTATGCATATATGAAAAAGAAACGCATTATTACCCGTGATAATGCGCCTGCCGAAGCCAAAGCCAAGCTGCTGGTTGACGGAAAACTGCAGATTGTCGGCAAAGATGGCAGCTTTTTGCCGGAGCATGACCGCTACAATCTTTATTCTACGCCGGATTTGCCGACGAAAGTGTACTTGAACATCGGCGAGAGAATGCAGAATCTGCTGGATGATGTGCAAAGCTACTATACGCAGAAGCAGTTCCGTCGCGATTTGGAGCGGGCCGATTTTCTCTTCGGCGGTATTTTTCAGAATGGTACAGTTCAGGAAAAGCCGGGCACGGAGGAATATTCACAGACCTTTTGGGATTATTTTCTTTTTGACTATCGCTTGCTTGAAGATGACAAAACGCCGCTGCAGCATTACCGTGATGTAATCTGCCGCGACGCTTCCGAGATGGATACCTCCGTTGATATTTTGAATGAGCTGATTAAGGCAAAGCTGGTTCTCTTTGATGTGCAAAGACGCACGGAGGAGGGAATGTATGTCTGCAGAAATATTTTCACCAATGAAAAATATACCCTGATGCTGCCGGTAGATGATAATATTGACACAGAAGGCTATATTTTCATGGGCCATATTTTTTATGAAAATACTATGGTGATGAACTTCCTGCGCGGACTGGTGATGTCGCAAACCTCGCGTAAACGCTTTTTCGAGGTTGTCAGCGCGGCGAAGGACTGGTTTGCTGTGCGCCAAAGCGGCGAAATGAGCTGGGAGGAGTTTATCAACCGTAATCCGATGTTCGTGCGCCATGTTTCTGTTGTATATGCCATCTATGTGCGGATGGAGGGCTTTAATTTCAGCACGCAGATAAGTGATTATCAGCCGGCGGCGCTGCTTGAGGACAAGACCTCGGCAATGCTGGAATCTCTTAGAGGAACAGGCCTTTTTTCTGCCTATGATATACAGCTGATGCGTACCATGTGGAGCGATTTTATGCTTCGTGGCAATGCTTTGCCTGATAATACAGACGCTGATTTTGAGCATTGGACGGCAGCTGTTATGTACTGCTTTGTTAAGCTGAATGATGTTTATACCTTTACGGAAAAGCAGGTTTTTGCTATGTGCCGTGCTACCGACCATGTAAAGCTGAAGCAGATGATAGATATGCTAAATAAAACCTTGCAGCTGGAGGCACACGACCCGCGTTATGTTAACGAAGAGGGTCTGTTGCTGATGCTGCTGCAGTGAGAGGAGGCACCAGAATATGAAGTGTGATTTTTGCGGACACGAGGTTGCTCCCGGCACAGTGGAATGTCCGTACTGCCATTATCAGTTCAAGATTGATGCGCAGGTGCTCAGTCCGGAGGAGCGCGATACCTTTGAGGGCGTGACGATAGACGAGAGCGCAGGCACAGAGGAAACCAAAAGCGCCAGGGAAGGCGCTGTATATGACAGCGGCGCTGATGCTTATAATGAAAGACAGCAGCAGGTGCCGCCGAATATTAAGGTGCATACCTTTGGCTGCGGCAGCGGCATTCTGATTACCTTTCTGATTTTGTGCGGCATTGTGGCAGTTATCTTCTTTTTGCTGCCGACGTTTATTGTCTTTGCCGCTGTGGGCGCAATAGTTTTGTTTATTATGCGCCTTTTTATGGGCTTTTAAAGGCTTAAAAAATGTGTTTCTGACGGCCGGCAGTGTTGCCTTTGGCAGAGCTGCCGGCTGTTTTCGTCTGTTGTAGAAATTTTTTCAAAAAAATTTTAAAAAGCCGTAAAAATATAGAGGATTTTTCTGATTGACGGCGAATAATATGCAGGTACACAATGTGTGAAAAGAATAGGAGGCATAAGATATGCATAGTTACAGCATGGATCTTGGCGGCAGAACTCTTACTATTGAAGCCGGCAAGATTGCAAAACAAGCTAATGGCGCTGTATTAGTTCGTTATGGCGATACCGCCGTAGTAGTTGCCGTTACCGGCACCAAAACCCCGCGTGAGGGTGTAGACTTCTTCCCTTTGACTGTTGATTTTGAAGAAAAAATGTACGCCGTAGGTAAAATCCCTGGCGGCTTTATTAAACGCGAAGGCCGTCCGTCTGAGCAGGCTATCCTGACCAGCCGTCTGATTGACCGTCCGATTCGCCCGATGTTCCCGGAAGGCTACCACAACGATGTACAGATCGTTGCTACCGCTGTTTCCGTTGATCCCGACAATGCTCCGGATATGCCCGCTATGATCGGTGCATCCTGCGCTCTGTCTATTTCCGATATTCCGTTCGAAGGTCCTATCGCAGGTGTGCGCGTAGGCCTGATTGATGGTGAATTCATCATCAACCCGACTGTTGAACAGGCTAAAATCAGCCAACTGAACCTGGCTGTTGCCGGCACCAAAGACGCTATCCTGATGGTAGAAGCAGGTGCTAACGAAGTTTCCGAAGAAACCATGCTGGACGCTATCTGGTTCGGTCATGGCGTAATCAAACAGCTCGTTGAGTTCCAAGAGAAAATCGTTGCTGAAATCGGCAAAGAAAAAATGGAAGTTCCGTTCTACGCTCCGCCTGAAGAAATGGTTGCGGAAATCGAAGAATACGGTGCTCAAAAGCTCAAAGATGCTCTGATGGATGCTAACAAGCTGGAGCGCGAAGAAAACGTTGCTAAGGTTAAAGCTGAAATCGCTGAAGTATTCCTGGAGAAATATCCTGATAATGCTAAAGACGTTGCTTATATCACCCAAAAGCTGGTTAAGAAAATCGTTCGCCGCACTATCTCTGTAGATAAGATTCGTCCTGACGGTCGTCAATTAGACGAAGTACGTCCGGTAAGCTGCGAGGTTGGCCTGCTGGCTCGTCCGCATGGCAGCTCTCTGTTCACCCGTGGTCAGACTCAGATTTTGAACGTTCTGGCTCTGGCTCCGTTGCGTGAAGCACAGATTCTTGATGGTCTCGGCGCTGAGGAAACCAAGCGTTATATCCATCACTACAACTTCCCGCCGTACAGCGTAGGCGAAACCAAACCGCTGCGCAGCCCCGGCCGTCGTGAAATCGGTCACGGTGCTCTGGCTGAGCGTGCTCTGCGTCCGGTTATTCCTTCTGAAGAGGATTTCCCGTATGCAATCCGTCTGGTATCCGAGGTTCTGGAATCCAACGGTTCCTCCTCCATGGGCTCTGTTTGCGCAAGCACCCTGTCCCTGATGGATGCAGGTGTTCCTATTAAGGCTCCTGTTGCCGGCGTTGCTATGGGCCTTGTTAAGGATGGCGAATACTTCACTATTCTGACTGATATCCAAGGTCTGGAGGATGCTCTGGGCGATATGGACTTCAAGGTTGCAGGTACCGAAAAAGGTATTACTGCTATCCAGATGGATATTAAGATTGACGGTATCAACAAGGATATCTTCACTCAGGCTTTGGCACAGGCTAAACGCGGCCGTGAGTTCATCATGGGCAAAATGATGGAATGCATCAGCGAACCGCGCAAAGAGCTGTCCAAATATGCTCCGAAGATTACTACTATCCATGTAGATCCTGATAAGATTGCTAAGGTTATCGGACCCGGCGGCAAGATGATCAAGAAGATCGTTGACGAAACCGGCGCTAAGATTGATATCGATGATACCGGCCGCGTATTTATCGCTGCTGTTAATACCGAGGCTGCTAATAAGGCTATCGAGATGATAGAGGGCATTACTGCTGAGGCTGAGGTTGGCAATGTTTATACTGGTAAGGTTACCCGTCTGATGAACTTTGGTGCTTTCGTTGAGATTCTGCCGGGCAAGGAAGGTCTGGTACATATTTCCCAACTGTCTACTGAGCATGTAGATAAGGTTGAGGATGTTGTAAGTGTTGGCGATGAAATTGTTGTTAAGGTTACTGAAATCGACAACAAGGGTCGCATTAACCTGTCCCGCAAGGCTGTTCTGATGAAGAGCGTACAAAAATAATTTGTGAATTTAAAAGAGCTGTCGCATTTGTGACAGCTCTTTTTTGTAGATTGGAGGAGTGAGTTATTAATGAAAACACGTGGTTTTGAAAAGGTTGCCAAGTATATGGATGTTGAGTTCCCGATGCCGGAGCGCAAGACTCAGTTCAGCGCCGGTTATGATATCAGCGCTGCGGAGGAGGTTGTGCTGGAGCCTGGTAAGCTGGTGCTGGTGCCTACCGGTGTGAAGGCTTATATGCAGACAGGCGAATTCTTGGGCCTGCATATCCGTAGCAGCATGGCTGTGAAGAAGCATCTGATGCTGGTGAATAATGTAGGCATTATTGATGCCGATTATTATAATAATGCTGATAACGAAGGTCACATTATGGTGGCTTTGATGAATATGGGTACCGAGGCTGTTACTATTCCGCAGGGTGAACGCATTGCCCAAGGTATTTTTTACAATTACCTGACGGTGGATGATGATGATAAGGTTGCCAAGGCAGTGCGTGGCGGTGGCTTCGGCAGCACGGGAAAATAATAATATCATATCATTACCTTCGCTTAGGGATTAAGTTAAAAGTGTAAATAGTTTACAATTTTGACGAAAAAGTGTAGACAATATAGGGAAGTATGATATAATTAATGTAGATAATTTTGGAAAATGGAGGTTTTCTCGATGCAGAAAATTGATCAGGCATGTGTAAACACTCTTCGCTTTTTGGCAGCAGACCAGGTAGAAAAGGCTAAATCCGGCCATCCTGGCTTCCCTCTGGGTACAGCTCCTTTGATGTACACCATTTGGGACCGCTTTATGAATTATAATCCGGCTGATCCGCAATGGTTCAACCGCGACCGTTTCATCCTTTCTCCGGGTCACGGCAGCGCTTTGCTTTATGCTATGTTGCATCTGGCAGGCTATGACCTGTCCCTGGATGAGCTGAAAAACTTCCGTCAATGGGGCAGCAAGACTCCGGGTCATCCGGAATTCGGCCTGACTCCGGGCGTTGACGTTTCTACCGGTCCTCTGGGCCATGGCTTTGCTATGGGTGTTGGCTTTGCTATTGCCGAAGCTATGCTGGGCGCAAAGTACAACAAACCTGATTTCCCGGTTGTTGACCACTACACCTTTGGTCTGACCTCTGACGGCGACCTGATGGAGGGCGTTTCCTGCGAGGCTGCTTCTCTGGCAGGTACCCTTGGCTTGGGCAAACTGATTTACTTATATGATGACAACAAAATTACTATCGAAGGCAGCACTGATATTGCCTTCAATGAGGATGTTGAAGCCCGCTTCAGGGCTTATGGCTGGCAGGTTCTGCGCGTAGAAAGCAGCGAGGATGTTGACGCTATGCAGGCAGCTATCGAAGAAGCTAAGGCTGATACTATGCATCCTTCTCTGATTATTGTACGTACTCACATCGGCTTCGGCAGCCCGAAACAGGACAGCCCGTCCTGCCATGGCGAGCCGCTGGGTGGTGAAGCATTGGCGGCTACCAAAGAAAAAGCCGGCTGGCCGCAGGAAATGTTCTATGTACCTGCTGAGGTTAAAGAACATTTTGCTGCTAAGCTGGATGGCTGTGCTGCAAATGAAGCTGCTTGGAAGGCTTTGATGGATGACTATAAGATGGTATATCCAGAGCTGGCTAAAGAGCTGGAAGACCGCATTGCCGGCAACTCCATGGTTAACCTGAGTGCTCTGGAAGCAATCTTTAAGGATACCGTTAAAAACGCTACCCGCGAAGCAAGCGGTGATATTATCCAAGTTTTGGCTGCACAGCTGCCTGAGCTGGTTGGCGGCAGTGCTGACCTTGGTCCTTCCAACAAAACTATCATGAAAACCGGCGGTTACTTCTCCAAGCTTGACAGAACCGGCCGCAACATTCACTTTGGCGTTCGCGAGCACGCTATGGGTACCGTTCTGAACGGTATTTCCCTGCATGGCGGCTTCATTCCCTTCGGTGGTACCTTCCTGGTATTTGCTGACTTTCTGCGTCCGACCATCCGTATGGCAGCACTCATGGGAATTCAGTCTGTATTCGTACTGACTCACGATAGCATTGCACTGGGCGAAGACGGTCCTACTCATCAGCCGATTGAAACCACTATGGCTCTGCGTCTGATTCCGAACGTAAGCGTTATCCGTCCGGCTGATGCTCTGGAAACTGCTACCGCATGGCAACAGGCTTGCCTGAACAAACATAAACCTACCTGCCTGCTGCTGAGCCGTCAAAAACTGACTGTACTGCATGACTATGCAGCAACCATCCATGAAAACGCTCATAAGGGCGCTTATGTACTGAGTCCGGCTAAGAACGAGGCTAAGGCTGTTCTGATCGGTACCGGCAGTGAAGTACATCTGGCACTGGCTGCACAAGCTAAGCTGGCAGAAGGGGGCATTGACGTTAGCGTTGTATCTATGCCTTGCTGGGATGCTTTTGATGCTCAAAGCGATGAGTACAAGGAAAGTGTTCTGCCTGCAGGCGTAACCAAGTTTGCTGTTGAAGCAGGCGTTCCTTACGGTTGGAGCCGTTACACCGGCACTGAAAAGAATGTTCTGGGCATTACCACCTTCGGCGCTTCCGCACCCGGCGATGTAATGATGGAAAAATACGGCTTTACTGTTGAAAACCTGGTTGCAAAGGTTAAAGCAGCGCTGTAAGCTTAATTTGAAATGGATATTAAAGGGTTCTATGTCAAGTTTTGGGGTATTCAAGACTTTAACATCATAGACCTAGACAATACATAA
>OIWM01001972.1_pt1 | contig 18230 bp, 9 predicted proteins | sample 1587451 | NCBI WGS metagenome assembly OIWM01 (sample SAMEA3888907, study PRJEB22519) | human gut metagenome | biome: human gut; feature: human-associated habitat; material: faeces | place: Denmark | collected 2011
GCACGTCAAGAGCTATCTGTTCGTATTTTTCTGTATTTTAATTATAATATGTGCATATTTTATATGAAAAAGTTCTGTATTTACAGGAATTTTTCTATTGCGTCCATCACATTTTTGCCCAGTCTGGGTCACGGTTTGGGTCAGGCAGAAATAGTCTCATGCTCTGCATAGCGAATCCCCTCCTTTAGCACGTTCTGGTAAAATGGCAGGAAATCCGCATACCACCGGAACTGTGCCAGCGGCACGACACGAACAGAAACAGTCACATCGTGGTCAAGGCTGAGCATGCTTGCTACTCCGGAAACCGCACGCCGATGCGAAGTGATCTGTTCCTGCATCAAGTCTACGGTCAGGAGAATATCAATATCCGACTCCGCATTAAAGTCGCCGCGCGCATAAGAGCCGAACAAAATCGCGTCGTGAATACTATGCTCTAAGATTGGATCGCTGGCGTGATAGACGTTCTTCAAAATCTCAAACGCCCGACTGCGCGTACACATATTGACACCTCCCATTCTAAACTTCTTATTTGCAACATACCCCGAAGTGGGATGGAATGCAAATCTGCTACAAACATCAGTCCACAGATTTGAATTTTATATATTGCCCATCGAATTTTTAATAATCGAATTATTTATTCGATTTTATTGTTTTGTATTGCTATTTTCTGAAAAGGTGGTTATACTGAGTACTGAGGTGGTATCTGTGAATGAAACTCCTGTTATCCGAATCCAACGGGCAAGCATTCGGAATTTTAGAAATGTTGAATCCGGCGAAATTCGTTTTCCATGCAATTATAGCGAGGATATTTTTGCGCCGAAAGCTGATGTTCTCGGCATTTATGGTCAGAACGGCTCCGGCAAAACAACATTTATTGATGCACTGGAAATCCTGAAAACGCTGCTGTCCGGGCAAAAGGTCGGGGCAGAACTGTCAGACTGCATTTCCTACGGACAAGAGAAAGCCGAACTGCAATTTGAGTTCAGCATCCTCAAGCTGAATGAGGGCAATGTAGTATATAAGCGGCGTCTCATCTATTCTGCTGTTTTGAGTAAAGATGCCATTGATGAAACCGTCAAGTGCGCCACAACCAGAACTGATTCAGCAAAAACAGCTTGGATGAAACCAATCTTCGAGTGTACGCACCAGTCAGAGGACGCTGTGTTCTCACCACAAGTTAGGCTGGAATCGTTATTCGGTTCGAAGCAAAATGCAAAAATGAACGAGCTTCGTGTTATAAAATTACTGTGCCAAAAGGAGCATCGGTCCTTTCTTTTCTCCCCAGAGTTCCTGAAAATGCTTCATGATGTAGCGCAGGAACATGACGATAAAGTTGAACCGCTGTTCGAACTGTCCAACTTTGCAAACACATCATTCTTTGTCATCTTGAACCGAAATAACGGGCTGATCTCGCTGGATGCAGCAATTCCTGTTAATTTCAGGACAGAAACGGCTGGCGGTACGTTTGCACTGCCGATTGATCAGCCAGTTACAATCCCAAACCGCTTTTTGGAAATCATACAACAGGTCATAGCAACTATCAGCACTGTTCTCTGCGAAATTGTTCCCGGTGCACAACTGTCACTTGTGGAACTCGGTACGGAGTTGATGGAAAATGGCGAGCAAGGCACAAAAATCCAGTTGGCAAGGGAGCTTTCCTGCGCCAATGGTAAACTGCATCTCCTACCTTTAAAATATGAATCTGAGGGCATTAAAAAAATCATCTCCGTTCTGCATTTGTTGATTGCTGCATATAATAGCCCGTCCATCACACTCGCGATTGACGAGCTGGACTCCGGTATCTACGAGTATCTGCTGGGAGAATTGCTGCGAATCATGCAAAAATCCGGCAAGGGGCAGTTGATTTTCACCTCGCATAATCTCTATCCGCTGGAAACATTGGAAAGCAATTCTATCGTCTTTACAACGACGAACCCAAGCGCTCGATATACTCGCATCAAAAGCGTGCGGGCAACAAATAATCTGCGCTCCATGTACCTACGTGAAGTCATCCTTGGAAGCGATGATGATGCATCTCTCTACGAAGAAACCAATGTGTCCGAAATCGCGCACGCAATGAGAGTAGTCGGCAAGCGTATGGAGAGCCTTTCTTTGTCGGGGGACGCATCCTCGGAGGTGTCCAATGGCTAAAAAGAAGGTTATGCTCTTTATCGTAGAGGGGCCAACAGATGAAACCAGCCTTTCTACGGTTTTGAACCGTATCTTTTCTTCCGCGACGGTAAAATTTCAGGTCATTCATGGAGATATTCTGACCCGCGATTTCACTTCTTCGGACAAGATCGTGGCTGCCGTTTGGGAGCAGGTCAAGGAGTTTATGGGCAGTATCTACAGAAAGAGCGATATTTGCCGAATCGTTCATCTCACCGATATGGACGGTGCATTCATCCCTGATGATGCTGTTGTCGAGGATAATACAGTGGAAATTGGCGCTCCACCGTACTATACAGAAACCCAAATTCAAACGTCAAATCGTGCCGGGATTCTTGACCGCAACCAGCGCAAACGGAACAATATCGACCGACTTTCTGCCTGCCCCAAAGTCGCGGGTATTCCATATAGCATGTACTACTTCTCTTTGAATTTAGAGCATATTCTTCATGGAAGGACGAACCTTTCGGACTGGGAAAAAATTCGGTGTGCCGAGGAGTTTGACTTGAAGTACGGCGATGACCCGGACGGATTTACGCTGTTTATGAAGGAATCTTCGTTCTCCATATGCGATGATTATCGCAGGTCGTGGGCGTTTATCAAAACAGAGTTGCATTCCTTGGAGCGGTACAGCAATTTTGGCATCGAGCTGCCGCCCCGAAAAACCGCAACGCTCCAACCAAATCGATGATCTGATATAGCAAATACCGTACATTTGAACTGCACTGCTCGAATCCCGTGTTACCTGTGTCATAAGCGGAACGCTTTCCGGGATTTGCGCAGTGCATTTTCTCTTCATGAGATTGCTGTCAGAACAAAGAAGAAAGGATTCAATGTCCGATTGTTGCCCCAAACGGAGCAGGAATGCAAGTCGGCGTGAAAGCACTAAATTCCGAAGTATTTTTCAAAAAACTGCGCAAGCCGCTGGATGATCGTTTTCTTCTTTTCCGTGCGGTTGCCGCCGCCAAAGCGGGAGACGGGCGGCAGGATCTGGTCAATATCCGTGCCGGTCGTTTTGAGCGCGCCGTCGCGGAACGCGTTGGCGACGAAGCGCTGCGCTTCTGCGGGCTTCAGCTTTTCTTCCGCGATGATTTGCTCCAGCTCCTGCTGTTTTTGCTGCTGCACATAACTCTGCCAATCGCGGTCAACATCCGTTGCGGCGTTGACCGTACTAATAAAGCCGTGGATCAGGTCCTTTTTGCTGCGCAGCTGAATACTTGAATCAATCGCCCGGTCGATGGTTCCAAGGATGCTTTTATCCTTGCAGTTCGATTCATGGTACTTCATGACCAGCATCAGGATATAATCAATGTTGATCTCCACCTGCCGGATGAGCTCGATTTCAAAGGTAATATCATCGTTGATGTTTTCTTTGTCCCCATCCGTTTTTGGGCGGTACGCCTGATATAGATCGAGATACACACTCTGGTAATCCTGAAAATCCCGCTCCGGCAGGATTTCATTGCCTGCAAACTGGTCAAACGCGCTTAAGATATTTTTGAGCCGCAGGATATTGCCGTAGAGCTTGATGAAATCCTTCTGCTTCTGCTCGCCGGTGATTGGCTGGCCGAGCGGAAACTCGCTTGATAGCTCGTCGATCAAATCGCGGTAACCGGGAACAGCCTTGCCATTTTCCTCATAGCCGTCATAGTACGCATCATAGCCCTTGAGCAGCACAACGCCGCTGGCTTCGCGGTCGCCAAAAAGCGCGATCGCGTCGTCGGTGGCTTTTTGCAGATTGCGGAAGCAGACGATATTGCCGTAGGTTTTAACGGAGTTCAGAATCCGGTTCGTCCGGGAAAACGCCTGAATCAGACCGTGCATTTTAAGATTCTTGTCCACCCAAAGCGTGTTGAGCGTTGTCGCGTCAAAGCCTGTCAGAAACATATTGACCACGATGAGCAGATCGACCTCCCGCGCCTTGACGCGCTGGGACAGGTCTTTGTAGTAATTTTGAAACTTGTCCGCCGACGTGTCAAAATTGACGTGGAACGTCTGGTTATAGTCCTGAATGGCGGCGTCCAGAAAATCGCGCGCGGTCTTGTCCAGTGCGTCCGTCTCAAAGCCTTCCTCCGGCAGCGCATCTTCGGGATCGTCCTCATTCGCGGCAAAGCTGAAAATTGTCGCAATGGTCAGATCGCGGTGCTGCTCAGCCAGCTGGCGTTTGAACTCCGTGTAGTATTTCATCGCCATCGGGATGGAACTGACGGCGAAGATGGAGTTGAAGCCCGCCATACGCTGACCCTTGAGGGTGTAAAAGCTGTTGCGTTTCGTTTTCTGGTCAAAATGTTCCAGCGTGTAGCGGACGATCTCGCGGATGCGCTCCGGCGCGCCCATCGCCTTTTCAATGTCGATCGCCCGAACCTGCGAGTCTTTCACGTCGTCCTTTTCTTTGACGGTGTTCACATAGTCGATGCGGAATGGCAGGACGTTCCCATCATTGATCGCGTCCACGATCGTATAGGTGTGGAGCTTGTCGCCAAACGCCTGCTGCGTGCTGCGAAGATCCGGATTTTTGCCCGTCCCGGCGTTGACGGAGAAGATCGGCGTGCCGGTGAAGCCAAACAGATGATAGTTCTTGAATGCCTTCGTAATGGCTTGGTGCATATCGCCGAACTGGCTGCGGTGACATTCGTCGAAAATGATGACAAAATGCTGGCGGAAGGCCGCGTGGCCTTTATTTTTGCGCACAAAAATATCGAGTTTCTGGATCGTCGTGATGATGATCCGCGCGTCCGGGTCTTCCATCTGCCGCTGCAAAACGGCGGTGCTGGTGTTGCTGTTCGCCGCACCTTTTTCAAAGCGGTCGTATTCCTTCATCGTCTGATAATCCAAGTCTTTGCGGTCTACGACGAACAGCACCTTGTCGATATACGGCAGCTTCGACGCCAGCTGCGCGGTCTTGAACGACGTGAGCGTCTTCCCGCTTCCCGTCGTGTGCCAGATGTAGCCGCCCGACTCGATGCCGCCGTACTGCTTGTAGGTCGTGGAGACTTCGATGCGATTGAGAATTCGCTCCGTCGCCGCGATCTGATACGGGCGCATGACGAGCAGCAGGTTTTCCGACGTAAACACGCAGTAGCGCGTCAGGATACTTAATAGCGTATGCTTGGCGAAAAATGTCTTTGTGAAGTCTACCAGATCGGCAATGACTTTGTTGTTCCCATCCGCCCAGAAGGAGGTGAACTCAAAGCTGTTGCTGGTCTTTTTGGTTTTATTTCGTCCCTCGCCCTGCTCTTTGACGTGGCTGCTGCGGGTGGTATTGGAATAATACTTCGTGTGGGTGCCGTTGGAGATGACGAAAATCTGGACGTATTCAAAAAGGCCGCTTGCTGCCCAGAAGCTGTCGCGCTGGTAGCGCTTGATCTGGTTGAACGCCTCGCGGATGGCCACGCCGCGCCGCTTCAGCTCGATATGTACCAGCGGCAGGCCGTTGACGAGGACGGTCACGTCGTAGCGCGTGTCGTGGCTGCCCGCGGTCTGCTCGTACTGGTGGAGCACCTGCAAACGGTTGTTGTGGATGTGCTTTTTGTCCAACAGGTAGATGTTTTTGGATGCGCCGCTGTCCTGCCGCAGCACCTGCACATGATCGAGCTGAATCCGGCGCGCCTTTTCCAGAATCCCGTCATTTGCGCCCGCGATGCAGTCCTTGAAAAAGCGCGTCCACTCGCTGTCCGAAAAGGCGTAGTCGTTCAGACCCTCCAACTGGCGGCGGAGGTTGGCGATGAGCGCGGCTTCGTCGTGAATCTCCAGATATTCATACCCCTGCGCACACAAAAGCCGCAGAAATTCCTGCTCCAGCGCCGCCTCGCTCTGATAGCTGTCCGACCGGCAGGCATCCGGCGTGTACACGGCCACGACCGTGCTTTCAGAGGCGGCGGAGATGATGTTGAATTGGGACATAGCTTCACATCCTTAGAATGCTTTTTATCGATTTCAAATTTGTGATACCCGATGATGCTATCAATTATTTTGAGACCACCGGGTTCAAGACGCAGAAGATGTTCAAGACGCTTTTTCGTCCGACATTTATAAAGAGCACATTGCGTGATGTCATATTTTCTAATCGGCGCTTTATTCTTCATCTGGATCACCTGCTGCCGCAGACATACTTTGTATCAAGTGTGCCATCATGTTTCTGACAAAGGCAGTTCCTTTGCCAGACTTTTCTGCTTCATCCATGTTTTCAGAAAGCAATATCAAAGAAGATAATCGGATGCCGTACCACTTTTTCTCAAAAGCTAAAGCGTTCTGCTGTATTATTGAAAATTGCTATAATATCCTCAATGCTTTTGGCGTTGGCTGTGGCAATCATCTCGGACATTTCGATACGGTAGAACGAAAACTGTTCCGCCTGATCCCCGTAGTAATAGTCCAGTGTCATGTATCTCCACGCCCTTTCCAAAGACCCATAGAGCGCAGCAGATCCTTTGTACACCAGCCGATGCAAGGAGACGCCCGCCCATACGGACAGCCGTCGCACTCGTTGACGGCGGCAGACGGCTTCTGCGCCGAAATATAATAGCAGCCGGTTTTGCCGCGGTAGGTGCAGCCCTCTGTCTGCTTCCAGAAATAGCAGTACCGGCAGTCTTTCGGTTTGTCCTCTGTATGTCCGTTCATTGCTTTCGCCTCCATTCCCGCCCATACCGGGCAACAAAAAAGCGCATCCTCCGGCTCCGTCGTGGAGCAAGTGGGTGTGCTATGTATATTAAGTTTTCCCGTATTATATTTGAATTTGGATGTCCAACTCCGTAGATAAAATGATATTGACTTTGATGCTGATTTCTCCTAAAATATCCGCAAGGGAAATGATACCTAACGCCTTTATTAGCTATTTCTAATTTTCTTCTAACACGGCGTCATTTTTTCTAACAATCAGGACTTATCTATTGCAATCCCGATTTGACTCGAACTAACTTCTAGCAATTATAACCGTCTGGTTTTCGCGTTTTTTCGCGCGGATTTTGAACAAATCTTGACAAGAATTGTCTCAGAGGGAAATGACACATTTCTGCTCCTAAGCGAAGGGTCGGACGTTCGAATCGTCTCTGGGGTGCCAAAAACCCGGGAATCTCTCAGATTCCCGGGTTCCTTTTTATTTGGCGGCGTTTTTTGCACGCGCGGAATAGAGCAGCGCTCCGGCGGCATTTGTCAGGGGGACGGCGAGAATGACGCCGATCGCGCTGGAGACGGAACTGATGAGCTCAATGGCAATGTAGCTGGACGCCATCAGCTGATACCACGAGAGATTCAGCGAGTAGAGATAGAGGATCAGCACCATTCCGCTGCCGAGAATCGCAAGGATCAGCGTATTGGTCATCGTACCGACCATATCGCGTCCGATGTTCATGCCGGAGCGCCATAGCGCCCGCGCAGAGAGGTTGGGATCGACTGCCTTCAACTCGGACTGCGCCGATGCAATGGACATTGCAACGTCCATGACCGCGCCCAAGGCGGAAATGATGACGCCTGCAACAAGCAGCCCTCTGATGTGAACGGGTGTGCCCGTCTGGCGGAGCTGGAGAAGCGCCTCGGCGTCGGTTGCGCGCAGTCCGTCCAGGTGCAGCAGCTTCTGCGTCAGGATGCCAAAGAGCATGGAAAACGCGACGCCGCCGATCGTGCCGATGCACGCGCAGAGGACTTTTTTGCTGCATCCGCCCAGAATGACGAAGCACACGACCGCGACCAAAGAACAAAGCAGGAATGCGGTAGGGATCGGCAGCCAGCCTTTCATCAAAAGCGGCAGGAAGACCATCAGGATCACGACCATGGTGAGGATCAGGCCGAGCACGGATTTCGCGCCGGTGCGGCCGCCCACCGCGATCGTCACCAGAACGAATATGCCGAGTATCAGAAAGACAATGGGCGTCCGGTTGTACTCATACACGGTGGCCGTGTGGTCGCCGTTTGCATAGGTGTTGATGCTCAGCACAACGCTCTGCCCGACCTTCGCAGGCTCGCCGTAGATGGGGCCGACAAAACCGGAAACCAGCATTGTTTCGCCTTTGTACTGACCGGAGGTGACCTTGACAAGGAGTTTCTGGTCTCCGCGGTAGGCATTTTCCGCTACCTCGCTGACCTCGCAGTTGTCCATCAAAATCTCAACAACACGGCCTTTTTCATACTCCGCGTATTCGGTTGGCTTTATCGTATTTTCTTCCGCATCATGCGCATAGAAATACAGCGCCGCAAATATCCCAAGAATCAGCACAACGACCAGCACAGACGCGGCGGCAGTGCGATTGGGACGGCTTATGGAATTGTTCTTATTTTTCATTTCATACCCCTACTCGGCAAAATACATTCTGTCAAACAGGCATCCGCCGGGCGGATGCTTGCTTGAAAGAAGGTATCTATGTGAATGGCGCTTGTCCCACCCTGCGCTCGCGCAGGGTGGGACGTTTGATTTTTCAGTTTTGCAGACTTACTTCAGCTTTGCGTAGACAACAAGAATCTTCACGGACTCGCAGCGCTTGATGTCATCGTGCGGTGCAAGATACAGGCCGATTCGGTTCCAGTGGCGCGTGCCGCTGACGATACCCTGCTCGACAGCCCATGCAAATGCGTTCTGAGCCCATGCGGGGATACTGTCCGCATCCTTGAAGGAGCTGAGGTCCGCATTGGACGCCGGCTCACCTGCCAGACGCCAGATCATGGTGACCATCTGCTCACGGGTGACCAGTGCATCCGGAGCAAACTTGCCGTTGCCAAGGCCGTTGCTGATGCCGTTCTGCTCAGCCCAGGCGATGGCGTCCTGATACCACTCACGCGTGGTATCCGTGAAGGAGGGCTTGCCGTACACTGCGGGAGAACCGGCCAGGCGGTACAGCAGCGTGACCAGCTCCGCACGGGTCAGACCCGCCTGCGGACGGAAGTTGCCGTACTGGTCGCCCTCGACCAGACCGTTTCTGGCAGCGATCATGACATAGTCATAGTACCAGGTGCCCTTTGTCACATCGGCAAACGGGTTGGAGGACGGTCTGCCGCTGCCCGGAATGACGATCACGCCGGGATTCGGCTTGACCTCGGGCTTTTCGGGCTTCTCAGGCTCGGTGGGCTCGGTGTTCTCCTTGCAGATGATCTCTGCGCGGTTTCTGACACGCAGACGTGCGTGGCTGTCGTTCTCGATGGCATAGGTGTCATCGTAGGACGCAAGACCGGTCGCCTCAATGGAGCAGCCGACCTTCAGACCGGCAATCTCCATCTGGCTGCAAATGTAGCCGTCGATGAATACTCTTGCAACCTCGCCGCTCTCGTCCTTCACATAGATGGACTCAGGCAGGCCGCTGGCTTCGGTGATCTTTGTCACAGTGCCCTTGATCGTTGCAAGCAGGCCTTCCTTGGAGCGGTTGTTGAGCTGCGCCGCCGTGATGACGGTCGGCTCGACCGGCGTGGTCTCGCCCAGCTTTTCAGCCGAAACGACCTGAAGCTCCGCTTCACCCTGGAAGAAGTGCGTCGTAGCGGTCACGCGGACAACGTCACCCAGCTTGAAATCACCGGCGATCGGGAAGCAGCAGACGCCGCCCGTTGCGTCCTGCACATAGATGCAGTCAAAGAACGCAGTGGTCTTGTCATAGCCGGAGGCATTCGAGGTGACAACGCCTTCGATGGTATACTTGTAGCCGGACTCCGTCTGCTTGCGCACCTCGGCGATCGGGGTGACCTTCACAGGATTGATTGCCTTGAAGATGTTCTGCAGCAGCGCATTGTTGCCGTTGGCTGCGGGGATCTGCAGATCGAAGTCATTCATGAACGTAGAGCCGGAAACAACGATCAGGCCCTTGCCGGGCAGCTGCTCGGAAGCCATGACGAGCAGACGCGCGTCATTTTCCGCGTATGCGTACTTCGGCGTTGTCTCACCGCCAAGGCCGTCGCCGTCCTTGTCAACGGAGGTGCCGGCTGCATTCGCAAAGAGCATGGCTGCAACCGTTGCGGGAATCTCGCTGGAGACTGCGCCGGTGGCATCGACCGTGTAGATCGTGGAACCGCCGTAGTAGGAGATGCCGGTGGTGAGGCCCTGCACCAGCTTGCTGCTGCCGAAGCTGTTCAGCGTCAGCGCGAAGGAGGTGTCTTCATACAGGCCATCGTCGGACAGACGCAGAGACGAGCCGAGCTTCTCAAGCAGCGCATTCTGCGTTGCAGCCGTGTGCTTTGCACCGGGACGCTGGTCGTTGGTATCGCCAACGCCGGAGATCAGCAGGACGCCGCCGGCAGCGTTGAACTCAGCCAGAGCCTTGAGCTCCGCTTCGGTGTAGTCCTTGCCTTCCGCAACACGGCGAGAGGGCGGCGTGATGACCAGAGCCGCGTATTTGCCGTCCTTGCAGGCGGCGATCAGCTTCTCAGAGGTGTCCAGCATGTCAACGCGAACCGTAGAGTCGGCAGCAATCGTCGTGAAGTTGCCCATCAGGCCCTTGTTGTAGCCGGAAACATACTCGTTGTTGTGCGAAGCGTCAACGCCGACATAAGCGAGGCTGCTGACGTCCTGCACATCAAGATCGACGGCGGCGGAGAAGGTGTACTCCTTGCCTTCCATCTCGACCACGACCGTCACGGTGATGGTCGTCTTCTTTGCAAGCTCGGTAACGTACTTCCAGTCGATGCTCACGGAGCTGTCGGCAGAAAGGACGCGCGGCGTGGTGTCGGTAAAGAGGACCTTGGAGCCTTCGGTGGTGTAGACAACGCTCTTGATCTGCGCGTCGGAGCTTTCCTTGTTGTAAAGCTTCGTCGTGAGCGTGACCGTTTCACCGACAATGGGGTTGGTGGAGTCCGCAGTCATCTCGGTGATGCCGAGCTGCAGGCTTTCGCCGACCCAGACAGGTGCGGTGACCGCCAGATCGCCGTCAGCCTCCGTGACCTTGACATAATAGTAGGAATATTCGGGCTTGAGCTCTACCGTAAGGATACCGGCCGCAAGCTCCGCGGGATCGTCCCAAGTGTAGGCGACCTTACCGGAGTTGACGATCAGCTCCACCTTGGAGATGGAGTCCTGCTCGTCCGGATCCATGACGGAAACATCAAACTTCAGCATCTCGGGAACCGATTCAATGATGGTGCCCATCGGCAGGTCATTGACCGTATAGCCGAGCTCAAGGTTCTTGTCCTCCGTTGCGTAGACACGGTAGTTGCGGATCGCATCGTAGATGCCCTCCTCCGTGGCCTGCTCAGCAAGAAGGACGTCGCGGGCATCGTTGGCGTTGCCCCACTTTGCCTTGTGGTTGTCCTGGTTGTTGGACGGAGCCAGATGCCAGCCCTTGTCCAGTGCCAGCGTGTACTGCTCGTAGCTGGGATAGTAACCGGACCCGCCGATCTGGCCTTCGCCGTTACCGACCTCAACGAGGTACATGCGGGAGTCGGCCTCGGGATTCCAATAGTTGAAATCCGAGAAGTTGCCGAACATCGTGCCCGGATGGTTGAACTGGGAGATGGAGTCCTTGCCCTCGTCCTGCGCCAGCAGCGCGTAGTATTCCTTCATGCCCGCGTCGCCGGACTTGTTGTTCAGCGTCTTGTTGTTACGGGAAACGATGCCCTTCGTTGCGAAGGTGTTGATGTGGCCGGGGCCGCCGGACCAGGTCATCTCAAAGCCCGCAAGACCAATGATGCCCTCATGGGTCTCATTGAACTGCGCAACGGTGTTCTTGTAGGTCGCCCAGCGCTCCTGAGAGAACGCAGTCGCCTTGGTCATGTCGTGCAGTGCCTCGGCGGGGTTGGGGGCGTCGGTCGTATCGAAGTAGTTGGAGTGGTCCGTGAAGGCAACGAAGTCAACGTTCGCGCTTTCCGGAAGGCTTGCGATATAGTCCAGAGCCATGGACAGCGTGCCCGCACCGTCGGAATACTCGCCGTTGTGGGAGTGGAGCTGGCCGAAGAGCATCTGGTAATTGGTCTCACCGATAACGAAGTTCCAGGTCTTCGTGACGGACTTGCCGTCAGCGCGGGTGACCGTGATGGTGACGGAAACACGACCGTCCTCCATGTCGGCGGTCGGCTTGTAGCTGACCTTGTCGTTCTCGTAGGTGAAGGCGACGTCCACACCGTTCACACTCATCGTGACAGTGGGGTTCGTGCCGACGTTTGCAAGCACCGCGGAGATCTCGGGGCGCTTGTCGTTCTTGGTCTGGGCGTTTGCGATGGGGCGAACGTCGGTGATGCCGGGCTCGTCCTTGATCTGGATGTCAACCGTGGAGTCGATGGCGACGCCCTTGTTGTCGGCGCCATAGACACGGACGGTCAGCTTCTCACCCTTGATGTACTCGGCAGGGATGACAGCCGTGTAGTGGCCGTCGAGCTGCGTGTACGCAAGCTCCACGCCGTTCATAGCGACATGCAGCTCCTTCACGCCGAACAGTGCGTCGATCGTGAAATGCAGCATGTAGCGCTGACCGGCCAGAGCGTCCGCCAGGTTGCCGAAAACAGCCTTCGGCTCGTTGACGACGCCGTCAGTCAGCTTGGCGTTTGCGCAGGGATAGAAGTGATAGGTAAATACGTCGCGGTCGGTGACGTTGTACATTCCCCACGTCGTAAAGCCGCCGGAGAAGTACTGGAGGTACTGGCTCTTGTCCTCAAAGGCCGCATTGCTCTTCATGCGATAGCCGCCGTTGTAGGCTTCCAGCGTCCAGTTCGCGTCGTCCGTCAGTTCGGTGGAGTAGTAGGCGTTGTTGCCAGTGCCATAGGAGCAGAGATAGCCGAACGCCTCGTTGTGGAAGCGGTAGAACTCGCCGCTCTTGGAGACCGTGAAGATCACGGCGCCGTTGTCGCAGAGCGCCTTGCCGTTCTTGATCTCAGCGCCGGTCGCGCTGATCGCGCAGCCGTAAATATCCGACAGGTCGCCGGTCATGCCGGACAGAACGCCCTTGGCCAGCAGGTTGTAGATGGCAACCTTGTCACCTGCGTTCGGCAGGCCGGGCTTTTCGTTGTCTTCGAGCAGACGGTAGACCGTAACTGCCTTCTGGTTCTTGGGGCCATAGCAGGAGAAAATGCCTGCCGTGTTGTAGCGGATGGTGTTGGAGCCCTTGTCCGCCTTGGAGGTGATGGTCGCGGTGGTGTCCGCAGCGATATCAATGGTAAAGGAGCCGTTGATATCCTTTTCGTCCTGCGTGCGGAGCCAGTTGCTGCCCTGCGCGCCAGAACCGAGCGGTGCAAAGAGGTAGCCGGTGTTGCTGCCGTTCAGGCAGTACAGCGAGAACGTTCCGTCCTCAACGCCGGACTCGAGCTGAATGATCTGTGCGCTTTCCGGCTCGTAGCTGAGCAGGCCAACGGTCTCATCCTTGATGACCGGCGCATTGTCGCGGTTGTTTGCCTTCTGGGTCTGGCCCATTGCGTAGTCCAGATCCTTGACAACGACCAGGATGCGGTCGCCGGAGGAGAGCGTGGAGGCATCCTTCACGATCTCCGCCTTGTGCTCGCCGAGTACGGGCGGGACATAGACCGTGTATTTGAAGGTGACCTCGCGGCTGTCCTCCATGCCTTCCTTGACTGCCTTCACGGTGAAGGAGATGTCCTCCGTGATGGCAATCGGAGCGGTGTAGGTCGTCCAGTCCGCAGCGCCGTTTGCCTTGTAAAGAATGGTCGCGTCTTCGGTCGCGCAGGTGAAGGTGACCTTATCGCCGTTGTGAACTTCACCGGAACGGGGAGACGCCTTGGGCGTTGCAACGGTCTTGGTGACCGAGCCGCCGCCGCTGCCGCCATTGCCGATCGCGTAGAAACGGAAGCCGAAGTTTTCAGTCGCGCCTTCGTTGTTGAAGCCCAGATAGAAGCTCTTGCTCTCCGTGCTCCAGCCCAGCTGCGCGCTCATAAAGTTCTTGACAAAGAACATATCGGTGCCTTCCGCCGCGGAGAGATCCCAGTTGAACGCCTTGTCGCCCAGCGTCAGCTTGACCGGATAGCCTTCCAGATACTTACCGCCGTTTTCAAAGGTATACTGCTTGCCCTTTTCGCCTTCAATGACGCCGACCGTCCAGATGTTCTCTTCCGCATAGCCGGACATCACGCCGTCGTCCGAAACAGTTACATCCGTTCCGACAAGGTTGCTCTTCTTCTCGTTGTCCGCGACAGTGCTGGACAGTGCCATGCCGCTGGACGGCTGATAGAGCACGACCTTGTCGCCTGCCGTCAGTTCCGTGGTAAAGCCGCCGGTTGAAGTCTTACCGGCAGAGAAGAACTGCATGGTGTACATCGGCCTGCTCCAGCTCTGGAAAATATAGGACGTGAAGTTGCCTTTATAGTTTTCGAGATACAGATTCTTTTCTTCAAACACCGCCGCATTCTTGACAAGGAAGCTGCCCGCGATCTCGTTGCCTTCCTTGTCCTTTGCAGCCTCCAGCGTCCACGAGCTGGACTCGGAGGGAGCGCTCTCCAGAGACATATCGTTCTTTCCGTTGACTGTCAGGTAGTTTCCGTTCTCGTCCTGGAACGTATAATTGCCGTCAGAGTCCACGGTGACGGTCAGCGCAAGCATCTCCGCAGTGACCGAAAGAATGCCGTCGTTGATCTCCGCCTCAACGGAGGTAAACTGCTTGCCGTCCTCGCCCAGCCCGGACATGACGCGATTCTTGCCCTTCTCGCCGGACGCCGGGTTGCAGATGTAGACCTGATCGCCGGAGTGAAGCTCCGTCAACTGCGCCGCTTCGCCGGCTGCCGGATTGGGCTTCGGGTCGGGTTTGGGGTCGGGTTCGGGCTTCGGGTCGGGCTCCGGCTTGGGGTCGGGATTGGGCGTCGGCACAGAGCCGGTCCCACCAAGCACCCAGAAGCTCAGCGTCTCGTCCTTGATATTGCTGGGTACGCCGCTCGACGCGGAATAGCAGCGCCAATCAGGAGTCTGGTCTTCCTTCGTCGGAACGTAAACGCCGAGCATACGGTTGACCGTCTTGTCCGACAGGACAATATCGGCATTCAGGTAGCCGTGCTCGTTGACCGTCCAGAGCGCCTTCACGTCCTTGCCGATTACAACACCCTTTGCCGTATTGGCCAGAGACAGGTAATTCTCACCGGTGGTGATGTAATACCCGTCGCTGCCCTCTGCGGCGGAGATGTGCCAGCCGTACTGCGCGTCTGTGCCGCTCATGGTGAGCGTGTTGTCCTTGACGGTGCACACGAGTGCAAGTGCCACATTCTTCTCCGCGTCAATCGTCGTGGGAAGCGCATAGGTGACCTCACCGCGCGTCATCGTGATGGCGACGGTATCCGTCGACTTGATATCCTTCAAATCCGTTTTTGCCCACGTCGCCGCGGACGCAGGCTCATCAGCAGAGGCCGTGATCAGCATCGCCGGCATCATTGCCAGAACCATGCTGAAAACCAGCAGCCATGCGAGGATCCTGCTGTGCTGATTCTTCATAATTATCTCCTCTCATCAGCAAAAATTTTGCCCGTTTTCGGGCGCAAAAAGGGGCAAGTCCGACTTCCTGTGACTTGCCTAGAATGCTGGCGCGCGCTCAGGCAGGCAAATATTATGCGGTGCAAAACACCGCATGATACTTGTTTGTGTTTATAGTCTGCGGTCACTATATTGAGCCCGCGTCAACGCCAAATAAGCTTATAGCACATAAAAGCTCAAAAATCAAGTATGGAGATTGTAAATTTTGAGCAAAATTTACAATTTCATCACATTGTTTTTTGATACTTCACCCAAATGATTTGTGAAACGCTGTCTTTTCCGTCTGTTTCAGTGTCCTTGAGGAAAAAACAGGTAAAAGTCATCCGAATAGAATCCACGTCTTTTCTCCGTTCCGGCACGCTCTCACAATGCCCGCTGGCAAGCCGTCATGGGAAAAATCGCTCTTTTTTGTGACGAAGGCACTTCGCCCCCTGTTGGCGCTTGTACTTCTTTGCATATTTCGATAACTGCCGGTAGGTACCCACCCGTCGACATTATACTGAAAAGATGCGCGAATGTCAATTTGACTTCTTCATACAGCTTGACTATTATCAGGGTACTGGCGTACATTCGGTGATGAAATCGAAGCGAAGGAAAAGCGCAAACGTGCCAACGCTGCTGCCGAGCAGAAGCGTGCACAAATTGCAGCGGACTTTGCGGATCATGTCTCTGACCTCATCAACTGGATATATCGCGACCTTGCGCATCTGGAGGGCGAGCGTGAGGATCAGGCCATCCGCACGATGCACCTTGCTCTGTATGTGATCTCCGCCGCACTCCAGACGCAGACGATTGACGAGAGTATGCGTTATCTTCTGCGCGCGTTCTGGAACGAGTTTCAGCCGACGCTGGACGAGAGCGTCTATCAGGCATTGTGCACGAAGCAGGTTCTGTTTGCGAAAATCGGTGAGATTTCCGAGAAGCGTCTCGGTTCGTTCTGGAGAAATCTACTCGACAATCTGCCGCCGGAACGTCGCGTCGGGAAAGATGATGATTTGCAGGAACTTCTGGACGATACGAGCCGACTCTACAATTATTTCAGCAGCGATAGTACGCCGATAATTGATTTTGCCAAGGAGATTGAGCCATATTGGGCAGCAATTCGCATACAGGAGGAATCCGAAGAAGCAGAAGAAGCCGAAGAATACGACGAGGATGAGGAACCGGAGGAAGAATCCGAGCCTTGGACAGATTTTTATGAAAAGACTGTGCCTGCGGGTAATGGCGGCGGATATTATCAGTTCTGCAATGTGCAGTTCAAGGACGGCGGAAACCCTTATGCCTATCTGACAGGCGGCTTGCCGCTTGCAGTCGGTGATTTTGTGGTCGTTCCGGTCGGCAATCGGAATACGGAGAAAACCGGCCGCGTGACGGACGTTTTTGTTTGCAGCGCGCAGGATGCACCGTATCCGCCGGAAAAGGCAAAGTTTGTGCTCCGGAAATCTGAGCAAACGGCATTTCCGGAGAAGAAAATCCCGCCCGTCGAGCAAACAACGACCGAAAAAACTGCGACCCCGATGCCGCCCGTACCAGTAGAACTGCCTGCGTCGGAGAAGCCAGCTTCGTTTGAAGCCGAACCAGTTCCGGAAGAACCGACGTTCACGCTTCCGCCGCTGCCGGAGCAGGACGGAACGAAGAAGCCGAAACGCCGAATTCCTTGGGGCTGGTTGGCAGCGGGAGTTGCTGCCGTCGCATTTTTCGTATTTGCCCTGCCGCCGCTCAAGAGAACTGCCGAGGCGAACCGTCAGATGGTCATTGCACAGCAGGCTGCAGAGCGGGAGAAACGCGAGCAGGAAGAACAGCGGGCAGAGAAGGCCCGTCTGGAGGAAGAAGCTGCCGCGCAGCGTCGGCGCGAGGAAAAACAGGCCAGGATCGAAGCACTTCAAAACGCCGATCTGCCTTATCCGGGAATGCCATACGATGAGATTTCCTCTACAAAACTTGGCAAAGCCAGCAAAGTGACGCACGAAATGCGTTCCGGGCAGGTTTGCTATACGTTTGTATGGCAGATCCGCGCTGGTGACTATCTCTATCCGGTATTTGTGGTAACTGCTGAAAACGAGGAGGTTCTGACCGCGGAGCAGCGAAATCTGGAATACTGGAACGATATGGCGTTGAAAGGGACAATTTATCATCAGCCGGAGTACAAACCAAGCACCCCATCTCAAAACCAAACCGGCGGCACGAACCACGGCTCGAACGGTCTGCATGACGAATACGATAATCCAGAAGATCTCTATGAGGATAATCCGGACTGGTTTGAAGATGAGGATGAGGCATGGGACGAATGGGAGGATGGCTGAATACGGTAGTTCATTTTTTCCAAAATTGGATTTTCCAACGTTGGAAAATTCAACGCAAAAAAGATATACAAATTACGGATAGAATCGATTCGATTTGAAACGGCAGCAGTAAGAGAAAAAATTTCTGCAAAGAGCCATTGACAAACGTTTGTTCTAGCGCTATCATATGGAACATAGCAGGAAATCCTGCCGACAACAGAATATTCCAAAGCGCACCATGAAACGTAATGAAGGAGCGCTGCGGCCGAAAATGGCCGCAGCGCTCCTTTTGGTGCTCTTTGGAGAAATTCGGAGGTGGAAATACACTCCCAAACAACCGAATAACCAGCAATGCGGACAACACCGCAGGTTGGGAAAAGCGCACGGCGCGCGCGAAGACCCGGAGGCAG
>OIWM01001974.1_pt1 | contig 18226 bp, 22 predicted proteins | sample 1587451 | NCBI WGS metagenome assembly OIWM01 (sample SAMEA3888907, study PRJEB22519) | human gut metagenome | biome: human gut; feature: human-associated habitat; material: faeces | place: Denmark | collected 2011
GGGGGGGGGGTAACACAAAAAGTTGATTTATTGCTTACTGACCCGCCGTATGGCGTCGATTACGTCGGCAAGACCGGCGATGCAATGACCATCGAGAATGATGGCGTTGACCGTGACGCGCTGCTGAAACTGCTGACCGGCTCGTTTGATGCTGTCAGCGAGTGGCTGCGAGAGGGCGCAGCGTATTACATCTGGTGTGCGAGCAAAACGTGGGATGTGTTCGCTCAGGCGGTGGAACAGCTTGGATGGCCGGTACGCGAGCAGTTGATCTGGAACAAGGACTGCTTTGTGATGGGCCGCCAGGACTACCAGTGGAAACACGAGCCGTGTCTGTACGGCTGGAAGCCGGGCGCCGCGCACAAGTGGTGCAGCGACCGCAGCCAAACGACCGTGATCGACTGTCCTCGACCCAAGGCGAACCGCGACCACCCGACCATGAAACCGATTCCGCTGTTTGACTACCTGATCCGCAACAGCACGGATGTTGGTGACACGGTGTATGACCCGTTCTGCGGCAGCGGTACAACGCTGCTGGCCTGTGAGCAGGCAAACCGTAAGTGCGTGGCGGTAGAGCTGTCGCCGCGGTACTGCGATGTAATTTTACGCCGATGGGAGACGCTGACCGGCCGCAAGGCCGAGCGGCTTCGGAATTTGAGAGAGTGAGGTGACGAGATATGCCAGCAAGCAAGCCAGTGCCGCGGGAGGCGGACGGGACGGTGGACATCAAACAGGCGCGAAAGCGCATGGCAGGACACCGTACAAACGCTGAGATCGAGGCAAAAGCAAAAAGCGAGGTGCGGGCCAAGGAGCCGAAACGCATCACGGTTCCCAAGTATCTGCCGCAGGTGATGGAGGCAGAATACCGGCTGACCGCGAAAAAGCTGGTGGCGCTGCATATCTTTTCCGACCTTGACTATGACATGCTGGCGCGGTATTTTATCGCTCGTGCCGCCTGGCAGAACGCGCAGAACTGGGCGAACCGCGCGATCATGCAGGGCGACGCCAAGGAGGCGGGCAGCTGGACCAAGACGGCGAACGTTTACTTTGGTCAGTGCCAGAGCTGTGCGGCGGCGCTCGGACTGAGTGTGTCGGCACGATGCCGGCTGGTGATGCCGGAGCCGCCCAAGGACGAGGCCGACGAGGACCCGCTCAGCAAAATGCTGCGCGAGCGGGCAGAGCGCCGGAAGGCGTGAGACATACGTCCGAGGTTGCGACGGGCAGTGTAATGGCTGCCTGATTCCTTTCGATATGGTATGGCGGCAGGCGAGGTTTAGTAGTGTTTTCCTCGTCTGTCCGTCAGAGCCTCGGACAGCTTCCTGCGCTGCGGCGGACGGTGGTCAGCCATTACGCCGTCCCCCACGTCAGAGTGGCAAGGATACAAGCGGGTGCACCCGGAATGCAGACGAGTGGGTGCGTCCGCCGGAGCGCAGGAGGAGCAAAACAATGCAAGATCGAACAATCTGTCCGGCTATGTGCCCGATGCTCAACGTCCAGGGCTTTTGCGAGAGCGCATGGAGACGGGCAGGCCAGGTGCGGGAATGCCCGCATAAGAAAATGCGCAAAGCGGTGTCCAACTTGAACACCGCAGACAAAAAGTAAAATCCGGTGCTGTGACGGGCGCCCCACTCGAAACACCTTACCTATTCTTTTGGCGGCGGCGAGGGTTTGTCCTCTTGTACCTCGCCCGTCCGTCAGAGCACCGGATGGTGCAAATTATGGAGGTTTTGACAATGACAATCAACAAAGCAACGAGGTCTGGGGATTTATTCAACGCAATTCGCGATGCTGCCATCGCAATGATGGTGCATACGCCGGAAAGTCCCGACTTGCAGGAACTTCTGCGTAAGCTGCAGACGATGCTTTCTGAATATCTCAAACCGGAGCCGAGCGAGGGCATCCTCGTGGAACCGGACCCGATTGCGACCGAGGACGACTGCACCTATGGTGGCGGTGAGATGCCGCGTCTGACCCGCGCCGAGGTGCTGCACCGTGCCGAGCAGTGTGTCTGCGGCCAGCGTGAGCAGGACTACGGCACGCCGGAGGACAATTTTGAGACGATCGCGGAATTTTGGGAAACATACCTCAGTCGCGCGTGCGTGGATGAGGCGGGCTGTGTGTATATCGACGCAACCGATGTCGCCATGATGATGGCGCTGCTTAAGATTGCGCGTATTGCAGGCGGTTCGGGCACGCGAGACAGCTTTATCGACCTTGCAGGCTATGCGGCGTGCGGCGCCGATGTATGACCGCGAGGAGTATGAGTGGTTTAAGGCGCACGGCATCTGCGTGCGCTGCCGCAAAGCTAAGGCACGCAGCGGCCGCACGACCTGCGCCGCGTGTGCGGCTCAAAACACGGAGCGCACCTTGCGGTATTTTAAAGAGATGACCACCGAGAGGCGCAAGGAATACTCTCAGCGAGCCACCGAGAAGCAGCGTGAGCGGCGTGACGCTCGCTACGCTGCCGGTCTGTGCGTTATCTGCGGCAAGCGGCCGCCGAGAGACAACCGCCGGACCTGTGCGCTGTGCAGCAGCAAGCGCACAGCCGCACAGCAGAAACAGGCGGAAAAGTGACAACAGTACTCCGGTGCTGTGACGGGCGGCAGCAGCTGCCCGAGAAACAACCTCCAAAATAATTTTGCGCAGGGCACGGCGGTAACGGAACACCGCCGCGTCCGTCAGAGCACCGGAGTAACAATTTGGGAGCCAGTGTGAGAGCACAAGAGCCAATAGTATCTTTTACTGTTGGCTCTTATTTTTTTGGCAGAAAGGGGTGAGAGAGATGGCAAAGAAAGAAAAACGCATCGACTACATCAGCAAGGTGGAGGATATCCGCCTGATTGCGAGCGGTGTGAACGCGGAGCACCGCACCATGACCTGGCGCGAGGCAACCGAGTATTGGGAGCGCGACAACGGCACCGACGATTACGGCCGTGCGGCGCTGATGGCGTACCTCGGCATTGCGACGGCAGGCGAGTGTGCACTGCTGGATAATCTGGTTGACGCGCCGGAGGATGACGCACCGGAAGGCGAGGAGGAAACCGCAGAATGAAGAAGATTATAAAAATCCTGCTGCCGGATGCGCTGCTGCTGGCCGGAGCGGTAACCATCGTGGTGGCGCTGCATGAGATGTGGCCGCCGCTGGCGTACCTCGCGTGCGGTGTGCTCGCCGTGCTGCTGGCGCTGATCCTGTCGTTTTAAGGCGGTGACGGCATGATCGTAGATAAGATTTTACACCGCATCCGTGGTCAGACCACGCTGACGCTGGACGACCCGACCGGATGGAGCACGGGCGGCAGCGCCCTGTTCGGCGGCAAAGAAATGCAGGCCATGAAACTGCCTGCCGTCAACGCCTGCATCGAGATCATCTCGGACAGCGTGGCGAAAATGCCGATTTACCTGATGGACGGCGAGACCCGCGAGCGGGTGCCCGACCATCCGGCGGTGCGGCTGCTGACCGGCAGACCGACCGAGGCCCTGACCGCCTTTGACTATCACAAGCTGATGGAGAGCCGCCGTATTGCGTACGGCAACGCTTACGCGCTCATCCTGCGCGACAAGTGGGGACAGCCGGTGGAGTTGCTGCCGATCGCGCCGGGCTACATGCTGCCAATCCTCGACACCAACGCCAAGCTCTGGTATGTCGGAATAAATCCCAAGACGCACGAGTACCGCAAGTTCTGGCCGACCGATGTGCTGCATTACAAGGCATTCAGCACAGACGGCCTTGAGGGCATCAGCTATCTGCGCCGTGGCGCCGAGACCATTGAGGCGGCCCTGCAGGCGCAGCGGTACGAGAGCAACTACTACCGCAACGGCGGTCAGGTGAGCGGCATCCTGACCACCGACACCGACCTCTCGCCAAGGCCGACCCCCATCGGCGGCGAGAAAGTGGACATCAAGAGCAAAATCCGTGCCGAGTGGGAAAGCATCCACTCCGGAGCGGACAATGCTTACCGCATTGCGGTACTGGATAACGGCCTCAAGTACACGCCGCTGACCGCAACCAACCGTGACGCGCAGTTTATCGAGAGCAAGGCTGCCAGCGTCGAGGACATTGCCCGGCTGTTTAACATCCCGTTTTACAAGCTCGGCGCGGGCAAGGAGAGCTATGCCGCCAACACGCAGGCGGCCATTGAGTATATTCAGCGCACGCTCAGCCCAATCGTCAGCGAGCACGAGCAGGAGGACACGCACAAGCTGCTGCTTGAGAGCGAGTGCAGCCGCGGCCTGCAGCTACGCCGCAACATGATGGGCGAGCTTCGCGGAGACTGGACGGCTCGGGCGGCATGGTACAAGTCCATGCGTGAGATCGGCGCGTACAGCGTGGACGATATCCGCGCACTCGAGGACCTGCCGGACGTGCCCGGCGGCGATGACCGTCTGGCAAGCCTTAACTACGTCCCGCTGGAGGACTGGCGGGACCTGAGCCGCCGCCGCAACGGAGCGGACGGCGAGGAACAGAAAGGAGTGACCCCATAATGGCAATCACAATGCCTAAAATCGACATTACGTTTGAGCAGCGTGCTGTGAGCCTGATCGGCCGCAGCGAGCGCGGTGTCGCAATCCTGATCGTGAGAGACGACACCGACAAGACATTTACGCACAAGCAGTACAGCGACCTCAGCGCCGCGCAGGCGGACGAGAGCCTGTTCACCGCAGACAACTATGCTGCCATCTGCGACATGCTGGGCTTTGCACCGTATCAGGCGCATGTGTTCCGCTGTGACGCGGACGGCGCTCTGGCGGATACACTCGCCGAGATCGGCAAGCGCGTCAAGACCGGATGGCTGACCATTGCCGGCCAGAATGCTGCTGACGGTCTGGCACTGTCTGCATGGTGCAAGACGCAGGACAATACCAAGCACAAGACCTATAAGGCGGTCTGCTACAACCTGACCACCGCACCGGACGATATGCACGTTGTCAATTTTGTCAACGAGTCGGTTACCTATACGGATGACCGCGGCAAGAAAGACGGCGTGACCTATCTGCCGAGCCTGCTCGGTATCTTTGCGGTGTGCAATGTCACCCGCGGCTGCACCAACTACCTGTGCAGCAATCTCAGCGAGGTGCAGGAGGTCGAGGACAACGACGCGGCGCTCGGCAGCGGCAAATTTATCCTTGTCAACGATGAGGACAGCAATGTCCGCGTGGCACAGGGTATTAACTCGATGACCACGACCAACGGCCAGACCCAGACCGAGGACATGCAGTTTATCGAGACGGTCGAGGCGATGGACATGATGCGCGACGATATTACGTCCGTATTCCGTGAGACCTACCTCGGCAACTACCGCAACAGCCGCGACAATCAGATGATGCTGGTGGCCTCGCTCAACAGCAGCTATTTCCGTCAGCTGATGCAGCAGAGCATCCTGGACCCGGATTTCGCCAACGCTGCACGCATTGATGTAGACGCACAGAGAGCGGCCTGGATGGCGTCCGGCAAGACGGAGGCGGAAAGCTGGGACGATGACACGGTGAAGGCCAATCCCTTCAAGCGCACCGTGTATCTGACCGCTGACGTTAAGATTCTCAACAGTATGACCGACCTGATTTTCCCGATCACCATGGCGTGACCGGATAACCTACAACAACAATTAAGGAGGCAAGACCTATGAAGAAGAAACTGCTTGACCTGCTCGCGAAGAAGCGCGGCATTGTAGACCGCATGAAGCAGGCGGACGCGGCAAACAACCAGACCGTATTTGAGTCGATTCTGGCGGAGAACACCGCCGTAGATGCGGAGATTGCCCGCGTAAAGGCAATCATGGAAGCCGAGGAGAATGTACCGGCAGAGCCGGAAGGCGTGCCGACCAGCGGCACCGATCCTCCGGCGGCAGAGCCGGTCAACAGCCGCGAGTGCGTGCATGCCTTTGCGGAGTGCATCCGCGCCCAGGCACGCGGCCAGCGTGCAGCCTTTGAGACCAACGCAGACGTTCTGCGTCGTGCCATGGCAGCCGAAAACGCCGGTGCCATGACCGAGGGTGTCGAGGCAGACGGCGGCCTGCTGGTACCGCAGGACATCCAGACCCGCATTAACGAGCTGCGCCGCTCTCTGGTGCCGCTGTCCGACCTGTTTGCGGTCGAGAATGTATCGTTCTTGTCCGGCTCGCGTGTGGTAGATACCGCGCCGAACAAGGGCTTTACCAAGATTGACGAGATGGCTGAGATTCCGCAGGATGACAAGCCGGCCTTCCGGAAGATTGCCTACAAGGTCGAGGACTATGCGCTGATCCTGCCGGTCTCCAACGACCTGCTGCGCGACACCGACGAGGCGCTGCTGGCATACATCAGCCGTTGGCTCGCCAAGAAGCAGATCATCACCGAGAACAACCTGCTTGTCACCAAGCTGGCGGCTCTGGATGAATCTGCAACTGCGGCAACCACAGCCAACGTGGTGGAGACGCTCAAGAAGGCGCTCAACGTCACCCTCGACCCGGCGATCTCCGCAACGGCACACTTTGTGACCAATCAGGACGGCTTTAATGCTCTGGATCAGCTGGTGGACGGCAACAAGCGTCCGCTGCTGCAGCCCGACCCGACCGGCTCGACCGGCAAGCTGCTGTTTGGCCGCGGCATTACCGTGGTAAGCAACGGCATCCTCAAGACCGCGACCAGCAAGGCGCCGATCTACTTCGGCGACTTCACGCAGTACGCGACCCTGTTCCGCCGTCAGCCGCTCGAGATCGCATCGACCGACATCGGCGGCAACGCATGGAAGACCAACAGCACCGAGGTCCGCGCGATTACCCGTCTGGATGCACAGGTGTTCGACACTGAGGCCGCTGCTGCGGTATCTCTGACCATTGCGTAAGGATTGACCCAAGGGCGGCGCTGCTGCCGCCCTTCCCATTTATAGAGAGGAGGGCACAGAATGCCTGAATTTAATCCCAACCGCATTATGCACGGCAACGGCGGTCATGCGTGGTTTAATGGCAAAAAGCTGACCACGCTGCAGTCGGTGGAGGCCAAGGTTGCCGGTGATTTTGAAGAAATCAATGTCTGTGGTGATCCGGCTACTTACCGTGTATATAACGGCTACTCGGGCGAGGGCACGCTGACCACGCTCAAGATCGACAGTGATGTGCTGAGCCTGATTGCTGCGGCGTATAAGTCCGGCGAGATGCCGACCATCACCATCATCACCAGCCAGACCATGCCGGGCACAAACCGCACGGAGCGCGTGGCGTACAGCGATATCACCATCGACGAGTTCACGCTCGCGAAATTTGAGAAGAAGTCCAAGACCGAGGAGGAAATCCCGTTCAAGTTCGGCAACTTTGAGGTTTTGGAGACCCTGTAAGGAGGCACGGCATGAGATACAGCTTAAACGGTCACATTGTGGCCGACAGTGACGCGCCTATCCTGCGCTGGTGGGGTATCCCGGCGGCCTGTCCGGCGGATATCCGGTCGGCGCTTGCCGAAAATCCCGCAGACGAGGAATTTGTGCTGGAGATCAACTCCGGCGGCGGCTCGGTCTTTGCGGGTTTTGAGATGTACAGCCTGCTGCGCAATGCGTCCCGGCAGGGCGTGCATACCCGCGCCGAGGTGCAGAGCCTTGCCGGTTCTGCCGCGTCTGTCGTGATGGCAGGTGCGGACACGGCGGCCTGCTCGCCGGTCGGTCAGGTGATGATCCACCTGCCGAGCACGGTCACTGAGGGCAATCAGGGCGTGCACCGCGAGAGCGTGCAGATGCTCGAGAGCATCACCGAGAGCATTATCGCGGCGTACGAGAGCAAGGTCGGCGGCAAGACCAGTCATGACGCACTGCGCCGCATGATGGACCGCGAGACCTTTCTCAGCGCCCGTGCGGCGCTTGACGCCGGTCTGATCGACGAGATCATCGGCGAGGAGCAGCCGGGCGAGCCGCTCAATCTGAACAACATTTACAACGCTTGCGGAGCTGTCCCCGATATGGACAAGCTGCGTGCGGCGTATATCGCTGCACAGAGCCAGAGCCAAGAGCCAGAGCCGCAGCCGCCGGTGTCCAATTGGAACACCGCCCGCAAGCGGGCCATCGCTATCGCTGAGGCAGAACTCCGGGCGGTGGTCGTATGATCGACGCAGGACGGCTGGCAGCGCTCAAGGCGTATTGCCGCATCGACTACGACGAGGACGACAGTCTGCTTGAGGCTATCCTGGGCACAGTGGATGCGTATTTGCAAAATGCAGGCTGCACCCGCGAAAATCACGAGAACCTCTACGATCTGATTGCACAGGACATGACGCTGCGGCAGTACGATGGCCGCGACAGCGATACCGAGCACGCTGCATCAGCGCCGCTTGTGCGTCACATGCTGGCACAGCTCAAGTTGGTCTGTGCATTTGGAGGTGCGGGCGATGGCAACACGAGTGTGTGATCTGCGCGACCGCGCCGAGGTATGGATTGCCGCACCGGTAGAGCAGCCAAACGGCGAGACCGACTACTGCTACACCAAAGCCCGGACAATCTGGGCGGCCGTCAACCCGACAAGCGGGCGCACGGAGACGCTGACCGGTGACACTGAGCGTGCCGAGATCACGCACCGCGTGGTCTGCCGGAGCGCCAGCCTGCCGGAGCTGTGCCGCGAGATGTACTTTATTATCCGCGGTCAGCGGCTCGATGTGTCGTACTGGTTGCCGATCTATAACCGCCGCGGCTGGGTGGAGATTTACTGCACACTGCGGCAGGGAGAGGTGACGCGCGATGGCCCGTGATGGTTTTGACTGCTCGGAGCTGATGGAGTTTGCCGAGCAGCTGGGCGCACAGCCTAAGGAGCTGGAAAAGGTGCAGAAAAAGCTGCTCCGCGATGAGGGCAGCAAGCTGCGCCGCAAGACAGCCCAGCAGGCGCGTGCAACGGTCAACCGCACAGCAGTGCACCGCAAAGAGTATGACCGCGCCGCCGGTCAGTACCACAAGAGCATCAAGCGCGGCAAGGTGTACACCAAGGACGGCCAGATGCGTATCCGTGTGTACTCTGGTGACCCAATCGGCCATCTGGTCGAGCAAGACTGGACGCCCAAAGCGCGTGACGGCTCTCGCGGCAAGAAGCAGCTGGGCCACGAGGTGTTTGACAAGACCGCGCAGGACTTTGATGAGCAGTTTCAGCAGGCTGCCGAGGACGCTCTGGACGAGGTGATTAACAATCTATGATCCGATGGAAAGAGATAGATGACGCACTCGGTGCGGTGGTAAGTGCGGCACTCAAGGCCGCCAATCTGCCTGCTGTGCGTGAGCGCAAGGACGTTAAGGCGCCTCTGGTGCGGCGCAGTTACCGCATTGACGTTGGTCAGACCGACGGCATGGGCACGGACGACTACGCCGAGACCGGCTGCGACATCGAGATTTATTTTTATCCCGCCGACGGCACGCGCCCGCGGGACGAGCTGAACACGGCCGCTGACGCGATCCGCGCGGCTCTGCGGGAGGGCGTGACCGTACAGGACGTGGTGCTCATCCCGGAGGACGACATTACCTGCGACGCAGACGGCGAGACGCTGGCAGTCATGCTGCGGCTCACCTGGATCGAGACCGCCGAGGAGACCGGCGAATTTATGGAGGATATGGTATATGGATAAGAAATTACTGGACGCGCTGGCGGCGAAGGCCGAGCAGCGCAAGGCTGACAAGACCAAGGCGAAGCAGTTCGAGGTCGGCGGTCAGCTGCTTGATTTTGTCAAGCTCGGGCACACTGCGCAGCTGGACGCCTACGAGGCATTTCTCGCGGCACGCGACCAGCCGTCGCAGATGCTGGATGTCGGTGCACAGCTGATCTATGACTGTTGTCCGGCATTGCAGGACCCGGAGCTGCACACTGCGCTCGGCGTGACCGACCCGTACGACGTTATCTGGGTGCTGATGGATGTCCGCGAGGTCAATGCGCTCGCTGCATCCCTGTTTGCTTGGCTCGGTCTGATTGCCGGTGATGAGGATGAGGACCCGGCAAAAAACTGATTGAGCGCGACCCGGTGCTCGACCTTGCAGCATTTTACGCGGCGCGAGGCATCACGCCGGAGCAAATCCGGCAGATGAGCTACGCAGACCGTGCGGTGCTGCGAGTCGGGCGGGCGCGCTGGTACGAGGATATGATAAACCTGATTGCGGCAGGCGTCTGCCGCGCATATGCACCGGAGGAGGGACGGAATAGTGGCTAAAAATAAGGTTATCAACACCGTCCTGACGGTGCGGGATAATATGTCCGGCGGTTTGGTCAAGGCCGCTCAGAACGCGAAAAAGTCCGGCAAGGCAATCGACAGCAGCATGATCTCCGCTACGCGCAGCGTGGTGGCGTTTAAGAATAAGTCGGTCGCAGCCTTGCAGGACTACGCCAAGAAAGCCGGTGCGGCAATCGTTGCCGGTACAACTGCCGTGGCAACCGGTCTGTCGGCGCTGACGCTCAAAAGCGCACTCGCCGCCGATGACCTGAATACCCTGGCAAAGCAGAGCGGCTTTTCTACTGCCGATATCCAGAAATGGCAGTATGCCTCTGACCTGATCGACGTATCCATTGACGATATCGTCAAGTCTGCAGCAAAAATGAAGAAGAACATGATCTCGACCAGCAAGACAACGATTGCGGCATGGGATCAGCTCGGCATTAAGGTCAAGGACAGCAACGGTCAGCTGCGTAACAGCACAACGGTCTTTTACGAAACGCTGACTGCGCTGTCAAAAGTGCAGAACGAGACCGAGCGCGACACACTGGCAATGACCCTGTTTGGCAAAAGTGCGGACAGCCTTGCGGGTATCGTCGATGACGGCGGTGCCGCCCTGCAGGAGCTGGCCGGTAAGGCTGAGAAGGCCGGCGTTATCCTCTCGCAGGACACGCTGGACAGTGCGAATGCCCTCAACGATAAGGTGGACACGCTCAAGGCCACGGTCAAGGGCTTTGCAGGAAAGGTCGGCTCGGAGCTGGCCGGTCGTGCGTCCAAGGCACTGGATGTTGTCGGCTCGCATTTTTCCAAGGCGTTCAACACGTCACCAATGGACTGGGTTAACGGCAAGCTGGACACGCTGATGGCAAAGCTCGACAGCTGGATTGCCGGAGGCGGTCTGGAACGGCTGGCGGATCTGCTGGTAAACGGTGTGCAGCTCGGCGCCCAGAAGGCAGGCGATATGCTGCAAAAGGCCGGTGACGCGCTGAAATGGTGCAAGGACCACAGCGATACGCTTGTAAACGTGCTGAAAGGTCTGGCCGCTGCATGGGCTGTCAAAAAGGTGCTGGATTTTAACAATGGACTGGCCGACTGCGTAGGCAATATCGGCGGTATCATCAAGACGGTGCTGACCATGACCGGTGTACTGGGCGGTCAGGCTGCCGCCACCGGCACAGCGACAGTTGCGCAGACCGGACTTAACACTGCAATGGCGGCAAACCCGATCGGTGCAGTTATCCTTGCTATCGAGGCGCTGATTGCAGTGGGCGTGCTGCTGTACAAAAACTGGGACACCATCAAGGCCGGTGCGCAGAGCCTTTGGAACAAGTTTAAGGACGTCAGCATTCGCATTGGCACTGCCTTTTCCGGTGCGTTCAACAAGGTCAAAAATGCCGCTAAGACGGCGCTGGAATGGGTAGCAAGCAAGCTGTCGTGGCTCAACGACAAGATCGAGAGCATCCCCATCCTGGGCAGTTTGTACAAGGGCGCAAAGGGTGTCCTGGGCGACGCTATCGAGTGGGTAGACAATGCCACAACGGGCAATCGCTCGGGCACGTCCACAGGTACGACCCAGACCAAGGCCAGCAGCAAAACGACTACAACGGCCGGTCCGGTCAAGACCACGACCTCGACCACTACGACGATACCTAAGCCGACACCCAGCAGCCTGCTGAGCCTGCCGGGCCTCGGCAACGCCATGGGCACGCCCTACTGGCGCGGCGGCTACACCCGCGTAAACGAGCGCGGCGGTGAAATTATGAACCTGCCGAGCGGCACGCAGATCATCCCGCATGATGTATCTGTCAAGGCGGCGGGCGGTCGGAGCGTGACGGTCAACGTCACCATCCAAGGCAACGTGATCGGCAACCGTGAGTATACCGAGCAGGTCGGTGAGTACGTCGGCCGCAAGGTGCTTGCGGCGCTCGGCAACACATAAGGAGGTGCGGTGCGTGTACAAGATTATCATCTCGGTCAACAACAACGAGGAGGTTTGGACGCTGCCGCACTGTCCGCCGGATTTCCCGATTCCACAGCCGGAGCAGCACCACGAGACCTACGAGGGCCTGAGCCGCGACTATCGCCGCATCGGCACGATGAGCCTGCGGCATATGGAGTGGACGGCACTGCTGCCGGTGCACCGATATCCGTTTATGCCGTCCGAGGCATCTGCGGACGGCTGGGCGTATGTCGATTTTCTGAGCCGGTGGCGTGACAAAAAAGTGCCGTTCCGGCTGATCGTGCTCGACAGCAAGGGCGCGGCACGGCTTAACATGCCGGTGACGGTGGACAGCTTTGACGTCACCGTGCGAAAAAACGGCGATTTGGAGTATTCCATCGCCGTGACAGAATACAGATTTATCAAATGAGGAGGTGCGCCGATGGCGGCAGGATATGTCGATGACCACAAGCTGATTTTGTACCGCGACGGCGCACAGCCGCGCGACATCACCGCATTTGCGAGTGACATGACGCTGACGGACGACCTCGACACGCTGGCGGCAGAGCTGACGTTTAAGACGTTTATTAGTCCGTGGGACAAGTACACGCCCAAGCTGGCGCTCGCGCCGGGCGATAAGGTGCGCGTGACCAATCAGGGCAAAACGGTCTTTTCCGGCGTTATCATCACGGTGACGCTGGACGGCGGTGTTACCGCTTATGACCGCGGCTGGTATCTGAATAAGTCAGAAATCGTGCTGCAGGTCAACAACCTTGCCGCCGATCAGGTCATCCGCAAGGCGTGTGCCAAGGCGGGTGTGACAGTCGGCAAGGTGTGCAGCCTGCCGACCAAGATCACGCAGCTGTGGACCGGCTCTACGCCGTCCGACATTATCAGCGATGTGCTGAACACCTGCACGTCTGCGACCGGCAAGCAGTACCGCCACCGCGTGGACGACAGCGGCCTGCAGGTCGAGGCACTGCCGACCGCACCCATCAAGGCATATCACAAGCCGGCGAAAAATATCGCCGCATTTGACATCACATGGGCGCTCGGTCAGGTGAGCGGCGAGGACAGCACCCAGGACACCTACAACGCTGTTGTCATTGCCGCCGAGGACGACGGCAAGGCGTACATCGGCGCACAGGCCAGCAACGCGGCGTCTATCAAGCGCTACGGCTTTATGCAGCATATCGAAACGGTTACGGAAAATCCCGGCACGGCTGTGCTTGGGCAGATGGTGAAAAATCTGCTGAAAAATGCCGACAAGGTAGGGCAGACCCGCTCCATCTCCGAGATTTGGGGCTGTGATGAGGTGACAAGCGGCGTGGTACTGAGATTTAACTCGCCCGCGTTTGGCATCAAGGGCAACTTCCGCATTACGCGCGTGGAGCATCACTACGGCGGTGCAGGACACACGATGGCGCTCGAAATCACGGCGCTCGAGCAGGTGCGAGCCGCCGCCGAGGGCAAGACTGACGCGGCAGCCATCAAGGCCGCCAGCACGGCTAAGGTGCAGGCGTTCGGCCTGCCGTCCGGCGGCAGTGACGGCGGCTCGGGCGGCACGATCGTCAAGGCACTGTTTACCGCCTATTACCCCGCCAACAATGCGCTGGAGGGCGGTTATCTGGATGCACAGGGCAACAGGCTCGACCCAAGCAAGCACACCTGCGCCGCACCGCCGTCTGTGCCGTTTGGCACCAAAATCACGGTGCGCGATACGGGCACAAGCCTCGACGGCACGACCTACACGGTCAACGACAGAGGCGGCGCGATCCAGATCTCGAATGGCGTGTACCACTTTGACCTGCTGATGAGCAGCAACGCCGAGTGCAATCGCTGGGGACGTAAAAACGGCTCTGCAATCATCGGCGGCTCGGGCGGCGGCTCTGGCAGCGCGGTGTCGTTTATCAACACGGCACTGGGCGAGGTCGGGTACAAGGAGTCTGGCAAGGACATCAACAAGTACGGCCAGTGGGCAGGTCACAACGGCGTTGCCTGGTGTGTTTATTTTGTTTGCTGGTGCGCGGCCAAGAGCGGCGCGCCGATACCGACCACCTACGGCTACGTTGGCGATATGAGCAGCTATTTCAAGGCTCGCGGCAAGTACAAATCGGCGGGCAGTTACAAGCCCAAGGCGGGCGACCTGATGATTCAGGGTGACCGTCACATCGGCATTGTAATATCTGCCGGAGCATCAAGCTGCGAAACCGTTGAGGGCAATTGCAGCAACTCTGTCAAGCGTGTTACTCGCAGTTACGCGGAGATTTCCGGTTTCTGTACGCCGTGGGGATAACACAAGATATTGTATACTTGTGGATAACACTGTGGAAGATGTGGAAAGGAGTGCGTGCCTATGGCATGGGATACGGCGCTTGCACAGGCCATCAAAGGCACAAGCCGCGCCGAGGCAAACCGCAAGCCGCAGCCGTGGTACAGAGCCGAGGTTGTGCAGGTAACGCCCAAGCTGATCTTTGCGATTGCAGACAAGGAATTTAAGTTTGACAGCAGCGGCCTGATTATGACCGCGACCGCAAAGAGCAAAACGTGGAAAGTCGGCATGCAGGCGGCGGCGCTGCTGCATGGGGCACAGCTGTTGGTTTTGGATAGTCTGTAACGGAGGAGGTGCAGCGGAATGTTTGACGAGGAGCAGGCGCAGTTTGTCTGCGATTTTTTGGAGTGCCTGACGTGCTCCAGCGGTGTACCGCTGCGCCTGATGGACTGGCAGCGCAACATGATAACCGAGTTTTACGGTCAGCTGATCGAGGACGAGGACGACCCGGCAGGCAGCTATCTGCGGCGATACCAGTATCTCTATCTGGAGATCGCCAAGAAGAACGGCAAGTCGGAAATCGCTGCCGGTCTGGGTGTGTATCACCTGTTTGCCGACGGCGAGATCAACGGCGAGGTGTATGTCGTAGCAGCTGACCGCGACAATGCGGGCATCGTCTTTGCGGCGGCCAAGTACATGGTCGAGCAGAGTCCGGCGCTGAAAAAGCGCAGCCGCATCGTGGACAGCGTTAAGACCATCTACGACGAGACGAGCGGCAGCAGGCTCAAGGTACTGTCAAGCGAGGCATACAGCAAGCACGGCTACAAGCCGAGCTGTGTTATTTTTGACGAGCTGCACGCCCAGCCGAGCCGCGACCTGTGGGACGTTATGACGTTTGGTTCCGGTGACGCTCGCCGTCAGCCGGTGTGGATCGTGCTGACGACCGCCGGAGACGACCCCGACCGAAAATCCATCGGTTGGGAAGTACACGAGAAGGCGCTCGCTATCTACCGATGGCGGCGCGGCGCGAGGGATGAGAAAGCCTACGATGACCCTCGGTGGCTGCCGATCATCTACGGCCTCGGACTGATCGAGGACGAGGACGAGCTGAAAAACCTCAACATCTACGACGAGGACCTGTGGCGGCGGTGCAATCCGTCGCTCGGCAAGACGCTCAAGATGGCCACCATCCGCGCTCAGGCAGCGGACGCCAAGAAGAGCGAGGCCGCTGAGCGGCTGTTCCGGTGGCTGCGGCTTAACCAGTGGATCGCCACGGCGACTGTCGGGTGGATACCGATAACCATCTATGACAAAACGCAATGGAATCCGCCCGGCTGCAAGGACTGGCGCGAGGCCGTGCAGCTGCTGCGCGGCAAGACCTGCTACGGCGGCGTTGACCTCTCCAAGAGTACCGACCTTACCGCCTTTGTGCTGGTGTTTCCGCCGCAGGAAGGTCTGGACAGGTGGGTGGCTCTGCCTACCGGGTGGATGCCGCTTGACGGCATTGACGCACGCGAGCGCGAGGACCATGTGCCGTACCGCGACTGGATACGCGCAGGATTCTTACACGGCTGTGAGGGCGATATCATCGACTTTGAGGCTGTGGCTGACGCTGTAGTGCAGGCCGCACAGAATTACGACCTGCGCATGGTCGGATTTGACCCGTATCTGGGCGCGACCGTGATGCAGAGCATCCGCGAGCGGCTTGCCGGCACGGTGACCGAGGTTGTCGAGATACCGCAGGGTATCCGGTCCATCTCGCCGCCGATGAAGGAGCTGGAGCGGCTCATTCGAGCGCATGAGATGCTGCATGTGCACAACACGGCAGCACGGCAGTGTTTCCTCAATCTGCGGTGCGTGTCGGATGATAACGAAAATATCAAGCCAACCAAAAAGCGGAGCCGCGGACGCATTGATATCACAGTCGCGTGGATCATTGCGTTTGCGACGGCGATGCTGCAGCCTGCACCGACGCTGGCGGACAGCGTGGCGGCTGCTGATTGGCATATGTGAGTTAGGAGGTGTCGGGCTATGGCCGATGTGTTTCCGGTCATTCCGGAGGAGCTGCCCGCGCAGGTCGCGGAGAGCATTGGGCGCTCTCCGGAGTTTGTGTTCCACGAAGACGGCAGGTCGGGCAGTTTTCATCTGATCGACGGCGCTCTGGTCGAGCGGCAGGGCGTGGAGGCGGTCAAGCAGTGGCTTGAGCTGATGCTGCGCCAGAAACCGGGTGCAATCCCGATATACCGGACGAGCGGCACGACCCAGCCGGGCGTGGAGGCGGTCAGCCTTGACCGGCGCGTGCCGGAGGGCTGGATTTTTGCCGAGATTGAGCGCAACGTGCGGGAGACCGCCGCGTTCTGCCCGGCCATCCGGACGCTCGACAGTTTTAAGTTTACGCGCGTGCGGCGCGGCGTGGAGGTCCGCTTCACGGTCCGGCTGCACACCGGAGAGAGTGAGGAGGTGACGACGTATGTCAGCGAGTGAGATTTTAGACAAGATGCTGTCCGCAATGCCGGAAAGCTATCAAAAGACCATCGGTTTCCCGACTTATGACCTTTTAGCCGCAGTCAGTCTGCGGATGGAGGGCACGGACACAACGATTGACGAGGCCAGACAGCAGCTTGACCCCGAAAATCTGCACGACAGCGCGCTTGATCGCTACATCTATCCGCGTTCCGGCTTGGAGCGCAAGGCGGCGACCTTTGCGCACGGCAGCCTGACCGTCACCGGCACAGGCACGGTCGAGCAGGGCACGCTGTTTGAGTCCGGCGGCGGTGTTCAGTATTATGCGACAGAGACCGTAGCCATTGAGGGCGAGGGTACGGTACCGGTCACCTGCACGGTAGATGGCACGGCAGGCAATCTGCCCGCGCACAGCGTGACGCAGATGCCGGTGGCAGTGCAGGGCATTGCCTCGTGTGATAACCCTGAGCCGATCGGCGGCGGTTACGCGGAGGAATCCGACAGCGAGTATTTTTCACGCTATCTGGTCGTACTGCGCACGCCTGCCACGAGCGGCAACGTGTACCACTATGTACAGTGGGCGCTTGAGGTGGCCGGTGTCGGTCATGTCAAGGTGTTTCCCCGGGTGCAGGGCGCGAACACGGTCGATGTCGTGATCGCGGACAACGCCGGTCAGCCTGCATCGCCTGCACTGGTTAAGTCGGTGCAGGACTACATCGACCCCGACAGCGAGGGCGCAGGCCGCGGACAGGCGCCCATCGGCGCACAGTGCTTTGTCACTGCCGCGACCGGCAAGGCCATCACGGTCAGCTGCACGGTGACCAAATCGGACACCGTGACCGAGGACATCCTGACATCTGGCATCAAGGAGAGCGTTGCGGCCTATCTGGCAGGCACGGTCTTTACGCAGGACTATATCAGTTATGCGCAGATCGGTGCGGCCATCATGGACACGCCGGGCGTGATTGACTACGCCGGGCTGAAAGTGTCCGGCGGCATTGTAAATATTGCCATCGCGGAACGCGAATGTCCGGTACTGGGCGAGGTGACGATCACCTATGGCTGAGTTTGATAATATGCGGAAAAGCCTGCCGGTGGCGTACCGCACGGACAAGTGGGTTTGTGACCTGCTTGCCGCAATCCAGTCGCTCGACGACACGCAGCGCGAGCAGATGCTCGACATTACGCAGCAGCTGTTTCCAGGAAGCATGACGTGGGCGCTTGCCATCGAGGAGCGCGACGCCGGATTGCCGTCCACCGGCACGCTGGAGGAGCGCCGCACGGCGCTGATTGCACGGTGGCGCGGCTCGGGCAAGTGCGACGTTGACCTGATTCAGCGCGTGCTCCCGATAGAACGGAGGAATATCCTCTTCCTGATCAAGAATCGCGTAGTAGTAGGCGGAGGAAGCGTCGAA
>OIWM01001978.1_pt1 | contig 18185 bp, 18 predicted proteins | sample 1587451 | NCBI WGS metagenome assembly OIWM01 (sample SAMEA3888907, study PRJEB22519) | human gut metagenome | biome: human gut; feature: human-associated habitat; material: faeces | place: Denmark | collected 2011
AAATCATCAGAAAATGATTGAAGAAGCTCCTTCTATGGCAGTGTCAGAAGAGCTGCGGAAAGAGATGGGAATTGCAGCAGTAAAAGCGGCGAAAGCAGCACATTATGTAAATGCCGGAACCATTGAATTTCTCCTTGAAAAGACAGGGAAATTTTATTTTATGGAGATGAATACCCGTATTCAGGTTGAGCATCCTGTGACAGAATGGGTTACCGGTCTGGATCTGGTTAAGGAGCAGTTAAGGATTGCTTCCGGGGAAGCTCTGCCTTTTTCCCAGGAAGATATTCATATTCAGGGACATGCCATAGAATGTCGTATTAATGCCGAAAATCCATGGAAAAATTTTCGCCCGTCACCTGGAACAATCACGGATCTTCATCTTCCCGGAGGCCAGGGAATCCGGGTAGATACAGGAATTTACAATGGTTATCAGATTCCACCGTATTATGATTCCATGCTTGCAAAGCTGATCGTACACGGCAATAACCGTGAGGAAGCAATTGCAAAAATGAAAAGCGCTCTGGGAGAAATGATCATTCAGGGTGTTGATACAAATGTAGACTATCAGTTTGAAATTATGAACGATCCGGACTATCAGAAAGGTGTATTTGATATCGGCTTTCTGGAGAGTCATCAGATCGGAGGAGTGAAGGTAAATGAAGCTTAGATATGCCTTTAAACGTACAATTGCAAACAAATCTGCAGGTGCAGATAAAGAACTGAAACCAGAAGTGCCGGATGGTATGCTGAAGAAATGCAATGCCTGCAAGGCCGCTGTATTTGTAGATGAGGTGAAAAAGAATGCCTATATCTGTCCGCATTGCGGTAATTATTTCCGTGTTCATGCAAGGAGAAGAATCGAAATGCTGGCAGATGAAGGAACCTTTGAAGAGTGGGATAAGGTAATGCCAATAAGTAATCCTTTGTCCTATAAAGGGTACGAAGAGAAGGTAAAAAAGCTTCAGGAAAAGACAAACCTGGACGAAGCAATTGTCACAGGAAAGGCAAAAATAGGCGGAATATCTGTAGTGCTTGGAGTGTGTGACAGCCGTTTTCTCATGGCTAGTATGGGAGAAAATGTGGGAGAAAAAATTGCCAGAGCAGTGGAAAGGGCAACACAGGAACGTCTGCCTGTAGTGCTTTTTGCCTGCTCAGGAGGTGCCAGAATGCAGGAAGGAATTGTATCCCTGATGCAGATGGCAAAGACCTCTGCTGCTGTTCAGCGGCACAACGAAGCCGGACAGCTGTATATTACAGTCATGACTGACCCGACCACGGGCGGTGTAACCGCATCGTTTGCCTCTCTGGGCGATATTATCCTCGCAGAACCAAAGGTTCTGATTGGATTTGCTGGGCGGCGTGTCATTGAGGGAACGATCAAACAGCACCTGCCGGATGATTTTCAACTGGCAGAATTCATGCTCTCGCATGGCTTTGTTGACCAGATTGTAGAACGCAGCAAGCTGCGGAAAACCCTCTCTTCCCTGCTGCAACTGCACGGCTATCTGCCGGAACAGGAAACACAGACAGAGGAGGTGCAGGCATCATGAGCAGTGAAAAACAGCGAACCGCTTGGGAAAAACAAATGCTGGTTCGAGAGAAAAACCGACCGACCATTCACGACTATCTCCCACGGATTTTTGAGGAGTTCTTTGAACTGCACGGTGACCGAGGTTATGGGGATGATGGTGCAATTTTGGGCGGTATCGCCCGATTGAACGGTATACCCGTTACCATCATTGCAGAAGTCAAGGGTCGCAACCTCGAGGAAAACAAACGCTCCAACTTTGCAATGCCGCATCCGGAGGGCTACCGGAAAGCGTTGCGGCTGGCAAAGCAGGCGGAAAAGTTCCATCGACCAATCATCTGCTTCATTGATACGCCGGGGGCATTCTGCGGCGTAGAGGCAGAAGAACGGGGACAGGGCGAAGCCATTGCGAAAAACTTGGCGGAATTTATGTCCCTGAAAACACCAGTCGTTTCCGTTGTACTCGGCGAAGGCGGCAGCGGCGGGGCTCTGGCACTGGGCGTATGCGATGACCTCGCAATGCTCGAAAACGCTCTGTATTCCGTCATCTCGCCCCGTGGTGCAGCCTCGATTCTCTGGAAAGATGCCGCTCGGGAACGGGAAGCCTGCGAAATTATGCGGATTACCGCACAAGATTTGCTGGAATTTGGCGTGGCAGATGCCATCATCCCAGAGCCAGAAGATGGGGCTCAGGGCGATTTAGATAAAATGTCGCAAAATATTAAGGAATATTTGGTGAAAACGATAGCCGTAAAATCCAAAAAAGATATTGACATTTTACAAAAAGAACGGTATACTAAATTTAGAAAAATCGGCGTCTTCTCAGAACCATCTCACGAGGTACAAAAAGCAGCTGCCGGAAATGAAAATGAATAAACTTTTGGAGGAAAAAAATTATGACAACATTCGACAAGATTAAGGACATGATCGTAGATCAGCTGGATGTAGAAGCAGACGAAGTTACAATGGATGCAAACATTCAGGAAGATCTGGGTGCAGATTCTCTGGACATCGTAGACCTGATCATGGCTGTCGAAGACGAATTTGAAGTAAAGATTGACGACGATGCTTCTGAAAACATCAAGACTGTTGGCGACATCGTAAAGTTCATCGATGCAAATAAGGAAGACTAAAATTCCTTTTTCGTTTTATGAAAACAAAACCCCCGTTCGGATTGCTCGAACGGGGGTTTTTGTTTATTTTGCAGCTGATGGATACGGTTCTCGAACATCCGTCCGCCGCATCAGATAATCAACACTGACTTGATAAAAATCCGCCAGTGCCTTCCAAACAGCTGTTGGAATATCATTTTCTCCTGTTTCATATTTGGAGTACCCTGTCTGGGACATGTTTAAATAGCTTGCAATCTGTGCTTGTGTGAAATCTGCATCTTCTCGCAAATCACGAATTCGATTGTCCATGAAGTTCCTCCTTACTTTTGTTATATACACTCTTTTTCTTCTGTTCAAAAAGAACCATCTCCGTTCTATCTCCGCTCCCCTCTGCATAAACTACTCTAACAGATACAGGGGTGTGGGATTTGTTCCTCCTTAAATCCACATCCCTGCCTGTTTGATTTTCGTACACACTGCTCCATCTATACAGGAGAAAGGATTTTTTATGAAAACCGATCGCTCCGCTGTTTCTGCCAACCTGCACCACAACCTCATCCTGGAAGACCGCTCTGCAATGAATCTCTCCGGCGTGACGGATGTGGACTGTTTCGATGAACGTACCATCCGCCTTTATACCCAACTTGGCGAACTCGTCATCAAAGGGAAAAATCTCCATATTGACACGGTCAGCGTGGAAACCGGTGATATGCGAGTATCTGGCGACATCTGGTCGCTCCAGTACGGCGACAAAGACCGCAAAGGGGCACTCTCCGCCCTCGGCAAGCTGTTCCGCTGATGTTTGAAATTCCCGATACGTATTTCACCGTACAGGAACAAACCACGCTGTTCCTCTTTGCCTGCCTGCTGGGGCTGCCAATGGGCTTGCTGTTCGACTTGTTCCGGATGCTGCGGGTGCTGTTTCGTCATGCCATGGTGGTCGTTGCCATCGAAGACATTCTTTTCTGCTGCACCTGTGCGGTCACACTCGCTGCATTCACTTCCGTTGCCTGTCGGGGCGAGTTTCGCCTCTTCTATCCGGTCGGTATGCTCCTCGGCTGCCTGCTCTGGCGGTTCACGGTCGGCAATTCCCTGCTGAAAATTACCCGAAAAACTGCCGGTTTTCTCCGCCTTTTTTTATCACAGATATTCCATCCGGTTGCGGTATTTTTTGCACGAATACAATGGAGAATCAAGCAAAAATTTCGTCATGTTATACAAAATCTCAAAAAAAAGAAAAAAAATGCCCACATTCCCTTGATTGCAGACCGCCATTTGTTGTATAATAAGAAAAAACAACAGCAGGAAGTGAATCAGAATGGCCGGTGCAGGAAAACGAAATCGTCTGCAACAGCGGAAAAAAAAGCAAATCTTCAACGACGCCGTGCAGTACAACCAGCCGGAAGCCGTCAAAAACAAAAAAGGAAAATTTCTGTTTAAATTACTGATTCGTATCACCATTGTTCTGGCATTGATTGGCTGTACTGCCAGCATTATTTCCCTGCAATCCAATATTGCAGAGCGAAAAACAGAACTGGACACCCTTCGCAGTCAAGCAGAAACCTATGAAGCCGAAAACGAAGACCTGGAACGCATTCTAAACAGCGGGGATATTGATTCCTATATGGAAAAGCTGGCACGGGAAGATTATGGCTATGCTTATCCGGATGAATACCGTTTTTATGATACATCCAGAAACTAAAACAGCTAGCTCTGCGGCAATTGCAGAGAAATTTTAAGAGCAGGGGGACTTTAGCGTTACATGCAGTTAGAAATCGGATCTACTTATCAGGGAAAAGTAAAACGCATCACCAATTATGGTGCGTTCATTGCCATTCAGCCGGATGCTGCTGCACCGGAAACGGTCACCGGAATGGTACACATTTCAGAAATCTCCAATCGGTTTGTTCATGACATTCACGAATTTGTACAGGAAGGGCAAGAAGTACAGGTGAAAGTCATTGGCATGCAGGACAACAAAATCAGCTTGTCCATGAAGCAGACCGAACAGCCACAGCAACAACAGCGTACCAGAAATCAGAATGGCGATGCCCCGCATACTCGCTCCCAGCAGCGTCCACCTCGTCGGGATCGAGATCGTCCGAATGTTTGGCAGCCGCCAAAGCCCAAGCCGCCGATGTCTGAACTGTCCTTTGAAGATATGCTCAGCCAGTTCAAGCAGAACAGCGAAGAACGCATCTGCGACATCAAGCGGAACACTGAACGGAAAAACCGTACCAGAAGAAAGTAAGTTTGCTTTTGGTCGTAATACAAAAAGAAACATCCCCCTTGTGGTTTTCAGATTTACCGCAAGGGGGATGTTGTTGTTTTTCAGAGTTTGGGAGTTTTCAAAAGATTCTGCAAAAAAACAGGCTGTTTACGCAGCAGCTGCTTTCTTTTGCAGACGGAATACACGCTGGTAAGCTGTCAATGCAATCGGCAGCAGAATGAACAACATCGGCAAATCCAACGCCAATTCAATGACATTCTTCGCTGTCCGTGCGATAATTGCAGCACCATACGCCTGCTCCGGAATGAATCCATAATGCAGGTTCAACTTCGTATTGATGAGCAGGTTGATGACGATGACATCCAGCAGACGGGCTACCACTGCACGCAGGAACAGGGTAATATCCCATTCCTTGCCAGTCGTAGTGTTCCGGAACTGAATGCTGTGACCATTCATCTTGTGATACAGGCACAGACCATAAATCAAGCCCTGCAATCCGGCAACCAGTATATATGCCGGCAAAAAGCCGCCCGTTGGATGTACCAGATAGCCGACAATATCACAGGCAAATCCAGCAACCAGACCCATGCAAGGGCCAAACAACATACCAATTACGGCGATTGCCAGAAATGCAAAGTTCAACTTTGCAAACTGCAAGTCAATGGAAAATGCCTCGATAATCATCGAGATTGCGATGAACAATGCTGTGATGACCAAACTCCGCAGCTTGGTGAATTCCTTTGCGGACTCCGCAAAACAAGAGAAAATGCCTTTCATGAAAAAATACCTCCTTGAATTTGTGCTTTGTGCAAATAAGGAGCTTTCATAAAAGGCTTCTTAGATGCAGTCAGCGGGATGCGAAAACGATACCGCAAGCTTTGCTTTTCGTTCCGGCAGCAACTCCCCGTCTGCTGGACACTTAACGCATCGTTTTCTACTCTGAAAATGCAATCTATGAAAAAATAGAATCGCCGAAATTTGGGGTTCTGCAAGGGTCGCTCTGCGGATGGCAGAGCGGTCTTGCAGGGGCTGTTTCTATTCAATAAAACTTCTGCTTCAGAAAATTTTTTTACTTGGCAATCAACCGAACCCGAATCACACCGTCAATGGCACAAATCTGATCCAACATTGCATCGGTAACCGTTTCCGGAATATCCAGCATGGTGTATGCATAGGACTTGCGGCTTGCGTTTACCATATTTTCAATGTTTACGCCAGCTGTTCCAGCAACAGCGGTAACAGCTGCAATCATGTTCGGTACATTCTTGTGCAGAATGCAAACCTTGTTGCCAGTTGCCTGCATTTCTGCATTCGGCAGGTTGACACTGTTCCGGATATTACCGGTTTCCAGATAGGAAATCAGTTCTTCGGCTGCCATGCTTGCACAGTTTTCTTCGCTCTCCGGTGTAGATGCACCCAGATGCGGTGTTGCAATAATGCCCTCTGCGTTGCAGGTCTTTTCGTTCGGGAAATCGGTGCAGTAGCAAGTAACCTTACCAGAAGCCAATGCTGCCAGCATATCATCATCGTTGACCAGTTCGCCACGAGCATAGTTCAATACCCGTACGCCATCCTTCATCTTTGCGATGGTTTCCGCATTGATCATGCCCTTGGTATCGTTGTTGAACGGAACGTGAATCGTCAGATAATCTGCTGCTGCAAAAACGCCGTCAGAATCCTTGACAATCTTTACTGCCGGATTCAGGCGAAGTGCTGCACCAACGGACAGGAACGGGTCTGTTCCGACAACCTGCATGCCCAGTGCGATGGCTGCATTGGCAACTAGTGCACCAATTGCACCCAGACCGATAATGCCGAGGGTCTTGCCCTTGATTTCCGGGCCTGCAAACTGGCTCTTGCCTTTTTCAACCAGCTTTGCAATGCCTTCTTCGTGTTCCAGAGAATGTGCCCAAGCGATTGCCTGCGGAATCTTTCTGGAGGACAACAGCAGTCCGGTCAGAACCAGTTCCTTAACTGCGTTTGCGTTTGCACCCGGTGTATTGAATACACAGATGCCTGCTTCTGCACAACGGTCAACCGGAATATTATTCGTACCAGCACCAGCTCTTGCAATTGCCAGCAGGTTGCTGCCAAAAGTCATATCGTGCATAGCTGCACTCCGTACCATGATGGCATCCGGATTTTCAGCGGTATCCGTTACGGTATAAGCAGCGGTATCAAACCGCTTTGTTCCAGCAGCTGCGATTTTATTCAATGTTTGAATGGTATACATGATTCTCTTCGTCCTTTCCCTGTTGTCTGTGTTCAGGCGTTTTCTGCCTCGAACTTCTTCATGAATGCAACCAGTGCTTCTACACCAGCAACCGGCATTGCATTATAGATGGACGCACGCATACCGCCAACGGTACGGTGACCCTTCAGGTTTTCCAGTCCAGCAGCCTTTGCTTCTGCAACAAACTTTGCATCCAAATCCTTATCACCAGTGACAAACGGCACATTCATCAGAGAACGGTCTTCCTTGCGGACAGTGCCCTTGAACAGCTTGCTCTGGTCGAGGTAGTTGTAGAGGATGGCAGCCTTTTCTTCGTTCCGCTTCTGGATGGCTTCCAGTCCGCCCATCTTCTTCAGCCACTTGAATACCTTGCCGCAGATGTAAATGCCATATGCCGGCGGTGTATTATACAGGGACTTTGCGTCTGCCTGTGTCTTCCATTTCAGCATGGTCGGAGTGTTTGCAATCGGTGTTTCTTCCGGAATCAGGTCGTTCCGAATAATCATGATCACAACACCAGCCGGGCCAATGTTCTTCTGAACGCCGCCCCAGATGACACCGTACTTGGAAACATCAACCGGTTCGCTCAGGAAGCAGGAAGAAACGTCTGCAACCAGCGGCTTGCCCTTGGTGTTCGGGAGGGTCTTGAACTTTGTACCATAAATCGTATTGTTTTCACAAATATAAACATAATCTGCATCTGGATCAATCGGCAGATCGGAGCAATCCGGAATGTAAGAGAAGGTTTCATCTTCGGAAGATGCAATCTTCACTGCCTTTCCGTACTTCTGTGCTTCCTGATAAGCTTTCTTTGCCCACTGACCCGTTACAATGTAATCTGCAACGCCATTTTTCATCAGGTTCATCGGGATTGCGGAGAACTGCTGCGATGCACCACCCTGCAAAAACAGAACAGTATAATTATCTGGAATGTGCATCAAATCTCGTAAATCCTGTTCGGCAGTCTGAATGATTTCTTCAAATGCCTTGGAACGGTGACTCATTTCCATTACGGACATACCAGTTCCGTTATAATCCAACATTTCTTCTGCTGCTTCCCGCAGAACTTCTTCCGGCAGCACTGCTGGGCCGGCACTAAAATTGTAAACACGCTTCATTGGTTTTTCCCTCCATCGCTGAAATCCAAACACAGGGAATGACTGTATTTGTTCGAAAAATAAACGGTCGGATGATTGGTTCACCCGTCACATATTCCTATTATACGCTTTTTTTTGCAGTGTGTCAATAGATTAACAAACAAGTTCGCAGAAATTGTAGATTTCCTGTTGTTTTTCTCCAAGCAAAATGCCCCCCTTTTGAAAAAGGGAGGCAAATTTTGCAAAAGTCATGGTTTTTTCTATCGACATTAGCCGAGGACATAATAAGCCCCGTCTTTTTCAACCATCATCAAATCATAACCATCCATGATGGTCTTTTCTTCGCCGCCGTCAACCGTTCCCTTCATAGTGAAGGAAATGACAAAGGCTTTATCCACATCTTTCTTGACTTCATCTGCGAAGCCTTCGCCCAATATCTGTTCATAGATGCCCAGATACTGTGTCGGGAGGTCTTCTGTTTCGCCCTCTGTGGTTGCTTCTGCGGTGTCGTCGGTGCTATCAGAAGAAGTAGTTTCTTCCGCAGCAGCTTCTTCGCTGGCAATTTCTTCTGCTTCATCAGCATTGCCTTCTGCGGTTGCCAGCTTTACGGTAATCCCAGTAACTACCAGATGGTCGCCGCCTGCACTGTCCAGCAAAGACTGGTGCATCTGTTCCATGGTTGTTTCCATACCATAGCCCTGATTATCCTGCAACCAATCGTTGTATACATTGTAATAGTAATCGTACAGGGTTGCCTTATAAGCATTGAAATCCTGCTCTTCAATTGCAGTGAAATATGCCTTAATGACATCTGCACAGGCACTGTCTACGCCGTCTTCTGCTTCAATTTCATAATTGCCGTATACAACGCTGCTTTCGTCTGCTGTGCTGCTGTCATCACTGCTGCTTTCGCTGCTTTCATCGCTGCTGTTATCCGCATCTGTGCTGCTCTCGTCTGCTGCGGAGCTGTCTGCCGCAGTTGTTTCTGCTGCACTGCTGCTATCGGATTCGCTGCTGCTGTCATCGCTGCTGCCGCAGCCTGCCAGAGAGGCAGTCATAGCGATTGCCATTACGCCACACAAAATGGCTCTCCAACTTTTTTTCATCGTTGATACCCTTCCTTTTTCTCTGTTCCAGCTCACTGCCGGAGCTTTTTTTCAAAGCCGCTCAGGACAGCGGTTCTGTTGCAACATTATTTTTTTCTGCCCACGCTGCAATTTTGGAATCTTTCGGACAAGTAATCGTCAAATCGGATGGAATCTCATCGGTATCGACCCACCAGTTTGTAAATTCCACGGTGCTGCTCTCAATGGTCAAATCTTTGAGGGCTGCACAGCCGGTGAACGCTTCTTCCATAATTTCCGTTACACTTGCCGGAATATCCAATGTTGTCAGAGCAGTACAGCTGATAAATGCACCTCTGCGAATTGTTCCAACGGTATCCGGAATGACAACCGTTGTCAAGCTGCTGCAATCGCTGAACGCACTCTCCCCGATGGCAATCAAGCCGTTCGGGAGCGTGATGCTCTTAATGTCTGCATTGGCTTCAAAGGCGTGGTCGGCAATGCCCGTTACCACATAGCCATCAATCAAGCCAGGCACGGTCAGGTCGGTATCCGAACCCGTATAGCCCGATACAGAAATCGTTCCATCGTCATTCATGATATACGCATAATCCGTGGTCAATGCTTCTGTCGTTCCTTCGGTAATCATTGCAGAGGCAATGTTTGACAGGTCGACAGAGGATTCTGAAGATTCATCATCTGAAGAAGAACAACCTGTAAAGCTGAATAACGTCGCCAGCGTCAACAGAGCTGCCCACATACTTCGTTTCCATTGCTGCATCATTCTGCATTCATCCTTTCTTCCGGTGAATTCTCGTTATTTCAATTTTCCTCTCTGTTTTGCCCGCAGCTGGTTGCTCAGGATCTGCTTCCGGATTCTCAGGGACTTCGGTGTTACTTCCAGCAGTTCATCGTCTGCCAAAAATTCCAGACAGTCTTCCAGACTCATAATGCGAGGCGGTACTAACCGCAATGCATCATCGCTGCCGCTTGCACGGGTATTGGTCAGATGCTTCCGCTTGCAGACATTGACAACGAGGTCTTCTGTCTTTGGCGATGCACCGACAACCATGCCTTCGTAAACCGGAACACCTGCACCGATAAACAGCGAACCACGTTCCTGTGCATTATACAGACCATAGGTGACGGCATCGCCGGTTTCAAATGAAATCAGAGAACCAGTGTTCCGTCTTGGGATTTCGCCCTTGTATGGTTCATAGCCGTGGAACATGCTGTTCATAATGCCTTCGCCCTTGGTATCGGTCAGGAATTCGCTCTTATAACCGAACAGACCTCTGGACGGAATCAGGAAGGTCAGGCGAGTACGGCTGCCCTGTGGATGCATATCCTGCAATTCTGCCTTACGAGTGCCCAGCTTTTCCATAACAGAACCAACGCATTCTTCCGGCACGTCAATAATCACTTCTTCGATTGGCTCGTAACGCTTGCCATCGACTTCGTGATACAGAACCCGAGGGGTCGAAACGCCCAGTTCATAGCCTTCTCTCCGCATATTTTCAATCAGGATAGAGAGGTGCATTTCGCCTCTGCCGGCAACCCGAAAGGCATCCGTGCTATCGGTTTCGGTTACACGCAGAGAAACGTCCCGCAACAGTTCCCGCATCAGACGGTCACGCAGCTGACGAGAGGTTACAAATTTCCCCTCCTGACCAGCAAACGGGCTGTCGTTGACACAGAATGTCATTTCTACGGTCGGTTCACTGATTTTTGTGAACGGGAGCGGTTCAAAGCAATCCGGAGCACAAACGGTATCGCCGATGGAAATATTGGAAATGCCGCTGATCCAAACAATATCGCCGACGGTTGCAGATTCTGCTGGCACTTTTTGCAGACCCTGAATTTGCAGCAGTGAAACAACCTTGTTCCGGCTTGCCGTTTCTGGGTCGTGATAGTTCCCAATCATAACCTGCTGGTTGACCTGAATCGTACCACGAGCAATTCTGCCGATACCGATTCTGCCGACATATTCATTATAGTCAATCGAAGAAATCAGCATTTGCAGCGGAGCTTCCGGGTCACCTTCCGGCGGATTTACATAGTTCACGATGGTGTCAAATAGCGGAATCAAATCCGTGCCGTTGCCGTGCGGGTCGAGAGATGCCGTACCATCTCTACCAGAGCAGTACAGGAATGGGGTGTTTTCAAGCTGTTCTTCGCTTGCATCCAAATCCATCAACAGTTCCAGCACTTCATCTCCGATTTCGTCCAGACGTGCATCCGGTCGGTCAATCTTATTGACAACTACGATGATTTTCAGGTTCATTTCCAGAGCTTTTTGCAGAACGAAACGAGTCTGCGGCATCGGGCCTTCTGCGGCATCGACCAGCAGCAATGCACCGTCTACCATACTCAACACCCGTTCTACCTCGCCGCCGAAGTCTGCGTGTCCCGGTGTGTCAATGATATTGATTTTAATGTCACCGTACCGAACAGAGGTGTTTTTCGCCAAAATGGTGATACCTCTTTCCCGTTCCAGTGCATTCGAGTCCATGACACGCTCTGCAACTGCCTGATTTTCACGGAACACACCGCCCTGTTTCAACATTTCGTCTACCAGTGTGGTCTTGCCGTGGTCAACGTGTGCAATAATCGCAACATTTCTCAAATCTTCTCTCAGCATGGTAAAATTTCCTCTTTTCTCTTGCCCTTGCTCCCATCTGACGGGCTTTCCTTCTTCTCACATTCTCACTAACAGAAAAAAAGAACAGGCAAAACACATATCTGCTTTACCTGTTCTATGGTGGGGGAGGACGGATTCGAACCATCGAAGCAAGAAGCAGCAGATTTACAGTCTGTCCCCTTTGGCCACTCGGGAACTCCCCCATAGTGTAGATATCCAATTTTGTTGTGATTGGAGCTGGTGGACGGACTTGAACCCCCGACCTGCTGATTACAAATCAGCTGCTCTACCAACTGAGCTACACCAGCCTTACAACGTTATTTATTATATCACAGCTTTGCAGAAATGTCAAGCACTTTTTTCGGATTTTCCTTGTTTTTTGAAAACAGAAGCGAAACTTTTCAAAACAAGGTGATTTTTGCGTCTTGTCTTTGTTAAAAGAAGTTTTCCTGTGATGTAGCAGAAAAAAGAAAAGATAGCGGGATTTTTGTCAAAGAATTGCAGCACAAAAAAACATCCTGCCGATGGATTCGACAGGATGTTTGGAACGATATGGTCGAGGCGACAGGATTCGAACCTGCGGCATCTTGCTCCCAAAGCAAGCACTCTACCAAGCTGAGTTACGCCTCGAACAGTGAAAAACTCACACAGTACTTTGATTATAGCATAAGTTTTGCGATTTGTCAAGTAGTTTTTCAGAAAAATTGCAAATAAAAAAACGCATACCGAAAGCGTTGTTCCGGTATGCGTTTTTTGGATTGGTGAGAACGTGATTTTCAGAGCAAGCAGCTGAATCCTGCTTCCAGGGAAAACAACTGCGTGAGAGTCGGCAGAATCGCTTCGCTGTCTGCCTCGGTGCTGTTCGCCGGTGGTTGCGTTTTCCGAATGATTTTTCAATCTTTCTAAGATATTTGTTTGCAGGAATTTTCTTTGCTTTCAAGACGGCGAACAGCAATGCACAAATTCTTCTTAGATTTCAATATCACTCACTGCAACCTCTGTTAAGGGGGACAGCTTGTCCCCCTTAACAATCCCCCTCCGCCGAGCTGAGCCAGCTCGACCGCAGTTCGCCTGCGGCGAGAAAATTTGTTCTCATACTGTTATTTGGATTCCGAATCAGAATCAGTTGCTTCTTCCTCCTTAGAATCCGAATCCTCTGTTTTCTGTTCAGAATCATCTAATTTCTTGTCGGCTACATCTTCTGCTTCCGATTCTTTCGGCTTTTCTTCTGTCGGCGGTTTGGATTCCTTTTTCTCCGCATTCTTAGAAGTCGTTTCCGTCTTTTCCGACTCCGACTTTGTAGAGGTAGTCGGCTTTGCAGAAACTGCCTTTGCCGGTTCTGGCTGTTTGCCATCTGCTGCCTGCCGCTTTTCTCTTGCAATTGCCAGCAATACGGCATTGTGCTTCTTATCGTAGCGATAGAACAGAATCAAGACGACAATACCAGCAGCCAGACAAATCAAGCCGATATTCCACCCCGGCGGTGTAAAGGTCATGGTGACTTCATGTTCACCCGGTTCGAGCGGAACGCCAACCAATGCATTCAGCAGCTTCACCGGTTCGACTTTCTTTCCGTCTACCTTCACTGTCCAACCATCTTCATACGGGATGCTGGTCATCATTACCTGACCTTCTTCTGCTGTAATCGTACCAGTAATCTTCCGATCGTTGAACTTGGTGATGTTCCACTGATTTTCCTTCATCTTGTCAATATCTTCCTGGAACATAGCTTCATCGAAGCTATAGAAGAAGAAGTTCTTTACAATGGTGTACTCGTTGGCAACGGTCATTCGCAAGCACAGCTTTGTACCGATGTCAAACTGACCGAGCCGCATAATGGTGTAGTTATCGCCTTCAAAGTAAGCGTTGAACCAGTCAAAATCATAATCGCTGGTTTCATCATTCCACTGACCGAGCCACAAGTTTACAGACTTCTGGTTTTCGGTCTTAAAGAAGATATAAATCGGATCTTCTGTTGCAACTGTCAGATGGAAGTCCACGGTCGGGTCACCACTCTGTCCAGCCGTGTAGCAAGTCTGGTCACCGTAAGCAGATGTTGTAACATTGCTCAAAATCGGGTCGCCATCCAGTTCTACCGGAGAATAATAGCTCTTGCTGCCAGAGATTGCACCAGATGCATCAAATTCCATGTTACCGCTGATGACACTCATCAACATATTCTGGCTGTTGAACGGATTATCATTGCCCAGATGGTCAATGCGTTCTACATCTGCATCTGCCATATAACCAATGGAAAGTGCGTTCGGGTTTTCATAGGTTCTGATGGTCTGGCTGACATTGTTTTCATCTGTATAATTATAGTCCCAATCCGGCTTTGCGACATAAGTCGGGTTCAGTTTCCGATTTGTGCTATCGCTTTCCCGATTCAGAACGTACTTGATGCCCAGCAAGGAATCCGCCAGCGGTGTATTGCCATCATAACGGGTATAATAGCTGTGCATGCAGTAACCCATGGTTTCAATAAAGTTGATGATGTCCGTATTCATAACCGAGCTGGAGTGCGAAATACCACGCAGACCAAATGCACCATTATCATTGACGCAACGATAGAATGTCTTTTCTGCACGATACAGACCGCTGTCATTTTCTTCCAGCTGGTCGGTTGCTGCACGACCGTTTTCAATGAAGTTTGTCCAGGATTTCTTTGTGGAGTATGCAACTTCATCATCAATCTTTTTCATGGAGTCCACAGCGTTATAAGTCAATTCACTGCCGACTGCAAACAGCATGACAACTGTTACAACCACATTGCTCATGCGTTTGAGGTCTTCCTTTGTGCCGCCCTTCATGAAGTATAGGCAGACACAATAGATACCAATCAGAATGATGGAAACCCAGATGCTCTTAATCGTATCAATGTGCTCATAGCCCAGCTTCGAGATGACTAGCAGCAATACCATCCAGCCGAAGAACACTGCTCCCAGAATGCCCGGCTTGACCGATTTCAGCTTGGTAAATGCCATTGCTGCCATCGTCAACAGGACAAACGAAATCAGGAACGAATACCGGTAAGGCAACCAGTTCGGGGACTGTCCGCCGTGCCACATCATATCAATCGGCTTGAAGTACATGCTGACAACCATGCAAACCAGAACGAAGGTATAACCAATCTTCTTTCTCAGCTTGATTTGATTGCTGATATAGAAAACCGGCAGCAGAACAACGGTCAACAGACCGCAGTAAATTTCTGGGCTACCCTGTACATTAACAGAGTCATACTGTGCCGGCAACAGCTGCGGAATCAGGTCAATCAGTTCAAACTGTGCGGTGAACAGTTCTTTCAGCTGCTGAAGCTTGTCGCCATCGCCGTGGAAGATGTTGCTCAGCTGTGTCCAGACGCTCTCAGTAAATTCCATTTTACCTTGGCTCAGAGTATAAACCATTGGCAACAGCATAATTGCAGAACAGAGCAGACCTGCAACGGTCGTATAACACATTCTGCCGATGGTCTGGAAATAGTCATATGCCTTTCTGCCCTTGCGGTCTGTACCGAAGAACAGATAGAAAATAAAGTAGATCACGATAAAGATGGCAATCATGAAGCCAATATAGAAATGAGCTACAAACATGAATGCCAGCGGAATGGCATAGTTGATTTTTCTGCCATCATCAACCAGACATTCCAGTCCAGCGATAATCAGTGGCAGGAATACCAGACCATCCAGCCACATCGGGTCAATCAGCTGAATCACAGCGTATGCCATCATTGCATACATGCTGGAGAACAGCAGAGCGTGCGGAGCACTGACTTCTCTCCGCTTCTGGAGATAATAGCTGAATGTCACACCCGCTGCACCAAGTTTGCAGAGCTGCATAATCAGCAGGCTGGCAAGAATCCATTTTTCCGGCAGCAGCATGACAATCAGCGTAAATGGGCTGGCAAGATAATAGCCAATGATACCCATAAAGTTGCCGGAGAGGTTTCTCGACCAGTTATAGAAGATGCTGCCATCTCCCCAAAAAGCGTCCCGCAGGGACTCAAAGTAGTACACATACTGCCCGTTCAAGTCCAGACAGAGTACCGATTCTTCGCCGAATGGGGAAATCCCAAACAGAGCATACGCCAGATAGGTCAATGCAACAGGAATGAAAAATGCAATGATATAAAACTTGTTGCGAATGAGCCATCCCTGCAAGCCATGCCCAACACCGGCGAGCGTCAGCGGACTGCGTTTTGCAGCCGCCGCAGATTTGCGTGTGGATGCGTTCGTCATGAATATCCTCCTAAAAAATTTTTTCTTTCTCAAAAAAGTTCACCGTTGAAAGAAAGTCATCTATAAAAACACAAAAGTGCAAATTTCGCAAACTTTTGTGGAATTCAGGGGGAATGGTGGTTTTGGTTTTCCGGCAGTCTATGCCGGAATGCCTTGACAAAATCCAAAACGTGTCCTATACTATAATTATAGAAAAAACAGCGTTGCTTTACAACAAGGAGATTTTGACATGAAAGCACTTGCCTATGCCTTCTCGGCAGAGAATCCGCATGCCCTCCGCAATATACTATTGGTTGCGGTGACCATCGCTTATTTGGTGGTCATTGTCGTGCTGTTTCTTCGTCTGCGGCATGCCAATCAAAAAATGGCGAATCGGATGAAAGAACTCAGCAAACAAAAACAAGCAGAACAGGCTGCCAAAGAAGCAGAAACTGCTGCACAGGAAGAACCGCTTACGAGCAAATTACATACTTGCCGTCCACGCACAGAAGAAACACATACTGATCCGAAAGTGTCGTAGTATGATCTCCGCTCTTGAGGGACAGGCTGAGGTTTAAAAACTTTGCATCAGAAACGTGCTGCGTGCAATAATCCTCCTCACCGCTGAGTTCGTTCAGCATGGGATATAGATTATCGAGATTGCTGTGCACCGAATCAGTAGATTGTTCGCATTCTACAACATTGATTTGTGTGAATGTCACGTCTGCATCCGTATTTTCTGTGCTCGTGCCAGTTGCACTCTGCTGCGGCGTGTAGCTGGATTTCAGCTGTGTCAGTAAGCCATCCAATCCAACTAACCCTTGGAACATCTGCTGCATAACATAGTCATCATAAAAGTCCAATGTGACTTCCTGATAAAGTGCGGTGTCCTCGGTCTGAATGGCATAAAAATAGTTGGAGAGTACCGTCATTGCCTCTTCTGTAAAATAACGGGAATCATATTCCACCGGAATTTCCGTGGTATTCAAGTCCCGCAGAACTGCTCCGAACGGCAAGTCCTCCATTGAAACATTGCCTTTCTCTTTTTTACTGCCGCAGGCTGTCAGGCTGCAAAGTGCCAAAATGACGGCAAACAGGCAGCAGAACCATTGTTTCCATCGGTTTTTCAAGCGAAAACCGCCTCCTTTTTTCTAGCCCAAAAATGGGCAAATTAAAAAAATTCATACAGGTTTAGCGTATCATATTTTTTTTAAAATGTCAACGCATACCGCAAATTTTGTGCATATTCCACAAAAACGGTGTTGAAATTTTGACAGGACACATCCTGTCCACTCATAACGATGCCCGTGCTCCAAATGGTTGAGGGATTGTCATCGTTCTAATTTTCACAATTCGAGGTGCTCTTTATGAAACAAACTGCTATGACCATTGCTTATCCGGTGGGGAAAAACTTATACCTGAATTTAACCAACCGCTGTCCGTGTGCCTGCACATTCTGCATTCGCACCATGGGGAGTTCCGCCTATGGTTCTGACCCGCTGTGGTTGGAACATGAACCAAGCTGGGAAGAAGTCAAGGCGGCTTTGGATGCCGTTGATGTCTGCTCCTATGAAGAAGTGGTATTCTGTGGATTCGGCGAGCCAACTGAACGGCTGGAACTGCTCTGCAAGACGGCTGCCTATCTGAAAGAACAGGGGGTTCGCTGCATTCGACTGAATACCAATGGACTTTCCGACCTGCTGCATGGACGAAAGACGGCACAGGATCTACATGATTTGGTGGATATTGTTTCCATCAGCCTGAATGCTGGAACAGAAGAAGAATATCAGAAAGTAACACGTCCAAGATTCCCGAATGCATTTGCCGCGTTGCAGGAATTTGCAGCAGATTGCAAGGACAGCGTTCCAACCATCATGTATAGCGTTGTGGATATTCTGCCAAAGGCAGAATTGGATGCAGCACAGGCACTCGCTGACCGGCAGGGGATTCCGCTTCGGGTACGAAAATTTGAGCATTAAACATTAAAATAAAACGAGCCGCAGGCAACTAAAAAGTTTTTCGGTGCAGCAGTTTTTCAAAAATGCTGCCGAGGTGTGGGCGAGCAG
>OIWM01001986.1_pt1 | contig 18130 bp, 21 predicted proteins | sample 1587451 | NCBI WGS metagenome assembly OIWM01 (sample SAMEA3888907, study PRJEB22519) | human gut metagenome | biome: human gut; feature: human-associated habitat; material: faeces | place: Denmark | collected 2011
CATCTGGTTCAATGCAAGATAGTAATGATAGCTATGGAAAGGCTTTAGCTGTAGGCCATTATCTTGCAAAGTGTTCAACATATGCTCCTGATACAGTTTTAAGCTTTTCTTCACACCCTGTATTGTTGAAGCTTGGTGCAGAAAATACTTATGTGCAGGGAGGTTATTGGGGAACATCACCAAAATTTGCAAAGCAACATCTTTTTGAGGAATCTCCATATAAGAGAGAACTTGAATCAATGTATACAGGTGATTGCTCTAATACAGACTTTGGTGCTGTATGTGCAAAGTTGAAGGAACTTGATTCAAAGAACGCACCAGATTGGATTGTCGTATTATCAGATATGGAATTTGATAGTGGCTCAAATCAAACAAAGGATGAGATGATGAATATCTTCAAGCAGAATGGAATGCATACAAAGCTTGTCTGGTGGTCTTTCAATTCTCGAAATACAACTGTACCTGAGACAGATAAGTATGGAAATATTTTCATGTCTGGTTATTCACCAATGTTGTTGAAGTTCCTTAATGTTGGATTTGATGGACAGAAGTTCTTGAATACACTTATTGAAGAGTATTCAAAGAATATTTCAAAGTAAATTTATATTAGTTCCATAATATAGATATTAATGTTATTTAAAGGTTAAGATCTCAAAGAGATCTTAACCTTTTTTCTTATGTATATATTTTTGATAAATATTAAAATAACATAATTAAATAAATTAGAAATGTATATATTTTAGATTCTTTCCTATTTTTTCAAAAAAGTTGGAGACCAGGAAGCAATTAAAGAATTTATTGATTAGTTGTTTAAGATCCCAAAAGCTTTAAGAAATTTACTGGGTATAGTCATTTTACTTGGTGTAATATATTTTAGTTATTCTAAGATATATACAAATGAAATATAGGAATTAAGAACAGAAGTAAAAACTGTAAAAGATGTAGTAGAAGATGCGGTAGATAAGGATGATTATGCAGATGATATTTACTATCTTTTAGAGGTGATAAATATAGAAGAAGAAATTAATCGACATGCATATCAAACTATGCAATTAGAACTTGATTTAGTTTATCGATTTGTTTCTTAGTATCATCCAGCAGATCCAATGTTATTAGATATTAAAGCTATAAAGGAACGTAATGAATATACATATCATTTCTTTGGCGAAAAATATAAGAGGGCAATGGAACGTTGTAATAATAGTGCAAAATTCAAAAAAATTGAAGTTGCAGATTCATTAGAATTTAAAGATAAATAATTAAAGAGTTAATACAGTGGAAATAACAAATTAAAATTAAATCTTTTTAATGAAAAATGATTGATACTAATTAGACACAAAAATGTTATAATTCATTTAGTTGCATAGGTTCTATATTGATAATTTTATTCGTAATTGGCTCTATTATATGGGATATTTGTGTAACTAAACCTGCTATGCGAGAATCAATAGATGATATTCGTGTAGAAGTAAAAGATATACATAAAAAATTAAATACTAAATTTGCAAGTGATACTATTAGTTTTTATAATGCTTATGTAAAAGTTCAACAAGATAGAGCATTTGCAAAAAACGATTCAATTTCTAAGTAAATTTCTTTTCTAATTATTTTAATATAGATAAATAATTAGATAAATAACATATACAACAGAATACTTAATAAATTAATTATTATAATTAATTCTACTGAATTAACCATAATAAATTAAAATGGTTATATTTAAAGACTAGATTTTAATAAGATATACTTATAAATAAAAAAGTGTAATTATATGGAAATCAAACGTTTAATATAGTGATTTCGTTATGTAAATAATTTGATTTGGTAATCTGAGTTAACAATTACACAGGTAAATTCAAATATTTACCGTTATTATATTGAATAAATATTTAAACATAAGTTTTAAATCAAATTTTTTATAAAAATAACTTAGATAAATATTTTAAGAAATTCAATATAAAATTTAACAAAAAATTAATAAACAAAAATTTAATATGAAAATCAAAAGTAATAAGTCTGTTGCATAGGCTTACGAATCATATGTAAATCGTGCAACTACTAAGAATAGCGACAAAGCTATCTACGAATCATGGGCACCTACTATTAAGAAGATTACAGGTGTTGAAGATGCTGATAAGCTTGCTTGGATGTCTAAGCTTGCACATAATACAGCTAAGTTGAATGAGGATGCATTTGTAATGCCATCTAATGCATATTCACAGTTCGGTGGAACATATCAACCATATAATAACCTTTATAACACACTTGGTGTTGGTGATCCAGTTCCTGCTGGTAAGCCTGCTTTAACTGGTGCTGACTACGCAGATAATAAAAACCTTGGTTCTGGTGATAAGTATCCTACTTTGTTACCTCTTGCTCTTAAGGTTGCTGCTAAGACTATCGGTTTCGAACTTGTAAATACAACTCCACTTGACGGTCCTACTGGTGTTCTTCCTTATATGGATTATGTATATTCTGGTTCAAAGCAGCCATTTGGTGCTACACCTGCATATTCTGCTGGAACACAGAATCCTAAGGCAAATTCTCAGTCAAATGCTCCTTTTGAGATGTATGGTCTTCCTCATGCATTCAAGGCTTCTATCGCTCCTGGTGAGGCTACAATTGTTGATGGTTCTACAACTGATTCATCTGCAGCTGTTAAGCTTTCTCCTGCACAGATTAAGCGTATGTTGAAGGGTGCTTCTGCAATGCCTGCTGGTACAACTCTTGTATCAAAGATGGATGTACTTGATGGTGGTATGCAAAATCCTGCTCATAAAGCAGACGAGCTTGTTGTTGAGTTCGTTGGTTGGTCTCGTATCGATGGTGATCCTATGTTCAAGGTTGTTTCTGGTACACAGTCACTTGGCGCATATTTCAACGGTGGTGCACTTGATTTTGAAGCAGTTTATACTCCTGTAGGTTCTGCTGAAGAAGTAAATGTAGTTCTTACACTTCACGCTCCTCGTCTTATCTCAATGCTTGAAGATCAGATTCAGGGATTCACTGGTGCTGGTGAACGTGATCGTGATGCATGGTATGGTACATATCAGGATGGTACTACACTTTATGAACCAATGAGTCGTGGTACTGGTGAGCAGACAATGGCTCGTCAACTTTCACTTCAGTTATTTACAAAGCATGTACAGGTTGGTACAATCATGGTTGGTTGTGCTGTAACTCAGGAACAGGTAACAGACCTTCAGAAACAGTGGGGTATTGATGTTATTAAGATGGTAGAAAATGCTGGTATCAATGAGCTTTCTGCAACTATTAACCGTCATATCACATCTCGTTTGTTCGCTCTTGGTTGGAAGAACCACTACAAGCTCGTTGAGGTTGAAGGTCCTGCAGCTAACTTAAACTTGAGTTTTGACCCATCTTATACTGCAACTTCTGGTGTTCGTATGACTCCTGCTCTTGCAATTCCTCAGTCAGAACAGAATGATCCTACTGGTGTTGCTTATAAGAGCTATGTAAACGTTGCACTTCCTTACAAGCCAATGTATATTCCTTCTGGTGCTGCTTTCGAAAACCGTGATACTCTTCTTAAGAGATTAGCAGTTAACTTCCTCGCAGCTTCTAACTGGATTCTTCAGAGAGGTCGTTATGGTGCAGCTACATTCGCAGTAACTAACATTACAATCGCAACTCTTCTTCAGAGCAATGCTAACTATACATTCTCTCCTGTTGCTAACACAATTTCACAGAATGGTGGTTCACTTTATCCAATCGGTGGAATGTTCGGTTTAACAATCTATGTAGACCCTCTTATGGGTGGTTCTGATAACCGTGTACTTGTTGGTCGTAAGGGTGGTAAAGATGAACCAGGTGTTCACTTCTGTCCATACGTAATGGCTGAATCAGTTCAGATTATCGCTGAGGGTACAATGTCTCCAAAGTTAATGATAAAATCAAGATATGCTCTTGTTGATGCAGGTTTCTATCCTGAAACTCAGTATCTTACATTCTGTGTTGACGTTGCTGGACTTTGATAATTTTATCAAAACAATATTATATAATAAAGTCTCTAAGATTTATTTCTTAGAGACTTTTCTTTTTATATATAAAAATGTAAGTCCATAAGATTAGTTTCTTATGGACTTTAATTTATATTTTCGTTAAAACAAACGAGTTTTTTTAACATATAAATATTATTAGAAATAATAAAGTATTATTATGCAATTAAATGATTATATAAAACAATATAATAATAAAGAAATAAGTTTAAGACAGTTAATTTATATAGTTAAAAATAATGAAGATGTAAATAAAGAAGTTTATGATTTCACAGATTTTTTAACACATCATGAAGATATATTAGAGAGATTATATTATGTTATTCATGATTTGCATTCTGTTGTAACATGTAAGTTTTGTGGTAAGAAAGCAAGATGGAGTGGAAGAATAGGAAACGGTTATAAAGAAACATGTGATTCATCTATATGTAAGTCAAAGTATAATTCATTATGTAGAGAACAATATAAAGACAGTTTTAAAATTGCAGAACATCGAGATGATAGATTTAAGGAATGGCAGAAGTCTATAGATAATTCTGAATATATGAATGATTATGTTGTTATTAATCATATTATATATGACAAATATGTTGAACTTATAGATAATCCTATTATATTAGATTATTTGAATAACAGATTTGATGATTCATCTTCAATTCTTGAGGCTGTTCAGCGAATAAGGAAAGGCGTTTATGAGAAACCTAAATGCCCTGTTTGCGGAAAACCTGTTATTTGGATAGGAAAGAATACAAAATTGTATACGAAATATTGTTCTACAAGTTGTGCCAGTAAAGCTCCACGTTTTAAATATAAACCAGTTTTGTTAGTTAAATATACTGTTGATGATAATATAAATGAAATAATTGAAAAGCAGGATTTAGTAGAAACCAGTATTCAAGAAGCATTTCCAGTTAAAGAACAAAAGAAAGTTAAAGAGACTAAACATAAAGAGGTTAAAAAAGAAGATAAACCTGAAGAAAAGAAGAAAGAGAAACCAGTTAACAAATATACTAATATTTCTGAATTATTAAGTAAACCTAAATATAAACCGGTTATTGTAAACGGTGAAGAAGAGACAGAAGATAATTTATGTAAAAGCGCGAATTGCACGACTGCACATTGTAATGAAGTTGTTGATAAGTATTTAGACAGGGAATTTGAAAAGATTCAGGATATATATTTTCCACCTTCTACTGTACATCCTGTTACTGATGAAGAATGTATTAAAGAATTTGAATATATTAAATCAAAGGATAGGGATTTACGAACACCTTCTAAAATTATAAAGAAGTTCCATAAGTCTATTATATATGCGCATATTGATAACAGTATATCACCATATGAAGGATGGAATAAAATTAAGTCAGATAAGGAATTATTTAGGAAACTTCTTGTTAACAGATTGAAATTTGCAGATTGGTATAAATCAGAAGGAAGAAAGCATTTTATTGATGAATGTTATGTTCCTGATTTTATTTATGGAATAGGATTGAATGCATCAAGGATGTTTCAGACTGTTACTTATTTTAAACCGGATCTTGCAAAGTATCTTATAAAGAAATATCTTAATGAGTTTGATACAATATTTGATCCGTTTTCAGGATATAGCGGTAGAATGATCGGAACATTGGCATGTTGTAAATCATATATAGGTAGGGATTTATGTGAATCGAGTGTAAAGGAAAGTAAGGAAATATATGAATTCTTGAAACCTGTTATTGATTCTGATTTATTATGTAATGTTACATGTGATTTAGATATTGCTGATTGTTGTACGAATACAGGTAAGTATCAGTGTTTATTGACATGTTCACCATATGGGAATATTGAGAATTGGCCTGGTGTTGAGTCTGTTAACCGTGGATGTGATGGTTGGATAGATATTTGTTTGAAGAATTATGATTGTGAGAAATATTTATTTGTTACTGATGATTTGATTACTAAATATGTTCCATATATTAAAGAAACATTGACAAACAGATCTCATTTTGGTTCTAATAAGGAATTTGTTATTATAATAACGAAAGAAGAGAGAGATAAAATTATAGAGAAACTATAATATGAAAAGAGTGAATAGTATTTGGTTTACTATTCACTCTTATTTTTAATTTCTTCATTTTCAAATTTATTTAATAACATGTGTAGATATTTTCTATCTTGAACAGTATATTTAATATTATCTCTTCGTATATTATGTGGTACTAAATATTTTAAGCAAAATTCTGTAGGATATTTCTTTATCATTATTAAAAAATATTTTTCTTTATTTATATATTGACTTTTTAATTATTATACTATATAAAATAATGATATATTAGACATATAAAATTCGGTTAATAAATAATATGAATTTTCATATGCTAATTTTTGTTTAACTAATAAAGATTTTATAATTATGGTTTATACAGAAGTTGAGAATAAGGATTTTAAGAGGGTTCAGAAACTTATCGATACAAATGATGATGGTTCAAAGATGTGCAAACTTATTAAAGATTCCAGTAAGGCTATTAGAAGATATGTTGCAGGTCGGATATTAACAGGTGAAGGAGCTTTATCTATTGAAGATTACAGGAAAAGGAATTTCGGGAGATTTAGTTCATTTGCGAATAGGGCTATTGAGTTGAATGGAACTTATTTTGATATTATTGTTACTTTTCTTAAGAAAGATGATATAGATAATGTTGTAGATTGGCTTATTGATGATTATCTGAATGAAAATCAGGTTTATGATTTGATGATGTATAAGAGTAAGAAAAAGAAAGAATACTCTAAAAGTGTAATGTTTAATTATATCATTTATAATTATATTCCTGTTGAAGATAGAGAAGGATTAGCATGTGATATTGTAAAAATATTCCTTTAAATATGAAGAGTTATATAGTTAAACTTATATAGACATATATGGATATTATATCATTAAATGAAGATATGTCAAATAATTTTGATGAAAGTATCAGATAGAAATAGGATGAATTAAATTAGAATTAGGATAATGATTAGAATTCTGATTAGAATAATGATGAATCTGATACAGATAATGATTCTGATGATATATTAACAAATGACTATCAGAATCATTTAGGTATGTAGTCTGAATTGGATAAAATTCATAAAGGATAGACATTTTCTAAAGAAGAATTGTTACAGACTAATACACCTATTATTTATGCGTTTATTACAAAATATGCACCTAATGCCATTAAAATTGGTTATACTGTTTAGGGTGCTGAATAGCGTGTTAAACAATGGCAGAAGTATTATAGTGATGCTAAATTAATAGGATGGTGGACTGCTACATAGTTAGATAATGCCATGCATAAAGTTTTCTTTATGGATTTTAATGTTCATGCGCGTACACGTAGTTATGGTTATTCTAATTTAAAAGATCCTGCAAATAAATTTGATTTTGATGAATTTAAGAGATTAGCAAAAGAAGATGGTATTGAAAATATTCATGTATCATCTGAATTCTTTATGAAATATAAAGATATGAAAATAAAGGATACATCATCAGAATTAAATGAAAAGATTATTACTGATATTATAACAGAAATTAAAAATGATATTAAAGAAGGTAAGAATGTAGGTAAACTATATGATTTAGAAACTCATTAGGAAACTACACATCATGAATATGGTGCAGCTGATACATATGAGAATACACCATTATAGCAGGATGCAATTAATAAAGCCATTGATGCAATGAAGAGAGGATGTACAGATTTATTGTTAAGTGCTGTTATGAGATTCGGAAAGACTCATTGTTGTTATGAAATTATTAAAGAAGCTCCAGATATTAAATATGTATTAGTTACCTCTGCGAAAGCGGATGTAAGAGCTGCATGGAAAGATGATATTAATCATGAAGATTTCTTGGATAATTTTGTATTTATTGAATTACCATCAGACGGAAGTTTAACTATATCAAAGAAAAACAAAAAAGGTGTATATGAAGAAGTAAAGAAAGAAAATCCTAATAAGATAAAACAGTATATAGATGAAGGTAAAACTGTAATTGTATTTGCAACTTTACAGGATCTTGCAGGTAAGAAAGGATTTGATGCAAATGTAATTAAAGATAAACATAAATTCTTATATAATGATGAATATCCATTAGATATGATTATTATAGATGAAACTCATTATGGTTCACATTCAAATGTATATGGAACTGCTGTAGGTTTAGCAAAAAACAAATACGAAGCTAATAGTACTGAATTAAAAGAAGCAAAGAAAGAAGCAGAAGATGTTGATCGTATATCTAAAGCTGTTGATGAAATAAAGCATAAGTATACATTACAGTGTTCTGGTACACCATATTATATATTAGCAAGCGGTGAATTTTCTGAAATTTATAAGAATAAGGAAATCATTTCTAATGTTGGATTCTCTGATATGATTGATGCGCGTGATAAATGGGTAGATGAGCATATTAATGATGATAATTTTGATGAAAGTAAATCTCCTTATTTCGGTATTCCTAATATGATTAAATTCGGTATGAATTTAACAAAGGAATGTAGAAAAGTATTAAGTAAAAATAAGGATATTAATACATCATTATCATTTTTATTTAAAAATTCAAATGATAAGTTTGAAAATGAATCTGCTGTTACAGAATTAATGGAATCTATATTCGGTGCGAATAATCATGAAATGCCTGGTTTCTTAGATTAGAAAAGAATTAAGGAAGGTGAAATATTTAAGCATATTATAATGGTTCTTCCACATATTGATGATTGTCATGTTTTGAAAAAGTTATTAATTGATAAGAATATTATCGATGATGATCCTGAATCAGATGAATATAGAAAGATTATTGTAGCAACAGAAAGAAGAACAGCAAAAGATAAAGATGCAAGAAAATTAGATCCTGAAGCGACTGATTCTACATCATTAAATCAGGCATTATGGAATTTAGAGAATAAAGGAAAGAGATCTTTAACTATTACAGTAAACAGATTTTTAACAGGTGTTAGTGTTCCTTTATGGGATGCAATGTTTTATATGAAAGATACTGCTTCACCTTAGGAATATGATCAGGCGATATTCAGATTATGTACAAGAAATGTAGGTAATGCTACTTATACAGATGAAAATGGTGTTGAATAGAAACAGAAAATTTGTAGGAAGGCTAATGTATATTTGATTGATTTTAAAGTTGATCGAATGTATAATATGATGGTAAATTCTGCTGTTTCACAGTGTGGTGCAGATAAGTCAAAGAAACATAATATTGAAGAAGTTAAAGAGCTTATCAATAAGAGTATTGAACAGGTTCCTACATATGTAGACAGTGTATATGATACTAATGGAAAGCATATATTGAATGGAATTCATGAGATTACTGCAGATGATTTATTGAAACAATATGTTAAGTATAATCGAGAGAGAAGTATTGAAGATTCTATTGATTTGAAATAGTTTAATTCATTTTTGGATAATTTAGATAATATGAAATATATTTAGAGATGGTCTGAAGGATTATTGAATTAGACAAAGTTATAGTAGAAAGAAGGAAGTGATGAATTACCTGTTGATGATAAGGGATTTGATTCTGCTATAGATAAAGCATAGAAAAAATCTGGAAATATTAGTAAAGTTGATAAGAAGGATAAAGCAGAATTAGAGACGATGAAAAAGAAGTTTACGACAATGTTAAAGTCTGTTTTATATAGTTGTATCTGTATGAATAACATTCCGGAGGATATAATGAATTATATAGAATTGGTATGTAGTGATTCAGAGTGTGAACAGATTGCTAAGGATTTTAAGATTGATGTTGATGAGTTATCTGATATTATTAGCCGTATGAATGATGCGGAAATAATGCAGATTAATATGTTGATATATCAGTTGAAGTGTTTATTGGATGATAATAAGTTGAAGCCTATACAGAGAGTTAGTAATGCTATTTCTAAGCTTGGTTAGCTGGATAAGAATGAAGTTGTGACTGGTTCTGATTTGGTTAATAAGATGTTGGATAAGCTTGGTGATAGGGATATGTCTGGTAAGTCTATATTGGAGGTTAATTCGAAGTATGGAGAGTTTTTGATATAGATTTATGAGAGGTATGGAAAGGAAGTTGCTAATAGTGTTAAGGTTGTTGCATCTAGTGATATGACTAAGAATTTTATTCGTAAAGTGTTAAACATTTTGGAATTGAATGAGTAGAATTTAATAGAGTTGGAGGATTATAACGGAAACGGTATATATGATATTAAGGATTTCGTTTAGGCTCCGAATGAAAAAATATTGAAGTATAATAAAGGTATGAAGTTTGATTGTATCGTTTCTAATGCTCCATATGATAATGGTTTGCATGAGAAGTTTGAATCTAAATATTTTGAATTATGTAAAGGTGAGATTGTATGGGTTAGTCCATTGAGTTTCTTGTTGGGTAAGAAGCAGAATAAGCGAATAACGTTGGAGCTTGATAAGTATAAGACTGATATTGAGCAGATTAATGGTAATGAGTATTTTGATGCTGCTATTGGTGGAACAATGGGTATCGTATTCTGTGATATGACAGATGAACATAATGAGCATTATGTTAAGTTTGATGGTAAACAATATTCTAAATGCGATGAAATTTCTACTATTAGTAATGACTCATTATTAATGAGTATCAAAACAAAAATTAATTGCGAAAATTTATTAGATAATATTCATGTACATATAGTAAAACAGCCAAATACTAATAAATTTGCATCTTGTAAAATAGAACAAAATCCTCAAGATAATTGGTGGTGTGTTCGTATGACGCCGTTTGCTGGTGATAATCATCGAGGAAATAAAGGTGCAGATTTTTATACAACGATTACAAAAAAATATATAAATGAATTACCAATAACATATAAAGATGCCCAAAGCAAAACATATAAATTTAATAACGGCGTGATAAAAAACTATATGGATTATTATATACATTTTAATTCGTATTCAGAAGCTAAACATTGTTTAGATTATCTAATAAGTGATTTTGCCCGTATATGTATATACTTTATTAAAACAACTATAGAATTATCTTCAGGTGAATTAAAATATGTACCATGGCAAGACTTTACACAGGAATGGAATGATGAAAAATTATTTAAGAAATACGGAATAACAAAAGAAGAAATACAACATATATATGATATTCTTCCAAATTATTATAATATTGAACGTATAGATTTAGATACATATGAATTATAAATATAAAGGTTAGGATTAATTTCCTAACCTTTTCTTATATAAATACATCAAACAAATAGTATTTTCAACAATATAATTTATATGAAAACAGATTTTAACATAGAAAAATTTTTATCTTTAGCATATTACTCTACAGAAGAACGATCAGAACACGGACAAGGATCTGGTGGAACACAAAATATCTTCTAAAAAATATAGGTAAATATACTGTATAAAGCATGTTTGAAGTTGAGAGCAAATTATTATTTTATACATCAACGTGTATTCATATGATTATATTAATAATAGACTTTTAACAGATAATGATATATGAATAATGTGTTTCGAATGAAAACAACAAAAATTGGATGAGTAGAATTTAATAGAGTTGGAGGATTATAACGGAAACGGTATGTATGATATTAAGGATTTCGTTGAAGCTCCGAATGAAAAAATATTGAAGTATAATAAAGGTATGAAGTTTGATGTAATTTTAGCTAATCCTCCATTTGATAACGGCTTAGGTAATAATTTTTTAAGTAAGTTTTTTGATATATGTAAAGGTGAAATATGTTCAGTTCAACCATCTACGTGGTTATTAGGTAAAGCAAAAACGAATGCAATTAATAATATAAAAAATAACATAAATTTATATTATACAAATATAGAGTCTATAAATGGACAAGAATATTTCGATGCTGGCATAAGCGGTCAAATGTCAATTAATTACATAGATATGTTAAATAAGAGTAATGATATTATATTTGATGATAAAGTTTATAGTAATTGTAATGATATAACATTATATAGTAATGATGAGTTTGTAAATATATTTAAAAAGAATGTTACTAATCTATATACAAAAAAATCATTACAAATGTATATAAAATATGTACCTGGATTAAAATCACATGCTTATGGTCTTGATTTATATACAGAAAATAATCCCGACCCTAATTGGTATTGTGTAAAGATTAGTGCCATTAGAGGCCATATTTCCTCTAATGGCACTAAGAAGAGCGATTATTATACATTTATAACAAATGATAAAAAAATAACATTAATTGATTTATATAAAAATTTCATACATTTAGGTAATACTAAACAAGGTAATAAAACAACTTTTGGATATTATTATGCGTTTAACGAAAAAGAAACTGCTGTAAATTTTTTATCGTATTTAAAAACAGATTTTGCTAGACTTTGTTTATATACAGAAAAAACAAGTACAGATATAGTCAATGGATGTTTACGTTATATTCCATGGTTTGATTTTAGTGATCCAGTATTTAGTAAGTCTCCTTCAAAAATAGATGATTACTTATTTGCTAAGTATATACCGGAAGTTGATGAAGAAACTGGTATAACTCGAGATGAAATACGTAAACATATCGAAGAACTTTTACCAGATTACTATAATATAAGAAAATAAAACTAAAGGTTAGTATTAATTTCCTAACCTTTTCTTATATATAAATACATCAAACAAATAGCATTTTCAACAATATAATTTATATGAAAACAGAATTTAACATAGAAGAATTTTTATCTCTTGATGGATATGCAAATGATGCAAGAACTAATAGAAGAAGTGGGTCTGGTGGTTCTCAAGAGTTTTTTACAAATTATGTATTAGTAAAAAAAATGTGTGATAAAATATCACCAGAAAAATGGAACGATCCAAACGCAAACTTCCTCGAACCAAGCACTGGCAACGGTCAATTTGTCGTCTACATAATCTATAACAAAATCAAACACGGATCCACATGGGAACAAGCACTTTCTCATACATGGGGTGTTGAACTTCTTGAAAGTAACGTCAAAGAAACACATGATCGTGTTATCAAACTTTTACATAACATGAATATAAAGTTTGATGAAGCTAAAGCAATAGAAATAATGGAACATAATCTTGTATGCAGTAATTTTTTCAAATGGGATTTTGATAATTGGTGTCCGATAAAAGAGAATAAATGTGATGCATTATTCTAAATAATAATTAAAAAAAATGAGAATTAATAAAATTTCGTACATATTTTATTAATTCTCATTTTTATTTAATTTTTTATAGTTTTATCTTACTTTTCCTTCATTTTTTCTGAAGAAAAGTTCATTTTTTTAACCCTTTTATTTTTCCAGGTATCTAATACTGCATCAACAGTTTGTCTACCGGAAACCAAATCAGAATACAACTGCTAATCCAACTAATTTAGACTCATACCTGCATATGACAAATGTCCACCCAACATCTTATACCGCATACCAGCGGTCGGATCAACATAAACTTCACGCCCAATAGGAAATGACAATGTATCTTCCAATAACCTGCTGTCTTTAATCTCATCTTTCAATTCCCTCAACTTATCTTCCATTGAAGCACCAAAAGATTTTCGCATAGTCTCTTCTGATAATGGTCTTATATTAATAATTCGTTTCATTTATTTAAACATCATAATCTTCTTCATCCTCATAATCATCAAATGCATCATCCATATCATCAGAATCTTCATCATCAGTTGAAGGTCCTAATGGATCTACATCCTCATAATCACCAGACTGTGTTTCCCACTGATAATTATCTTCAATAGCAGAAACCAATGCATCTTCATCCTCCGGATCAACATCATCATGAACTTCACATACATAATCATCATTATCATCATGAACCTCATAATATGAATTTCCATCCTCATCATTACAAAGAATACATTTACACTCACAACCAACCAATGGAACATAAACGGTAATATCATCATCCATTGGTTCGTCATCAATGATTTCATCTTCTGCATCAATACCATCACCATATTCATTTATGGCTTTCTTAACCATCTTTGATACATTCATCATGATGGATTCATATAATGCTTTCTTATCTTTAACTTTCATCTTTACAATTAAAAATATATTTTTATTTGTTATATTTATTTATAATATTTATTAATAAAATATATTAGTTATTACCTTATCATATTTCAAATTCTTTATGTATCGCGTTATTTTTTCTTTGATATACATTTTATCATGTTTACGAATATAACTCAATACGGAGAGATTCTGTATTGTTTCTGGAGATTCTATAATTTCATATCCTCCGACACATGATGACATTTTAATATTTCTGTCTTTATCCATATACATATAGTAATAATCTTCTATTGTAGAAGTCGCACATATCAAAAATCCTATATCATCATTATCAAATTTTATATACTTTCCGCCATCTCTGTTTACTTCATTAACAATAATATTATAATTTGATTTCCGATCTTTCTTAACTTCTTCGATATGCTTATTCACTATATAATCATAATTAGATTTCCAATATTTACATGATATACATTTATCTTTCTTATTAATAGAATATTCATTAAACAATATATTTGGATCACATAATTCTTTATTGTATGGACATTTCGGATATGATTCCTTGTTTATATCTATAGACTTATTTACTGTTATCATTATTTAAATTATTTAGTTTATATATCTTAACTTTATTATATACACTATTTAATGTTGAGTCGTCTATATTATAATTATATAAAACACATGTTTTTAATACATCCTTATTCGGTATATAAAAGTTAATTAATTCATTAGTTAATTCTATATTAAATTCATTTTTTATATTACTATTATCATTTAAATATAATTTATGAATTACTACATCTTTTACATAATCAAAATATAAATATAACATTTCACTATGAATAAGATAAAATAAATTATTGTAATTATATTTCTATATATTTTTTATTACTTCATCCTTGTCTATATATACATCATCTATAAAATTAATAATTTCGTCATTCACCATAATCATTTAAATATTCATTTTTACAATAAACATATAATCTATTAACATGCTTATAGATTTTTTTAATCTTATTAAATAATTTAGAATATATCTAATTTAATGACATTCTATTTCTATTATAAATTGTTTTTACCTTATTTAATAAAGCTTTCTATAACATTTTATTCTACATATCATCTAAATTATCTTTATAAAAATGTAATATCTTATCTATGTTATAATATGTTTTTAATGTTTGTGATAATTCTGTTATATCAGATATATTTTTACAATTTAAATTATTCTATACATTATCATGTATTTCACTATATATATCTTCTATATGTGCTTTTATTTCAGATTCATTTAACCAATATAAACAATCAAGAAATACCTATCTAATAAAACCGAAATTTGTTAAATTATCTTGTATATATTCATAATTAGTAAAATCTATCTAACTATTAGATAATTTAATATTTAATTCTAAATCTCCATATACATTAAATATAGATGTTGTTTTATATCTATTAAATTCTGAATAATAATGATTTAATTCATGTGTAATTTTATTTTTTGTAAATCTTTCTCTTTTTGGATTAATAATAACAATAGTAGCATATATAATTTTCTCTTTAGAAAAAGTTGTATAATTATCATAATCTAATAAAGCAGCTGCATTTGTAGAATTATATGAATCGTTTTCTATAATAATTATTTCAAGATGCTCTAACCATGGTAATATATTATCATACTATAAATTATATAAATTATCCGACGAATCTGCAATCTATTGATAATCCTTATACGATAATTTATTATTTTTATATTTTTCTGTATCAATATCATTAAATATTTTATCTACTATACTTTTCTCTTTATCATTTAAATATAAACTTCCTAATGTTTCATCTAATATTTGTTTTAATGAATATGATACATCTTTCATTATACTATTATATAAATAACTCTTTCGTAAATACATAAATTAATTATCTTATTTTATTCTATTTATAATTAGACTTTTTTCTATAACACATGTATATATAATAAATTTAGTTTTAACATTAACGTTTAATTTTAGTAAATTATGGCAAAAGTAGAAAAGATGAACGTCGTCCTTGCAAAGGTCGATCATTCTGCATCAGTGTATGCAAAAGAGGTAAATGAGTATGCACAGTATTTTAAGAATGCACAGGGTGCATTCCGCGGAGAGAAGAAGACATATATTCCACGCGAGGGTTATCCAGATGATCCTACAAAGAAGGGTGTAACAGCTGTTCAGACAACTGTATCAGAACAGCTTGATTGGTTTAAGAATATTGCAACAAATTATCTTAATGAGGTATTCTCTGTTGAGGCTACAAACTCTATGGGTGCTCGTAAGGTTGAGCTTGTTGTAGATGGTCATTCATTCGGTGAGTTGACTGCTCTTGATCTTATGCGTCTTAAGAGTATTCTTACATCAAAAGAACTCGTAACAATGTATGAGAGAATCCCTGTTTATTCAGATTCTGAGATTTGGAAACCTACAAATAATGCAGAATATGGTAATCGTGAGATTCTTGAAAATGAACTTGTGAAAGGTGTTTCTCGTACAACAGAAACAACTGAGGAAATTCTTCGAGATCCTAATATCGACCCTGCTAATATTCCTGCAAACTATCGTGCAGCAGTTGTTCAGCGTAAGAAGACAGTTGAGATTGGTGATTATACACATCAGCGTTTTACTGGTGAGTGGTCACAGAAGCAGCGTGCAGACCTTCTTGCTCGTCGCAGCAAGTTGCTTAAGGCTGTTATTGCAGCTCTTAAGGAAGTTAACGATCAGGAGGCAATTGAGCCTAATCTTGATACAAATGCACTTATTGATTACATCCACTATGGAAAGTAATTAATATAATAACAAAATAATAATGAGGAATTAAACACTTCAAAAATGTTTAATTCCTCATTTCTTTTTATAAATCTGTTTTTACAAATATATCTCCTTTAATCATCATAGGTAATCCCTATAATGTTTTTAGTCTTCGATTTTTCGTACAATCAAATGTTTTCTTATATCCAGACATAAGTGTATCTTGCGCATTTAAACATGTCAATTTTGGGTTATATGCGCAATCATAATTACCTTTTATTTCTTCAGGACCATTACTTAAATCAACTAACTTATTATTACAAATATTAAAAGAACCAATAATTCTTGTTTTTGCTTCAGTCATATCAAGATGTTCTATACCTGTATATGTAATAGAACAATCACCAATGATTAAAGATGAAATATATTTTAATGATAATAATTTTTTACAATCTGTTATACGCAAATCACCCTTTAACTCTTTTGGACATCCTTCTAGACTTGAGAATTTCCTTAAATCTGTTAACTCTATATCATCAACAGATTCCGGTAATCCTATTAAATTTTCAATTTTATTACATTCTTGTATAGAAATACGTCCTACCTTTTCTGGAATACCCATAAAATATTGGAAATTATTGCATGTCTCAATCTCTAATGATTCAATAGAAACACAATTATCATTGAGTCCTTCCAATGATTTTATTTTTGAATTCTATATCTTTAAACAACCTATTTTTTCAGGAAAATTACCAATTAATTTTGTATGATTATAACTAACTATAAACATAGTTCCATCTATTTCCTTTGGTAAATTATATAAACTATTAAATTTAATATTTTTACATGTAATTTTATTAATCTTTACATAATCTGGTATTTCACTCATAAATACTGTCATATAGTCATTAAAATGTAAATTACAATAAAGTATGTCATCAATATATTCAAATGTAAGATTTCTATCTATATTATTATTTTCTGGACTTGATGCAATATTATAACGCAACCATTCTTTTACTTTTTTCTTTATATCTTCATCATATATTTTCTTACCTATAGAGTCTTTTTCAATATCATTATTATCATTCTATATTATATCATCATAATCATCAAATAAATTTTCTAACAATTGCTTGATTTGTTTATTCATATATAAGTATTAATCATATTTTTATATTTATAATAAAAGAAGGATGTTATTTAATCGTCTAAATAACATCCTTCTAATTTTATTTCTTAATATTAATAATCCAACCGTAATTGAAATATCTATTTAAT
>OIWM01001988.1_pt1 | contig 18114 bp, 16 predicted proteins | sample 1587451 | NCBI WGS metagenome assembly OIWM01 (sample SAMEA3888907, study PRJEB22519) | human gut metagenome | biome: human gut; feature: human-associated habitat; material: faeces | place: Denmark | collected 2011
CCGGAGTCGTTCAAAGCCATCGGAGCGGTCAAATTCCAGATCAACCCCCACTACCTCGACGCCAACCCCGCGGGGCACGCCGGGGAGACCCGCGAACAGCGCATCCTGGAGTATATCGAGGCCAATCCGCGCCGTTGGGTGGCCGGACTGCGCGAAGGCTGCATGCTGCGCTGCGAGGACGGGAAACTGGAGCTGATCGGCCGACGCCCGATGCGGATGTTCCGCAAAGGAGTCGAAACCTTCGAGGTCGAACCGGGCGGCGACCTGTCTTTTTTATTATAAATAGGTATATCGTTTTATGAAAGTACTGATTGCGGGTCTGGGCCTTATCGGAGGCTCGTTCGCCCTGGCCCTTCGCGACCACGGCATCGCAGAGGAGATACTCGGGGTCGAAAGCTCCGAAGAACACGCCGCCGAGGCGTTGCAGCTGGGCCTTGCGGACCGGATCGTGAGTTTCGAGGAGGGTGTTCCGGAAGCCGATCTCGTGGTGCTGGCCACCCCGGTCGACACCATCCCGCTGATGGCTGTCAAGGCGCTCAACCGCGCGGGCGGCAGGCAGGTGGTGATGGACATGGGTTCGATCAAGGGCGAGTTGTGCGAGGTGATCTCGATGCACGCCCGCCGTGGACGCTTCGTCGCCGCGCACCCGATGTGGGGTACGGAGTACAGCGGACCGAAAGCCGCCCAGCGGGGCGCGTTCACGGGCCGCAGCGTCGTGCTGTGCGACACGGTGCGGAGCGACAAGGACGCCCTGACCACGGTCGAAGGCATCTTCCGCACGCTGGGCAGTCCGGCCGTCTACATGGACCCCGAAGAGCACGACCTGCACGCGGCCTATGTCTCGCACATCTCGCACGTCACCTCGTTCGCGCTGGCGCTCACGGTGCTCGAAAAGGAGCGCGAGGAGCGTCACATCTTCGACCTGGCGGGCGGCGGTTTCGAGAGCACGGTGCGCCTGGCCAAGAGTTCGGCGGCAACGTGGGTCCCGATCCTGCTGCGCAACAAATACAACGTGCTGGACGTGCTGCGCGAACACATACACCAGTTGCAGATCATGCGCCGGATGCTCGAACGCGACGACGCCGAGGGGCTGAAAAACGCCATGGAGCGCGCCAACACCATCCAACGCATCATCCACTGATGACCGCGGCAGCCGAAACGGGCCGGGCCGGCGAACGCGCCGCGACGGAATACCTCCGACGTGCGGGGTACGAGATCTGCGCGCTCAACTGGCGGCAGGGCCGTTACGAGCTGGACATCGTGGCCTGCCGGGAAGGCGTGCTGCATTTCGTGGAGGTCAAGACCCGGCGCTCCGGGTCGCTCACGCCTCCCGAGGCAGCCGCCACGCAGCGCAAGTTCCGGGCCTTGTCGCGCGCCGCCGCCTGCTACCTGCGCACCGTGGGCTGGGAGGGCGAAGTGCAGTTCGATCTGGCGGCCGCCGAAGCCGCCGCCGACGGCAGCGTCCGCGTCGAACTGATCGAAAACGCGCTGGAATACAATTGGTAATTTTGCAGTTCCGACAAATTGTACTATCTTTGCCGGACTGAAAAAGAACAGCCTGACGTCGGGTCACCGGGCGCGGGCGTTAGAAACTGAAAACTCAACACCGTAAATACCGATGTGGTTCTATAATTTCGGTCTGATTCTCTACGTTTGGGCCATCCGTCTCGTGGCGCCACGCCATCCGAAGGCCCGCCTTTGGATCGAAGGCCGCAAAGACCTCTTCCGCCGCATGCGGGAGGCAATCGCCCCCACGGACAGGATCATCTGGATACACGTCGCGTCGCTCGGAGAGTTCGAACAGGGCCGCCCCATCATCGAACAGCTTCGCAAGACGCACCCCGAATACAAGATTCTTCTGACCTTCTTCTCGCCTTCGGGCTACGAAATCCGCAAGAACTACAAGGGCGTCGACTACATCTTCTACCTCCCGATCGACACGCCGGGCAACGCCCGCCGCTTCCTCGACGCCGCGCACCCCGAAATCGCCATCTTCGTCAAATACGAGTACTGGCTCAACCTGCTCCGCGAACTGCGCCGCCGGAAAATCCGCACCTACGTCGTGTCGGCCATCTTCCGCCGCAATTCGGTCTTTTTCCGCCCCTACGGCGGCATGTGGCGACAGGCGCTGGAGTCGTTCGACGTGATGTTCGTGCAGAACGAGGAGTCGAAAAAACTGCTGGCGACGCTGGGCTTCGACAACGTGCTGGTGGCCGGGGACACGCGCTTCGACCGCGTGGCGGAGATCGCCCGCGCGGCCAGACGCATCGACGTCATCGACCGCTTCAAGGGCGACAACCGCCTGTTCGTGGCAGGATCGACATGGGAACCGGATGAAGAGCTGCTGATCCGGCTGATAAACGACAATCCCGACGTGAAATTCGTCGTCGCCCCCCACGAAATGGACGAGTCGCGTATCGCACGGCTGATGGCCGAAACCAAAGGCGGCGCGCTGCGCTACACGCAATGCACGCCCCGCACGACCTACGGTTCGCGGCAGCTGCTGATCCTCGACACGGTGGGGATTCTCGCCTCGGTCTACGGCTACGCCACCTGGAGCTATATCGGCGGCGGGTTCGGCGTCGGCATTCACAACACGCTCGAAGCCGCGACGTTCGGACTTCCGGTGGCCTTCGGTCCCAACTACGAAAAATTCAAGGAGGCCCGCGATCTGGTGACGCTCGGCGCCGCCCGGTCGGTGACCGACTACGAGCAGTTGCGCACGTGGTTCGTGCCCCTGCGCGACAACGAGGAGTTCCTGCAGAAAACCAGCCGCATCGCCAAGGATTACACCACCCGCCACCAGGGAGCCACAGGCATCATCGTCAAAACGATTTTCCACTAAATAGCCGGCAGGCCCTCGCGTTCCGAACCGGACCGGAGGCATTTCCGCCCCCTTCCCGCCGTCGTTACAACAGCGGTCGGAGGCTGCGCGCGAACAACGGGCCGCCACAGCAGTCGCATCACACGGTCGCCGCCAAAGCGGCGGACAGCCCCGTAAACCGGGCATCCCGGCTTTCCGGAAAGCCCTTCATGCCGCAAGCGGCAAATATGCGGGAGAGCCTCCGCCTGGTCCCAAATTCAAATGAGGAGATTCGCGCACCGAAAAAAACGGGGCGGATGGAACGTACGTCACGCACAGTCCATCCGCCCCGTTTAACAGTTTGTGCGGAAAGCCGCTCACAAACCGGGAACGTCAACGCCCGAACAGCAGGGTCGCATCCTTCGGACGCTTGTACCAGTCCTTTTCACGGGAACCGCCCGAAGCGCTTTTGAGGAACCAGTAGCAGTCGTCGATGCTCTGCATCTCCTGCGGCCATTCGAACTTCCACGAGGCGTCGTCGGGGTCCGAAAGCGGAATGTCCAGCACGCTGGGATACTCCGCCGTATTGAAGCTCGACGGATAGATATAATACTCCGATTCGTTTTTCAGACAGGGGACCACGTCGCCGTAAAGCGTTTGCACGACAGGCTCGCCGACGGGCTCGAAAGCCTGCGCCGCATAGACGTTCCGATAGCCCTTCAGGCCGGAAAGGAACGGCTGGAAACCCTTCGAATCCCGGAATCCGAAACTGTTGGACATATGCGATCCGGTCGCCATCAGCTGCACGGTGATCTGCTTGGCCCGGTTTTTCGACTGGTAGTAATCCCTGATCTCACATTGAACCACCGCATCGTTGAAGTCGAAATCGCCGCGGTACGGATAATTGTCCTCGAACAGGTAAAGCCCGACAGAGGTCTTGCAGGCGATCTCCTCGGGGTCCTTGTTGCCGCTGTTGCCGATCTCGACCTCCTCGCCGGGGGCGATGGTCCTCGGGTTGCTCTCGATCATGCAGAGAATGTCGTTGTAGTCGCCGTCGTATTTCGCGCTCTCGGTCACCACGCGGTTCTCCATGCCGAGGATGTTGCCCTGAAAATCACCCTCCGTGACGTGGCAGATATAACCGTTGGCCAGATGCCGGTCGACGATCCGGAACGTCTTCTTGTCGTCCTGGTACGTCAGCGTATAATCCTGCACGCGCTCATTGAGCCGGAGCGTGGTGAAACGGAATCCGCCGTTGCTCACCGTGCTGTTGCCGATGTAAACGAATCCGAGGTTCAACCCCTTGGGGAATACGCCCAGTTTGTAACGCTTGTAGGAGGCGATATTCGACGAGAACTCCTCCCGGGTGTAGAAAACCCAGCTGCGCTGCGCCCGGACCTCGGAATAGGGAATCGCGACCACTTCGCCGTCCTTCACCCCGTAAAAGGTGCAGTCGCCGAGCGTCAGCCCATCCTGTTTCGAAGAGGGATAGGTGTAGAACCAGAGTTTGCCGAAAAGCTGGCTCTGGCGGCAGCCGCCGTCGCCGAGAAACGTGAGCCAGATCTCCGCCTCGTCGAAATCGCCCGAACTCGGCGTCCGGTCGATCACCAGGTCGGTGCACTTGAAAAGGTCGTCGCCCCGGACGTTATTGGTCTTTTCGGGAAAATAGATGCTGTTGACGGCCGTCATAACCCGGGCGCTGACCGGATTCACATCGGCGGCGCGGGTCTGCGGGCCGGGCCGGGCAGCGGCCGAGATCGACAGGTTCCCCACCTCGTAACTTTTCATCTCGCCCTGCGCCACGACATACAGCCTTTCAACGTCCTTCGGCACGTCGAGCGTGGTCGAAACAGGCGTAAAACCCGTCAATGCAGGCTGTTTCACAAGCGACTCCCCATCGTAGGGATTCCCGAAATAGACCGCATAATACTCGCCGGCAACCTCGGAAGCGATATTCACCGCCACGGTCGTCCGGTTGTCGAATCCCCTGGCATACTTTTCATAAAATTCGGTATTGTCGACATCCTTGTCGATACACGACGCGGCCGACAATGCCGCGAGCACGAATGCCAGTCTGGAAATGTACATGGTTCAAACGTTTGATCGCTTAAAGATATACATTTCCGCCCAAAAACCAAATCAATTCGTCATCTTTTTCAGTTTTCCGCTCCGTACAACGCTTCACAGTATCTCTTCAGCTCTTTCCACGGATAGTAAGGGCCTCCGGCGAGGGGCAGATTGGCGTCGCGCTCATTATGCAGTACGCGGACGCGCACGTCCCCCGTTTCGGGATTGCGGAAGAAGATGAACTGGACGTTGGTTCCCATCGGCGTCACCGTATGGGCGTTCCACGCCGCAGCTACATCGTCGAGCGACTCCACGCGGGCATAGGCTCCCTCGGCGCGCAGCAGGGCCAGCAGCGGAACCACATAGGTGTCGTGACCGAAACGCAGCGAGGCCGAAAGGTCCGATTCCCCCGCAACGACGCGGTCGGCCGTCTCGACGATATTGCGCAGCAACGGCCTGGCATCGGCGACGAGCGGATCGCCGAAGCGGGCCGAAGGTCCCATGATCAGGTAACGGCGGACGTTCTCGCACTCCCAGAGCGCATAGAGTTCCTCTCTGGTGAAGATTTCATAGAACGGCTCGATGCCCAGATGGCTGACGTCCTGCGTGATGGCGGCCAGCATGAAAAGATCCTCCATCAGATCCAGCGGCTCGTCGATGCACCCGGGGTCGGTGACGAGCGACTTCACGAACCGGTCGGGGTTCACACGCACGCGGGTCAGGCTGTCCGCGACCGCCGAAGCGGCCCTGCGGCTCGCCTTGAGCGAGGGTCCGTTGGCCAGATAACAAAGATCGCGGGCGCTCGCATCGCGCGTGGCGCGGATCGCGGGATTCAGCTCCTTGAGACGTTCGTTGAAAGCCGCCATGCTCAGGATGCAGCGCGGCACGAGGGTCGAGCGGCTCTCGATACGGCATTCGCGGCCGTCTGCCGTAGAGAAAACTTCGGGATAAGCCTTGTACATGCGCTCGGCGATGCCCCGGTGTTCGGCGACGCCGCGCGGCGAAAGGTCGCCGTAACGTTTGTCGGCGTCGGCCGCGATGATCTCGACGCGGCCCAGCACATCACGACCCAGCGGCGTCAGCGCACCGGCTTCGGCGGCTTTGCGCAGGATTTTCAGCGGCCCGGCATAGACGCTTTCGGAGGCGTGCCAGCGGCTGCCGTGGCGGCCGTAATGGCTGATGTAGAACGGCGTGTACCCGTCGGGCGCCGGAGCCGCCGCAGCGGGCCGGTATTCGTATGAATGGTAGATTCCGCCCGCGCGTTCGGGAACGGCCGCAATCTGTTCGCGGGCCGTCTGGGCGTCCGCTCCCCACAAGCCGAGCAGCAGGAACGCCGCGCAGAACCTCAGTTTCAATGCAAGTCTGTTCATTGGTCGGTATTTTAACATTTATGTGTCATAATTCCCAGCACGAGCCGATCGGTCTCGTTCATGCCGTCGCGGCCGATGGCCGTCAGGTTGCGGATGCACTTGTCGACGTCCTCCTCGATAATTCCCTCGACGGGCGTCACGCAGTGACCGTCCATCGCCATCATGGCCGAGAGCACGGCCGTCGAGACGCCGCTCGTGAGTTTCATCGCACAGCTGGGTTTGGCGCCGTCGCAGATCATCCCCGTCAGGTTGGCGATCATGTTCTTCACGGCCGCGGCCGCCTGGCCGTAGCCGCCGCCCATCAGGTAGGTGATGCCGCAGCTCGAACCCGTCGCCGCCACCACGCAGCCGCACAGGGCCGACAGCCGCCCGAGGCTCTGTTTGATGTAGATCACCGTCAGGTGGCTCAGCGCCAGCGCCCGGATCGTCTGCTCCTCCGAGGCATGCACTTCGTCGGCATAGACCGCCACGGGAAGCGTCGCGGCGATGCCTTGGTTGCCGCTGCCCGAGTTGCTCATCACGGGAATCATCGCCCCGGCCATCCGGGCGTCGCAGGCCGCCGAGGTGTAGGAGAGAATCCGCGTGAAGAGGCTGTCGCCCATCACCTTCCGCTCCCGGTCGCAACGCAGCGTGCGGCCCACGCAGTGGCCGTACTCCCCGGCCAGCGACCGTTCGGCGGCGGCCATGTTCAGACGGCGGGTTTCAAGGATGAAGCGCAGCTCTTCCACGGGCGAGGTCATGGCGAAATCCCATACGCGCGCGAGGGTCAGGGGCACGTCCTCCTCCTCCCCGCCGCCCGCCGCCGGGGTCCGCCTGTCGAGCAGCGTCTCGCCGTCGCGGCTGACGAAGACGAAGGAGGTATGCCCCCCGGCGATGACCGCCACGGCCCTGTGGCCGGCGGCTTCGGCCTCCGCCTCGATATAGAGTTTTTCATCGACGTCCTCTTTCAGGCAGATCGCGATGCGCCGCCCGTCGATCATGCGGCGACCGCGTTCGACGGCTTCGGGCGTCACGTCGCGCAGCACCTCCAGCTGATATTCCGAACGCCCCACCAGCGCCCCGAGGGCTACGGCGATCGGCAGTCCGATCATCCCCGTGCCGGGGATTCCGACGCCCATGGCGTTCTTGAGGATATTGGCGCTCAGGCGCACGGCGATCCTTTCGGGCCCGACGCCCAGCGTCTCCGCGGCGCGCGCCGTACACAGCGCCACGGCGATCGGCTCGGTGCACCCGATGGCGGGCACCACCTCGCGGTTGATGAGATCTATGATTCTGCGTCGTTCGGATAAAGACAGCATAGCGGGTTATTCTTAGAATATGACAAATGGAAGCGCCGTTACGGCAGCGACATCAAAGATAGCGATTTTTCACTATTTTTGTCAACAGACAACGAACCGAATCATGGAAAATCCGAAAAACCGCAAATGGAAAGTCCTCACGAGCGAATATCTCGCCCGCAAACCGTGGTTCACCGTGCGCCACGAAAGCCTCGAACTGCCCGACGGACGCCGCATTCCGGATTACTATGTGTTCGAATATCCCGACTGGATCAACGTCACGGCCGTCACCCGCGACGGACGGTTCGTGCTGATCGACCAGTACCGCCACGGGCTGGGCGAAACCTCGTATGAAATTCCGGCCGGCGTCACCGAGCCGTCGGACGCCTCGCCGCTCGACGCCGCGCAGCGCGAACTGATGGAAGAGACGGGCTACGGCGGCGGCCAGGGGCGTCTGCTGACGACCCTCTCGGCCAACCCCGCCACACAGAACAACCTCACCTACTGCTACCTCGCCACGGGCGTCGAACCGCTCGGCGAACAGCGTCTCGACCCGACGGAGGACCTGCGCGTGCACCTCTTGACGCGCGAAGAGGTGCTGGAGCTGCTCCGCACCGACCGTATCCGGCAGGCCCTGATGGCCGCGCCGCTGTGGCGTTATTTCGGAGAAGGCAACGAGTAGCCGCCAGCCCCGGATTCGGGCGTCGGGCCGCACCCGACGCATCGGATAGCCGGCCTTCAGGCGGTCGACGTCCGAAGCGCGGAGACAAGTCCCGGCCGGTCCATCGGCGACACGAAAAAGGGCGGCCCTTTCGCAGGGTCGCCCTTCCCGCCGGCCGGAAGGCCTATTTGCCGACGGTCTGCGCCAACGCCACGAACCAGCGCGCCGGCTCCAGCCCGAGGGCCGCCAGCAGTTCCGCCTCGGGAACGCTGCCGCGCGTGATCGAGCGCAGGCCGTGCCCCGCCGTGTAGAGGTTGACATTCTCGGCATAGCCCGCGGCATCCTGCCCGCAGAGGTAGCGGACATGCTCCGCCGGGATATTCCGGCCCTCGTATACCGTCCGGTCCGCCAGATAAACCAGATTCAGCGGCGCGGCGAAGACGAAGTCCTGCATCCCGGTCAGTTTGCGGCGGTCGCCCTCCAGCACGCGCACCAGCTTATGCGCCCGGGCGTCGTAGCGATAGACGCCCTCGGCGAAAAACGCATAGACACGCACCGGATAGAGCGCCAGCGCCGAAGGAGCCGTCAGGCGGTCCGTGCCGGGGCGGTTGATGCCGGCGGCGGCCCACACCACGCCCGAAAGCTCTTCGAGCGTCAGCGGCGCGGCCGCATATTCGCGCCACGAGCGGCGGTTGGCCAGCGCCTCGTTCACACTCGTCCCACCCACGGTGTCGGGGGCCGCGAGAACGATCTCCGGGCCGTGTTTCACTTCGGTTTTCGTCGCCGCGGCCTTTCGGGCCGACGGACTTCCGCAGCATGCCGCCATCAGCAGCGCCGCACAGGCAATCAGTTTCGTTTTCATCTTTCCCAAAATTTAGTTGTATCGCAGCGAATATAGAAAAAAATTCCGGTCCGCACCCGTTTTTCCGGCACGAACTCACTTCCGGACATTCAGTCGAAATCCGCCTCTGCGACCGAACCGAGCACGGCAGCGATCTCCTCGCCGTAGCGTTCGGCTCTGCGGGAACCGAATCCCGCGATCGAAAGCAGGTCGGCAGGCGAGGCGGCTCCGCTCCGGGCCACGTTGAGCAGGTCGCGGTTCGAGGCGATGACAAAGGGCTTGCAGCCCATTTCGGCCGCACGCCGGTCGCGCCACACGCGGAGCGCCTCGAAGCGTTCGCACTCCCCGGGCGTGAGTTCCGCCCCCGCGGGGAGGTGCCTGCCGACCAGCGCGGCGCGCATCGCGGGTTCGTCGGCGGTCTCCTCGTTGAAAATGACAAGCAGCATCCACGCACTGCGGCTGCGCAGGCATCCGCAGTGCAGACGCGGCACGCGGACGGCCGAAAGGAATTCGTTCACCGTCCGCTCGTCGTGTTCCCGGAAAGCCGGGTCGACGCGGATTTCAAAAGTTTTGATCCTCATAATCTGTCGTTTAAAGTTGCGGGGCAAATATAAGCCAAAGAGCCGTAATCTGCAACAGAAGGTCCGAGGCACGGGATTTTTGATTATCTTTGCCCGCAAGTCAACACCCAACGCCATGAAACCGGAAACCGTCTGCACCGTCGTCTTCTCGCCGACGGGCACTTCGAAAAAAATCGCCGAGACCGTAGCCCGGAGCATCGCCTCCGACGCCGGGACCGAAGCCGCCGCCCTGAAAACCATCGACCTGACGCACTCGGCCGGGCAACCTGCAACGCTCCCCGCCGACACCGTGGCCGTGATCGCCGCCCACTCCGCCGCACTGTCGGCCGGCGCCGTGGCGGGCATCGCCGCCCCCGTCTACGGGGGACATGTGGCCCCGACGGCCGCAAAAAGACTGGAAACGCTCCGCGGCTCGGGAACGCCCGCCGTGGTGATCGCGGTCTACGGCAACCGGGCCTTCGAAAAGGCCGCCGCGGAGCTGGCCGCGCTCGCCGCCCGGCAGGGATTCGTCCCCGTGGCCGCAGCGGCATTCGTCGGCGAGCACTCGTACAGCACCCCCGAAACCCCCGTCGCCGCAGGACGCCCCGACGCGCAGGACCTCGCCCGGGCCGCGGAGTTCGGCGCCGCGGTGCGCAAAAAACTCGCGGCGGGAACGCCTGCCCCGGTCGACGCCGCAAAACTGAAGGTGCACACGCCGCTCGTGCCGATGCTGCGCTTCATCCGTTTCGTCGTGGGCTACCGCCGCCGGCAGAAGAAAAACCCGGTCGTCTACCTGCCCGCATGCGATGCCGACCGCTGCACCCATTGCGGCCGCTGCGCCGCGATCTGCCCGACGCAGGCCATCGCGCGGGGCGACGAGGCGCACACCGACCCTGCGCGCTGTATCCGCTGCTGCGCCTGCGTCAAGGGATGTCCGGTCGGAGCTCGGAGTTTCCACACCCCCTTCGCCGCAGCCCTCGCACGCAGCTTCACCCGGCGCAAACAACCCGTAACGATCTTATAATCATGATCGAGCGTCTCGCATCTCCGACTGCGCATGAACTCGACGCACTTACCGATCTGTGGGAGAGGTCGGTACGCGCCCCGCACGACTTTCTGGCTCCGGAGGACATCCCCTTTTTCCGCCGCATGGTGCGCCAGGAGGCGCTTCCGGCTGCGGAAATCTATGTCATAAGGGATTCCGGAAACGGATTCGCAGCCTTTGCGGGCATCGGAGCCGACCGGCTCGAAATGCTGTTCGTCGCGCCCTCCGCGCGCGGGAAAGGTCTGGGGCGCGAACTCGTGGAGCACGTCGCGGTCCATTGCGGAGTGCGACGCGTGGATGTGAACGAACAGAACGCGCAGGCCGCGGGATTCTACGCACGGATGGGTTTCCGCGTCGTCTCGCGCGACGCCCTGGACCCGTCGGGTCGTCCCTACCCCATTCTCCACCTCGAACGCTGACAAACGACGGGCGACCTCTCGGCCGCCCGTTCCGCATACCCGCTGACCGCCAGCGGCCCGTCGCCCACTGCGGCCGTCGCAAAAAAAGGAGAACCCGTTCAACGGATTCTCCCTCCCCATCATAGAATGGCCGCAGGCTATCTGACCTCGATCTGGCGGGCCGCAACGGCGGCTTCCGTCTCTTTCTTCTTGGGAATCTCGATGGTCATCACGCCGTTCTCGACCTTGGCCGCGATCTTCTCGCGCACGACGTTGTCGGGCAGCAGCAGGCTCTGCTGGAATTTCGTGTAGGAAAACTCGCGGCGCAGATACGTGCCCTTCTTTTTGTCCTCCTCCTTCTGCTCGGCCTTTTTCTCCATCGTGACGATCAGCTCGTTATCCTCGTTGATATGCACCTTGAAATCCTCCTTGGTCATACCCGGGGCGGCGACTTCCACCTTGTATTCGTTCTCATCCTCGATGATGTTGACGGCCGGAGCCGTGGTGTTGTGGCGTTCGGCAAGCCAGTCGTTGCCCAGAAAATCGTTGAAAATGCTCGGCAGCCAGTTCTGATTACGTCTTACAGGTACCATAGTTTTGTCCTCCTTGGTTTTATTTGGTTTAACATTTCGTTTCATCTCCGCGCCTCTTATGAAGCGCTTTCGTATCCGATACGGTCAAATCCTATGCCAGTTCGGAGAAACTGAAAAAATGTCATAAATTGTCACAAACGCGGCACAAAATTTCCGAAAAGGCAGAAAAAATGTCCTGACAGTATGGCGTCTCAAATATTTTCCTATTTTTGCAACATGGACAACGAATTGATTTTCCGGCAGGCACAGTCCTGCGAAACGGACCGCATCATGCAGATCATCCGCCAGGCACAGGCCCGGATGCACGCGGCAGGCAGCCGCCAGTGGCAGGACGGCTATCCCGCCCCGGGACATATCTCGGCAGACATCGGCCGCAACCGCGGCTATGTATTGTGCAAACCCGGCGTGGAAGGCCCGCTTTCAGTGATCGCCTACGGCGCGGTGGTGTTCGACGGCGAACCGGCCTACGACGCCATCGACGGACAATGGCTCACCGACGAGCCGTACGTGCTGGTGCACCGCATAGCGGTCGCCGACGGGGAACGGGGCCGCGGCGTGGCGGCGGAATTCCTGCACCGTGTGGAGACACTCGCACAGGAACGCGGCGTCAAAGCCTTTCGCATCGACACCAACTTCGACAACCAGACCATGCTGCGGCTGCTCGAACGCACGGGATTCACCTATTGCGGGAAAGTCGTCTACCGGAGCGGCGAACGGCTGGCTTACGAAAAACGAATCTGAAAACACTCCGACACAAAAAACAGAACCCGAGGCTCCACTCCCCGGGTTCTTTCAGCGCGTCACTATCTTCTTGAAGAAATCCTCCAGAGGAACATTGTAATAATCGCACAAATCAGCCAGCGTCGTCAGTGAAATGCTATGCCTTCCGCTTTCGATCCGCCCGATGTTCAGGTCGGTGTCGAACCGGACATTTTCTTGAGTAAGGCCTCTCTCCCGGCGGACTGTTTTCAGCCGATCCACGACTTGTTTCACCAGAATCTCATTACGCCGCTGCCGTTTCATAATGCAAATTTCCGCAATTATGCACTCAATTTTTACTACACACTTGTAGCACAGCGACTAAAACGACACCTTCAAGCGTGTAGTTGCCGGAAGCATAACGAATACAAATCCATTCAAGCCACTTTTCAGCCTTTTTGAAATATGCAAAAATAAAAAAATTGTTGTATAAAGCAGCGAAAACAACCGGAACAGCGGCGAAAAAGCTGATGCCGGGGACCGTTCGTCACAGTTTTCACGCCCCGGTCTTCGGATCGCCCCCGTCTTCCGAATGTGCACCGTATGCGCTGCAAATCCGGCCCCGTTCGACTCCCGCAGAGTAGCGGTGAGCGCCGACTGGAAAAGAAAAACGACCTGCATTTCTGCAAGTCGTTGATTTTTAAGTGGTACCACCAGGAATCGAACCGGGGACACAAGGATTTTCAGTCCTTTGCTCTACCAACTGAGCTATGGCACCATCCGCGAAAAACGGGGTATTCCCTGTTATCGTGGTGCAAAGATAAGCAAAAAATTTAATACTGCAAATGCCTTATGCAATTTTGTCGGTAAATTTTTCCCGGCCTGGCAAAAAAACTACCGACCCGGAAATCAGAAAAAAGTCCGCTGCCCAAACGGACAGCGGACTTGACAGGCATGATACAGAGACGCTTAATTCGTTTTATTCTGGTTCGCCTCGCCGATTTCCGGGTTGGCAATCACGACGGAACGCGGCAGCTGGAACCGCATGCCGGATTCGTTCTGCTCCCACATGGCTTTGTAAATGTGGTTGTTCGCAACGCCTGCCGCCGTCATCGCGGCATCGTCCCGACGATCAATCGGCATATTCAGACGCCGACGGTCAAGCCACTCCAGAGCGCCCTCCATCCACATCTCGATACGTTTCTGAAGAATGATCTCCTCGACGACATCGTCGAGCGAAGCGGCCGTGATGTCGTAACCCGGATCGCGGTAGGTCGTCACGTAATCCTTGAGCGTCTTCTTGGCCGCGGCGATGTTGCTGTGCGCCTCGGCTTCAGCCTTGATGAAGACGGCCTCTTCGGCGCGCATATAGATCAGATCGGTATTGTTCCAGTCGCCGTTGTAACTGCGGAACTTGACCGAAACGTACTCCGAACGCGCTTTCACGCCCGAAGCAAGCGTATTGGGCAGGTTGGAAGGCAGGAGGCAGGCATAACCGCTCGTCGCAGCGTCCGGGTCCGGATTGTCCGTCTTGTTGAGCCACCAGCCGCGACGCACGTCGGTCGGATTCAGACGCGCATAGAGGTAGGAGTGGATCGGACGCTCGGCCCACATACCCGCATAACCGCTCATGTAGGGGTCCATCTGCGAACACCAGGTAGCCCATGTCTGGCAGTTGTCGGCCGTCATCTTGAAGCCGAAGATCAGACTCGGAACGTTCTCGATACGGTTGAAGCCGTTGTTGTAGTTCTCCTTGGAGACGAGCGTGTATTTGGCCAGAATATCGTCGGCCAACGAGACGGCTTTCCCCCAGTCCTCCATGACCAATGCGACACGGGCGCGCAGAATGGCGGCCACGCTGGCGTCGAAATCGGTCCGGGAACCGGTGTCGTCGTATCCGATCTCCTCGAAAATACGCAGCGCTTCGTCCAGGTCGTCGGTAATGCGTTTGTAGACCTGCTCCATCGTGGCGCGCGGCAGATTCTGGCCGAGGGTCTCCTCGGTGGCCAGAGGCACGCCCGGAAGGTCCTTGTTCGCCGCCGAGTAGGGATACTGGTACACGTTGATCAGGTGGTAGTAGCCGAACGCGCGGGAGGTCAGCGCACGGGCGCGGTAGGCCTTCATCGTCTCCGACTCGGCGGAAGCGTCGAGGGTCGCCGTCGCGAGAATCTCATTGGCCGTGGCGATCGGAATGTAGAACATGTTCCACACGTTGAAAGTCGGCGTATACTCCTCCTGCCAGTAGTCGTTGATATACATGTAAAGGTTCATGCTGTGTTGCAGCAGCAGGGTCATGTCCTGCCCGGCCATGCCGAACGCAAGTTCGAACCCTTTGAAACCGGTCAGCCACTGAAGGTCGTTCTTGTAATAGGTGGCATAGTGGGTGTAAATGGACGCCTCGATACCCTGAAGCACCTTGTCCGGGTCCTCCTTGACCACCTCGTCACGGGTCTCCGAAGAGACTTTTCCCGAAGGGTCCACGTCGAAGATATCGTCGCTGCAGGATACCGCAACTGCCGCGCTCATTAAAAATATCAGTATTTTTTTCATATCAATGTCGCTGCTTAGAAGTTAATATTGAGACCTACCGAAGTGGTGCGGATCGGCGAATAATACGTACCGTCCACGCTGTTCAAAGCGACCGTCGCGCCCTGACCGCCCATGCTCGTACGGGGATCGTAGCCCTTGCGCTTCGATGCGAAGAAGACGTTGTCGCAGGCGAAGTACACGCGAACGCTCTTGATGCCGATCTTGCTCATCCAGTTCGCCGGGAAGGTGTAGCCCAGCGTGATGTTGCGCAAGTTGAAGTAGGTTTTGCTGATCAGGAAACGATCCGACGAAGCGTTGATGTTCGAGTCGTTCGTGTTCCAGATCGGCGCCGAACCTTTCCCGGTCTCCGGATTCCAGGCGTCGGCATAGTTCTTCAGACGGTTCATCGGGAAATTCGCACTGCTGAACGCCGAGAAGTCGTAATCGTAGCCGTAGCCGCCGAACTGGAAGTTGGTCATAATCGTCAGGTCGAGGCTCTTCCAACGCAGCGTGGTGTTCAGGCCGCCCGTGAAATCGGGAAGCGCGCTCTTCTCCAGCAGGTACTGCGTGGCCTCGGTAGCATCGCCGGTCGTGACTTTCTCCACGCCCACAACGTTGCCCTCACCGTCCGTGAGATCCCGGTCCATATACCAGAGCGAGTTGCCCTTCTCATCCAGACCTGCGAACTGCCGCATCTCCCAGCGGTAGATGTCCTTGCCTTCGTAAATGCGCTGGTTGCCGTTGGGCATGCCCGAGACTTTGTACTCGTCGGGCAGGTTGAGCATCTTGTTGGCATAGGTGTAACCGTTGACCGACATGTCCCAGTACCAGTCCTTTTTCTGGATGAGCTTGACGTTCAGGTCGAATTCGAAGCCCGAATTGCGCAGTTTGCCGACGTTGTACCAGTCGTAGGCGCGGCCCGTCGAAATATCCTTCGTACGCTTGAAGAGCAGACCGTCCGACACGCGGATGAAGTAGTCCATCGTCAGGTTGATGCGGTCGTTCAGCAGACCCACGTCCAGACCCAGATCGAACGTCTTCTGCTTCTCCCACGTCAGATCGGGATTGCCGTAGTAATAGATCTCCGTACCCAGCTTGCCTTCGGAAATGGTAACCGTATACTGGTCGGTATAGGGATAGTAGTTGGCCAGGTCCTCGTTACCCTGCGTACCGTACGTGGCGCGGAGTTTCAGCTCCGAAAGCCAGCTGTGCGTACTCTCCATGAACTTCTCGGCTCCGATGCGCCACGAAGCGCCGACGGACCAGAACGTGCCCCAGGGATTGTATTTGAAACGCGAGGTTCCGTCGCGGCGGATACCGCCCGAGAAATAATAACGGTTGTCGTAGTTGTACTCCAGTTTGCCGAAGAAACCCTGAATGCGCAGCACGTCCTGATAGCCGTTGATCGACCCCATCTCGCCGGCGTTGTTCAGCTGCGGATTCTTGGGATCGTAAATGTTCGTCTTCTCGACCTCGGCGTAATCGCGCACCCAGCTGTTGTACTCATGTCCGATCAGCGCATTGATATTGTGGCGTCCGACGGATTTTTTGTAATTGAGCATCTGGATCAGGTTCAGATCGTAAACGTCCGTAGACTTTTTGTTGATCCGGCCCTTGGAACCGCGTCCGGCGCCGATCGTGGGGTTATAGAACAGCAGTTCGTCGGAGGCGCGATAGCCCAGCGACATGCTCGAGGTGAAGGTGAAGTCGCGCAGGAAATAGATCTCCCCGTAAGCGCGGCCCTGCAAGTTGTTGCGTTTGATGTCGCGCGTGTCCATCTTCAGCGTGGCGATGATGTTCTGGCCCGAGGTTCCGGGACGGGTCGTCGTGCCGTCGGTCTGCCCCGTACCCAGGTCGTAGACCTTGTCGCCGTTTTCGTCATACTTGATTTTCCCCTCGGCATCGCGGGCGTAGACCGGAAAAACCGGCTCCCACGAACGCGCCGTGGCGAACGCCGACGAAGCGAGGCTGCTGCCCTCCAGAATGTTGTTCTGCACCGTGTGGGCATAGGAGAGGTTGGCGCCCACCTTGATCCACTTGCGGAGCTTGGTGTTGACGTTCACACGGGCGCTGTAACGCTCGAAATCCGATTCGATCACATAGGATTCGTCCTTGAGGTAACCCAGCGAGATGAAATAATCGGACTTCTCGTTCCCGCCGCTGACCGAAACGTTCGTCTCGTTACGGAATCCGGTCTTGAAGAGTTCGTCCTGCAGGCGCTCGCTGTACATGCGCCGGGCCGACGGGTCGAGTTTGCCGGTCGCAGGGTCGATCAGGTAGGTCGACGAATATTTGTAGGGGTTGTAATTTCCGTGTGCACCCAGCACCTCCTGCGAGGCATAGAGCGCCGCGGCAGCCAGATCGCCGCCTCCCTCTTCGGGGCTTGACGCCCACTTCGTGTCGCGCATCGTGCGCCACTGCGCCTCGAGGTATTCGCCCGGATCGGTGATGATGTCATACTCGGGGACAGCGCGGGTGTTGATACCGAATCGCGTGTCGACGCTGATCGTGGGATTGTCCAGGCTGCCGCGCTTGGTCGTGATGAAAACCACGCCGTTCGCGGCGCGCGAACCGTAGAGCGAGTTGGCCGTGGCGTCCTTCGACACGGAGATCGACTCGATGTCGGCCGGGTTGATGTCGGACAGGCTGCCCTGATAGGGCGAGCCGTCGAGCACGATCAGCGCGCCGGTGCCCGCATTGAGCGAACCGACGCCGCGGACGTAGATCGCAGCGTCCGTACCGGGCTGGTTGGTGGCCGTAGTCAGCTGCACGCCGGGAACCGCTCCTTCGAGCATTTTCGAAACGGTCGAAACCTGACGCTTCGCAAGCTCCTCGCCGCGGATGGTGGCGATTGATCCCGTAAGGTCTTTTTTCGTCGTCGTGCCGAAAGCGGTCACCACGACATTCTCGATGGCCTGCGCATCTTCGTGCATCACGACTTCGACATGCGTCTTTCCGGCAACAGCCACTTTCCGGGTCTCGTAACCGATGAACGAAACCGCCAGCGTAGCGTCGGCGGGTGCAGCGATGGTGAATTTACCGTCCGTGCCCGTGGTCGTACCGGTCGACGTGCCGTCGACCATAACGGTTGCGCCCGCGACAGGCTTACCCTCCGCATCGGCAACTTTACCGGAAACCTGCCGGTTTTGGGCGAATCCATATACACAAAGCCCCAAAACGGCAATTAACGATAGTAGAATTTTTCTTACCATAAGCGTTAATTTTAATAAAATTTTAAAATAAAAAAACAATCGCCCCGGATTCCGGATAA
>OIWM01001990.1_pt1 | contig 18101 bp, 10 predicted proteins | sample 1587451 | NCBI WGS metagenome assembly OIWM01 (sample SAMEA3888907, study PRJEB22519) | human gut metagenome | biome: human gut; feature: human-associated habitat; material: faeces | place: Denmark | collected 2011
TTACAGCCTGCGGAGCGGTTGCCGGAATAACGTTTGCGGAAAGCTGTACCGACGCGTCAGCCTCTGTGATTTCCGTTACGGTATCTTCGGCAAATTCCACACCTTGCAAAACCATCGTATAGTGTGTTCTGTCGTTGCGTGTAAGGCGAATATTCACCTGATCGAAAATCAATTTGGCGATTCTGTCCATACCGAGGTCGCCCGGATGGTTCTTAACGCCGTCGATCGCGTCTTTAAGGGAAGCGTCGTCCCATGCCATGTTTTCGCGAGAATGCAAGGTGTGAACAAGTGCCAGACCGACATTCAGCTCACCGGCAGCCTCGGTCATACCGACGACTTTCTCATAGCCGCCCCAAAAAGGCGTGCTCACAACAATAACGGCATTCGGAGCGGCTTGACGAAAAGCATTCACCAAGCATTTGACTGCGTGCTTATACGTTTCCGACGTCGGACCGGAGCTCACGTTTTCGCCCATCTGAATGGAAATAATGTCCGGCTTGGCGGTTGTTACATCTTTGACATATACCGGAATCATATCCATATAGTCTTTGGTGATGTCATTCTTCGGAATCGCGCGTTCAAAGGCGGCAATGGAAGTGCCGAACTCCACGGAGGTGCTCATGGCGCCGAATTTTTCGTTCATGCAGAACTGCAAACGGTGAACATAGTCTTTTTCGGGAGAGGTCGCCGCCATGCCGCAGTCACGATTCCAGCCGATACTCGGCGCAGACGCATGGTTTGCGATGGAATTGCCGAAAATAAGCAGCTTGTAATCATTGACTGCCATGCGTTCCGGCTGGCCGGATATGACAACGGTTGCCGAAAGCGGCTCCTCAACACCGTCAATCATCGCGGTCACGGTTATGGAGCCGTTCATCATGCCGGTAAGGGTAAGAGAACCGTCCTCGTTATGGTCAAGCTTGGCATTGACGGTGTCGGTCACAAAGACCGCGTGTGTGATTTCTTTTCCGTCAGCATAGCGGACATACGGGTAAACGGTCACCTGACCGTTGTTTTCGGTAATTTCGGTTGCTGTGGTATATAATCGGAGCTTTTCGATTTTTTTCTGTTCCGAAAACTCGACTTTATCACAAAGGAAAATGTCTGCAATTACCGCCGAGCCGATCCCTTTGGCAGCAATCATAAAGGTCGCTGCGTTGCCGTCGTAAAGGGGTTCTTCGCTCATATCGGCAACAAAATACGTATATTCGCTGTCCGAAGCAGAGAGGGTTTGCGTGTCCACGGTTTTGTCGCCGCTGTAACCGGGATGCGAAATGGTTGCATAATAAACGCAAAAGCCGGGAATAACAGAGCCTGTTTTCGCCTTGATAACAAGCTTGTTGTAAATGCCAGTATTTAACGGTTTGGCAGGAGCTGTCAGATCCAACGCGCCTTGGGCACTGTCCCCGGCACGGGTAATGGTTACGGTTCCGTCCGGATTCACGGTTTTGGAGGTGTTGCCCCAGGCTTTGTATTGAGCGTCGGAATAATGGTACTCACTTGCCGGAACATCGGCAGAGGCTTCATAAAATGTGGCTAAACGGATTTCCTCGATTTCAAGTGTGCCGCTGCCGGTAAGCCGAAGCATGCAGGTCTGATAGCTTCCTGTCCAGCAATCGTTTGAGGACAGAAACACAGCGTATTCCCTGAACACGTCGGCGTTTGTATCCAGCGGCAGAGCAACGGTTCTGCTTTCTTCGGTTCCGGAATTATCCGAAGTCGTAAACGTGAACAAAAGGCTGTCGACATTGCCGCGGCTTCGCGCTTTGACAATCAAATAACGGTGTGATTTGGTGTCAAGACTTAAAGCGGGATGATACAGATAGGCGTCATCGGCTTTTTCGGCTGCTGTCGCAAGGAGCATTCCGTTTTTGTACGTGACGGAACAGCCTTCGTTTGCCGCAAGCCACACCTGCGAAGAAGCCTCCTCAAAGTCCCACAGATACGTTGTCGGTTCCGGGAGCTCCGGGTCTTTTTCCCAAACGGCATATAACGCGACGTCCTCATGGTGCAAGTTAACGGCCGTTACAGCTTCTCCGCTTGGCGTTGTTGCCCACCCCTTGAAAAAATAACCGAAGCGTTTGGCGTTGTAAGCTTGATTGACCGCATAATCCGAACGAATACGTCCGTTTTCATCAAAAAGAAAATACTCGGTCGCAATGACCTCCTCCGTGCCGTCATTGGCAAAATAGGTTGCTTTATAGGACGGAATATAGAGCACTTCATCCAGCCAATAGTTCGTTGTGCCGGCAGATTTGAGAATTTTCCATTGGAGGCTGATATCCGTCACGTCTGCCGGATCAACGGTGCTTGTGCCGGGAATGGTTGCCTTGGCGAAATCGACCAAAGAAGAAAACTGCTTCCATGGCTTGTCAACAAGATACGCCTCCGGCGTTGCGGCAATGCTGCCGCCCTTCATCACCCAAATGTTAGCGGCGTCCGGGCAGGCTTCGCCGGCCTCCGGCGTATATGTCTTTTTATACATAAAGCTTACATAGACCGGTCTTTCGGCTTCGCTTTTTTGAGGGAGTGAATATACAAGCGACGGATATGCATCGTTTTTATCCGGCAAGGTCGATGTCATATGTAACACCTTGTTCGACCCGTTGACGGCATCCTTTGCCGGATTGTCGGCAACAGCTGCCGTACCGTTCATGCAGTTTGCCGTGAGAACGCCTGCAAAAGCGTCTGCTTCTTCCGCTGTTTCAAAGCCATAGGGCTTGTCGGTGCCGGTGAGCATATTCAGGCCCGGCAAAACACCGGCATTTTCGGCTGCTGCCTGCGTGCTTGCGCTGTTTTCGATCGGCGCCGAAAAAGCCGTTCCGCCAAAAGCAAAACAAAGCGCAAAAAGGACACACAGCGTTTTGAGAAAATACGTATGTTTCATGATGTCGTTCCTTTCTATAAAAAGCTTATAGACAAGCTAATCCAGCTTTATTTTAACAATTGCTTTTTTCAGCTTGTCCGTCGTCCGCCCGAAGCCTCCCGGCAGATGTGCATCCTCCGGAAAAACGATGCAGAATTCGCCTTCCTTCAACAGGAGCTTGTCCATACCGCCTTTCAGCAAAATATAGTCCTTTTCACTGTTATAGTCCGTTGTCGGCGTTAAGGAGCTCACATCTGCATAGCCGAAGCCTTCTTCTCCGCAGAGCACATAGTGAATGTCCAAATATTCGCGATGCGCTTCCAATTCCGATTCTTCTTGATTTTTATCGGTTTTGACAGCAACAATACTGCCGGAAAAGCCGTCAAATGAAAAGCTTTGCGGCTTGGTGCTTTTGTCAAGCGTTCTCAAAAAGGCAAAGGCTTCTTTCAAATGCCTGTGCAGGCAAAAATATTTATCCGAGTTGTTTATGTGGGATACGATCATGTTTTTAATCTCCTGTCAGTAAAAAGCGTTTTTGCTGTGACCGGACGGATAGCTTCCGCCGGAAATATTACGAAACATTCACCTGCCGGAATTGTCGAAATTTTGCAAACCCGGCAGGTTTTTGGATAAGGCTAATACAAGTCTTCCATGTTAATACCGAATCCCGGTATCCCAATCGGATATTTCGGCTTTGGCGTGAAAATGCCCGATGCGAAGTTCTCCGTCCTTCTCAAAAAGCACGGTTATGTGATTGAAGCCGTCTGTGTTTTTGCGGCAGGTTTGAATCTGTTTGCCGTCAACCGATAAGCGTATTTCGGTTTCGTCCCATTCGATAAGCCATTCGCCGACAGCATTCGGAGATAGCCGTGTGTACGGTTCGCCAACGACGTCTTTGTAGGCTCCGTTCTTGTTTTCGGGAATAAAATTCAGCCTGTCAAGATAACAGTCGGACAGCAAAATGCTTGTGCCTTGCGGCAATATCCCGGAGACGGCAAGCTTGATGCTGCCCTTTTTGGCATAGGGAAAGTTGATAATGGCGTGTGCAATTTCATTTGTGTTTTTAAGCACAATTCCGGCAGACGTTTTCTCGCTGTCGCTGATCCATTCCGCCCAATTGTCCTTAACCTCCGTCTCCTCCAAAAACGCCGGATTCATCCGTACCAGATATCCCTGCAAAGCCTTCCAGGACGAGCCGCATTTGCCGAAAACATCAAAGTGCCACAAAAGAACCTCGTTTTCGCTGTAATTGCTTGCTGTCGGGTAGGCATTGTGAATGCAGTCTTGGTCGCCGACCACTTTTTTAACGATGATCCGGGCGCCGTGGATCGATTTTAAGCCGTCCGAAGAAACGGCAGCGTGCATGCATTGTCTTGCAAGACTGTACCGAACGTCTGCCATAGGATGTCCGAGCCCGTCGTTCCAGGTCAACAAAATCCGACCATCCGGAAGTTTTAACAGGTTGGCAGGTGCATTGCAGGACGGCAGATTGGTCGGCTTGGCTTTGCTCCAGCTTTCTCCGGAATCATAGGATACGGCATACCAAAGCCGAAACAGCACCGTTCGGATAAGCATGACAAGCACACCCGGCTGCACCTCGGCAACCACCGGCTCCACGGCGCCCGATTCGGCGGAGGTTTCTTCGCTGCTTACGGAAACGTCGTTGGAGGCTTCCCAAGAAACGCCGTGATCGTCCGACCATATGGTTCCCGAAACAAAATTATCTCCCGTAAAGGTGGAAAACGGAACAACTAACCGTCCGGCTTCGGTTTCAATGATATTGTTGAGCGAACCGGTGTAACGGTACAACGCCGCTATATCGGAATACAGCGGATTTTCGCCGCGATAGCTGTCGAAACGGACATAGGCAATGTGCCCTTCAAGCTTTTTGGGATTGTCATGAGGAGCGTCGGTTGTTGCTTCTGCAAAAACGTGCAGCCTTCCGTCTCGGTCAATTTTCCAGCCCAAAAGAAGATACGAGGTGTCATAATCCGGCCATTCATAGAGAAAATACGGCTTTTCCCACGTTTTTCCGTCATCTTCGGAGATGCGCCCGAAAACAAACTGCGAACAGGGTCCGGCGTTGTAAATGCCGTCCGGCTTGCCGACCGCCATGAGTGTGAAGAGCCTGCCGTCGGACAACTTTTCTCCCCATTGCATATGCGTAAACGAATCGGTTGAAAGCTGTGTGCTGTGTAAATGCTTGCATTCTTTCATTTTGGTTATTTCCTTTCTATAATTGTGCTATTTTGCTGTTTGTCAGCAACGTACAGCGTGTGCTTCTTGGCGGTCTGCGGCGCGGCAAAAGCGGTAATAGAACAGTCCGCAAATCGTTTGTGCTACCCCGGCAGCCAGCATCAAAAGAAAGGCCGTCAGGCGTCCGTCGAAATTTTCCAGCACAAGACCTGTGAACCAGCTTGAAATTGCCGTGCCGAGCATGGTTTCCATCATGCGCAGAGCGGTGCAGCCGCCGGCAATGGAATAGGGGATAAGTCGCGCAAATAATACCGGAATCGTGCCGTTTACAATAACGTAGGCAATCTGTATCACCACAAACAGCACCGTGAAGCTTCTCCAGCTGCCGACAAGCACAGAGGCTGAGCCGAGAACCAACATAACAAGGCTTGCCGAAAGGCAAAGACGGCTGAGCTTAGACGCTTTTCCGGCAAACGAATAGATAAAGTTGCCGACCACCGAACCGAGCGACGTCAGACTCACAAGAAGCGATAATCCGACCGAATCAAGGCAAAACAGCTTGGATGCCATAACCGTCAGGCTTATTATCACCCCGGAGGAGAGCCCGCGCAAAAAGTTTGCAGGAGCGAGCCGCAGAACATTTCTTTCCGAAAACAGTGCACGAACGCTGACAGACGCTTGATTTTCGGCATTCCAAAGCGCTTTCAGCCGGAAGTCCAGAAGGGATACGGCCAATGCAAACAGTGCACATACGGCATACATCAACCGCATACCGGTCAGATACCCGGCTAAGCTGAGAAAGCCCGGAAGGCCGACGCTCACTGCAATGACGAACAGATTGGAAACAAAGCCGGATCTGCCCAAAAGCTTTCCGTAATCCTCCATATGAATGATAAGATACGGAATTTTATAGGCTAAGATTGTTTTGAATCCGAAGGCTGCGTAATACACAATAACAAGACCGGCAAGAATCGGAAAGACGATTTGCTCCTCTGCGGAGCCAACGCACAGAAATAAGAGTATCGAAAAAAAGAACAGACTTATCGGAAGGTCGCACAGGGCCATTGCCCGAATCGGTTTTTTCAGCCGATCGCACAGGATAAGTCCCAGTCCCATGGAAAGCGTTTGCGTGGCATAGCCGATTCCGGAAAGCGTTCCGATTTTATCGGCGGTGCAGCCGATGTACAGCAGCAGTCCCTGCCAAAGCGCTCCGCCGACAAATAAATAGGTAAAGCAGTTCAACACTTCCGCTGCTATATATTTCACTTTGTTTTTCCGAACTCCGTGCCGTTCTGCCGCTTCTGAAAAGGCGTCGGACGGCGTGTTTTTGGCGGCTTGCGGCTCTGCGGCGCTTCTTTTGACAGGTATCATGTGCATATATCCTTTTTCAAATTGACATCGTTATTTTTATATGTTATTATATAGCAAACAAAGGACAAAGTAAATAAACAACACGGACGTATATCGAAGAAGATGTCTTGACTTTTAATTGACTTGTATCGGACAATCCTGTATAATTACTGTAAGACAAACGAAAGCCCGCCAAAAGCCGCAGCTTCTGCCGCATATAAAGTCCAAGTTTTTAATACGGAGGTCACCTATGAACAATGTGCAGAACATTCCGGTTGAAATCGGAGATATGCGAGTTGTTTTTTCAGGGCGTTTGCCGCTGCGGGATGTATTTAAGGATGAAGGCTCCTATATACATTCCCATACCTGCTTTGAATTGCATTGCATAATTTCCGGAAGCTTCAGCCTGGTATCCGGAAAGACTTGGACGCTCAACCCGGGCGATATCGTTTTGATACCGCCTGGTGTTGTCCATGCGACCTCGAAAAACCGTCATCGGCGGTTGGTTATGACAATGGCGATCAGCCGGAACGAAAACAGCGGCGGCAGATTTTCGGAATACGATTATTATGCTTCCTTGCTCAGCACCTTGACCGAGCCGCACATTTTTCGTTCTCCGGTTGCCGCAGAGTGTTTTGAACGCCTTGCTGCGCTGTATGACAATGAGACCTCGCTTCACAAGCGGAAGATTTTTCTTTCCATGCTGTTTCTCCAAATAGCGGAGAGCATCCGCTCTCTCAAGGAACCGCCCATTGACAAGCAAATGGAAAAGGCGGCAATGAGTGACGAAGAACGCAGGTTAATGATTGAGAACCATATCGGCAACTTTTACGCCGTACCGGATTCGATCAACGCCTTGTGTGAGCAGCTCGGGCTTTGCAGACGGCAGGTCGATCGCATTGTCCGGCGTTTGTTCGGCGAAAGCTATTATTCGCTTGTCAAGCACCAGAAAATGGATATGGCGGAACTGCTTATCCGACAAAGCGCTCTTTCGTTTGACGAAATCGCACGGCAGATGGGATACGAGTCGTATGCCGGGTTCTATCTTGCGGTAAAACAGTATTTCGGCATCTCACCGGAAGAGCTTCGAAACAAGGAGGAGTATCGTTGAACTATTTTGACATTGATGCGCATCCGCCGACGGAAAAAAATATGCGTCCAGACTTCTTTCAGAAAGTATCCGAGCTCGGTGTATCGCATATTTGCGGAACCTTCGCTGTAAAGGAAACGCCGGATGAAAAGACGGCAGCCTTATTAAACAAAGCCGCCAAGCGGCTTTCCGTGACCGAAGCGCGGTATCTTCCGGCCTTTTGGGGCTTTCCCGGACTGTTAGAAAAATCCGGCACGGCAAAAATGCTTTATGTGGATGCCGGGATGGGGCAGGGACGCGATGAGGTGCTTCGCTATGCAGAGCAATCGAAAAAACCTGTTTTTCTGTGTCACGAAACACCGGAAAGCACCCGGGAAATTTTGGAGAAGTTTCCGAAAGCTTCCGTTATTGCCGGCGGACAGGGCGCAAGCGGATTTGAACCGTTGCAGACAGTGTCAATGTTAAATGCATTTCCGAATTTTTATCTGAATCTTTCGGCAGGAATCTGGACGGTAAACTACGTGTTGCATGAATTGATCAAAAAAATGCCGGTAAGGCAGCTGCTGTACGGCTCGGGTTTTCCTTATACCAATCCGGCGTCAAGGCTTGCCGCTGTAAAATGGGAATTGCGTGATACGGATGTTTCCTCGTGTGAACACGTGTTTTATCAAAATGCCCGCGCACTTCTCGGAGAGGACGTTCTATGAATATCATCGATTTTCACTGTCATCCGGGATATGATTTTTACCGTTCGGTTCACGGCATCGATATTGATAACGACCGCTTTTTTTCGGATTTGTCCGAATGCGGCATAGAAAAATGCTGCGGAAGCGTTATTGATGAAGGTATGTGCGCAAGACCGATCGAGGAATATGAAACGCTTGTTCCGGCATTAAACGACCGTGCGATAAAAATTGCCCTCTCCTCGGGCGGCAGATATATTCCCGGCATTCATATCCATCCGATGTTTGTTGAAATGTCCTGCCGTGAAATCGAACGGTGTCATAAACGCGGCGTAAAGCTTATCGGTGAGCTTGTGCCGTATATGATGGGCTACCAAAGCTGCTCCGGAAGGAATTTTTTGGAAATTATGGATTGTGCGGCATCGTATTCCATGGTTGTCAACATTCATCCGACAACCATTCCGGATATGGTTGCCTTGTCGGAAGCAATGCCTCGCTTAAAGCTGGTTTGGGCACACTTTTCGGGATACGGCGGCCTGCAGGCGCACATAGATATGCTGAAAAAGTACCGAAATGTCTGTTTTGATATCTCGGCACACGGCACGGACACGGTCGGCACCTTGCGCGGCGCCATTGATCGCGTCGGATACGATAAGCTGCTTTTCGGCACGGATTATCCCGGCATCGGCCCGGCAACGGATATTGCCGCCGTGATGTTCGAAGACTTGTCCGACGAAGAAAGAGAGGCGATTTTTTACAAAAACGCCAAACGCCTTTTAGAACTGTGACCGCTCACCCTTTCACAAAGCAACGCACAAGAAGTATAAAAATAAAAGTCAATAGAAGGAGAAACTTCAACATGATGAAAAAAGCAAAAGTCTTTCTGTGTTCTCTGCTCGTGCTGTGCGCCGTCTTTTTCTGCATGACGGCTCTTGCGGCGGAGGACATCGTTTTCAGCTTCGAAAACGATGCCTCTCTTGCCGGATGGTCAACGTCCTATCTGCGCTATAACTTTGATCCCGGCTGTTTTTATGGGTATGCCTTTGAAAAATCGGCAAACCTTTCCGACCCGATGTTTATCAGCCCGATCCTCGATATCAACGCGGAGGATTATCGTTATGTAGTCGTCAATATGCGCTTTTCCATCGACGCCGCATGGAGCCGGACCGGCACGGTCTTTTTCCTTGTTCCGGACGGCACATGGAACGGCAATATGGCGGTCGGCAGCGAACGTTATGCGAACGGCACCTTGGCTTCACCGACAAACGTGGTGTTCGACATGGCCAAAAGCAAAGACTGGAAAGGGACGATCAAACAAATTCGACTGGATCCGTTTGAAGCGCCGGGGACAATTGAGCTGTATTCCATTACCCTTACGAACACGCGTCCGGCTGATGATTCCGTAAAGGACGCCAAAGAAAACACACCGAAAAAGGAAATCGGCGTTTTCCTTACGCCGAACACCTACGCGGATAATTTTTCCGATGTTCCGGAAACCGAATGGTATGCTTCCGAAATTGAAAGTGCCTATGAGTTAGGCTTTGTCAACGGCAAGGCCGATACGCTTTTCGCTCCGGAGGACGGCATGACGATTGCCGAGGCCATCACGCTTGCGGCAAGAACCAACAATGCCTATGGCAGCGGCGATTACGGTTTCACCGCCGCAGACGGCGAAGAATGGTATATGCCCTACGTAAAGTATGCCGTTGAAAATAAGATTATCGATCCGCAGGATTATACCGATTATAACGCTTCGGCTACACGCGGACAAATGGCAAAAATTTTTGCAAATGCGCTTCCGGCGTCGGAATATGCTGCCGTCAACACCGTCGGTAGGATTCCGGATGTTGCGCAAAGCTCCCCGTACTATGCCGCCGTGTTAAAATTGTTCAATGCCGGTATTGTCATGGGCAACGATGCTTACGGCACATTTTATCCCGAAAGCAGCATTAAGCGTTGTGAAGCGGCGGCGATTATCAATCGTATTGCCTTCAAGGACAAACGCATAAAGAAAAATCTGCTGACAACCGTTCCGGCATTAAACAACGATGCCTTTACCATGTCGAGTGAAGCGAAATGCTTCATAGACGACAAAGTGTTCCGTCATCAGCATATGGACGGCGTTCCCGGCGGCTGGGATGCGGTTCGCGTTCTGACCGCTCCCGAAAAATTCAGCCGTGCAAGCTACGTATTGGTGGATAATTCCGATCAATATGAGGCGTATTATACCCGTAAATTCATGCCTGTAAGCGACGGCGTGCTGGATCTTGATTTTGGCGTCAATATCTACGGAAATAACGGCGCATACCTTTTGTTCTCCGACGAAAACGGGAAACCGGTCATGGAGATCCTTCTTGACCACGGGAACTATACGGTTCTTTCACCGGACGGCAGCTATACCGATACCGGTGCGGTGTATACCTCAAACGCCGTATATTTCGATATTCGTGTAAACCTTGACAACAAAACCTTTGATTTTGGTTTAGACGGCAATTATATCGGAACCTATCCGCTTGCAAACGATAACGCCATTGCCGCTCTGCATTGCGGCATTACCAAGGCGGGCACCTTAACCGTTGCACCGCAATATGCCTGCCTTTATCATAACTACTTGTTATACGAAAGATTTGTTAATGCTCCGGCAAGCACTTTACCATACGACGTTGCACTGCTTGCCGACGGAGGACGCGTTTCGAAAGAAAACCTTTACACCGAAAGAAGCGGCGGCGGAACGGTTGCCTTAAATTCAAATGCCGCCGGTAAAACCGGGATCGCTTCACATTTTAAAAAGGCAAGCGGCACGGTGGTTTTCGAAAGCTATATTCTTCTTCCGAACGAGATAAACGGCGCAGAGATTGCTTTAACAAGCGGCGATTCGACTGTTTTCAGCCTTGTTACAAGAGATGGAAGCTTTCTTGCTCCTGACGGAAGCGTTGTTACCTATGTAACGGAAAATCTTTGGACAATTGTCCGTTTTGAAGCGGACACGGTCACCGGCAAAGCACTGGTTAAGATCAACGGCAAACCGGTCGGAACATATGCCTTTGCCGCTGCCGCCGCTTTTCTTGACGGCTATCGCTTCACGTTCGCGCCGCGTACCGAGGCTGTTATGTACGTTGATACGATCTCGGCCTTTATCAAGCTCCCGTATCCGGAAGATTATGTTCCGGAGCCGAAGATTCCCGAATCCGATTATTTTATCGGCATAAATGTATGCCCGCTGTGGCGTGAAGGCACGCACTACGGCTGGGAGGAAATCACGGCATATCCTGAAATCACGCCGGTTTTGGGCTACTATGACGAAGGCTCGCCGGAGGTTTCCGACTGGGAAATCAAAATGATGGCAGAGCATGGCATTGACTACGAAATTTTCTGCTGGTATCCCAACGGCAATGATACAAAGCCTATCCAAAGCACTGCCATGAATCAGGCGATTATCGACGGCTATTTCAATGCTCGTTACAGTGATAAGCTGAAATTTGCCATTATGTGGGAAAATTCGTCGGTAAACGGTCTTTCCTTTGAGGATTTCAAGAAGTATACCGTTCCGTATTGGATGGAGTACTTCTTTAAGGATGAGCGGTATGTAAAAATCGACAATAAACCGCTGTTAACCGTCTGGCAGCTGGATAATAAATTCAAGGATGTTTCTGCCAAGGAAGCCTTTGATTATGTCCGCGAAGAGTGCCGCAAGGCAGGCTTTGACGGCTGCGAAATTCTTCTTTACAGCGGAAACTCCGATCCGGCATTCGAAGAAAGCATGAAGGCAAACGGAATCGACGGACTGCTTGCGTATCATTGGGGTACGGACGGTTCAAACGCAGCCGCTCAAGAAAAGCACCTAACGGCATACAGTGCGCTTGACTATACCGTTCCAACCATCAGTGTCGGCTTTGACTATGTCGGATGGGGCAGAAGCGAACGGAGAAACGGCCTTCTTGACCCGAAGGATTACCCGGCCATGACCGAAATCGTCAAAAAGGCACTTGCCGAACGTCAGAAGACCGGCGGCAAATACGCCAACATGGTCAACATTTCCACTTGGAACGAATACGGCGAGGGCACGTATGTCATGCCGACCGAGCGTTTCGGCTTCGGCTATCTCGATGCCATCCGCGCGGCATTTACCAAGACCGGTACGGCAATACACAGTGATTTGACGCTGAGTGCTTCGCAAAGACAGCGAATCAATTATTTGTTCGGACAGGACAGACAGCTTCTCCGCCCGCAGATGCTTGCTGAAAAACAACAAACGGACGAAGAAAATAAACCGTTTACGGTGGACATCAGCGGCAGCGAACTTGCTCTTATCAAAGAGCCGGACCGCACGAACGGCGGCCTTATGGTTCCGGTTTACCCCGAAAGCGGCATTTTCTCGCGCATGATGTGTACCTACACATGGAACAAACGCACGCAAACGCTGACGGTTTCCAACGCCAAGCACACCGTTTCCTTTGTCATCGGCAAGGATACCATGACGGTGGACGGCTCTGAAAAGAAGCTGTATGCCGCAACCTATTGGTACGACGGTCTGCCCGTGCTTCCGCTCGATACACTTGCCGCCTCCCTCGGTTACTTCCCGGTGACCCATGAGGACAGCAGCGGCGTCAGTATTATGCTTGGCAGCGCCTCCGATTACGATATTCTCAAAAAACGCAAGCCGTATCAATATGAATTTGAACTCCTCGGCGACACGGAGGATTGGACTCCGCAAAACAGTACAATTTCTGTGGAAGGCGGCGTCTTGAAGGGCATTTCCACCGGAAACGACCCGGCCGTTATCTCTCCGAGTCTGTCGGTGAAGGCGGAAACATATCCGACAATAGCGATTCGCATGAAGTGGGACAGAAATAATACGGATAAGAAGGATCTCGCCGTTATCTACTTCCGAAAAGCGAACGCCGGTCTTTCGGAATTCCGAACGGTTGCAATCAAAGACTTGCCGACCTCCAGCAACGGTGAATTTGTGGAATTCAAATTCAACATGCAGGAGCATCTCCAATGGGACGGCGAAATAACAGGCGTTCGATTTGACCCGTTTAATGCAACGGGCACGTTCGAAATCGACTATATCCGCTTTGAAAAAGCAGAGGGTGCCGAGGAAGCCGAAAAAGCAGCGGCAGAGCGCGAAGCAAACCTCGACGACACCATTGCCAACGGCGACGCCTCCATGCAAATGTATAATCCGATGTATTCGGGGAATGCAAAGGTAACCATTGTCAAAGCGCTGAACGGCGATCCTTGCTATAATGTCCAGGCAAACGGCGCCGGAAAGGTTTGGACCTATTGCATACAGAAGGTGAAGTTCACTCCGGGTGCAACGTACCTGGTTGAATTTGATGCACGTATGACCGGCACCAACACGGGCGAATTCACCGCCGGCCTTGAAACCGGTATTTTTGTCAATTTCATGTACGACGGCAGCGATAAACGTGACCATCCCAAAAATATCGGCGTGCTCAGAATGAGCGATAAGGACGAATGGCAGCATTTTTCCGCTGAGTTAACGGTGGAGAAATCCTGCGACAACGTTAACGACGAATTTTCCGTGTTCACGAATCCGATCGGTAATGCCGGCGTTAACTATCAGCTTGATAATATCACCATGACACGTATCGACGAATAACGACAAATAAAAAAAGCACAGCAGTCAAACGGTTTTTCAATTCGCTTAGCTGTTGTGTTTTTTTGCTGTGCCCTTATCCGCGCCCTTATCCGCAAATTTTTACGGTTTCGAAGCAAATAAAAAAGACGACACTTTCGTATCATCTTTTTGTTGAGTTGAAACGTGTACACGAAACAGCCTCGTTTTGGAACGAGCGTGTTCGTTTAAGTCAACTGTTGGAAATAACTCTAATTTTGATAAAATGCACCCCCTATAAGGAATTTTGCACCCCCTTATAGAGAAAATGCACCCCCTTTTTAAGGCGATATTTCAATTGTTAATATCAGGGGTCCCCATAGCTTGATTAACTTTTTCCTTTATCAGATCCACCGAAACATCTTCATCATAATTCACATAAATCAAAGTGATTCCGTTTTCTTCGCTGAGTTTTTTCTTTAATATATCTCTTTCTGCTTGTTCTTTAAAATGCTTCTCCCCACCAAAAAAATCAACTGGTTCAAAATGCTGTTTGCCTTGATATTAAAAAGCAATATTCTTTCCGCACACAAAAACATCATACGACATTTGTCCTTTTTGAGACCTCAAAAAGTATGGTCTGTACTGATGTATAACAGTGTTTTTCTTAAACACTTTTTCTACACATTCCAACATTAATTCTTCAGATTTCCACTTATAGTCTATTATATCGTAAATATATCGCTCAAATGGTTTGTCTGTATTATTTTTTGCTTCTGCCAAAACAATTTTTTGTACAGTTAATACATCGTCCTTGTTCTTTATCTGTCTAGGAACAATATAAAAAGAAACTTTTTCAGCAAACAGTGATTGTGTATTTCCTTTCTTTTTTACATTTTTCCACTTGTTTACTTTTGCTTCTTCAACAAGGGCTTCTCTGCATTTATGCCAAGTTGAATCAGCAACAAAAAGATTATATGGAATATTCTTGTAGTGTTCAAGTGCACTTAGTAAAGAATATCCTTCTGTATGAGCTTTTGGATTTGTTGTTCTTGCGACCGAAACACCAATCTTTCCATTTACAGTCAACTCATAAACTATAAAATAGTACTGGAATCCTTCCCAAGAATCGTATCTTTCTTGTAATTTTAATGTGGGCAATGCTTTGTTGACAAGCGAAAAATTGCTCGTTTGCCAAAATTGAGGGTGTTCACCTTTGACAATTATTTCATGTATATCCCCGGTCTTGAAAGGTCTATAGTATAAATTATTGTATGTTTCTGGTGCGTAACCAGTGCCGTCTATCAAATGTATTCCTTTAACGAATTTACTGAATTTCATTTGATTGTATAATTCGTTATATGTCAATTCTTGTATGACTATCGTATATCTATCAATGATGTTTTCTTTTTTATGGAATTTATCTCTAAAAGCAGAGTGACTAGCCTTAACCCCTATGTAGATAACCAATGTTTCTTCAAATAATAACACCTTTTCGTGCTCGTTGATGGTAAATTCTTTATAGTTAAATTGAGATAAAGGCTCTTTCAATTTTTTAACAATACTGTTCAAATAATTAACAATACTATTATAATCATAATTATCGATTATAATTTGATTTGTTTGATTGTTATGCAATAATTCATAAAGATTAAAGTGCTCTTTAAATTTTTCTGCAAAAGTGTGAAATTTATCGTTGTTATCATCCAACAAACTTCTGTCGTCGAATTTCCTAATATAGTATTGCTTTACATCAAAAACAGCGATTTGTTGTGCAGGAAATTTACTATTAACAATGTTAGCAAGTTTTTCATAATCAGAAAATTCTGTCTCACTGTAAACTAATTCAGAAAAAACAAAAGGAAATTTCCGGTTTAAGTAGTAGTCATCGCTTTCTTTGGTGAACATTGAATTATCTAAATATGGATATTTTCGATACATCATTCCAGCAAACACTACATATTTATCTTCAAATATGTAAATGTTGTTGAACTTATCTAAAACAATCTTTTTGAATTTTGCGTTTAATGTGTTTTCAAACAAAGAGGTAATATATTGAGTTCGATAGTCTAGTATTTGCATAACTTTGGAGTCAATTTCTTTATAATCTTCAGGCTCAATGAAGGCATAATTATAAAAATCATAGTCTGAATAATTATATTTATACTCACAATAAATCATATTATACCTCCATGTTGTATAAAGTTAAACTTCTATAACTTTCACATCATATTTTACATACTCTTTGATTTTAGCATATGAAATATATTCTCTTTTATCCGTTTTCAAATTGCGTAATACCATTTTTCTATCAATTGAACAGTATAGGGCATAGAGTGTTTACCGACTATCACTTCTGAAGATTCCAACTCTTTAAATATCTTTTTTAGAATATCCGAACATCCAACAAGTGGAAACCCTTCAAAATCATAGACTATTGGAATATGACTATATAAACCCTTTTTGCATCATGTGAACTCCATTTAAGCTATCTGAACCCTATTACTTTTCAAAAAACACCTAAAAACACGAAAAAACGCTTCATAAATAAATCGAAACGGATCGCTTGTTGTTAAAAAAGTGCTGAAAAGCCTTATTTAAAGCCAAAAATCAATAACCCCAACTTTTTATCAAAGTTATGGTTATAATATGGTGGAGGCGAGGAGAGTCGAACTCCTGTCCGAAAACCCATTCCCACAGCTTTCTACGAGCGTAGGCGGTCAATAGGATTCCCCATTATGCGCGCCGGCCGTCAGGCTCACATAACCGGTAGCTTATAGGTTCATGCCGTGCCTCAAAGCATTGACACGTTCACGTTCACTGCTGATTGACGCCATAGCCCGTGCCGCAGTCCTCACAGGTATGACGGCCGCCTAAGTTAGGCAGCTACTAATTCTGTATTATTAGCGTTTAATTTTAGAATTGCGGCGTTTTTAAGAGCTTCCGCACCTCTGCTCGCTTACCGTCGTTCAAGATCCCCGTCGAAACCTTTACGCCCCCATATTTTTCGCTTTAATAGCGGTTTCTTTCCTTCATGGCACGTTCAATATCGCGTCCGGCTTCCTTTTTGGCAAGGGAATCGCGCTTATCATATAACTTTTTACCCTTGCAAAGTCCCACTTCCACTTTAACGCGTGAACCCTTAAAATACAGCTTTAACGGCACAAGCGTATAGCCTTCTTTGCCGACAAGCCCGAATAGCTTTAAGATTTCACGTTTATGCATGAGAAGCTTGCGGTCGCGAAGCGGATCTTTATTGAATACATTGCCTTTTTCATAAGGACTGATATGAATGCCGGTTGCAAAAAGTTCTCCTTCTTCGATGGTGCAATAGGAGTCCTTCATATTGACCGTACCGGCGCGAATGCTTTTTACCTCGGTTCCGGAGAGGGCAATTCCGGCTTCATAGGTGTCTTCGACGAAATAGTCGTGATAGGCTTTTTTGTTTTGAGCGGCAATTTTGACGCTTTCTTTTTCAGCCGGCATGAGACTCCTCCTTTCGGGATTTTTGCATTCGATTTTCATATAATAGTATTTTACCATAAGATGCGGAAAAATTCAAGAGGGGACAGTGAAATTTTTGCAAGGAGATGGATCATTCGCACTTATCAAAGAGAATCTTAAGACAATCCTAAGATTTTTCGATAGAAAGCTGCTTGACTTTGTGTCATAATTATGCTATTCTGTTAATGAAAGGTTTCCAAAGTGACGTCTGTTTTCAAAATGGGGATAGAAAAATGGTTAAAAAGCGTATTTTTCGTGCGATACTGATTCTGCTCGCGGTCATCCTTATAAGTTTGGCAGCCTTTATCGGATTTATTTTTTATAAAGCAAGTCAAATAGAAGTAAAAATGGTTGGGAAAACACATATTGAGTTCTTTGTTCCTTTAGGAAAGACTGTTGACCATACGGCGTTCTTATATCCGAATAAGGAGGAACTAACTCATCCGCTCATGCAGATTACGAAGGAGAACCGACGGAAAATCGCATCCTATATGTTTTCCAACCATCTGAAGCTGAGAAGAGGATATCATCTTTTCAAGCGTGGTGTAGATGCCACGGTTGAAGAATATATAACCGATAATTTTGCGTTTGAAAAAACGCCGTGGCTTCCGTGGATTGATACGCGTTTGCGTCCCAAAACGGAAATCATATGTTTATGCGTAAGGTATTCGTAAAAATGATTGTGGTTTTTGCGCTGATTCGAGGTTTGCAGAACCTCGAAGCTCCTTTAAGGTTTTAATTTTGTTGGTGCGAAGCCGCCATTGCGGCGAGCTGAATCGAGGTTTGCAAAACCTCGAAAGTTCCCGAAAAGGGAACGGTTTTTGGTACTTT
>OIWM01001992.1_pt1 | contig 18098 bp, 13 predicted proteins | sample 1587451 | NCBI WGS metagenome assembly OIWM01 (sample SAMEA3888907, study PRJEB22519) | human gut metagenome | biome: human gut; feature: human-associated habitat; material: faeces | place: Denmark | collected 2011
TGCCCGAAATGCTTGCGTATTACGAAAACAAGGGATGCTCCGTTAAAAAGCTTGATGAAACGATACATCCTTAATGTTTGGGCGGATTCAACGATGACGGGCTAAAGAAAACCGCGCTTCGGCGCGGCTTTTTCGTGTCATATTTCATGTCATATTTTAGTTCGGAATATCGGATTTTAGCCCGAAATCTCGGTCTGCTGAAACCCGCATAATTAAGCCAAAAACAAAGAAAACCGCTCTTTAAGCGGTTTTCTTATTTGGTGCAGGTAAGAGGACTTGAACCTCCACGACATTGCTATCACTAGAACCTGAATCTAGCGCGTCTGCCAATTCCGCCATACCTGCATTTCTGTAACGGGATTATTATAGCATACAATTTCCGATTCGTCAAGCCCTTTTTTGCTGTTTTTGCGCTTCCGGCGGCAAAACTTTTCGTCAATTTTGCCGCCGGAAGCATTTTTATGCCGTTTGCAATCGGAATGAACGCCGCATTTTACCGTTCGGCGACAACTTCGACCTCGACAAGGACATCCTTCGGCAATTCTTTGACGGCCACGCAGGAACGCGCCGGTTTCGACGTGAAATACTTGCCGTATACGCCGTTAAACGCGGCAAAATCGCTCATATTCTTCAAAAAGCAGACCGTTTTGACAGCCTTTTCCAACGAGCTTCCGGCTTGCTTCAAGACCTCCGAAAGATTCTTGCATACCTGCTCGGTCTGCTCTTCGATGGTGGCTGCGTCCACCGCGCCGGTTGTCGGATTGATGGCGATTTGACCGGACGTGAAGACCAAGCCGCCGCTGATCATTGCCTGTGTATACGGTCCGAGTGCTTCGGGTGCTTTGTTGGTGTAAACCTTTTCCATGGAAATCTCCCTCTCTTTATACAAGTTATACAAGTTTGAATCCGTGCGATGTAAGCGCATCGGTGATCTGTTTTATATGCTCGGCATTGCGCGTTTCAAGCACAAGCCGCAGATAACAGCCGTTGATATCCGTCGTTTCGCTGGCACGCTCATGATGCACGCTGATGACATTTCCGCCGCAGCCGGCGATGATTTCGGACACCTGCTGCAATTGTCCCGGCTTATCGAGAAGCTCAATGCACAGATTGCACGAGCGTCCCGACGTGAGAAGGCCTCGTTTGATGACACGCGACAGAATCGTCACGTCGATGTTGCCGCCCGAAACCACGCATACCACTTTTTTGCCGGCAAGGTTCGGAATCTTATCGAACATGACCGCCGCCACGGATACCGCGCCCGCGCCCTCGGCAATCATTTTCTGCTGTTCGATGAGTGCCAAAATCGCAGACGAAATTTCATCCTCTTTCACGGTCACGACCTCATCGACATATGTTTTGCAGATTTCAAACGTATTCTCGCCCGGCTGTTTGACGGCGATACCGTCAGCAATGGTGGAAACCTTTTCCAAACATTCGATTTTTCCGTCACGAAGCGAGTTGAACATACTCGGTGCGCCTGCCGCCTGCACGCCGTACACCTTAACGCTCGGCTTGAGCTTTTTGGCCGCAAGCGCTACGCCGGAAATGAGTCCGCCGCCGCCGATCGGCACGACGATGACATCGACATCGTCAAGGTCATGCAGGATCTCAAGCCCGATCGTCCCCTGCCCGGCAATGACATTTTCGTTATCGAACGGATGAATGAAGGTATAGCCGAACTCATCGCGCATTTCAATCGCTTTTTTGTAGGCATCGTCGTACACGCCCTCGACCATGCACACCTCCGCACCATAGCTTTTGGTGGCTTCGACCTTGGAAATCGGTGCGCCGTCCGGCAGGCAGATGACCGATTTGATGCCGTATTTGGTAGCGGCCAGCGCCACGCCTTGAGCATGGTTTCCGGCACTGCACGCGATGACGCCATGCGCTTTTTCTTCGTCGGTTAACTGGCTGATCATATAGCCCGAGCCGCGCACCTTGAAGGAGCCGGTCACCTGTAAGCATTCCGGCTTAAGAAAGACTTCGCAGTCGGTACGGATCTTCGGCGCGCGGATAAGCTCCGTGTTGCGGATAACGTCGCGTAAAACGTAAGACGCATGATAGATTTTGTCGAGGGAAACCATGTTTTCAAGTCCTTTCCGATACATCGTATGAAATCGATTTTTTTCGTATGAATCCGTAGGAATACAAAAAAGGATTCATCTCACCAAAGAGACAAATCCCAAACCACTCTTTTTGAATTGTAACGCACAAAAAATGCGTCTGTCCGATAACGCGGACGCGCGGAAACACTTACTTACGGCGGCATGGACGCACGGACCTTTTCCCATGCCTTTTCCATTTTGGGGGAACAAATGCTTTGTCCGTATACCGTTTTGAGCGTTCGGCTCAGAGGTGATTTTCGTCCGACCGATGCCTTACCGCCTTGCACCGACCGGCGGCTCTCTGGAAGGATCGTTTTCCGACTACTTTTCCTCTTCATCGCTTTTACGATTTTATTATAACCGCAAAAAAACGATTTGTCAAGAGGCAGCCGAAAATTTCGGTAGAATATCGGGAAAAGCGGTTGCAAATTTCCAAAAGTTATGCTATACTTACAAAAGAATGAGCCTTTGCGGCCTTTCAAGAATCCAAACGTTCCGAACGGTGGTTTTATGCAAAAAACAGCCAAGGCCTTTCCGGCTGACATCCAAAAAGTCGATTTTCATATGCATTCCGGTTTTTCCGACGGCACAGACACGGTCGAAGCCCTGCTTGCAAAGGTGAAAAAAGCCGGTATCGACGCGTTTTCCTTAACCGATCACGATTCTTTCGCCGGATGCGGAAAGCTTGCCGCCCTGCTTCCAAACGACGGTGCGCCGTATTTTATGCCCGGAATCGAATTTTCCACCGAGGACGAACACGGCAAGTATCATATTTTAGGCTATGGATTCCGCATGGAGCATTCCGAAGTGGCAAGAGTCGCCGCCTATTGCCACGAAAACCGGATTCTCCGGGCGGTCAAACGCATGGAGTTTCTGAAAGAAGCCTTCGGCTTTACGTTTTCGGACAACGAGATCCAAGCGGTATTGCGGCAAAACAATCCCGGAAAGCCCCATATTGCGCACCTTTGCGTATCGCACGGCTACGCAGAAAGCCTTACCGATGCAATCGACAACTATCTTTCGAAATATCCCGGCAAAGAGGAAAAGCTCACGCCGCGGCAAGCCATTCGCACGATTCTCGAATCCGACGGCGTTCCGGTGCTTGCACACGGCTTTTTCGGCAGCGGCGCACAGCGCCTTTCCGAAGAAGAGACCGCACAGCGCATCCACCGCTTAAAGACGTTCGGTTTGCAGGGACTCGAATGCTTTTATTCCGGCTTTTCGGAAAAACAAGCAGCCTTTTTATACCGTTTTGCCAAGGAAAATAAGCTTTTTATCACCGCCGGAAGCGACTATCACGGCGCCAACAAGGCCATCGGCCTCGGCACGGTCTATACCGACAAAGACAGCCTGTTTTCCGACGCTTTGCCTGCTATCCGACAGTTTGTAAAAGCCGTTATTTCACGCGTATAATCCATCGATTCGATAACAAATCAAAAAAAAGGAGTATCCACATGGCAATTTTTGAACCGTACTACAAAGACCCGCGCACGACCTCGGTCGGCGAATGCGAACCGCGTGCCTATTTTATCCCCTACGCGGACAAATACACAGCGCACACGCTTGACCGCGCCAAATCTCCCTATTTCAAGACGCTCTGCGGCGAATGGGGTTTCAGCTACTACAAAAGCCTTACCGACGTGAACGACGACTTCCTACACAAAGGCTTTTCCCTCGACGAAATAACCGTGCCGCGTTCGTGGCAGACCGTGCTTGACAAGGGCTATGACGTTCCCAACTACACCAACATCAATTATCCGTTCCAAGCCGATCCGCCGCGTCTGCCCGACAACATTCCCTGCGGCGTGTACACGCGCAATTTCTACTTGACCGGCGAATTCGCGTCGCGTGAGCTGTATTTGAATTTTGAGGGTGTAGATTCGTGCTTTTATGTTTGGGTCAACGGCAAATTTGTCGGCTACTCAACTGTCAGCCACTGCACGACCGAATTCGATGTTTCGGGTGTCGCTGTGAGCGGCCGGAACACCATTGCCGTGCTCGTTCTCAAATGGTGCGCCGCTTCCTACATGGAGGATCAGGACAAATTCCGTTTTTCGGGCATTTTCCGCGAGGTCTATCTGCTTTCGCGCGAGAAAAATCACATTAAGGATATTTATGTGCGCCAAAAGGTATCGGACGACCTGTCGCACGCCTCCCTGACGCTCGATCTGACGCTTGCCGGAAAGCCTGAGGTGGAATACATTCTCTTTTCGCCGGACGGAGAAGAGATTGCAAGCGGCGTATACAAAAAAGGCACTGTCATCGAGCTGGAAAAGCCGGTTCTTTGGAACGACGAAAAGCCGCTCGTTTACGGACTATATTTAACAAGCGGCAATGAGGTCATTTATCAGAACATTGCCGTAAAGAAAGTGCAGATTATCGGAAAAGTTTTCTACATCAACGGCAAAAAGGTCAAGTTACGCGGCGTCAACCGCCATGATTCGCACCCGATTCTCGGCCAAGCCACGCCGCACGACCATATGGTGCGTGACCTTGAGATTTTCAAGCAGAACAACATCAACTGCATCCGCACGTCACACTATCCGAACGATCCGCGCTTTATGGAGCTTTGCGACTTGTACGGCTTTTATGTGGTGGACGAAGCGGATATCGAAACGCACGGCATGTACAATCTTCCGGGACGCTTTGCCGAAATTTCCGACAGCGAACTATGGCATGACGCATATGTCAACCGTGCCAAGAAGTTACTCGAACGCGACAAGAACCGCGGCTGTGTGGTGTTATGGTCGCTCGGCAACGAATCCGGCTGCGGCAAGAACCAGCACGCCATGCGCGAGTATATTTTATCGCGTATGCCGGGAGCCTACATTCACTATGAGGGTGAACGGTGCGTGGCCGGTCACGCTGATCTTGTGGATGTCCGAAGCGAAATGTATACCGACCCTGCCGGTTGTCTTGGTTACATCACAAGCAAGGACGAAGACAAAAAGAAACCGTTCTACCTCTGCGAATACCTCCACGCGATGGGCAACGGCCCGGGAGGCATCAAGGAATATGTCGAGCTTATCCGTTCGCGCGACGAATTCATGGGCGGCAATGTTTGGGAATACTGCGACCATTCAGTGGAGGTAACCGACGCCGACGGCAGCAAGCATTACACCTATGGCGGCGATTTCGGCGACTATCCCAACGACAGCAACTTCTGTGTAGACGGTCTTGTCTATCCCGACCGCAAGCCGTCGAACGGTATGCGTGCCATCAAGAACGCCTATATGCCGTTAGAAATTTCCTTGAAAGACGCCGATTCCGGCGAAATCGAGATAAAGAGCTGGCGGTTCTTTGAAACGCTCTCCGACGTGGATTTGGTCTGGAACGTGGAATGCGACGGCAAACGCGTAAAATCCGGCCGCATTGCGGGACTTGTTATCGCGCCCTCGCGCCGCCGCACGTACAAGCTGTACGACGCGTTCGACTTTGAAGAACCCGGCGAATATTTCCTCAACATTCGTCTGATTTACAACACCGACACGAATTTCTGCGATGCCGGCTTTGAAATGGGTTCGCGTCAGTTTGAGCTTGGCTCGGTATGCCTTGACGAAGAGCCGAAAACGGCAAATGGCGACAGGATACACTTTGTTGAAGAAGACCGTTTGATCTGCATCGGCTGCGGCGAGTTTGACGTGCTGTTTGACAAATCAATCGGCCGTGTGACAAGCCTTATGCACGATGGCAAGGAAATGCTTGCAAAACCGATCGGGCTTGAGCTTTTCCGCGCACCGACCGACAACGACCGTCCGCGCGCCAATGCGGCTTGGTACGCCTGGGGACTTGACAAGCTCGAACAAAACACGCATGAATGCGGCGTTTACAAGAGTGCCGACGACTACGTGACGCTGTTCTGCGACTTTTCGCTCGGCGCACGCGCCAAAGAACCGGTCATGCGCGTAAAAGAGTATATCACCGTTTCGAACGACGGCTCAGTCAGCTTCGAGTTTGAAGCCGAACGCGCCGAAAAGTGCGACGAGCTGCCGCGCTTCGGGCTTTCGATCGTCATGCCGCGCGGCAACGAACGCGTCGAATACTTCGGCATGGGACCGTATGAAGCCTACGCCGACCACAAGTATCAGTCGCACATCGGCTACTTCCGCACGACGGCCACTGACAACTTCGAACATTACATCCGTCCGCAGGAAAATTCCTCGCACTGCGACACGCGCTATGCATTTGTGGGAAGTCTGACCGGCCACGGGCTTGAAATTCTTCCGATGTACGACACCGAGCCGTTCTCGTTCGGTGCGATGCATTACGACACGCTCGATCTTCTTGCCATGCACGACCATGAATTAAAGGCGCGTCCCGAAACCTTTATTCATGCCGATATGCGCATGACGGGCATCGGCTCGAATTCCTGCGGCCCGCGCACGGACGAAAAATACCGCTTTACCGAAAAGAGCTTCCGCAGCGGGTTAATCCTGCGTCCGGCACATATTCGATAAACAAACGGAGGAAAAAGCATGCGCTTTAACGATTTATATCCTTCTTCGGTCTTTATTGCACCGGAGGACAAAAGCTGCTCTGCTCCCTACATACGCAAGGTTTTCACGGCAGAAACACCGAAAAACGCCAAAATCACCATTTGCGGACTCGGCTTTTTTGAGCTGTACCTAAACGGCAAAAAGGTGAGCGACGATGTGTTCGTTCCTGCCAACTCCCTGTACGAATACCGCGAAAACAAGCACTTAAACTATCCGAACCATGACAAGTTCTCCTACCGCACCTATTCGGTGGAATACGATGTGACTGAGTACTTAAAAAGCGGCAAAAACACGCTTGTCGTGCTGCTTGGCAACGGCTGGTACGGCGACACCGGCAACCATGACGAGCATACCGACTTTTTCGGCACGGTGAAGCTGTGCTACAAGTTAAACTATACCGACAACAGCGGTGAAAAAGAAATCGTCAGCGACACGTCGCACAAGTGGAAGCCGAGCTTCATTGCGGAAAACCGCCTGTATCTCGGCGAAAAGCAGGATATGCGGCTGTACGATGACCGCATTTTCGACGCAGACTATGACGATTCTGCCTGGCCAAACGTCGTAATCGCTTCTACGCCGGAATGCGAATGGGAAATGCAGCATTTCCCGGCTGACAAGGTGATCGACACGTTCGTGCCGAAAGCCGTCGCTCACCTTGACGGTGTTACGGTATACGACTGCGGCGTGAATTTAACCGGTTATGTGGTTGTTCGCTGCGGCAAGGCCGGCGAAAGTATCGTCATCGAGCACGCCGAAGAGTTAAACGACGATTTCACGCTCGACAAGGTCACCTGTGCCTGCGACCGCAAGCCGGCACGCGATGAATACATTTCCGACGGCGTTCACGAGATGCATCCGCATTTCGCGTGGCACGGATTCCGCTATTTTACGTTAACTGACAACGCAGAACCGGTCGAAGCGCACATGATTCATGCGGACATGAAGGTCACCTCGCATTTCGAGTGCGACAACGACATGTTAAACTGGCTGTACGAAACGTATCTGCGCACGCAGCTGGAAAATATGCACTGCGGCGTGCCGTCCGACTGCCCGACGCGCGAGCGGCTCGGCTATACCGGCGACGGTCAGCTGTGTGCCGACGCGGCGCTTCTCATGATGGACGGACGCACGTTCTATGAAAAGTGGATGCAGGACATCGTAGACAGCCAATGCTCGCTCACCGGTCATGTCACGCACACAGCGCCCTTCCAAGGCGGCGGAGGCGGCATCGGCGGCTGGGGTTCGGCCATCATCCATGTGCCGTATGTCTATTACAGCATTTACGGCGACGATTCGCTTATCAAAAAGCACTTCGGACGAATGCTTTCGTTCATGCGCTATCTCGATTCGCGCTGCGAAGCCGGCTTTATCGCAAGCGAAGAACCGGGCGGCTGGAATCTCGGCGACTGGGGCTTTTCCAAGCAGGATGAGTTTATCATTCCGCAAAACTATGTCAACACATATTATTACATCAAAGATCTTGACGAAATGTGCGAAATGGCACCGCTTGTCGGCATGAGCGACCTTGTTCCCTCTTACCGCGAAAAAATCGAAGTCAGCAAAAAGGCCATGCACGCCGCTTACTTCTCCGCGCAGACCGGCGATTTCTTCGGCGATTATCAGGGCGCAAACGCCTTTGCCACAGCTCTCGGCATCGGCGACGAGCGCACCTATCCGAATTTAGTCGCAAAATACACAAAGACGCACGAATACGATACCGGCATTTTCGCGACCGACTTACTGACCGAGCTGCTCTTCAAGAACGGCAATGCCAAGCTTGCGTTTGAACTCATGACCGCCGAGACCGATCTTTCCTTCGGCAACATGAAAAACGGCGGCGCGACCACGCTTTGGGAATATATGTGGGGCCCGATCGCCAAAACCATGTCACACAATCATCCTATGTTCGGTGCATTGACGCGTCAGCTGTTCCACGGAGTTTTGGGCATCCGTCAGAGAGAAGGTACCTACGGCTACACCAATCTTGTCATCGACCCGGCTGTCATCGACGGATTAAATTACGCAAGCGGTCACATTGATACCGGTCACGGAAAGATCGGCGTTACCGTCAAACGCGGCAAGACAAACACATATTTCAAATTCGAGATCCCGCAAGGCGTCAAGGCCGTTTTCCGCTTCGAATACGACCACATTCCGCTGCATGAGGGCGTCAACGAATTTGATATGCAGCTCATCCAATAAAGCCTTTCAAAAGCTGTGCAGAACCGAAGCGCGTTTGCACAGCTTTTTTGCGCGATTTTTTCGCATTTTTGACTATATACCTTGACAAACTTCCTATTTTATTGTATAATAATCATGTTAAGGGTACAAAATAATACAATTATTTTTATCATTACTTTACAAGTGCCTTACCGTATAAAACGTGCGCACTTTATATATACATTGATTTTGATACCATACCAAAATTTGATATATATGTAATTTTATGAGGATAGATATGCGTTCCTTCTGCTCCGTCGGGACGAGACGTCACTTTTATACACTTTTGTAAGACACCTGTTTTGTTAATTTTTATGACGAAGGAGGTGCTTTTATTTTGCATACTTTAACAATTATCGGTATCGTCGTGATCGTGCTTGCCGTTGTTGCTGCTGTTTTTGCCGGTGTATACTGCAAAAACGCCTTAAAAAAAGCCAAGCAATACAGTGCGGAAGCCGAAAACGAGAAAAAACGCATTTTGGATGAGGCACAAAAGGCTGCCGAAACCAAGAAAAAAGAGGCTTTGATTGAAGCCAAAGAAGAAATCTTAAAAAACAAAAACGAAACGGAACGGGAACTCAAGGATCGCCGCAACGAGGTGGCGCGCCTTGAAAAACACGCCCAACAGAAAGAAGAATCTCTCGACAAGAAAATCGAGAGCTACGAACACAAGGAAGAGCTGCTTGCCGCGCGTTCGCAGAAGTTGACCGAACGTGAGGATGAGCTTGCCGGTCTGATCGAGGACGAAATGAAGAAGCTTGAAGAAATTTCCGGCTTCACGTCCGAACAAGCCAAGGAATACATTCTCGACCGTGTGGAATCCGAGGTGCGCCACGAGGCGGCCATGAAGATTTCCGCCATCGAGCAGGAATACAAAGACGAGGCCGAAAACAAGGCACGCGGCATTATTTCGCTTGCTATTCAACGCTGTGCATCGGAATTTGTCTGTGAATCCACCGTTTCGGCGGTCGATCTTCCCAATGACGAAATGAAAGGCCGCATCATCGGCCGCGAAGGACGCAACATCCGCGCCATCGAAACACTCACCGGCGTTGACCTCATCATCGACGACACGCCCGAAGCCATCACGGTTTCCAGCTTTGACCCGGTGCGCCGCGAAATCGCACGCTTATCGCTCGAAAAGCTCATTTCGGACGGCCGTATCCATCCGGCACGCATTGAAGAAATGGTCGAAAAGAGCCGCCGCGAGGTCGAACAGATCATCAAGCAGTCCGGCGAACAGGCGACTTTTGAAACCGGCATCCACGGCATCAATCCCGAGCTTATCAAGATTTTGGGCAGACTCCGCTACCGCACCAGCTACGGTCAGAATGTGCTTGTACATTCGATTGAAGTGTCGCACATTGCCGGCATGATGGCCGCCGAGCTTGGCGCAGACGTTACGCTTGCCAAGCGTGCCGGTCTGTTACACGATATCGGTAAGGCGGTTGACCACGAAATGGAAGGTTCGCACATTCAAATCGGTGTGGATCTTGCCAAGAAATATCATGAAAACGCTGAAGTCATCCACGCCATTGAGGCTCACCACGGCGATGTCGAGGCAAGAACCCTTATCGCCATGCTTGTGCAGGCGGCAGACGCCATTTCGGCGGCTCGTCCGGGCGCAAGACGCGAGAATTTGGAATCCTACATCAAGCGTTTGCAGAAGCTTGAAGAGATTGCCACCGGTTTTGAGGGCGTCGAAAAATGCTTTGCCATCCAGGCAGGCCACGAGATTCGCATCATGGTCAAGCCCGAAAAGGTCAACGACGACGATATGGTCTTCCTTGCCCGTGATATTGCCAAGCGCATTGAAGATGAGCTTGAGTATCCGGGTCAGATCAAGGTCATGCTGATTCGCGAGAACCGTCAGGTGGATTACGCAAAATAAATGTCACCGGAGGACTTGCGGCCGCAGCCGCAACGGTCGGAAAAGGTGTCGAGTGCGCTCGGTTTGATTTTGAAACCGAGCGCCATTTTTATGCTCATTTTAAGGAGGGTGCTATGAAACAAAGAATTCAATTATCGGATCATTTCACGTTTTCGCGGCTTATCCGCTTTGTTTTGCCGTCGATTGCCATGATGCTTTGCACGTCGCTGTACAGCATTGTGGACGGCTTTTTTGTTTCAAATTATGTGGGCAAAACCTCGTTTGCTGCCGTCAATTTAATGATGCCAGTGCTGATGGCTGTCGCCGCAATCGGTTTTATGATCGGGACGGGCGGTACGGCAATCGTGGCACGCAAGCTCGGCGAAGGTGAAAAAGAAAATGCCAACCGCTATTTCTCTATGCTTGTATATGTGGGAATTTTGTTAAGCACGATTGTTTCTGTGGCTGGTTTTGTCTTTATGCCGAGCATTGCCCGTCTTTTGAAGGCTGACGGAAAACTCCTTGAGGACAGCGTTTTATACGGGCGTATTCTGTTTGCATTTCTTCCGGCATCTGCACTGCAAAACATTTTTCAAGCCTTTTTCGTCACTGCCGAAAAGCCGCATTTGAGCTTCCGCTTTTCGGTCGGTGCGGGTCTTGCCAATATGCTTCTCGACTATCTGTTTGTCGGCGTGTTCGAATGGGGTCTTGCCGGTGCGGCGGTTGCAACCGGAATCGGGCAGATTATTGGCGGCATACTGCCGCTTATCTACTTTGCGCTGCCCAACAACAGCCTGTTGCAGTTAGTCAAAACCGGCTTTGAAAGCCGCGTTTTGTTACAGTCCTTCGGCAACGGATCCTCGGAAATGGTTTCGACTATTTCCTCGTCAATTGTGGGAATTTTCTACAACTATCAGCTGCTGCGCTTTGCCGGTGAGGACGGTGTGGCGGCTTACGGCGTTATCATGTATGTTAATTTCATCTTTGCCGCCATTTTCATCGGCTATGCGATTGGGTCTGCGCCGCTTGTCAGCTATCACTACGGTGCTGAAAACCATGCAGAGCTTACCAATTTATACCGCAAGAGCCTTTCGCTTATCGGCATTGTGAGCGTTGTGATGTTTGCGCTGTCGGAACTGCTTTCCTCTCCGCTTGTAAGCTTATATGTCAGCTACGATAAAGAGCTTTTCGACATGACGGTAAACGGCTTTCGCATTTACTCGACCATGTTCCTCATCTTGGGCTTCAACATTTGGGGTTCATCGTTCTTCACGGCACTCGGAAACGGCGTTGTTTCAGCGTTGATTTCGTTTTTGCGCACGCTGGTGTTCCAGCTTGCGTCGCTCATCCTTCTGCCGGAATTATGGCATATCGACGGCGTTTGGTGGTCGGCCGTGGTTGCAGAGGTGTTGGCGTTGGTTTTGACAGTATTCTTCTTGGTCTGCAAGAAAAAGAAATACCATTACGCCTAAAATCGCATAGACAAAAGCACGGCGAACAACGCGTTCTCCGTGCTTTTTATTGACCTATGTAACCGTTTAGACGTTCTGGTTAAAATTCTGGTTGGGGTTCTGCGGATAATTTGGATTTTGGTTGAAATTCGGATTCGGATTGAAGTTTTGGTTCATGTTCGGATTCTGCTGATAGTTCGGATTCTGATTGAAGTTTTGGTTTTGATTGAAATTCGGGTTCGGGTTCATGTTGTTATACGGAGTCTGACGCGGCTGAACCGGCATTTCAAAGAAAGCTGCCTGATACAGACCGGTGAAAATCGGTGCGAACAAGCTGTACGCAAGTGAAACAAGAAGAGCGATGATCGCGAACAACACACCGATATACGGAATTTTGCCTAACATGGACAAAACGAAATAAATCACATAAAAGCCGCCGACAAGGATGAGATCCGCAAGGAACATCTGGCCTTTTTTGCCTTTTGTCAACTGCTTGGAAAGACGAAGTGCTGCCGTTGCATTGACATCCGGACGGGTAATGAGGATATACGGTGTGAAACGGTATTCATACGACTTGTAAATTGCCGGAATAAAACCGATAACAGCGACGAGGAGCCAAACAACAGTCGCACCGAGCGTTGCTGCCAAGGAAGAACCGTAGCCATAGCCATAGCCGCCGAAAGCTCTGAAAAGGCCGCCGCTGAGAAGTGCCGGAACGAAGCCGAAATAGATAGCCACGATAGCGAGCAACGACCAAATCATTTCCCACAAGGACTTCCAAGCCATACCGCCGGCAAAGCGGAAGAAGGATTTGCCGGATTTGCAGCCTTCAAAAATCTGATCCGCGTTGACTTCGCTGCCTTTTAAGCCATCCAAATACACTTTTGTCATGCCGCATTGGATTACCATCACAAAGGCAATGCCGATCGGCAAAAAGCCTAATGAAAACAGGATCGAAATGACCGAAATGAATCCGACAAGAAGGGACAGACCCCATAACCGAATGGGTTTGCTTTTGAGTACGCCGAATGCGCGTTTGTATGCTTCTGCAAACATAACTCACAGCTCCTTTAATAAATGTTTTTTGCGAAACCGGATGGTTTCTTGTATCATTATACCATACGCCGGTCAAATAGTCAACCGGTTTTACAATTGATTGCGAATTTTTGGGGTTATTTTGCGTTTCTCTGCAGGCTTAAGCTGCGCGGAATATACTTGCCGCTGACGAAATCCACGCCGCGCGTGATGCTGTAGCCGTCGTACAATTCGATCTGCTGTCCCGTGCAGCGATCCTGCAGATAGTATTCGCGGCGCTGCTCGAAATCGACGCCGTTCCACACTGCACAACCGGCGTTGAGGTACAGCACATCGTGTTCGCTGTCATAGGAGGCGTTCGGCATATCGCTGTCAAAATTGTAATGTGTATGTCCCGAAACATGGATAAGACCCGGATGACGATTGAAAATCTCCGTTAACTCTGCGTCATCAAGCACAAACTGCATTCCGAAGCGTTCGGCCGAACAGCCGACCGTTCCCTTTTGGTGGTAGTGCGTCAGAACAAAGCGGATTTGGCCATCGCTCTCACAAAGCTTCTTGTCGAGCCATGCGCGCTGTGCTTCGCCGACTTCAAAATGGTTGTTCACATCGTTGGCGTTGAGTACAAGCACCTGTGTGCCGTCCGGAAGTCTGCCTTCAAAATAGTTTTTGTCGGTAAGGCCGTCGGTTTTGGCGCCAAGCGCGTTATCGTGCGCACACTGCCATTCGAAAAAGGCGTGCATTTCGGCAAAATGCGGTGTGGCACCCGGCTTATACGGGCTGTAATCGTGGTTGCCGGAGCAGACAAACACCGGGATGCCGGCGAAGCTTTCGGCAAGCAGCTTTTGCGCCTCGGCAAACTCTTCGGGATACGAATTATCCGTGATATCGCCCGAAATGAGCACCGCTTCCGGCTTTACGCCGGCAATATACGAAAAAGCCGCGCGGCGGTTCTCGTCGTTATGGAAATACCGGCCGCCGACATGGATATCGCTGGTGGCAAAAAAGACCTTTTTGGGTGTCTGCGCCGCAAGCTGCTTGCTTTCGGGAATATCGAAGCGCAGCTCGGGCAGGACGATTTCGTGACCGCAATCGTTGTAAACGCGGCAAATAAGCGTTTTTGCCTGTTCCGGAATCAAAAGGCCGTCCCGAAGCGTATACGAGGCTTTGCCGTCCGAAAGCGGCACAAGGCGAATCGGAAGGCAGTTTTCAAGCGCCTTTCCGGTTTCGTCCGCCCAGGCAAGCGACGCCATAACGGCCTGCGGAATGCTGATTTCGATGTCTGCACCGGCATTTCCCGGAAGCGCATCGTGGAATTTTACGTTAAAATACAGTGTGTCTGCCATTTTATGTACCTCGCTTTTACTTATTTTCGTATTTAGGATTCGTGTGCGTTTTTATCGCGCACCAGCACAAGCTCGCAATGCTCGCCGTCTTCGGACAGGTTCGTGACAAGAATGCGTTTGCCTTTGATGAGCTCCAGCACCGCAAGGAAGGTGGCGACAATCTCGTTGCGGCTTTCGGCGTGGTCGAACAGTCCCGAAAACTCGCAATGCCCCTCTTTGGCAAGGCGTTTCATGACGTGAAGAATCTTTTCGTTCACGCTGACATGGCGCGTCGTGCGGATGAGATTATCGAGCTTTCCGACATTCTGTTTTGCCTCCAAAAGCTCGACGTTGCGCTCATACACGCGCCGATAGGCATCGGTAAGCACCGAAAGCTCGTGCGTGAGCTTATATTCCTTTTCTGCCGGTTCTTCCGGAAGCTCGCTCGGCGGCTTTTCAAAGCGGCCGCCATAGGTGAATTCCAGCTCATGCAGCACCTCCGCCGTCTGCTTGGCACGCTTGTATTCAAGCAGCAAATCGACAAGCTCTTGACGCGGATCTTCCTCGTCCTCGTTTTCGGGTTTCGGCAGCAGCAAGCGCGATTTGATCACCATGAGCTGTGCCGCCATAACAATGAATTCCGAGGCAACCTCCAAATTGAACAGATCCATCTGGTGGATGTATTCCATATATTGATCGAGGATGAGTGCGATCGGGATATCGTAGATGTTCACCTTGTTTTTGGCAATGAGAGCCAAAAGAAGGTCGAGAGGCCCATCGAAGATTTCAAGATGGAACGTCAAATCGTCCGTTTCGATGGTGATGGAATCAGGCATTTGTGCTTCGGCAAGCGCAAGGTCCTTGTTTTCGTTCATCGTCAACACCTTAACCGTAGATCAGCTTGATTAACGGCGTAAAAATAAAACCAACCACTGTCAAAATGCCGTTTAACAATCCGCTTGACAAGAAGGTTAATATGTTGTCGAGTGCGCCCTGATACAAAAGCACAAACATGGCAAGCATGATATAGCGTTCGTATTTGAGATAGTAATACGCGATTTTTCCCGGCAATGCTGCCGAAAGAATGCGTGAGCCGTCCAAAGGCGGAATGGGTAACAGATTGAACACGCAAAGCGACGTGTTAGCCATGATAAACGAAAAGCAAAAGCTTAACCACACTTCGCCGGGAATGCTCACTTTTGCGGAAATCGGCAAAAAGATGAGAAACAGGTAGTAAACAATCGTGCCAAAAAACGCAAGAAGTAGGTTGGAAAAGGGTCCTGCAAGCGAAACGATGCAAAGATCGCGCTTATAATGCTTAAACCGGCGCGGATTGATGGGCACGGGCTTTGCATAGCCGAAGCCGAACACAAGCATCATGACCGTACCGATCGGGTCAAGATGAGCAAGCGGATTGAGTGTCAGTCTGCCGTGGTCGCGCGCGGTCGAATCGCCGCAGAGGTAGGCGGCATAGCCGTGCGAAAGCTCGTGTACACTGAGAGAGATCAGAATGATAATAATGTATAAAAGCAGAGAAATGATGGTCTGAGCGGAAAAATCACCGCTCTTGATCATGTTAAGAAGCATGGCAGATCCTTTCTTCGGATTTTTGTTTACTCGTCATACAGTACGCTTAAAAAGCCCTGTTCCTCCAGTCCTTCAAAGTGCCGCTGGCGCAGCACCTCGTACACAGCAATGGCGGCGGAGTTGGACAGATTCAAGCTGCGCAAGCTATCGCGCATGGGAATGCGGACAGTGCGTTCGAGGTTCTTTTTCAGTATCGATTCGGGAATCCCTGCCGATTCCTTGCCGAAAATGAGGTAGCACGGGTTCGGATAGGCGATATCCGTGTAGCAGCGCGGCGCCTTGGTGGAAAAATAGAAGTATTCGCCGCCTTTTGTGCGTTCGTAGAAATCCTCGATGTCTTTGTAGTAGGTGATATCGAGTTTGTCCCAATAATCAAGCCCGGCACGCTTTAATTTCGCGTCAGTAACCGTAAAGCCCATCGGCTCGATAAGGTGCAGCGACGCGCCGGTGGCGGCGCAGGTGCGGGCGATGTTGCCGGTATTCTGCGGGATTTCCGGCTCCAATAAGACAATATTCAGTGCATTCATCGGGTAAAAAGTCCTTTTTGTTTAATAACCGAGCTCTTCGGCAACCAAAATCACCTTAATGCGGTCTTTGGTGCGTTGATGGCTCATAACGACATAGTCTGCGCAAATGCGATCCTCACCGCGGCAATGCATACACATTCCGGTCGTGCGGCAGGGCGTATCGGTCGAAAGACGCACGGCATTGGCAGGCGCGGCAACAGCTTCCACACGCGCTTTGGCTTCGTCAAGATCTTTGACGATTTTGTTGTAACCGGCAAGTACGATCACGCTGTCCGGTCCATAGAGCATGGCAGCCACACGGTTTCCGGTGCCGTCGACGTTGTATAATTCACCGTTTTCGGTAACGGCGTTGGTGCTTGTGATATAGGCATCTGCCGAAAAGGAATCGCGGAAAATCCGTTTGATCTGCTCGCGCGTCAGCCCTTTTTCGTAGCGGTCGAGAAAATGATACTCTCCGGCACGCAGCTCGCTGATCACACCGGCTTCAAACAGCGACATTGAGCCGCCAACCGCCACCGTGCTGCCTTCATCGAGCATATCCTGCAGGATATCAAGTGCTTCGGCAGCATTTTCGGCGCATTCACACACCATATTGTTGCGGCGCAGAGCTTTTGCCGTGCGTTCCATACGCAAGCGGATGATATCGTACTTATTTTTGTCCATTTCCACAAAGATACACCTCGTTTCGGATTTGTTTTACAGATAAGGGTAGTATAGCACAACTCCGCGATAATTTCAATCGTTTTTCATGTTTTTCCCGAAAATATCGGCAAAAAAACACAGACGGCACGATTTTATGCCGTCTGTGCAGATAGGATATTCCGGTTTTAGTTTTTCGGTTTGTAAACCGACGCACTTTCGCAAAGCGGTTTGAAAGTTTCAATGCTTTCCACGACAAAGATACGAACCTCATCAAAGTATGAGGCATCAAAATCAAGGTTCAAGAGTGTTTCACCGTAAAGCTTCGTATCGCCGTCCACAAAAACCGTCTTCATACGGACATATCTTTCGTTCTTGAAACCGGCAATCACAACGATGCAGTCGCGCCCCTGCGGATCGACACTGAAGAAGCCGTAGCGCAAATTGTCAGCATGTCCTATGGTCAGCACCGGACTTCCCACACCACGGCGATAAGCGGCAATATCGCTTTTTACGGTATAGCCGTCCACGGTGACCGTGCAATAGTAATACTTATTCTCGCCGACCGTATCGGGAAGCGTCAGAACCGACGCGGTTTGACCTTCGAGCTTGGTTCCCGAAGAGAATATATAACTTCCGTTCCAACCGTATTCGAGGGTGTATTCATATGCCGTTTCATACCATTGATAGGTAATTTCTTGATCCTCATAACCGGCGGCTTTCACGGCTTCCACCGACATTGTTCCGCTCTCGTCTGCTCCAAGGATGAGCTCCTTCGGTTGGGTCACGATGACAACGGGTGCATTCCGCACTTCGACATTTTCCAAAGAGCTTTTATAT
>OIWM01001997.1_pt1 | contig 18064 bp, 7 predicted proteins | sample 1587451 | NCBI WGS metagenome assembly OIWM01 (sample SAMEA3888907, study PRJEB22519) | human gut metagenome | biome: human gut; feature: human-associated habitat; material: faeces | place: Denmark | collected 2011
CAACTGGTCAAATACATATTCCGAAAAAATCGGAACTTCCACCTGTAAGGTTGGAATCGTCAGAATGCCAATATACCAATCGCTATCAATTTCCGCCCATATTTCCTGTTCTTTGGCAGGATTTGTTCCGGTTGTCGTCTGATAGGCATCCCATGCATCCGCAATCTGCGGGCGGGACGTTTCCACACCGGAAATCATTCCTGTTTCGGAATTCTGACCAGAACCAATCCCTCCTGCCACTTGTGTTGTAGTTTGTCTTTCTGGAACAGAAACAATCGTTGTGGCAATCGGGAAACCATTGCCAGTTTGCTCCTCTTCTTCTAAGGCAGAATGAAGGGTATCCCGTATTTTTTTGGCAGATTCTCCGCCCTGATTGCTTTCATGCCAATTCCAAAGAACAAGGGACAGTGCTGCTATCAGCAGCACTGCCCCCGCCAGCATTACAAAATGTCCTGCTTTCCATCGTTTCATGCATTAGTCCTCTTTTTTATCCATTCGCCAGCCAATACCCAGCAACACCAATCCGCCTGCTGCCAAGCATGGAACTGGCCACCAAAGCTGCCCCGTTGCCGGCAAAGTCGGCTTTGTAGTCGTAACCGTTGTTCCCGTTCCAGAACCACTGGTTGTAGAGCCACTACTTCCGGTTGATGTTGTACCACTGCCAGATGTTATGGTTGCTGTTCCGGTTTCTGTTGTAGAAACAATTGCTGTACCGCCAGAAATCGAACTTCCAACAGAGGTCGTCGTTTCTGATGTTGTCGTTTCTGTTTTAGAAAGTACGGTTTCCGTTGTGACAGTTGTGGTTTCAGTCGTTGTAGTGGTTGTAATGGGTGCGGTTGTCAGTTCCTGAGAACCCGTCTGATTGTGAGAGTTGAAAATCAAAAACTGTGTATCATTCTGCTTATAAACCACCAAATAATTCTCCGGAACGACAAGTTCCTTGACATGCCATTCTTCCAGAGAATTTCCTTCCCAGGAATACGACCACCCATTTGCTTCATTCAGCGTGACTTCTTCCCGCATGACATCATCGCAATACAGCTGAATCACCAAATCTTCCGGACGATTCATGGTCATGCCTTCATCATGCAACCAAACTTTTTCCACGCTATATTTGACTGTGGAAGAAGTCGAGAACGGCTTCACGGTAAATTTCGGGTAAATATTCCATTGAAACGTATCGCTATCGGATTCTTCTGTCAGATATAACAGAGCTGGTGCTGGAATATATCGCTTATCGCCAACGACAACCGGCTTTCCAGTAATCAGATATGCTCCGGTTTCCAGCGGGGCAAACGTCACTGCTCCGCTCTGGTCTGTTTTTCCAGTCGAAAGCGGTGCAATCGCATCCACTACCGTTAAATTCGCCAGTGTATCCGCTGCATCCTGCACTTCGGCGGTGGTGGTCAGCTTCCCGTTGACGGGGTAATCTGCAAAATCGCCCTCTAAAAGCAATTCTCCGCTGGAACTATAGCTGCCGACTCGATAGAGCTTCCACGTCAGATTGGGAAGAATGGTATCGCCGTCTTTACAGATAATCGTCAGCATTCCGTCTGTAGCAGCTTCTGTTTGCATGGGTGTCAGCCAAAAACAGAGAAAAAATAACAATGCCGCTGCACCATAACGCAAACGAGCAAACCATCTTCGCTGTATCATTCGCAGTTCCTCCCTACTTTTTCTTCTTTTTCGGCGGTTCTTCGGAAAACAGGGACAGCGGGTCTTCATGTGGGAAATGCCGCTTGTTTCGCTTTCCGCTCACGCCCCAGAAAATAAATAATCCCAACAACAGCGGTGCAGATAAACATGGCACAACCAGCATGGGATCTAACTGTACCGCATCGGCAGCAACCGTAGCGTGAGATTGGTATTTTGTATCAATTCGCTTGGAACGAATCAATAACCGATGGGTATTGACTCCGTAAGGTGTACAAGTCATCAGCGTTACCATGTCCTGTTCCGGTTCAACATAGAGATTTTCAATCTCCTCCGGCAGGATGATTCGGATTTGTTCGACCTGATAGGTCAGAACCTGATCCAAAACCGTAATCGTGAATGTATCCCCCACGACCATCTGGTCGATATCGGTGAACAGCTTCGCCGAGGGCAAGCCACGATGGGCGGAAATGACAGAATGGGTATTTGCTCCGCCGACCGGTAGGGACGACCCCTTTAAATGTCCGGCTGCAATATTCAGCACTTCTTCGCTCGTGCCGTGGTAAATTGGCAGTTCCACATGGATGACAGGAATGGTAATATAGCCCATGATTCCCGTTCCGGAGATATTCAAGAGCGAATCATACGCAGAAAGCTGGTCGCAGTTGGTGAACGGGGCGGGCAGGTTGTAAAGGTCTTTGTTGTAGTCCTTTGCCTGCTGGAGCAGCAGTTCCGCTTCGCTGTCGTCCAGTTCCTCGACCGCCTGACTATAGCTTGCAATGGCACGGGTTTGTACTTTGGAATTCCACCAGTCGCTGATGGTTGGATACAGCATTACGGAGAGCCCCACCAGTAAAATCAAAATCAAAAAAATGGTTGAAATGACACCTGTTTTTTTCTTTCTCATGAGGCACTCCCTAATGCCTGCCGACAGGCATACACCCGCCGGCAGACTGTGAAATTAGGATTTTTGAAAACCGGACGTTCCGGATCGTGGTTTATTCAGCGTCTTTCTTTGCCCGCTTCTTGGTGATGAGAAGCACGCCAGCACCTGCAACCAGCACACCGCCGCCAACATAGAACATCGTTGTACCGATACCACCAGTGGACGGGAGAGAAGAACCCTTGTTATTGGCGATAGTAATGGAACCAATACCCTTACTTGCATCTACTGTTCCAGCAACTTCATCAGCTTTAACTGAAAGTTCTGTCAAAGCAGAAGCAGCAACTTCATCCCACGTCTGATTGTTTACAGTAGTTGCTGTTAATTCTACTTTAATCGGATCCGTCAGCGTGTTATATCCAGAAGGAGCCTGTGTTTCTGTCAAGTAGTATGTGCCGCTATCCAAGCCAGCAACCTTAAACAAACCATCCGTTCCAGAAACCAACTCTGTTGCGTCACCCTTTGTTGTTGTCCAACCAGTCAACTTTCCATCTGTAACCTTTGCATATTCATCAGCACCTGCAGCAGTTTTACGAGAGAGAATGAATTTTGCATTTTCCAGTTTAATAGTATTATCATTACCATCTACCTTTGTGGTATCCAGTTCATAGGTGAATACAATAACCTTATCTTCTGTTTTTCCCTTGTCATCTGGTGTTTCGGTTCCAGTTCCAGTCCAGTTCGGGTTGTTGGAATAGGTCAAGTATACCTTATTTTCCTGACCATTTAAGCCAATCACAGCGCTGCTGTTCAAAACGGCATTGTATTCTACAGTGACAATACTGCTCTTAGTTATTGTATTACCAGCTTTAATATCATTAAATGTTACTGTGATTTCATTTGTAGTAGAATCAACAGAAACAGTTGCACCAACAGCATCTGTGCCGTCAATTTTTACTGATACATTTCCTTCTGCCGGAGCATCAAACTGTTTACTCAATGTATCATGGAACACATACTTGTACTTGGAATAATCATCAATTGTATCCGGCATTGTACCATACAGCTTAAACGGAACAGCATCGCCAATGCAATAGTCTGCAACGTCATTATAGGAAGTACCAACATCATAGTTGTCTTTTCCTGCAAAAGTCTGTCCTGTAGCAGTAACATCCTTCGTATTTTCCTTTACTTTCTTGATAACTTCCGGCTTAGAACTCTTTGGTGTTATATCTGTTTTATTGTCCAGAACCTGTACAATATATCTGGTCTTGGAATCATCTACATCATTCAGCGAGTCATCCTTATCCTTTACAAGATAATAACCATCATCCAAATGAGAAATATCATAGATACCTGTGCCTTGTGTTGAGTCTGTGTGTGTGTCACTCAAATACTGACCAACAACAGAAGCAAACTGCTTTGTAATATCAGCATCAAAAGATGCATTTGCATCAGACAAAACCTTTGCTACGCTCTTCGCATCGGTACAAGCAGCAAATGGGGTTGTTGCTCCATCTTCTGTTGTAATTGTAATTGCCTTAATTGCGGTCAACAAATCATCTGTCTTGGCTGAATCAATACCAGTACCCCATTCAATGTTGGAAAGCACTTTATCAGCATTCAAAACACCATCAAAAATCTGGTATGCTTCATAAGTATGACCTGTAGCTGTGTTAGAAATCGAAATAGAACCTTCTGCACTTGCAGAGAACGAACTACTCATCGGAACGGCTGCACAAGCTGCCATCACTACGGCTGCGGCGAACGCTGCAGCTCTTCTTGCTCTTTTTGTGTTTTTCATAATAAACGCTCCTTTTCCTTTGTATCCATTTTTTAGATACATTTTAAATTTTTGTTGTGATGGCATTTCGCCATTTCGCATACGGTTCTCTGTTTATTCAGAACTCCTTGATATTATTGTAACACAAGTCAATGCGTTTGTCAAGGAGTTCTGAAATATTTTCCAAAAATGTCAACAGAAGAACTCTAATTTTGTTTATTTTGCACAATTTCCATGGCGTTTCCGCCGAAATTGATAACAAACTACCAGTCCGCTGCCACCCATCAGCAGCAAGCCGATGAGATAATAGCGGGTCACGCCCGTTCCGCCGGTGCTGGGGAGGGTGTAGGAGGTATCCTGCTTGGTGTTCAGGACGATGATGTCTGTGCCGTCCACCTGTGCATCTGCCTTGATGGCGTTGCTCTGCGAGCCGTCAGCATCCTGGAACAGATAGCTTGGCGTATAGCCCGTGACAAGTTCTTCCACCGCCCAATAGTAGTAGGTGTTGCCGTTGCTGTCGGTAACCGGAAGATTCTTCACGCTGCCTTGCCAGTTGTCGGTTGCGTCGATTTCGAGCAGCAGACCGCTTGCCCAGTCGCTATCGGAAACTTCGCTTGCATCAATGGTGTTTTCGAGAGCCTGTGTCTGAACGCCAGCGGTTTCGTTGGCGGCAGAGAGCAACTGTTCCGATTCGATGACAGCCGCTGCTGCAACGGCTCTGCGTGGGGCTGAGAGGGATTGGGGGGTATATGTTTCTTCAAAGTTTGTAATGGTGTGTGTTTCTCCTGCTTCGTTTATGATGCTAATTTTTGTAATTGTACAGTTTACAGTATCTTTAGCTTGAAAAATAATTTTTTCATTTTTAGATGCTGAATTTTTTTCCCAAATAGCAGTATTACCATTAACAATACCAAATTGATAATTCACTTTAGAAAAATAATTGTTATGATCATTAAAAATATAGAGATTTTTCATATTTCCATTGCTTCCATCAAATTCAATCCAACTATTTGGTTGTGTATCTATTGCATTAGAAGCATTAAAATAAACATTAATTCCAACATTATTAGTAGCAGAATAATCCGCAAAAGAAACTTCTAACTTTTTAATGTTATCTTGATATTTCTCTGGAATATTGAATGTATAGACTTCATTACTTGTCAACACTTTTCCAGTGATATCTACATCTGTAACAGTTAGATTGATTGTTCCATCTGTATAACCATTCTTCTTCGCAGTAATTGTTACTTCACCTACACTAACACCGGTTACAAGTCCAGTTGTCGCATCTACAGTAGCAATCTGTGCATTCGAGGACGAATAGGTCACACCTGTTACATTTGATTTTATCTGCAAAGTCTTTTCTGTTTTTACAAATTTAGAGGAAGCTGTCAGTGTAATTGGAGGGTCAGCATCTGTGATTTCAACAAAGTATTTCTTTGTAATACTTGTTCCAGAAGCATCATTATATGTTATGTTAAATCCATTATCATAAGCACTTGGATTTTTATATCCACCTACTCCCACTGTAAATGTTTTCTCATCAACTTTATTTACAGATATAAACCAACCATTTGTAGTTTCAACATTGGTAAATGGTATACTTGTTTTAAATGTTACAACAGTACCATTTTTCACTTTAAACCTATCATCATAAGATAAGCCTTTATTTGTAACATCCACACCATCTTTATAGAGCTTAAATTCAACACTCTTTTCTACAGTAACCGAAACCGTCTTTTCCTGTCCGTCCGAATCCTCTACCTTGAAAGAAGTCGAACCCGCTGCAACACCTGTTACAGTAATGTTTTTTCCATCTTCCGAAATCGTTACCGTTGCAATGTTGGCATCTGGATTTTGTGAAAGTGTCACAGTCCGGTTTGCCTGAATCGTAGCCGTATCACCAACAGAAACAGTCACACTTTCTGGATTCAAGCTCAGCGGCGGTTCTGTAACGATAATGGTAACAGGATCTGATGTTTTGCCGTTTCGCTCTGCAACAATGGTTGCTGTTCCGGCTTTCGAACCAGTAACTGTATTACCGCTAATCGAAACAACATCATTCCCTTCTGTAATCGAATAAGTAACACCGCTACAATCGCTTCCATCACTCATACTTGGTGTCAGAGTTGCAGTTCCTCCAACTTGAATGCTTGTCGGCTCAATAGCCAGATTCAACGTTGGTTCTACCGATACAGTAACAGAAATCTGCTTTTCCATCGTTCCATCGGTAACTGTAATGGTGGTTTCGCCTGCTTCTTTCCCAGTAATGGTCAAGGTTTTTCCGTCTTCAGAAATAGTTGCATTTGCAATTGTGTCATTTGCGATTTCCTTTACAGTAATCTTTTTGTTTGCAGTAACCGTTGCCGTTCCGTTGACACCAACAGAAACCGTTTCCGGTGTAACCTGCAAGGTCAGATTTGCAGTTGGAACATCGCTTGGATTTGTCGAACGATAAATCCGAACTCGAACCGCATCCTGCAAGTGCTGATTCATTGCACCATCCGACCACTGCTTTTCAATCTGCAATGTAATCGCACGGGTATTGGTTACATGCAAGGTTGCAGTTTCGCCAGCTGCTGCAGTCACGCCGTTTTCTTCTCCAGTTCCATAAGAAACGGTATAGCCGCTGACCGCTGCCTCCTGTATCTTGTAATGATAAGCATTTCCGAAAGCATCGCTTGCCGGAAGTCCTGTATAGGCAAACGTCCACCGGTTGCCGCTCGTTATCGGTGTTGGTGTTGGAATTCTCAGTTCTTCCCAGAACCATTCACTTGTGTTTGCAGCATCAGAATTATCCTGTTTCTTGCCGTTGCTTCGCAGCAAGGTCAGCGAAATGCTGCTTGGTCGATTAGATGCATCATCTTTCGCCCAAGTCTTTTCTACTGTAAGATCGATGTCAGTCGGCTGCTTCTGGTTCTTCACCAAAATTGGTGTGGTGCTGTTTGCCTGCTGTGCGTTGTTTTCATAGGTGACATCCCAGCCATCTGGAACATTCACTTCTTCTACACAATAGGTATCATTGCCAGCCGGAACATCAATCGCAGCACGCCAGTTGTTTTTGTTGCTCAGCGTAATGGTCAAATCTTTACCATTTTCCTGAACCGGTTCTTTGCTTGTGTAGTAGTCTTGAATTGCGTTGGAATAAGCGGTCGCAATTTTCGTGTAACCGGCTTCATTTGGATGACAACCATCCGCACGAATATCATCATCTGTTACCACGCTGCATACATCCACAAAATAAACACCTGCTGTTTTTTCTGCATATGCTTTGATTTTTGCATTATACTGATCAATGAAACCATTTGGAATTGCACCGTCATTATCTGCATAACCTGAGAGCCAATTCCACCAGCTTCCGCCTGTTGTTAATGTTCCATCTTTGTAGAAGTCAAAATGCGGAATGCTGCCTACAAAAATCGTTGCATTTGGTGCTTGCTTCTGAATATCGCCAATCAGTGCTTGCAGACGATCAAAAACTCCTTGCGGATTGCCCTTTACAGAACTGCCACTTTGATGAATATCGTTCGTGCCGCCCAGTAAACATACAATCTTAGTATCATTTGGAATATTTCCAACACGAGAACGGAATCCCTGTCCAGCATCACCGATTTGCTGTGTACTTTGACCCTGATTATCCACTGTATTGTTCTTTAATTTGAAACCAGCTGCTGTAAGCATGGTTGTCAGTTTGCTTGGATAACACTTGTCATTTCTGGAGCAGTTTAAGCCACCAGTCTCCCATGAATTATTATATCCATCTGTAATGGAATCCCCAAAGGCAACAATGCCAATTGAATCTGTTGGAACTGTTCCAGTCTTTTTATACACCTTCAGCGTGATTGCCTGCAAATTTGCCATATTATTTATGATCAGATTTCCATCTTCATCATACAGATTGGTAATCAGATTTCCATCTTCATCATACCACTGCTTCTGTACTGTAATCGCACTTCTGCTGTTGGTGATGGTGTAGTTGGTCTTGTAGGCTGTGCTGTTGCTGGATTTCGTGTAAGTTGCTGTATACTTATCCTTGTTTGCAACGGTACTATTCTGCAAATCTTCCAGCACATAGTAATAGTATGTCTGCTTGTTTGCATTCTCCAACGGCAGACCCGTCCATGTATACGTCCATTCATTATCCTTGTTCAGCTGAACGGTGTATGTTGCTGTTTCAGTATCTGTCATTTTGGTTGCATTTGCTGTAATCCAAGCCGCAGTTAATTCTGTATTAGCTGGAAGAGCTTTCGTTGACTGATACAGAGAAACCTGTACAGACTCTGATGCATGCAATGTTTCGCCATCGCTCCAAGCTTTCTGAACCGTTACAGAAGCATCGGTTGGCTGTGTGCTCTTGTTGGTAACGATAATTTCACCAGTATTCTGATTTAAGTTAAATACGCAGCTGATAACCATGTTGCTGGTATCCACGCCTGTTTCTGTTACCTCAAACCGCTTGTAAACACTCAAATCTTTATTGCCAATCAAGCTTGTAATATCTAGCTGCCAGCTGTTCGTATCGCCCAGTGTAACTGGATTTGTAAACAATGCTTCTTTGGTTTCATTACCAGCAGAATCTACTTGAATACCGTAAACCATAACATCAACAGAACTCGACAGCGGCTTCATATCCTGATTGTTGATGTCTTTCCACACCTTTTTCAGCATCAGACGCTGTGTGTTCTGAATCTGAACGGTTGCATCTCGGTTGGCTGCATTGTTCTGATAAATCGGCAAATATCCGCCGAGGTCAGAACCATCTTTATAGTTGCCATCTTCCTGCAAGGTATACGTGTTACCGCCATAAGTATAAGCAGTTTCCTTTACATAGTAGTAAATCGGCTTGCCAGCTTTTCCGTTCGGCAAATCTGTCCAAACTTTTGCGTTTTCTGCATCTTTCAAAGTCTTTGTTGCGGTAAAACTGCTGTCCAGAATGCCTAAATCTTCAGCTTTTGCCAATGTTGCACTGGCTGGAATGCCGCTGGTACTCTTTTCATATGACCAGTACAGTTCTACTGTAATTGATGCATCTTCTGGAATTGTATTGGTACTATTTACCCACTGCTTCTGCACACCAATGTCAATCAATTCACTATTCGGGATATTAAGGTCGTCGCCCGACTTAATCTGTTGAATCTCGCTTTGACTCACATCATGTGGAATATTGTTTCCGCTGACATTGCTGTTAAAGGAGAAGTAATGATTCGGATTATAGTTGTTCAGAAATATAGTATAATCCTGTTTGTTGTACGTTGTCAGATTGCTGTTCAGATAGCCAGTTATCAATGCTCTGAAATCTGTACCAGACGGCAGATTCAAGTTGGAACCCTCATAACCTGCCGGAACAGAAATTTCTACCAGCTTATAGAGCACATTTTGTTCCAAGCTGATTTTCGGCTGTGTTCCTTCCACTTTGATGACATATGCATCTGTTGCAGGGACAGTTTTGCCACTGAAAGACTGCTTGCCCCAAGTAATCGCTCCATCTGCATTCACCTTTGATGCATAATACCAGTTTCCAGATTCATACTTTGCCAGCAAGAAGCTTGCGTTCAAAGACTTAATGGTATAGTCGCCGGTATTGATTTTATAAACCTTTGGAATCGGGTTGGTAGAAATCGTACCGCCAGACTGGAATACGGTATATTCCTGATTGTTATGAGAAGATTCTCCGGAGGCACTGTCTGCTTTCAGCTTTGCCGTGTTGGAGAAGGTAATCTTATCGCCTGCTGGCGGAACAAGACCGCTCTCCATTGGCACATAGCGGCCATTTTTTCTGACTTTGCAGCCATGAATGACAGATGGTGTATTCTTGTTGGCAATGATTTTATAGGAATAAGTCACCTGCAAATGGGTTGCATCCGGAACCGTCAGTTTCAGAAGAGCTGCACCCTTTTCGCCATCACTCTGCACACCATTTTCGCTGCAATCGAACTGCAGGGTATACTCACTGGCAGAGAGCTGCTGTTTGTCGCCGTTTGCATCAATCTTGTAAATATTGATGTTTCGCATCAGGACATCGACCAGATTCGTACCATTTGTCGTTTCGCCACCATTCCAGTCGCTGTCATAATAGCTAACGGTTTTGAAAAGGTCTTCGATGTCGATGGTATCGCCGCTGGAAAGGGTCTTGCCCTGCGGGTTAATATCCAAGGTATAAGAGATATAACCCGGAAGAGCGGCTGACTGATAGGTTTTTGTGATGAGGTCGGTTGGGGTTTGGTTTTTGATGATAACAGAAGCTGAATCTTTCTGAGCCGTTTCTGCACCATCTTTTTCATGTTTGATTACTTGATTGAGAATCTCATAATTTCCATTCGCAATCTTTGCCTCTAAATCTGCACATTTAATTTTAATGGAATAACAGATATACATTTTTGCCCACAAATCAGGCTTATTAAAATATACTCTGTTATTTGCTCTGTCATAATAATACCATTCTCCTTTTCCAAATTGGCTCCAAATTTTGTTCAAATCAGAAGCAACTTTTGCACTATTTATACCATATGTCGGCCATACAAAAACTGGATGTTCATAATATCCATCGAAATGTTTAGCAATATTTCCTGGATCTCCGGTCAATGGTGAATATTGATCAATTGTGGAACCAGATTGCCATGCCATCTGTACTCCATCCCAATTTGAATTTTCACAAAATTCAAATCCTTCCGGAATAATATCAGAAAATGGACTTGCTGCATCCTTTTGGCTACTGGAAAAGTCTACTGTATAGTTGAATATATAATAGTCTTCCGTTCCAATTTTCTTTTTAAATTGTGTCAGTTCATCTTTTGAAATAGAAATACTGTTAGAACTGGTTCTTCCAATTACAATATTTTTACTTAATCCAATATCTTCTTTATAAGTATTTTTAATTTTCAAAGAACCGCTATAACCATTATTCACATCAGAACTAAATGAATAACGTCCATTGTAAGTTTGACCGTTGTTTTGAGCGGTTACTTCAAAAGAGGTTTCTCCAGCCGGAATACTAATTGCAGTATCACTGCCATTTGGTGTATAGCCGATTTCCACTAACTGATAGTAATACTTCTGTTCTGTATAAGAACCATCTGCATTGACACGAATCACTTTTTCTGGAAGATTTTCAAATTTCTTGGAATCGGATTTCCATGTACTCTTATCATACTGAGATTGATCATTCTTTGTCAATGTCAGGGTTTTTCCTTCCATCGACACCCATGTTCCATTTTCTCCCAGTTTTTGCTGTAATTGCAAAGTAATACTCTTCGGTCTTTCCACAAAAGGATTTTGTGTTTGAGAGTCAATATCTCCCTCCCACTTCTTTTCCGGTGTCAGTTCAATGGATGTCAGTTGCTTATAGGTATTGGTAATTTGAACAGTTCCATCCTTTGTCAGTTCCTGATTCACATAGGATGCCTCATAGAGTCCATCTGCATTGCCCTGTGCATTTGCAAGAGCAAACTTATCATTTTGGATTGAAACAACCGTTGTTCCATCCGCTTTGACATAGCCAACTTCTACCACTCGATATGTGTAGCTAATACGACCCGTATTGTCTACATTTTGGTTTGGCAAGTCATTCCAGTTTGCTTTCCAACTATTTCCATCATTCAAAGTTTTCTGCGATTTGGCTGTGTTGTTTTCCGGATATGCTGTCCAGTCATTCGAATTGCTGGCTTTTCTCTGCAATTCTACGACAACGCCGGAAACACCATCCGGTTTTGACGGACTCCACTGCTTTGTAACACCAATCTGGAGATTCTTTGTTTCATAGATGGTGTTGGTGACAGAAATATTCGTATCAGAACTTACCTTTGTAACATTTTCAGCCAGAGCAGCCTTATAATAAGTATCTCCTACAAAGAACGAGGTTTCCTTATTGGAATAGTAATCGCCGTTATCCGAAACTGTAAAGACTGTTTTTGTGTCATTCCCTATTTTGACTTCTGTTTCGATTAAGCGATATTCTTTTTCACTGGACAAGCCGCTCCATGCGGTTAAATTTTTGCCCCAGCCATTGCTTGCGTTCAGCTTAGCAGTCAGAGAGTTTCCGCTGCTATCCTTGACCGGATAGAATTTTCCATCACTATTCTTGCTTACCAGTTGAACGGTGATTTCTGTAATATCGCCATTGTAGTTTGTAATGGTTTGGTTATTGGAATCTTTCCAATCCTTTACTGGTGTCAGGGAGATATTCGGATAATAAGTGTTGGTAACAACTGCTTCTCCATTATTCTGAGAAACAGCATTACTAATACCATTGCTGTTGTTGTTTGCCCGATAAATACCGCCATTGATTGAAATCTCACCATTTTCTATAGCAGTATCATTATACTTGATTTCCTGTACTCGATACTGATATGTTTTTGCAGTGTTGTTTTTTGTAACACTAACAGGCAAATTGGAAACTGTTTTCGTCCAAACATAAGTTGCCCAACTTTCTTTGTTGGCAGAGGTCAAAGTAACTTCTACTACATTTGCAGATGCATAGTTACTATCACCATCGAACAAATAAGTGTTACCGGATTGTTTCAAGTCTTTCCAGTCGCCAGTGTTATTTTCCTGATACTGCACCTTAAATGTAATACTATTTGGTCTTACATTTGCATTATCATTTGCCCAGTCCTTTCTAACGGTCATGTCAATCGTCTGCACTGGATTTTTCTTTTCAATGGTAACGCCCGGATTCGGTTCACCGCCGCCCTTGTTGGAAGAACCCTTGTTGTTAAAGGTATACTGTCCATAAGCAGCATCTGCCGGAATGGTAGCGGTTGTGTTGTATTCAAAAGAAATATAATTATAATCTTTTGTCGTAGATAGAAATTCGATATGGAATCCATTTGTATCCTTGACAATGTTATAATCTTTATCTTTTACCAATTCGGTTGCGTTTCCGTATTCTTGCGTTTTTGCAATCACTTTTAAAGCAGCTAATTGATCAGCTGTAATGGTATGTGTCCCATTTGTAGAAGCTGTCAAGGTATCCTGATAAATATAGCCATCAAAGCTGCCATCTCTTGTAATGTCCACTTTCCAAGAAAACTCTTGCGAAATTGCATTGCTTGTTGGCTCACTCACATATGAATTACCAACAACGGTTTTTGCAATGGTATTTCTGGACTTTACAGAAACAGATACAACCTTTGTTGTCGTAAATTTATCTTCGATTTCGTTGGTAACAGCGGTTGTCACTTCTGCATTGCCATTATTTTCTGGAACAGAAACCTTTGTTTTGTATTGCAATGTGACAGAATGTTTAATATCACTTGTAAATGTTAATCTGCCATTTTCAATTTTAAAATCAGATGTATTGCAATCTGTCAACTGGAAATCACCTGCTGATGTTGGGAACTGACTATCTTCCAGATAATAACCGTTCAGGGAATGGCCATTTACCGGCGTTACCTGAATCGTCCAAGTAATCTCGTGGGTATCCTGATTGTAATTACCGTTTTTATTGACAGAAATCATTTCTGATTCTTTCTTATAGTACACAGTTTTTTCTGTATTCCCACCAGTCGGACTTCCGTCTGGATAGTGAATAGAAACGCTGTTTTTATTGTCGCCATCAGTTGCATCTGCACTATAATTTAAGGTAACTCCTGTCACATTATCCGCTACATTCAATGTCCAAGTGCCATCACCATTTTTCGTCAACGTGCCACTTGGTGAAATGGTAACACCGTTGTCTGGCAAATTAGCATCCTTAATCTGATAGCCATTCAGAGAAGTGCCATAGTTGCTTGCAATGGTAATTGTCCAGTCAATTTTATTGTTTCTGGACTTGCCTTTTTCATAGTCTGCTTTTCCGTCTTTGGTAACATTGACAGGTGTTTTATCAAAAGTAACGGTCTTGGAATCTTCAATTGGATTTTCTCCATCCTTTTGAAGAGTTGCCTTATTCGTCACACTCTTGTTTTTCAAATCCTCTGTTCCAATTTTCGTGCGATAGGTAATGGTTACATTGTCAGTATTATTTTCATCAAAGGTTATTTGTTTGGTGTCAGTATGATAAGTTGCTGCATTGGATGGGTCAATGGAAACATCACCAGAAGCCTTTTGCAACATATTATCAACCAAAGTATAATCTTTCAAAGAAAGTCCGTTTGGATTTACATTAATCGTCCATACAATGTCGCCATTATTGGCAGAGTCTACCCAACCATTTTTTGTTAAGCTTACATTCTTATCTTGAAACTTGACCGTGATTTCCTCTCCACCAATTTTGATGATTTGGTCACCGCTAGCATCATTTTTACGGTTTACTGTACCAGAAAAATAAAAACTACCTGTTAAATCACCAGTCTTATCTTCACCATCAACATAATTATCAATATAATCTTGCGTCAATTTGATTTTTATACGTTTTTCAGTACTATCAAATGTATATGTAGCAGCTTCTTTGTCTACACTATAATCTGTGTCAAATATTTTTCCATCTTCAATACTTGTTACATTCAAATTATCATAATCAATGTATAAATCATAATCACTATTTTTATCGAATCTATTTTTCATTTTTAAAAGAGTATATTTAATAAAAAATGATAGATTTGCAGAACTTCCGTCTTTATTATAATCGTTATCCGTTATATCTTTGTTATTTTCATCCTTATCTGTAATTATAATTTCATGTTTATTGGATTCTTTTATCAAATCAATTGGTGCACTTTCTCCCAGCAGCATGATATTTTCTTCCGCCGGCTCTGCATCAATGGTATCCACTGCTGCTGCATCGTCCAAATCCTGCATGGTCATACTAATGGCGGGCATAATCAGACTGCTGACAACAGAAAACACAATCATCAAAGACAAAACTGCCGTAAAAATTCTTCTCTTCTTTTGATATTGATGTTCTGTCAGAAATTCCTGAATTTTCTGATTGATGTTCATAAAAAATGCCCTCCTTCATTGGATAAAATCAAACTGTCTATCTCTATATCAATGAACTGTCCCAATTTCTTTTAATGGCCAAACCCGAAGAATGACCCTGCCAACAACATATTCTTCTGCAATACAGCCAACCACACTCGAACGGCTGTCTACGGAAGTTGCCCGATGGTCGCCCATCACAAACACACGGCTTTCCGGCACTTGATACGGCAACTCCAAATCACATTCGCCATATGCCAATTCATTGACATAGGGTTCATCTAATGCTGTTCCATTGACGTAAACCGTTCCGTCCTCTTTGATGTCAATCACATCGCCGGCAACGCCAATGACTCGCTTCAATAAGATTTTGTTGTTAAAATAAAAAGCAACCACATCGCCACTTTTGAAGTTGCTCCGCTTTCCGCAAATCACCAACTCATCATTCGTTAATGTAGGTGTCATGCTCGTTCCTGTCACACGCAGAACCGGCAAAAACAGCATCGAAATCAACACGGCAACCGCTGCAACCACCAGCAAAGAAGAAATGGTGCTCCGCAGCATCTTCCGAAAGCCTTTTTGGTATCGGATTCGTTTCAGTTCCTCCGTCAGCTGTGCAGCAGTTGGAAAATCCATCGTTTGCTTCTCCATCGAACCGCCTCCTTACTGAGAATCCGCCGGAGTTTCCGACGGTGCAGGTTCTTTTTCTGTGGATTCCGCTTGGATGCGTTTCCGATAAGCAGCGGTTTCATCCTCAACTGCTTTTAATATTTTCTGAACTGCCAGTACTGCATCTGTTTCCACCTGATGCAAAACATTCTGTTCCGCTGTTTTCAGCTGTTCTTGCAATGCATCCCGTTCTGCCTGCACTCGATCCAATTCATTCCGCAGGGCAATCATCATTTCCAGCAGTTCTGTTTTTTTCAGTTTTCGCAGTTCTTTTTGTGTCATGATTGTTCCTCTATTCTTTTTGCAATTCTTTTTCTCAAGTATGGGAAACCATTTCCAGAACATTTCCCTTTATTTCAATTCTATAAACACATCATAACAATATTATACCAATCCGCCTGTGCTTTGTCAAGACTATTTTAAGATTCGTCACGATTTCATCATGATTTTCGTCTGCTTCCTCAATTCATGCACTCCAATTTTGTATATTTTGCACAATAATTTTTCTAAAAATCGTGCTAATTTTAATGAAAATAGCTGCCGCGCACGGAAAAATACCTGTTTTCGGATAAAATACTTAAAAAATCTTTCTCATATTCCAAAAAATAGGATTCTCATTTTTCAACAGATTCATTTATTTTTCCGATGATTTGCAGAAAAAGTTTTTGCAAGATGCTTGCAGAATGTGAAATCGTATGGTATAATGAAAAAAAATTCGGAGGTTCTTTCTATGCGAATTGCACTCGCACAAACAGAAATTTTTTCCAAACAATACGAAAAAAACAAAGAAACAGCGGTTTCCATCTGCAATCTCGCACAGGCGATGGAAGTGCGGCTGTTGCTGTTTCCAGAGATGAGCTTCACCGGCTTCAACATGGATACAGATTACAGCATTGCCGCTGGTCTGGATACTGTCCCTTGGATGCAAACATTGGCAGCCACTGGAGAATGCTATCTTGGATTTGGCTGGGTCAAGGCTGCTGAAAGCGGAAAAGCAGAAAATCACTACAGCATTGTTGCTCCGGACGGTTCTCTTTTCTTCGATATGGTAAAACTGCATCCCTTTTCCTATGCACAAGAAGACCAATTTTTTGAAAAGGGCAATGCTCTGCCGACCTGCGAAATTGACGGGACTCGGTTCGGCTGTTTAATTTGCTATGATTTGCGGTTTCCGGAAGTTTTTTCTGCTCTCGCTCCAAAAACAGACTGTATTCTTGTTCCGGCAAACTGGCCGGAACGCCGAAAGCTGCATTGGTGCAGCCTGCTGACTGCCCGAGCAATTGAAAATCAGGTCTATGTAGCTGGAATCAACTGTGTTGGTACACAAGGCGGACTGCATTACAGCGGTGACAGCCGTTTCATTGCTCCAGATGGCACAATTTTACAGGACTGCCGCAGTGCAGCGGGTTGTTTTGTCTGTGACCTCTCCGCAAAAACCGTTGCAGAAACCCGACAGGCGTTCCCCGTGCAGAAAGACCGCCGTCCCGATTTTTATCGAAGTATACTATTATAATAGGAAAAATCACACAAATTTGATGTTAGACGCAAAAAACCCGTTCCGATGCAGCTGCACCGAAACGGGTTTGTTTGTTTATTTTATGCCCATGATGTGTGTCAAAACAATGTTGTCAATGAAAAGAACTGGTAGGTTGCAAATTAATATGCAACACCCTGCCACTTCATTGCATCTGCAACCTTCAGGAAGCCAGCGATGTTTGCACCAACAACCAGGTCGCCTTCAACGCCATATTCCTTGGATCTGTCATATGCATTGTGGAAGATGTTGATCATGATGCCCTTCAGCTTTGCATCAACTTCTTCAAATGTCCAAGACAGACGTTCGCTGTTCTGAGACATTTCCAGACCAGAGGTTGCAACGCCGCCTGCGTTTGCAGCCTTTGCCGGGCCAAACAGCAGACCATTCTTCTGGAATACTGCAATTGCTTCCGGTGTAGACGGCATGTTTGCACCTTCTGCAACAACCTTTGTACCATTTGCAACCAGGATCTTAGCGGATTCTTCGTCGATTTCGTTCTGTGTTGCACACGGCAGAGCGATGTCGCACTTAATTGTCCAGATACCCTTGCAGCCTTCTGTGTAGGTTGCACCTTCTACCCGGTTTACATATTCCTTGATTCTTCCTCTTTCTACTTCCTTGATCTGCTTTACAACATCGAGGTTGATGCCGTTCGGATCGTAGATGTAGCCGTTGGAGTCAG
>OIWM01002004.1_pt1 | contig 18020 bp, 14 predicted proteins | sample 1587451 | NCBI WGS metagenome assembly OIWM01 (sample SAMEA3888907, study PRJEB22519) | human gut metagenome | biome: human gut; feature: human-associated habitat; material: faeces | place: Denmark | collected 2011
ACTCCGCTATCTTCGCGGTCGCTCACTCTCTGGCGAGCTTATTCATTATATCACATCAAGTTTCGTTTGTCAAGAACTTTTTTCAGGTTCTTCAAAACTTTTTGTGATTTCGTTCAGCTTTGATTGGTTTCCCTCTCGCAGCGAACTCATTTAGTTTAGCACAGCTTCATCTGTTTGTCAAGAACTTTTTTCGATTTTTTTCGAGGTCTTTCTTGACTTGCATCCGCTTTGCTGTCACTCTCTCGAGCGCTCGCATATATTATCAAAGCAAAAGCCGTTTGTCAACCCCTTTTTTCGAATTTTTGCAAATTATTTTATGGCTACTATTAGTTGTGTTAATAGCGGCAGAATCCCCCAACATACAGCCGCGCCCAGCGCCCATGCATTCTCGCCGATCGAGCCGGTCACAAAGTGCAGCCCGAACGTCAGCGCGCCAAGCGCCCAGCTTCCCCATGGCGTTCTGAAAATTTCCGGCACAACCCGCTCCAGCTGCGCCCGCGCGCTGGCAAAAAGCAAACTCTCAAGCGCGAAAAAGCCCATCAGAAGCGCCGCCGAAACCAGCGGCTCCAGCCGCTCCATCACGTCCAGCACCGATAAACTCTGGCTCACCGTATAAAACGGCAGCTCCAGCTGCTGCGTCAGTCTCGGAGACAGACATCCTGCCGTTACCGCCGCGAGTACCGCCGGTAGCAGCGTCAGCGCGCCCAGCCAGCTGCCCTTCGTCCGCCCCTGCCGGTCTGGCAGATACCGAAGACTCGCCAGACTCAGCATCGCCGGAATCACCCGAACCGTCTGCCTTGCCCCGCCCCAGGGCGCCATCCACCGGACCTCCGCATTTTTGAGCGACGCCAGTACAATCACCGCGTACAGCCCTGCCAGCAGCAAAAACAGCGCCCCGCATGCTCTTGCCGCCTGCTGCGCGCCCTTCCGATTCGAGAGAACCGCCAGCAGAATCACCGCCGGCGCTGCCAGCGCCTGCGTCTGGTCGGGAAACGCCATCGAAGCTCTGCCCGCCGTCTGCGCCGCTGCCAGCAGGCAAAACGCCCCGCCCAGCGCCAGAAGCGCGCCCCCAAATGTCTTCCCGAACGCCTCCTGCGTCAGCGCAAGCAGATCCACCGCTCCGTTTGTCAGCGTTCCGCTTACATAGAAATAACAAGCCACCGCCGCGCAGCCCAGCAGCACCCAGCCCCAGCCGAGCCCTGCGCAGGTCAAAACCGCCGGCACGCTCATTGCGCAAAAGCCCCACGCGCCTGCCTGCCTCCCAGAAATTCTATCCTCCAAGCCGGAAGCCTCCTCCCGTCTGCACCAGCACCGCCGCCTGTACCTCTTTATTTTCCAGCAGCGCTGCCCGCGCCCGGGAAAGCGTCAGCTCCCCCGGATGCGCCTGTAAAAACGAAAGCGCCCGCTCCGCTGAAATGCTTTGTCCCACCGCGCGGTATAGTTTTGCCGCCGGGCGAAGTTGCGCGCTCACGCACACCTGCGGCATCAAAAACCACGCCTTCTGCGTCAGAACCACATGCTCCGCCGTCTGCGTGAACAGCGTCCCCGCGCACCCGGCGCGCAGATCGGAAAGCGCCGCGTCGAGGCTTCCCCCGCGCCCCACGTCCTGCGTATCCGCCGTCACCGTGATTTCCCCGTTCTGTGCGTCAATCACCAGCGCCTGCACCGGCACCAGCTCCGACACATCCTGCGCCCCGCCGCCAAAGCGAAACGCCAGCGCCAGCGCGGCTAGCGCCGCAAAAAATCCTGCCAGTTTTCTCAAACCTCGTCACCTCTGATTCTGATCATCCATGGGCTTCAGCGCCCCATCGCGCCATTTCTGCCGGACCAGCCGCGGTCTTACCAGCGCTCCCTTGACCTCCGCCCTGCCAAACGGCGAAAGATAGCTCCTGCCGAGGCTTTCCAGCCCCGCCAGCTCCGTCAGCAAAAGCAGCAGCCCCACCGTCACGCCGAACAGTCCCCAGAGCCCTGCCAGAACCGTCAATACAAACCGCCACAGCCGCACCGCGTCAGAAAGCTCCCGATTGGGAAGCGTAAAGCCGCAGATGCCGCTCGACGCCGTCACAATCAGCGCTGCCGGAGACACCAGCTTCGCGTCCACCGCCGCCGTACCGACGACCAGACCCCCGATGATCGACACCGCCGTCCCGACCGCCTGCGGCAGATGCAGCCCTGCCTGCTGCAAAAGCTCAAACGCGCACAGCAGCCCCAGCACCTCCAAGAGCGTTGAAAACGGCACGTTCTGCTTGCTCTCGATGATTGACAGCAGCAGCTTCGTCGGCAGCATCTGCTGATGAAACATCGCCATTGCCGCGTAAAGCGCCGGCAGCAGCAGGCTCAAGCCCAGCGCCGCATAGCGCAGCAGCCGCAGCATCGACGCCGAGAAAAAGTCCGTCGCCCGGTCTTCGGGCGAGCGCATCAGCCGCCCCAGCCCCACCGGCGCCAGATACCCCAGCGGCAGCCCGTCGGCCAGCAGCCCCACCTGCCCGTCGAGCAAGCCCTGGCAGAAATGGTCCGTCCGCTCGGTGTATTCCAGAAGCGGAAACGCCGTCCGCCGGGACCCCGTCACATATTCCTCGATCGCCGCCGGAGACAGCGCGCCGTCAATGTCGATGGAAGAAAGCCTCTCCTGCATCCTGCGCGGCAGCTCCGGGTCCGTCAGGCGATCGATCCAGCAGACCGTGACCTTGGTCAGCGTCCTTTTTCCGATGACCGTTTCCGTCAGCCGCAGCCCCGGCGTCCGCAGATGCCGCCGCACCAGGCTCGTGTTCGTGCGCAGCGTCTCGGTAAACGCATCCTTCGCGCCCTTGACCGTGTTTTCCGTCTCCGGCGGCGACGGGCTGCGCTTCTCCCCGGTTTTCACCTCGCAGCCGAGCGCCTTCCCGCTTTTCGGAAACAAAATCACGCAGAAACCGTTCACCAGCAGCTCCGCCGCCTGCTGCGTCGACTCCGGCTCTTTTACCGACGCGCACCAGACCCCGCCCTGCAGCGCCCGTGTGTACAAGACCTCCTCGCGCGCCTCGTCCGTCATCTGCGCCAGCGGGCGCACGACCTGCTCGGCAATGTCCCTGCCCGACGTCAGCCCGTCGAGAAACAATACCGTCAGCAGCTGCCCGCCGCAAAGGACCTTCCGCGTCTCAAAATCCGCCGCATCTTCAAACTGCGCTGTAAGCGCCCGTCCGTCTACCATCGCATTTCACCTCGTGGGAATTATTGTGCCGCCAAGCGGGAAAAACTATACGGCAGCATTTGCATATGCGGCTTAAATATGGTAAGATGTTAGATACGATTTTTGCCTTTTTGCGCGAAACCGCTCGCGTAATACAATATATAGATGTGGAGCGAACAGCATGTACGAATTCATTACCGAAAAAACGCTTCCGGAATACGAAGCCTTTGTCCAGTCCCACCCCAAGGGAAACTTTGCCCAGAGCTATCTCTGGGGCAAGCAGAAGCCCATGTGGCAGTGGGACGCCATCGCCGTGCGCGGCGAAGACGGCGCTATCCGCGGAAGCCTTGCCGTCATGACGCGCAAGGTCCCCGGTATCGGCAGAACTCTCATGTACGGCTGCCGCGGTCCGGTGTGCGACCTTGACGACCGCGAGACATTTTCTCAGCTTCTGGACGGCGCGAAGGCGCTGGCAAAGAAATACAAATCCTACGTCATCAAGATCGACCCCGACGTTCCGTCGAGCAACACCGCCTTTTCTTCCATGCTCCAAAGCTTCGGCTTCCGCGCCAAAGAGGGCGGCAAAAACTTCGAGGCAATCCAGCCGCGCTACGTCTTCCGCCTGAACGTCGAAGGAAAGACGGAAGAGGAGCTTCTTGCGAATTTCCACCAGAAATGGCGCTATAACATCCGCCTCGCCGAGCGCAAGGGCGTCACGGTCCGCATCTGCGGCAAGGAGATGGTTCCCGCGTTCTCCGATCTGATGCTCACAACCGGCGTGCGCGACGGCTTCGTGACCCGCAAGCCCGAATACTTTGCGGCAATGCTTGACAATCTCGGCGAGCATGCCCGGCTCTATATGGCGTTCGACCCCAACGATACCCCGATTGCCGGCACCCTCGCCATCCACTATGGCGACAAAGTCTGGTATCTCTATGGCGCGTCGAGTAACGAGCACCGCAATCTGATGCCCAACTATCTGCTCCAATGGCGCATGATTCAGTGGGCAGTCGAAACGAACTGCCGTATCTACGACTTCCGCGGCGTCTCCGGCGACGTGTCGGAGGATAACCCGCTCTACGGTCTGTTCCGCTTCAAGCAGGGCTTCGGCGGCGATTTTACCGAGTTTGTCGGCGAGATGGATCTTGTCCTCTCCCCCGTTATCTATTGGGCGGTCGAGCACGGCACGTCCGTCTTCAAGGAACTGCGCAAACAGGTCTACCTCATTCGCAACCGTGGAAAATAAAGGAGAACACGCATGAAACGTTACCTGGTTGAATCCGCCGCCATCCGCCAGAATCTCGAGACGCTCAAAAAGCGCGCCGGAAAAGCGCGCCTGTTTGCCGTCGTCAAGGGAAACGGCTACGGTCTGGGTCTCGTTCCCCTGGCTGCCATCTGCCGCGATGCCGGCGTGGATACCTTCTGCGTGACCGAGGTCTCGGACGCAAAGCAGCTCAGAGGCGCGGGCTTCACCCAGCAGATCCTCATGATCCGCCCGACCTGCGATGTCGATGAGGTCCATCAGCTTCTGGACCTGGACGTCGTGTTAACCGTCTCCAGCCAGGACGACGCGGCAGTGCTCAACGGCATCGCCACGCAGCGCAAGCAGAAGGTCAAAGCGCACATTGAGATCGACACCGGCATGGGGCGCTATGGCTTTCTTCCCGGCGAGATGGACAAGCTCCTGCACATCTATTCCTACATGGACGGACTCGACCTGTGCGGAATCTACACGCACTTCCACAGCGCGTTCTGCAACAAAAAAGCGACCGACCTTCAGATGGTCTGCTTCCGCTCCGTCATCCGCCAGCTGCAGGAAAAGGGCTTCGACGTCGGAATCTGCCACTGCTGCAATTCCGCCGGGCTTCTGCGTTTTCCCAATTACGCGATGGACGCCGTGCGCGTCGGCTCGGCAATCCTCGGCCGGCTTTCCTTCAAGGGCAGCTACAATCTCAAGCGCGTCGGCACGCTGGAAGCGACCGTCGACGAGCTGCGCTGGCTTCCCAAGGGGCACACCTGCGGCTACGGCGCAGGCTGGCGCGCGAAAAAGCCCACCCGCATCGCGGTTCTTCCCGTCGGCTGGTACAACGGCTTCGGCTGCCAGATGGGAAACGATCTGACCCGCCGCAAAGACAGCCTGCGCGGCATTTTCTCGAACCTCAGGCACCTGATCTTCGGACGCAAGGGCTACACCGTTCTGCTCGGCGGCAAGCGCTGCCGGGTGCTCGGGCATATCGGCATGCTTCACACCGTTGTCGACGTGACGAACGTCAACTGCAAACTCGGCGACAAGGCAATTTTCGACGTCAACCCCCTGATGCTCAAGGGTGTGGACGTCGTCTTCCAGTAAATCATTCGTCCCGGAGGTGATATCTATGGCACATCCCATCGCTGCCATCGCAACCGGCTTTGTGCGCAGCGGCATCGGCATTCTGCGCATGTCCGGCGACGGCTGCATCGACCTTGCCAACAAGGTCTTCACGCTGTCCTCCAAAAAACCCATGTCCGAGCTTCCGGACCGGCTGTTATCGCGCGGCACACTGTATGACGAGCAATCGCGCCCGATCGACGAGGCAATGGTCTTTGTCTCCCGCGCGCCGCACTCCTACACCGGAGAAGACACGGTTGAATTTCAGTGCCACGGCTCTCCCGCCGTTTTGCGCGCGGGGCTTTCCGCGCTTTTATCGGTCGGCTTCCGGCAGGCAGGACCCGGCGAGTTTACCAAGCGCGCGTTTTTAAGCGGGCAGATGGATCTGACGCAGGCAGAGGCGGTCATCGATCTGATCGACGCCGAGACGGCAGACGCCGCCGCCAATGCTGCCGGGCAGGTTGCGGGCGTCCTGCGCGCAAAGCTGGACCCGATCTACGATCAGCTCATGGACATCTGCTCGCATTTTCACGCGGTGCTCGATTACCCCGACGAAGACATCGAGCCGTTCCGCCTGCAAGCCTATGCCGACACGTTGAAATCTGCCTCCCGGCAGCTCGACGCGCTGCTTTCCTCCTGCCGCCGCGGCAACTTCATCAAAAACGGCGTGCAAACCGCCATTCTCGGCGCGCCGAACGCCGGAAAGTCCAGCCTGCTCAACGCCCTTGCCGGCTTTGAGCGCGTCATCGTCACCGACATCCCCGGCACTACGCGCGACGCAGTCGAGCAGACAGTCACGCTGGGCCGTCACCTTCTGCGCCTGCTCGATACCGCGGGTATCCGCGAAACGGCAGACAGGGTGGAAGAGCTCGGCGTGGCGCGCGCGTTACAAGCGGCGCAGACCTGCCAGCTGGCACTCTTCGTCGTCGACGGCTCGAAGCCGCTGACCCCGGAGGACGAGGCTGCCATGGACGCGGCTTTGCAGGCGCCCGAGGCAATCGCAATTTTAAACAAGCAGGACCTGCCGTGCGTCATGGACCCGAGCGAGCTGCCGTTTGCCTACGTGATTCCCGTCAGCTGCGCGAAAAACGAAGGACTGGACCTGCTCGAGCAGGCGCTCGATATGGTCTTTGATTTCGACGCGCCCTGTGACGGCTCGATTCTGACGAACGCCCGCCAGGCAGACGCCATCGCGAAATCGCGCGAATCGATCGAAGCCGCGCTTTCGTCCCTGCGCCTTGGCATGACGCCGGACGCCGTTCTGGTCGACGTCGAAGCGGCAATGGAATCGCTCGGCGAGGCGACAGGCAGAGTTGTCCGTGAAGACATCACCAACCGCATTTTCGAGCGCTTCTGCGTCGGAAAGTAATATTTCAAAACAGCGCTGAGGTATTTCTATGATCTATCTGGACAATTCCGCCACCACCAAACCAAATGCCGCCTGCGTGCAGGCAATGACGCGCCTGCTGTGCGACACCTGGGGAAACCCCTCCTCGGTCCACGAGCTGGGCATTGCCGCCGAGCGCGAGCTGAAAAACGCCCGTAAGGAGGTTGCTGCCAGTCTCGGCGCTGAGCCGGACCGCGTCTTTTTCACCTCCGGCGGCACGGAGGCGGATAACTGGGCAATTTTCTCGACCTGCGAGCGCCTGAAAAAGCGCGGCAATCACATCGTCACCACTGCCGTCGAGCATCACGCCGTGCTGCACCCCATGAAAGCGCTCGAAGCGAAGGGCTTCGAGGTCACATATCTGCAGCCGGATGAAGCAGGCTTCATCTCTGCCGACACGCTCAAAGCTGCCCTTCGCCCGGATACGATTCTCGTTTCCATCATGATGGTCAACAACGAGTCGGGCGCCGTCATGCCGATTGCGGATATGATCCGCATCACCCGCAGGCTCAGCCCGCTGGCTCTTTTTCACACCGACGCCGTCCAGGGCTTCCTGAAAATCCCCTTCAAGGCAAAGACGCTCGGCGCGGACCTGATTTCCGTCTCGGGGCATAAAATCCACGGTCCCAAGGGCGTGGGCGCGCTCTATATCCGTCCGGGTCTTCCGCTCCCGCCCTTCATCCACGGCGGCGGGCAGGAGAGCAATTTCCGCTCCGGTACCGAGAACCTGCCCGGCATCTGCGGCTTTGCCGCCGCCTGCGCCGCCACCGACGCGCAGCAGGAGATTGCCCGTATGACGGACCTTCGGGACTACTGTCGCGCCCGCGCGCAGGAACTTCCGGGGCTCGTCCTCATCGGGCAACAGGCAGCGCCGCACATTGTAAACCTCTCGCTTCCCGGTCTTCGTTCGCAGGGCATCATCAACTGCCTGCAAACGAAGCAGATCTACGTCTCCGCCGGCTCTGCCTGCTCCAAGGGCCATCGCAGCCACGTGCTGGAAGCGATGCACCTTCCCCCTGCCGTCATCGACGGCTCTGTGCGCATTTCGTTCTGCGGCGATAATACCCGAGAGGATGTCGACCGCCTGATCGATGCTCTTCTGGAAGCAAAGACAACCTTAAAAGGATAAACGAAGGACGTGCCATTTTATGGCACGTCCTTATTTCGCAAAATCAGTCTTCAGTTCGCGTGCATCGGCTGCACAAAGCCCTGTCCGGCAATCTCCATGTACCAGACCGCCTCGCCTTCGGAGAAGACGTCGGACATGCAGTATTTTTCCGCGTCCAGAACGTCCTGCCCGACGCGCACCTGCAGCGGCGACACGCGCACAACCTCCGCTTCCTGACAGCTGACGGCAAGCACCGTATCAAACTGCATGTCGTTGTTGTGATCAATCACCGTCAGCCGCGTACCGGACCGGGAGAGCACCTCCGATCCTGCCTCGTTATAATTATAATAGTACAGCGCGTCGTCTGCCATCGAAAATGCGCCGTCGGAGAGCAGCTTCGAAAGCGCCTGCGCGTTTTCAAACGTGTAGTAAAGCTCGCTCGTCACATAGCACGGAATGCCGAACACCCGCCCGTTCTTGACATAGATATCCACCTCGCGCCCAAGAAGGCTCAGGTCGGACGAAACGGCAAATTCCTTGTGCCCGGCAAGCTTCGTCACGCCCGCGGAAAGTCTGCCGTCATTGCTCGTCAGATCGGCGTATTCGTTTCCGGTCAGCACCGCTGTATACCGCGTCAGATCATACCGGACCTCGAGATACGACCGGGGGTTCATCAGATCGTCGAGCACATAGCGCTCCGGTCCCTCTGCATCCGGGTCTGCAATCGCCGGGCAGCGCATGGCGTTGTAAATCAGCAGACACGCATTGTCGCGCGTAACAGGCTGATTGACCTGCGCGGTCAGACCATAGTAAATACCGAACGACTGCGCGTCTGCGTTCACCCGCTCGTCCCAGCCTGCGCCGGAATAGGACGCGGGGTCCTGCCCCAGAATGACCAGCAGCATCTTTGCCAGCTCCTGCGCCGTCACATTGTCCTTCGGGCGGAAGCTTCCCATGCCGTCGCCGGCGATGATGCCCTGCCCCGCGCAGTAGCCGATGTAGCCCAGCGCCCACGAGTTCTGCGCGTCATAAAAATAGACGTCTGCCGGCGCCTGCGGGTTTTCCGTACACAAAATGGCAACCAGCTTCGCGACCTCTTCGCGCGTAATAAAATTGCCCGGGCGGAACGTTCCGTCGTCATAGCCCGAAATCAGCCCCAGATCGACCAGCATCTGCACCGCGCCGACATTCCGGATTCTGCCGCGGTCGGTGAAGGCAGCGCCCTCGTCCTGCGCGCCGGCAGGCAGCGCCATGCACAGCAGCAGGCAAACGCAGATCAGCAGGCAAGCGATTCTCCGTTTCATACGCCGCCTCCTTTCGTTTTCTGATTTTCAGTATAGACGCTCCCGTCGGTCTTTGCAAGCGCGCGGGCGCATCTGTAATGTAACTGTAACGTTTCCGGGCAAATTCCCGTCCTTTATCCACAGCTTTGTGGATATTTCCGTCCCTATGTGCGCAAAAGCGGCGCTTTCCGCACCGGAAAGCGCCGCGTCGGTATGCAAACTCTTACTTGACGGTAATGACCGTATAGTCGTCGGTACCCAGACCGATCTTCTTGCCGTGCTCGACCGCCGCTCTCCAGCAGGTGTTCGGGTGCATGGCATGCAGATGATCGTGATCCTCGGGGTCTGCGGTCTCTGCAAGGCGGCTTCCCGGCAGAACCGGCTGGCGGTTGACCGCCTCCGCGCACGCCAGATCGAGCGCCACGGGGTCAAACGATGCGAACATGCCCACATCCGGCACCATCGGCACATCGTTCTCCGGATGGCAGTCGCAGTCCGGGGAAATATCGCGCACGATGGAGATATGGAAGCTGGGACGTCCGTCTACCACCGCCTTGGCATACTCAGCGATCTTGTAGTTGAGAACCTCGGCAATCTCGTCGCAGTCCGGCGCGATGGCGTCCTTCGGACAGATGGCGATGCACCTGCCGCAGCCGAGGCACTTGTCGTGGTCGATGGCGCACTTCTTATCCGTGATGATCGGTGCGCCGTGGGCGCAGATCTTTGCGCACCTGCCGCAGCCGACGCATTTGCTTGTAATCACATGGGGCTTGCCCTTTGCGTGCATTTCCATCTTGCCCGCGCGCGAGCCGCCGCCCATGCCGATGTTCTTGAGCGCGCCGCCGTAGCCCGCCTGCTCATGCCCCTTGAAGTGCGTGAGGGAGATGACGATGTCCGCGTCCATCAGGGCTCTGCCGATCTTCGCGTATTTCACATACTCGCCGCCAACGACCGGAACCTCCACATCGTCGCCGCCGCGCAGGCCGTCGGCAATGATCACATGGCAGCCCGTCGAGAACGGAGAAAAGCCGTTTAAGTACGCCGCGTCCATATGCTCAAGCGCATTTTTCCGGCTCCCGATATATAGCGTGTTGCAGTCGGTCAGAAACGGTCGTCCGCCTCTTGCCTTCACGAAATCCGCCACAGTCTTTGCATAGTTCGGGCGCAGATATGCCAGATTGCCGACCTCGCCGAAATGCAGCTTGATGGCGACAATCTTTCCCTCAAAATCAATCGTATCCATCCCGGCGGCGAGCAGCAGCTTTTCCAGCTTCTGCTGCTGGTTCACGCCCGGATGGCAGCGGAAATCCGTAAAAAACACCTTTGCCTGTTCCATGAGAGTTCCTCCCCGTCATTCGTAATCAAGAAAAAGTATAGCGGATTTTCGGAATTTGTCAATCCGCCTGTCTAATCCGGCAGCCGCAGCGCGGCATTCGCGAGCGAAAAGTTCGCCGTGAACGGGCGCATGAAGTTCCAGTACCCGAGCCCCCGCAGCGCGTATTGTTTCACCAGATGGAACCTGGCAAGACTCGAGCGCACATCCTCGAACCACACCTCATGTACCGCGCCGTCCATGCCCGTGTAGGAAAACCACGGCGTCTGCGCCGTCTCATCGAACTGAATCTCGCTCCGCGTGTCAAACGCCAGCTGCCGCGCCGCCTCGTTGCCGATCACCACAGCCCGCGTCAGCCCCGCTTCATACGGCAGCGTCCAGTCATACGCATAGTTGGGAAAGCCCAGCAGCAGCTTTCCCGGCTCGATGCGCGAAACCGCATACCGCACCACCCGCTCCACCGCGTCAATCGGCGCCACCGCCATCGGCGGACCATACGTGTAGCCCCATTCATACGTCATCAGCAGCACCTGATCGACCGCTTTGCCGATGGCAGCATAGTCGTGCCCCTCATATAAGACCCCCGGCTGCGTGTCCGAGGTCTTCGGCGCAACCGCTGCCATCAGATAGCCGCCCGCCGTGTGAACCGCCTGAGAAAGCTCCTGCAAAAACGCCGCGTAGCTTGCCGCAAGCGCCTTGCCCAGAAACTCAAAGTCCACATCGATGCCGACAAAGCCGCCGTCTCGCATCTCGCGGACCGTGTTCCGGATCAAAGCCGCGCGCGCCGTTTCGTTTTCCAGCACCGCGCCTGCGCTCTGGGCAGAGAAGCTGCCCTGCTCGGTGAGCGTGGAAAGGTGCAGCAGCGTCGTCACGCCGAAGTCCTTTGCCAGCGCGCGCATCTGCTCGTCGTCCGGGCGGACCAGCTCTCCCGTTTCCGTAAAGCCGTAGGTAAACGGCGCCAGCGCCTGCGCATAGGGAAGAATCCCGCGCAGCACGCGCCCTGATACCCACGGATAGGCGTATCCCATCAGCTGCGCCTCATAATTGGGCGTATCTTCCAGTTTTGTCACCAATACCTGCCCCGGATACAGCCGCTCCTGCGCCGATAGCCCCGGGTTGAGCCGGTACAGCTCGTTCCGCCCGAGCGAAAACGTCTGCGAGATGGAATAGACCGAGTCTCCCGGCTGCACGGTATAAAGCTGCGCGGGCTTCAGAATCAGCAGGCTTTCCCCAACCGACAGCCGGTACGGCTCCGTCAGCCCGTTGAACCGCGCCAGAAGCCCCGGCGCAACGCCGTACTGCGCCCCGATCGACCAGAGCGTCTGCCCTGCCGTCACCACATGAATCTGCATACAATCACCTCACGGCATTGTATGCCCGCTCTTGCGGAAACATCCTTGCGGCGCGCGCGCCGGCGCGCTATACTATAGGCAGCACCGCACACGGAGGCTTCCTATGACTGCAACCCTTCCGCAGCTCTGGCTGCTCGATCTGCGCGCTTATCAAGAAACCAGCCGCTGGCGCACGCTCCTGCCCGGTCTTCCGCCCGAGCGCCAACGGCGCGCGCTTGCCTGCCGCTGGGAGATCGACGGCGCGCGCCTTGCCTGCGCAGGCTTTCTGCTGCAGCAGACGCTTGCGTCAGCCGGTATCCCCATTTCTGATCAGGTCTTCACCAAAAACGAATGGGGAAAGCCGCGCCTTGTGTCTAACGCCGTCGATTTTTCCCTCAGCCACGCGGGAAATTTCTGCGTCTGCGCGCTCGATTCCTCGCCACTTGGCGTCGATGTCGAGCTGCCGCGCATTTCCATGGCGGTCGCCGCGCGCTGCTTTCATCCGGACGAAGCGGCTTTTCTGCAGACGCTGCCCGAAGAAGCGCAGAAAGACGCGCTGCTTCGCCTCTGGACCGCGAAGGAAAGCTATCTCAAGTATCTCGGGCGCGGGCTGCGCGTCCCGCTCGATTCGTTCTGCGTCCGTCTCGATGAAAACGGCGCCAGCCTGCAGGCGCCCGGCGCGTCTTCCGCCCTTCGCCTGCACGAATACACGCACGACGGCTGCCGCATCTGCCTGTGCACCAAAAGCCCCCGCCCGCCGCTTCAACTCTATCAACCGTAACAAAGCCGCCGCAGGATAACTCTCCTGCGGCGGCTGTTTTGATATTGCTCAGACTCTCGCGCTGTTGCAGACCAGATACACGACCTGCCGCTGCTGCGAAATTTTCTGCAGCAGCTCCAGCGCGCGCTTCGTCCTCGCGTCGTCGAGATTGACGAACGGGTCGTCCAGCAGCAAAAACGGCTGCTCCTTCGTAAACAGCGCGTCCACCAGCGCCAGGCGCATGCAGAGTGTGAGTGCGTCGAGCGTTCCGGCGCTGAAGCTTGCCGCCTCGCGCGCCGCGCCCTGCTCGTCGATGAACAGGCACAGATTCTTGTCGAGCAGCGCGCGCCCGAGATGTTCTCCCAGAAGCTCTTTCGCGTACCGCGTAAACCCGCGCTCCACGTCTGCCACATAGCGATTTGCAAGCCGGTCCTTTGCAAGATTCAAAAGCTCCATCGTCCGGTCGGCAAGCGTGCAGGATTTCTGAAGGCTCTGCCGCTCGTCGCAAAGCGCCGCAATCCGGTCCTCCCAGACAGAAAGATCCTCCGTTTCGCGCGATATGGTCTGCCGCTCCTGCCGCAGCGCGCGCCGTTTTTCCTCGAGCGCGTCCAGCTTCTGCTGCGCCTGCGCCTCCTGCCGCTGCAATTCTTCGGGGTCGGGAAGCGTTTGTTCTTCGTCCATTGATTCGACTGCCGGATGCTCGCGGTCAAACGTTGTCAGCGCCTGCTGCGCCGAAAGAAGCTGTCCGCTTGCCAGCGCCCATGCGCCCGCGTCACGCTCCAACGCCTCCAGTTTCTCGCCTGCATCGCCCTGCATCGCGGGGAACGCCGCAAAAAAGGCATCCAATTCCGCCTGTGCCGCCTCTTTTTGTGCCTGTGCCTGCCTGCTGTCTGCAAAATACCGCTCGGCGCGCGCGCTGGAGAGCGTATACTGCGCAAACCGACGGCAAAGCGCCTGCGCGCACTCGCGGAGCGTCCGCGTCTCATCGAGCGCCTGATAGCGCGAAAGAGCCGCCCGGATGCTTCCCGTCAGCGCCTGCGAAAGCGCCAGGTTTCCGGCGTTCTGCTCTTCCAGCTGCTCCTTTCTTCTTTGGAGCGTCTGCCATTCAGAGCGCTCCTTCGATAGCGCCTGCACGCCCGCGCGCAAATCCTCCGGCAGCGCTTCCGGGTAGTATGGGCGCAGAAATTCCCGCAGCGTTTTTTGTATTTCCCCAATATGATTTGCAAGCTTCTCTCGTTCTTCTTTCATGCGCTGCGCCTGCGCCAGAAGCGCCAGATACTCCTGCCGCGCGCCGAGCAGCGCCTGTGTAAAGCCATCACGGTAGGTCTCCCCCGGGAAATACCGGGAAAATGCCGCGTGCAGCCGCGCGTCCACCTGAGAAAGCGACTGCCGGGCTTCCTGCTGTGCCTGCTCCATTGCCCGTTTTTGCGCCTGCAGATCCAGATACGTCTTCCGGTCCAGCAGCAGCCGCGTCAGCTTCTGCTCCGGCTCGGAGACCTCCTCAAAAAAGCGCAGCAGAAAATCGTTCAGCCCCCGCCGCAGATCATAGAGCGCCTGGTTCTCTTCGTCGGTGATCGCGCTGGTCGTGATGCAGCCGCCCTCGCGCGCTTGCTTTCCGCGCAGCAACACAGCCCCGATCAGCGCCAGCGCACCTGCTGCCGTCAACGCAATGCCGGCAGCCAAATTTGCCTTTGCCAGCAGCACGCACCCCAACGCCAGCAGCGCCGCGCCCAACACCAGAAGCAGAAGCTGCGTGCCGGAAAGGCGCGGCTTCTGTTCCTCCGGCTTCGTTTTCTGAAGCGCCTGCACCTGCTTGCGCCCTTCCAGCTCCGCAATCCGCCGGCAGTCCGTCTGATAGCGCAGCACCTCGTCCTCCGTCGGAACGCCGGTGGCAAACACACGCCGCAGCGCCTCCAGCTCGTCTTGCTGCTCCTGCGGCATTGCGCCCGTTTCCAGCGCCCGCTGCAAAACCGCATGCTGCTGTTCGTCCTGCCGGAGCGAGTGCAGCTGCTCGTCCGTCGGAGCGCCGTCTGCAAAGCGCATGCACGCCAGATCAAGCTGCCGCTGCTCGTCTTCCGACAGCTGCAGCCCGGAAAGCTGACGCCTGCATGCCAGCATCTCGTCTGCCGCCTGCAGGCAGGCGCTTACCTCCTCCTGCCGCGGCGCGGTAGTCCGGAATTTTATTTCCAGTTCTGTCAGTCGTTTTGTCTCTTCGGGTAGCAGCTGCGACGAAAGCTTCGCCTGCAGCTCTCCCAGCTGCGTGCACTGCCGCGTGCATTCGTCCAGCTCCTGCTGCGTTTTCTCCCGGTCCGCAAAGAAGCCTTCTTCGCGCGCGACAATCTCGCGGTCCTCGTCGCAAAGGGTCAGCTCACCGAGCCGCCTGCACGCCTGCTGCGCATCAAGAAAGTGCTCTCGCTGCCGCCGGATTTCTTCGGCGCTCGGAAGCCCTGCCGGATAGCGCGCGAAAAGCGCCTGCAAAAGCGCCTCCTGTTTTTCACACGCCGCTGCCAGCTCCTTTCTCTGCGAAAGCTGCATGCTGCGCGCCTTCTGGTCAGACGAAATGCGGATTTTTTCGCGCAGGTCCGCAATTTCCGCCGTTGTCTGCTCTGCAGCTTTGTTCGCCCGATTCAGCTCCCGCAGCACTTCTTCCAACCGGGGCAGCTTCTGCCTTGCTTCCAGCGTCTGCGCTTCGAGCGCATGCAGTTCCCGCTCACAGTCGGCAATTTCTCCCTTGTCGCCGCTGTAGGCGCGCAGATTCCGCCGGAATTGGCGCAGTGCCTGCTCGGCGGTATCGAAGTTATTCATGTCGTTCGTGTCGTCGACCAGATTGGAAAGCTTTGCGCGCATCGACGTCGTCGCCTGCATATCCGCCTCTGCCGCCTGCGGCAGATAGGTGCTGCGCGCAAAAGACGCCGCGTCCAGCCCGAACAGCTCCTCTCCGAGCCGCGAAGAAAACGGCGTTTCGTCCGTCCGGCGCGTCAGATCCCGCAGGGAAAACGTATCCTTCGCCGCTGTCTTTCCGAAGTAGCGCGTCACACGGTATGCAGCGCCCTGATACTCGAATTCCAGAAAGCCGCCGAATTTTCCGCCCTGCCAGGGCTCAAAACGCCTGCGCTCGTTCTCGGTCACATTGTGCGCGCCCGTGCGCGGCAGCCCGTAGAACATTGCCTTCAAAAACGCTGCCAGCGTGCTTTTTCCGAAGCCGTTTTCCCGGCAGATCACCGCCAGCCCCTCCGGAAATTCGTAGTCGAAGCCGGACAGCACGCCGAAATTTTCAATGTGGCACCGCAGCAGCCTCATAGTGAAATCTCCTCTCCCGAAAGCGCCTGCAGCCCGGCGCGGATGACAGCGGCTTTGTCTGCGTCCGTCAATTCGCTTGCCAGCACCTGCCGGATAAACTCTCCCTTGAGCGACACGTCATTCCGGTACGCATCCGCATCCAGTGCCAGATGGCTTTCGTCCTTGACCTTGACAAAAAAGAAGCTTCCCTGCAGCGTCTGCTGCAGATACGGCGCAGAAATATCCGCCGTAGGGTCACTCTCGCCGGTCAGCAGGAACTCGACCATGTCCTCCGGCGAAAGCCCACGCGCCTGCTCCTTCATGCGCTGCGCAATCTGTGCGTTCTGTGTAAGCCCCGTGATATCAACCGGCACCCGGTGCAGCTGCCGCGCGGAAAACGGCACAAACTCGTGCGCAACGCTTCCGTCCTCCACCGTCAGCAGCACAAAGCCCTTCTCGCCGCACTCGTCAAACCCGCGTCCCTCGAGGCAACCCGGATAACAGTAGCTTCCGGTTTCATCGAGCGGTCCGGTCTGATAGGAATGGATGTGTCCCAGCGCCAGATAGTCGATGCCCCGGTTTTTCAGCAGCTTCAGGTTGATCACGTCTTCTGCGCACGCTGTTCCGATTCCCCCGTGGAGCATGACCAGATTGACCGCGCCGTCCGTATGCGGCAGCGTTTCATAAAGCGCCGCGTCCGCTCCGATCTGCACGCCGGAAATTGCAATGCCGTCATATTGCACTGTCGACCATGTCTTTCCGAACAGCTTGAGATTCCCCGGCAGCGCGCAGTCGCAGAAAGCGTTTGCCGCCTCGTCGTGGTTGCCAGGCAGATACAGATAGTCGACCTCCGGCGTCCTGCGGATGGCGGCAAGCAGCGCGTCGACCGTGCGGGCGCGCACCCGCGCCCCGTCAAACAGGTCTCCCGCAATCAGAACCGCGCGCACCGCGTGCTCCTGCGCAAACTCCGTCAGCCGGATAAAGCTCTGCAGCATTTCCGTATTTCGCACCGATGCCTGCTGCGCCGTCATATGCGTCTGCATCGGAGAATCCAGATGGATGTCCGCGCAATGGATCAGCTTCATAAGCGCCTCCCTCCGTCCGCCGTGCCCGGCAGACCCTTTTTCTCTATTCTATCATATCCGCGCAAGCGCCGCATGGCAAGCGCCAAATTTGCAGAAAAACTGTCCGGCAGAAATGCTGCCGGACATACCGCCGTTCGTTTTCTCCTTTTTATGCTGCCGCGTTTTCATAGAACAGGTGCAGCCGCTGCGTTCCCTCCGCGGCGTCTTCCGTGCCCTCTGCATCCGTTTCCGCTTTTTCATAGCGCGGAATCAGCAGCAGATGGATCTGCCAGCCGTCAATTTCTCCCGTGCCGTCTTTGCCGTAGGTCAGAACGTCTTCGAAGTCCTCCGGCGTGCCGCCCTCCGTCAACATCACAAGATAGCCCTGCGCGTCCGGGTAAAGCGTCTGAATTTGTGTCTGCGGCAAATACTTCAGCGCATCCAGATAATCTGTCAGCTGATAGACGCTCTGCTGCTCCGCCCACTCGCCGCGCTCGGTCACGAAAAATTTCCCGCTGTCGGGGTGAATCCGCAGCTGCGCGCTGTAGACGTCCCATTTATCATAATAGAAAAAGCGAATGGTCCCGCCGTTCTCGAAATCAAATTCTTTTGTCAGCCGCAGCTCAAAATTATCCGCGTTCACATACAGCGCCTCTCTGTTTTTGAGCTTCTGCGTCTTTGCAATCTTCCCGGCGATCTGCGCAGAATCCAGCTGCGAGACATTGCTTCCGTCCATCGGAAACTCCTGCCGCACCCACTTTATGTTCTTCGCCAATGCTGCCGTCAGCGCGCAGATGGCTGCCAGCAGCAAAATCCACACGATTGGGAATTTGACCTTCTTCATGGACCGTCCGCTCCTTTCTAAGCCTTTTCGAGAAGCAGTACCGTCTCAACGGTATTCCCTTTGTCCCACAAAAGTTCCGTAACTTCCCCGCCAT
>OIWM01002024.1_pt1 | contig 17875 bp, 18 predicted proteins | sample 1587451 | NCBI WGS metagenome assembly OIWM01 (sample SAMEA3888907, study PRJEB22519) | human gut metagenome | biome: human gut; feature: human-associated habitat; material: faeces | place: Denmark | collected 2011
CGGTTCTTTGGGATAGACCTAAGGCGAGCGAACCATAGGGCTGCGGCACCCGAGGTCAGGAGCGCGGTGATGCAAGCGGCGATGGGAACTGGTCCTGTTGCCGGTAGGTCCTGCGGTAGGGTACAGCGTTGAATGACACAGTCCTCGTCATGTGACTCAAGTTTATCGCCGCCGCCGTTGCGACAAAGATCGACGCGTGCGCTGTTGGTGAGTGCGGTTTGGGGCGTATAAGCCGACGTTGCCTGCATGTGCACGACTGCGCCCCAAGCGTCTGTGCCAAGGATTGCTTTGGCATCGTTAAGGTCGTCGTGCTCATCTTTGAGATCATCGCGGGTCCAAGAATCCGCATCGCTTCGAGTCGTAAAGTCGGCGGCTACCGCACCGTATTCAATTCGAATGCCCGTTACGACGGTATTGGATGCAAGGTCGAGCTCTTCCGCCTCGAGTGTGGTGGATTCCGTGGTCGAGACATCCGCCTTCCAGAGGCGCCAGCCGTCGTAATCGACGAGGCGACAGTCCTCACCAAGGCTCTCTTTTACTTCGTCGGACTCAAGCCAAGGATTTTCGTGCCCATCGTCAAGTGTCGCGTTCGCCGGTTCATCGACGTCTGTCGAGTCCAACGGCGTCGTGCGATACCACACGTTGCACAGACCGTTGAGGTCGCCGATGGCGACGGGGGTTTCGATTGAGATGAATCTCGCCGTGCCGTCTTTGGCGCACTCAAGATCATCGGTAATCGTAAACTCATCAACCCAAGTAGCGGAATCGTTTCGAGCATCGATGGTATAGGAGAAAAGCCCATCACTATTGGTTTGCGTCGTGGCGCGGTTTTTACCATCGCCGTTAGCCAACAGGCCCTTTTCGATAGGTTGGACAAGTTCCTGACGTTTGTCGACCTGCCCCTTGATCTCGATGGGCGCATCCTTCATCGCGACGGATTGGACTTCTCCCGTATCTTTTATTTCAAACGTTATCTCCTCGGCAAGGTCATAGGTCCGCGGAGACATCATTTCGCGCAACGAGTAGGTGCCGGGTGCAAGATGTTCGACGCGGTGCGGCTTGTCGGATGAGGTCCAGGAGTCTATTTCGGTTTTATCGGGACCATATAAGGTGAGCTGTGCGCCTTCCACTTCCTGCTCACCGCTTGCATCGACCTTGGAGATATCAACCTTGGTGTAATCGTCGGATACGTTAAGCCGTGCTTCTACAACGGGTGTTTTCTGGTCGGCATAAGTAAGGTCGACAATATGGGATGTCCGATCGAGTAAGAAGCCTGCCGGCGCTTGAGTCTCGACAACCTCGTAGCGTGCGGTGCCAGATCCCAGCGGGAGGTCGTCCGCGCGTGCTTCTCCAGTTTCATCCGTCGTGACGGTAGCGACAGTCTCACCGTCGAGCGCGGCAATGCTACCGTCGGGGCGCACGATATCACCCGAGGCACGGATCTCAAAGACGGCGCCCGCGAGGCTGCTGCCGTCTACGGCATCGGTTTTAACGATCCTGATGTTTCCGGTCGCGGCGTGGTCATAATACGAGGCGATTGCAACGGGCGTTAGGTTCATGTCGGCGGGTATGTTTACCTCGATCTCTTCGCCGACAAGATAGGGTTCTTTGGCCGAGGTTTCGCGTACATAATAGGTGCCCGGCACGAGCGATTCGGGCAGTGTGACGGCCCCGGTCGCGTCAGTCGTAAAGGTGTCCATTACGTTATGTGTTGGATACCAGCAAGTTTGTGAGACAGATTCGTGATTGCTGTCGAGTAGTTGGAAGGTGAATCCGGCTAGTGGAACAGAAGCGCCTGTTTGGGCATCGCGTTTTACAATCTGGAGATGCGTCGACAGAGCGTGGTTGTCCACGATATATTGAAGCTCGGCGCCGTTGGAAATCTGATTGGCCCCGACGGTCCATTCCCCTGCACGTTTAAAACCCTCGGGGACGGTTTCCGGAACCTCGCGAACCGTGTAACCGGCACGGTCGTATGGGACGGCTCCGTGGACACCGGCGGGTCGCTTACCTGTGCCGAACCATGCTTCGGGCTGGTCTTTGGTGGAGGCAAAACCATAGATGTTTGTGGTCAGTGTGCCAACAACCTGCTGAGAGCTGTTGCTGACAACCTCAAAGACAACACCACCCGCCGGCTGCTCCAGGCCGGATTGGTCGCTATTGCCGTAATCCTTGAATTTGGAAATCTCAAGGTCAAAAGCAATGGGGATATCGGAAATGTGAGATTCGATCTCGACCACGCCTGAATCGCCGAGCTGGTCGGCTCCAACGGTATAGGTCCAGCTGTCGTTGGATGGCAGGTAGCCCTCGGGGGCTTTTGATTCGTAGATGGTAAAGGTTCCTAAGGGGACATCGGCGAGGGTGGCCCGACCGCTTTCGTCGGTCGTGAGGATTTGCGCCCATCCAGGGGTTGATTGTGACACACACGTGAACTCTGCTCCTGCGAGTGAAGATCCCACCTGGGGGCCGGCATTCGTCGCGGTATCGAGTTTTACGATACGCAGGTTGATGGTGCCGGGCTGTTCATCAATGGCGACCTGTCCACCGTCATTCCCCGTGGTAAAGGCGATGCGATCGTGGCGGGGGACATAGCCGGCCGGCGCCTTCGTTTCAACTAGGTAGTATGCTGTGTTGGGCAGAAGTGTTGCTTGCGCCCGACCGTTGCTGTCCATCTGGATGGTGCCGACACGTGCGTCGCTGGCGCTCTCAAAAACATCGAATGTTGCCCCGGCAAACTGATAAGTATTGTTTCCGCTGGTAATGGCAGCGTTTGCAGACTGCTTGTGGAAGGAAACAGAGACCGCCGGCAGTACATAGAGCATGTCCTGACGTTTGCTGCCGCCCGATACGGCTCCTAGATAGCGCCGCGCGCGGTGCGGAGCGGCTTTGATGCTTCCTGATTTTGCGCTGTCGTGGAGCCATCGCGCCGCCGCCACGACTTCATTGTCAGTGGTAAAGTGCCCACTCTTGGTTTTGCCCTGAGCGGTCGTGTAAGAGTAGGTACCGTCGACATGGGTAGTGCCGTTGAGCATCCATACGGCAAGCTGGGTTGCGGCGCGGGCGCGATCGGGTGAAAGATGGTAACCGCCAAACGACGTGGTGGTGGGATATCCGTGACAAACGATTGCCGCGAACTCGTCGTCGAGCCACACCCAGCCTTGATCAAAGTTGAGCCATGGGCCGCCCGGCTTGGTGGGGCCGGGGCGCTCCTGGTTCATGCAGTAGGCAATCGAGGCGTCTTGAGCTTCATACTTGCCGATGAGGAAGGGCCCACAATCATCGCTAATAGTGCGGAAGCCGAGCTGGTCGTAGCCATCGACGGCAAATGCGGCTCCCGGTGCCAGGCAGCCGAAAAGCAGGAAGAGGAGCAGGAGCAGCGGACCTGTTGCGATTGCGCTGTGGACAGAGTGCGTGGGTGCGTTGGACATGGCTGCTCCTTATCCCTCGTGCGCCGCACGGGGAGGCTGCGACGCGTAGGATGAGGCTACCCCCGAGGTTCATGCGGGTAAGTACCGGAGCCTGACCAAAAGCTTGCCCATTTCCTGACAAATTGAGCTCAAATACAACAATCAAGCAAAAGTGCAGGTAGAAGATAGGGAAAACAGGAGGCCAAAGGTCCTCGTCTCCACAATTGACGCGATTTTCAAACGAATCTCCACAGCTAAAACAAGCATCACCACCCTTGTATCGAACAAGACAACCGCGTTATACTATCCCCCACATATGCGGGCATCGCCAAGTGGTAAGGCATCAGCTTCCCAAGCTGACACTCGCGGGTTCGAGTCCCGTTGCCCGCTCCACGCAAAACAGCAGGTCAAGAGCTTAGAGCACTTGGCCTGTTTCTCTTTTTCGGCTCCATAGACCACGGAAATAGACCAAATGTAGACCAAACTCTGGTGAAACCGTTTTTCGCCCCGACGCCGCTCGTGTCTCCTCCGGCCCCTTTTTAGAGTTTGGGAAAGTTGGGGCTGATCGGCCCGTGTGCCCCTTCCCGCCCTTTTTTAGTTGTTGACATAGTTGACGTTAAAGCAGCGGGGCCGCACCCCTGATACCGGGATACGGCCCCTTTTTTAGGCTTGCGATTATTGAGATTGAACGTCCTTTTAGGGCTTCAGAAACTTCAGGTTGAACGGCCCCGCCCTCGGCGCGGTATCGGCTTGGAACGAGCGCGGTTTTGGTCTACGGAGGCCGTGCCCCGATACCGCCCCGGCGACGGGGCCGCCACCTCGGGCGCTAGGCCCTGAGCCAATGTTTCCCGTCCCGGCCCCTCACGTAGACGGGGGCGTAGGCGGCCACTATCACGCCGTCAACGGTAAGCCCGTCCTCCGGCTTGGCGTCCCGGGCCACCGTGGCGGCCTCTAGGGCCGTGTCCAACGGCTGCACCTCCAACGTCCCCGCCTCGGCGTCAACGCGCCGAATACGGGCAATCTGGGGCGCTGAGGGGCAATCGTCGGCGGTCGAGCACGCCACCAAATCACCGCGCTCCGGCTCTAGGGCCGTGTCCACCTCAACGACTGCCCCCCCCCGCAGCGGGTACCGCGCCCGCTATCTCAGGCAGGCCCTCGGCAATCATGCCCCCGATAAATCGAGTTGCCATGTCTCCTCCTCGTCTCTCCGTTTCGTCCCGGCGCTCCCCATGTTGCGCCGACGCCGCGCCCTCGGCGGCCTCGCTCCGCATGTCCCGGCGAAACGCCGAAACCCTGCACACGCCACGCCCCCGGCCCCGCCTCGCGGGTTCGCCCCGGCATGAAAAGGCCCCGCCGTGGCGGGGCTGAACTAGGCAAGCGGTTAGACCGATTAGCCGATTGATGGGCTAAAGGAAGACGCTAGAGTCATGCTCCATAAGCTTAGGCTCACCGGACGAGATGGACTCTTCAAGAAGGTCGGCATATTCGCAAATGTGCCCGTAGAACATGGGCTCATAGCCGAACATCTCAATAAAGACGGGTTCGGCCTTCTCGATACGGGCTTTTGCAAGCTTCTCCTGCTCAACCTGGCTTTCCATCAAATCAGCTCCTCAAGCATCTCTTCGAATATTTTAGTTGATTCAGGTAGGTATTTCCGCAGGACATCAAGCGGTTCCTGATTAGCGGTGCTTGCGCTTTCCCGCTGCCTCGGCCTCCGCCTCCTCGATCTCTTTGAGGGTGTGCGCAGCGCTCCATCGGGAACGGCTGAGGGCATCGGGCACCCATTCGACATGGATAGCGGCTCTAGCCCTCTCCATGCTCCCCGCTTTCCTTGAGCACGTATGAGTTTCGACCGTTCTCCCTCACGACATCCAAGCCCGATGGCGGTAGGCCGACGGTTTTCATGCCGTGCTTGCCGCAGCTCGAAACGATTAGGCCTCTGCCGTCTATCCATGCTTTCACCGCCTCATGGCAGATGGGGCACGGGGCGTGAAAGAACGTCTCGCCCGTCTCGAAAACGCCGGGGCCTCGCTCATAGTCGGTAGCCTCCTCGCTACTAGCCATTGGGCTTATAGGCCCATGGCTAGTAGCGGATAGGTCATAGCTAGTAGGTAGTAGTTTATAGCTATGCTGTGCGTACACCCCGTCTGACACGGGGTCTGACACGGGGTGTGATACCCCCTCGCCAACTGCGGGAACGTTGCCGTTCCCGCTCTCCAGCCACCCGGTGAGGTCTATGTCCCGCAGCATGTTGGCCTTTCGCCACGAGTCCTCGCGGGCGTCGCTGAGGCGATCGGCGTTTGCGTCGAAATAGGCGCGGGGCACGCCGTCCAGATGGTCAGGGCACACGCCCGTGAACCAATAGTCGATGAGCGCGGCAAGGTAGGCGCACCGCTCGCCCTCGTCCTCTATCCTGAGCGACGCGAGGTAGTCCCGCAGTTGGATCTTGTCGTATGCGCACGGGGGCTTGCCGCTCGCAATGCCCCGGTCTTTCCTCATGCGCCTGAGCGCCGCCGCCCGGCGTTCGACCTCTCGGCGGTACTCTGTCCGCTTTTCGCTATCCATCGTCCACCCCCACGAGCGCGAGGGCCGACTTGCGGGTTACGTAGACGCGCCGCCCTATACGCACCTCGTCGAGCGTCCCATGCCTGATGAGGCGGCGAACGTCCCTCTCGCTGAGGTCGAGCACCGCGCCCGCCTGAGCCGACGTTATGAGCCTCCCCATGTTCACGGGCACGGGCCTAATGTCCTCGTTCCACACTGCCGCCGCCTCCCCTCTTTCTCCTCGCTATCTCGCGCCCGATGGCCTCGATGCGGCCCCGCGCCCAAGCGCGGTAGGGCTGTCTGTATCCCTTGGCGGCTAGACGGGCCGTGAGGCGGTCTATCTCCTCGCCCATCTGCCGCCCGGTCATTCCCGGTACGTCGGCGTTCGCCGCTCTCCTCGCGGCCCCGAGCGCCGCCCTTATCGGCCTCATGCGCTGCGTCCTAGATGAGGCCCGCGTATGCGAGCAGGCTGTCACGGTTGATGTTCCACTTGTTGCCCGTCTGAACGGCCTTGAGCTTGCCCGAGATACAGGCCCTCGTGATGTTCGTGCGCGAACGTCGGGCGATAACCTCGGCCTCGGCCACCACTAGCGGGTTCGGTAGTTCCGAAAAGCGTCCGTCCCTTGCAAGCCCGGCGACGCTTTCGAGGTGTTCTTTGCTGCACATTATGGGTTGCCCCCTCCTAATCGAGTTGCTACTTAGACGCGTCTCGCATCGTTTTTAACTCAACGGGTGTGCGATATAAAACGGACGTTCTACCTGCGATTATTCGGTAGAACGTCCGTGATGCTTGGTATTCAGTTTGGTTTGCCGAACTTTCGGTATGTCGGGCTGTCCGTTTTTCGGCTAATGCGCACCTGGCGACGCCGCCGAGCGAGAAAAACCGAACGGGTTTTCTATTCGCCCTCGGCCTCGTTCGCTATTGCCATGTCCGTAGCTATCTCGGCTATAACCTCGCGTTGATGCTCCGTGAGATCGGGCCATGCGTCGAGCAGAACGGAGTATGGGGAAACCCACGGTTCGGGCGTCTCGTAGAACCCCGGGCTAGCCATGCAGTCCACATCCAAGAGGCCCCGGATAAACTCTGTGTACCCCTCGGGCGTACCGCTCCAGTAGCTCTCGCAGTAGTTGACTATCCGAACGAGTTCCGGCGCTCTCACGAGTTCCGGCTTGGCCGCCCACTCGCTTACCCTAGAGTTTGACCTATGGCATACGTTCGCCAAAACGCCCTGTTTGACCCCGCAGGCCTCTCGTATGCGGCGAATGGCGTCCGTCCCCACCCCGAACCGGGGCGGCCTTAGCGGAAAGACGCCGTACCGCCTCATCCATGCAATAGCCTCCTCGTCTGTCTCGAAGGTATCGTGGAAATTGTCCAACTCTTTTCTCTTCGCTTTGTGTGCGTCCATCACGCCTCACCGCCCGACAAAACGGCTTGCATGGTCTGGGCCGCGCGTTGCTTGCCCTCGGCTGTCGCGTCGGCGTAGATGTTGAGCGTCATGGCGGCGTTCGAGTGCCCCATAGATGCTGAGATAGCCTTAATGTCCACGTGTGCGGCTACGGCCATGGTCGCAAACGTGTGCCGCAGGTCGTGGAACGTCGGGCGGGTTCCCCTCGTCCCTTTCAGCTCCAGCGCCTCGGCAAGGTTGCGCCACCTCTGCCAAATCGTGTTGGGGCGCATGAAACCGCCGCGAATGTCCCCGAGCACGTAGAGCGCCCCGGTGAACGGCACGCCCGCAGCACGGCAGGCGGCCTCCATCTCCTCGCGCCGGGCCACGAGATCGGCGGCAAGCTCTGAGCCGAAATACACCGCGCGGGCGCTGCCGTCGTTCTTGGGGTCTTTGGCGTAGAACCTCGTCCCGTCGCGGCCTATGCTGTCCTCCACCTTGAGCACGCCGCTATCGGTATCGACGTTCGCCCACCGGAGGCCGCATATCTCGCCCTCCCTCATGCCCGTGTATAGGGCGATTTTCACCCCGAGCATAGCGGGCGTCATGCCCGCCACCCTGAGCACCTCGCGCACGGTTCGCACGCCCTCGGCGGTAAGCGAGTTGGGGCGCGGGCGTCCGGCCTTGGGCGGCTTTACGCCTCGGGTCGGGTCTTTGCCCAACAAATCGGTATCGACGGCCTGATTGCACGCAGACCGTAGCAGCGTGAGCGCCTTTTTCATCGTGCCGGGGGCGTACGTCTCGCCCATCTTGGCAACCCACGCCCTCACCATGTCCGGGTTGAGATCGGAAAGCGCCACCTCCCCGAGCAGCGGGGAAATGATGTTGTCGAGCAGACGCCCGTACTCGTTGAACGTTGACGGGTCGATACTCGGGCGCTTGCCGTCGATATAGCGGCGAACGTAGGCGGCCACGGTAAGCACTGTCTCCGGGTCGAACCCCAGAACCGCCAACGCCGCGCCCTCGCGCTGCCTCCGGTTCCACTTGGCCTCCATGGCCGCGCGCCACTCCTCCAGTTCTTTCTGGGCCGCGCGTTTCCCGGTGGCCTTGAGGGCCTTGGTCGTTTTCCTCCTCGCGCCGTCCTCGTCGATGTATTTCAGCGCCGCGCGGTATTTTCCGCCCCTGCTTTCGAGGTTCGCGGCTATGTAGTGCGTGTACTCCATGCGTGCTCCGTAGACCAAAACGTAGACCAAATGTAGACCAAATAGCGTGTACTGCTTTGGTCTACGTTGCACATTATGGCACATAACGCGCGTTTTACCTGCAACGATAGCAACGCTTTTTATCTCTTTGAACACTTGCGTGTAAGATTCCCAAGCTGACACTCGCGGGTTCGAGCGTAAAGCAAACGCGAAGCGTTTGTAGCGAGCAGGCGAAGGCGCCGACAGGCGCCTGAAGCCGGTGCGGATTTGCGAAGCAAATACGCGGACGTCCCGTTGCCCGCTCCATGGAGCAAGGAAGATTTTGGGAATGGTAGATTCAGCCTGCTTTGCCCCTGCACTTCCCCGGGTCTCGGTATGCCACTGAAGCCGGTGCGTATTTGCGAAGCAAATGCGCGGACGTCCCCATGCTCGCTCCAATTCCAAAATGTTAGGTTAATGCCTGCTGCCCATACTTGCACCTGCGCACGGTACAATGGTTGGGTTACGACCAACGTGCCAATAACCAAAAAGGAGCCGCTATGATCGATCGCTATACCCGCCCGGAGATGGGACACATTTTCTCCCTCGAGAACAAGTACGCCATTTGGCAGGAGATCGAGGTCTTGGCCTGCGAGGCCCAGGCGGAGCTCGGCAAGATCGGTATTTCTAAAGACGAGGCCCAGTGGATCCGCGACCATGCCAACTTTGAGAAGGCGAAGGTCGATGAGATCGAGGAAGTCACGCGCCACGACGTCATTGCCTTCCTGACCAACATGAAGGAGTACATCGATGCCGATGTTCCCGAGGGCGACCCCAAGCCCAGCCGCTGGGTTCACTATGGCATGACCAGCTCCGATCTGGGCGACACGGCCCTGTGCTACCAGCTCACCCAGGCCTGCGACCTGATCATCGAGGACGTCAAAAAACTCGGCGAGATCTGCAAGCGTCGCGCCTTTGAGGAGCGCAACACGCTCTGCGCCGGCCGTACTCATGGCATCCATGCCGAGCCGATGACCTTCGGCATGAAGTTTGGCTCTTGGGCCTGGGAGCTCAAGCGCGATCTGGACCGTCTTGAGGATGCCCGCAAGAACGTTGCCTTTGGTGCCATCTCGGGCGCTGTCGGCACGTACAGCTCCATCGAGCCGTTTGTCGAGGAATATGTCTGCGAGCACCTGGGCCTGGTTCACGACCCGCTGTCCACGCAGGTTATTAGCCGCGATCATCACGCCTACCTCGCCGGCGTTCTCGCCACCACCGCGGCCACCTGTGAGCGCATCGCTACCGAGGTTCGCAATCTGCAGAAGACCGATACACTCGAGGCCGAGGAACCGTTCCGTAAGGGTCAAAAGGGCAGCTCCGCCATGCCGCACAAGCGCAACCCCATCACCATGGAGAAGGTCTGCGGCCTGTCGCGCGTCGTGAAGGCCAACGCGCAGGTTGCCTTCGACAACGTCGCCCTGTGGCACGAGCGTGACATTTCGCACTCCTCTGCCGAGCGCGTCGCCCAGGCCGACAGCTTCATCGCCCTCGACCACATGTTCCAGTGCCTCATCCGCGTTATCGACGGCCTGCAGCTGTATCCCGCTCGCATGATGGCCAACCTCAACAAGACACGCGGCCTCATCTTCTCCTCCAAGGTCCTGCTCGCCCTCGTCGACACGGGCATCACCCGCGAGGACGCGTACGCCATTGTGCAGGAGAACGCCATGGCAACCTGGCACGAGGTACAGGATTGTGTCTCCGGCCCTACCTTTAAGGAGCGTCTCGAGGCCGATCCGCGCTGCACCGTCAGCCAGGAAAAACTCGACGAGATCTTTGATCCGTGGGACTTCCTCACCCGTATCGACACGGTCTTCGATCGCCTGGAGCAGCTGAGCTTCGAGTAGGTTCGGGCATAACGTTAGCTTTTTAGGGCGCTTTGCTGGTAATGTGTGTTGCCGGCAAAGCGCCTCGTTGCATTTAGGGAAAGACGGGGATAATAGTCGTCTCGAATAACATTCTGAGAGGGGATCGCATGATTTCGTTTGATTACAAGCCTCAGGGCGTGTGTGCTCGCAATATTCACCTTGACCTTTCCGATGACGGCAACAAGGTGATGGGCGTTGAGTTTACCGGCGGCTGCGACGGCAATCTCAAGGCTATCTCCAAGCTGGTCGAGGGCGCTCCTGCCGATCGCGTAATCGAGGTTCTCGCCGGTAATACCTGCGGTATGAAAAAGACCTCCTGCGCCGACCAGCTTACACGCGCTATCGAGGCCGCTCGCGCCGAGATCGCCTAATGGGTATCGCCGATCACATCAAGAACGGAATATCGCGTCGCGGCTTTGTGCTCGGTGGGGTTGCTGCGGGCGCTGCCACGGTGCTTGCCGGATGCTCGAAAAAAACGGGCACCAGCGATGATGCCGCCGGCGAGCCGCAGGTTATCAAGGATGATTCCAAAATCATTTCGATTACGGATGAGTACGAGGCAGTCGACATCGATCTTGAGCCGGCGGCGTCATGGACGCTGCCTCTGGGTACGCTGCTGTACTACTGCGACGGCGATTACGCCGCGGCGATGATGGCGCCCGCATCGGCACTGCACGCCAACACACTCGGTGTGCTCAACCTGGGCGATGGCTCGCTTACCACATTAATCGAGGATCCTATCGAGGGCACGGGATATGCATTCTACGATGTCCGTGCCGGCGACGGCGTATTCGCGTGGGTTGAGATGAACTTTGCCAATTCATCGTGGAAGCTCTACGGTCAAAATCTGTCGGGCGCTTCGCTCTCTGGCGACGTGGTTGAGCTCGATCGAGGTGGCAAGGACTATGATCCGCCGCTGTTTACGGCGTTCGGGTCATCAGTCATCTGGTATAAAATGCCCTCGGCAGGTGGCAATAAAACGAGTAGCGATTCGTTTTGCTATCGTCGCTCGCTTGATGAATCCAAGGCCGAGACAATTTGGAAATCGACGGGCCGCTTTGCATCGGCCCCGCGCGCGAGCGACGGCATTTTGACCATCTCGCCGCGTGTCCGCAACGACGAGGGCGTCTACTACGGCATAACGGCAATCGATCTGACCGACGGCAACAACACCAAGCGTGCCCAGTTGGTCCTTCCTTCGTCAGTTTCGCCTTTCGAGGCCGTATATATGGGCGATACCTTCGTGTTTTCTATCGAGGCGGCCTATAGTGGCGTGGGCAGCCTGGGCAATATGGGCACGTATATCGGTAATGAGGGAGGGCCGTACCTCTTCCTGTCACGCGAGCCGCTCGCATGTGCGGCTGGCAAGAAGAATAAATACCTTGTTAAGGTACAGGCGTCGCATTTCCTGATCGACACCTCTGCCAAGACCTATGGCTCGCTGCTGTCGCCCGACCGCGCTTTGGAGTATGGCGATTATCCAGCTACGGCGGGAAAATCGGACTCATTCCTTACGTACGCCACGGTGCGCAACAGCCAGGGTATACCAGAGACGGTCACTGCACGCCTATTCTCTCTTTAAGCTTAGAGGGGTTAAAAAGGCGCCAACAGGGGAATAAACGCGTTGTAATTGTGAGTACCGCCCGCCGAGCTGCCGCGTCATAGCGGCATCTGGCGGGCTCAGGTGCGTTAAAATGGGCTTGTTCTTAGCTAATTGAGACAGGGGGGCCGTGTTATGGCTTCAGATGCAAAAAAGATTCTGCTGGTCGAGGATGAGAAGGCAATCCGTGACGCCGTCGCTGCCTATCTCGAGCGCGAAGGCTACTGGGTTGTGGGCGTCGGCGATGGCCAGTCCGCGATCGAGGAGTTCGAGAAGCATCAGTTCGACCTGGTCGTGCTCGACCTTATGCTCCCCAAGATCCCCGGCGAGCGCGTTTGCCGCACCATTCGCGATACCTCGGATGTCCCCATCATCATGCTGACGGCTAAGGGCGAGATCGAGGACCGCATTATCGGTCTTGAGCTCGGCGCCGACGACTATCTGATTAAGCCGTTCTCGCCGCGCGAGCTCGTCGCCCGCGTTCGCGCTCTGTTCCGCCGTGCCCATCAGGCCGACGAGCCCGCCGTCGAGGTACTCGACTTCGGCGATCTGGTCATCGATATCTCGGGCCACAAGATCTTGGTCGAGGGCAAGGAAGTCGATCTGACGGCTTCCGAGTTCAAGCTGCTCACCACGCTTGCCCGCCATCCCGGCCGTGTGTATAACCGCATGGAGCTGGTCGAGAAAGTGCTCGGGTATGACTTTGAGGGCTATGAGCGCACCATCGATAGCCACGTGAAGAATCTTCGCGCCAAGCTGGGCGATGATCCCAAGAAGCCCAAGTGGCTCTACACCGTCCATGGTGTCGGCTATCGCTTCGAGGCTCCGGCCAAGACCGATAAGTCGGACGAGAAATAGGGAAATCACATATGACACCTGCGCGCTTTGAAATCGGACAAAAGCACAAGCAGGAGAGCGAGGCGGGTTCCAAGGCTAGTTGGAACACGCCTCGTTCCGATTCACGGCCAACGATGAGCTATCCCTCGCGCATGGCACTTGCTTTTGCTCTGACATCGCTCATGACGGTATTGGTGCTGGTGGGCGTTGTCTCTGTTGTGTGGGGCACGGTCTTTTCGGATTACACACGCTCCAATATCGTCGAAATCGCAAATTCCGCTGCCGAGAAGTTGGCAACCTCATATGAGGAAAACGGCTCTTGGACCGCGGGAGAACTGCGCACGGTCGCAACGTCGAGTTTGGTTTCCGACGATCTGGGCATGCAGGTCGTCAATAAAAAGGGCGTGATCGTTTATGACGATTCCTGGCCCTCGGCAAGCGCCACCGCCGATGTACGCGAAAACCAGGCTACGACCGACGACACGAGCGGCAAGAGGGCATCGCATAGCCCGGTCTCGTCTGCTCCAACCGACTCCGATAGCGTTGCTAACGTCGAGATTGTAACGTCTTCCGGCGAGCATGTCGGACAGGTAAAGCTGTGGGCCATCGGCTCCGACGCTCTGCTCACCAAGGCGGACTCTGCGTTTAGGGAGAAGACCTTTAACGCCATGGCCCTCGCCGCGGTTGTTGCAATCTGCATTTCGGTCGTTATCGGATCGCTCGTGTCGCGCATGCTCACCAAGCCGATTCATCGCATCACCAGTACCGCAAAGCAAATCCGTGACGGCGACCTGTCGGCTCGCACGGGACTGCGCGGTGATGACGAGATCGATCAGCTGGGTGAGACCTTCGATGAGATGGCCACTTCGCTCGAGAAGGATATGAAACACGAGAAGCGCCTGACCTCAGACGTTGCACACGAGCTTCGCACGCCGCTTATGGCCATGCTCGCAACGGTCGAGGCCATGCAGGATGGCGTGTATCCCACCGACGATGAGCATTTGGAAACCGTTGCTTCCGAGACGCGTCGCCTGGCTCGTCTGGTGCAGCAGATGCTCGACCTGTCGCGCATGGAAAACAGCACGGCTCCGCTCAACCTTGAGCCGGTGGACATGGTTCCTTTCGTGCGTTCCATCGTTAATGCCCAGGAGCGCCTGTTTGTCGACCGCGATCTGCGCCTGCGTTTTGCGGACGAGACCCAGGGTCACGACGATGTCGTCGAGGCCGATCCCGACATGATCACGCAATGTGTTATCAACCTCATGAGCAACGCCATGCGCTACACCCCCGAGGGCGGTTGGGTCGTGGTGTCGGTGTTCAGTGACCGCAAGCACGTCAGCATTGCCGTTTCTGATACCGGCATCGGTATTGCCAAGGACGATTTGTCGCGCATCTTCGGGCGGTTTTGGCGCGCCGATGCCAGCCGCGCCCGCGAAGCTGGCGGCCTGGGCGTTGGCCTCGCCGTGACTAAGCAGATCGTCGAGCGTCACCATGGCTACATATCCGTGGAGTCGGAGCTTGGAAAGGGTACGACTTTTACAATTCATCTGCCCCGCGAGCACACGGCAGACGCGGCATCTACTACAATGGAGCACTAGCTTTTCGCTATTCGGTGAAGGAGGGGCCGCGTCCCTGCCGCTCCGAGTTTGCGAAAACATGCGGGAAAGAACCCGCATTTCTGTCGTATTTAGGTAAGGAGTGACTCACGTGACAACGATGGAGCGTCGTCCGGATTCCCGTGGCAAGGTTCGTGATATTTACGATGCCGGTGAAAACCTGCTGATGGTCGCCACCGACCGCATTTCTGCGTTCGACTTCATTCTTCCCGACGAGATTCCGTTTAAGGGAGAGGTACTCAATCGCATCTCGGCATTCTGGTTCGATAAGTTTGCCGACATCGTCCCCAACCATCTCGTTTCCATCGACCCGGCGGATTTCCCCGAGGAGTTTGCTGAGTATCGTGACTACCTCGCTGGCCGCGCCATGCTGGTTAAGAAGGCCCAGACGATTCCTATCGAGTGCATCGTCCGCGGCTATCTGACCGGTTCGGGCAAGAAGACCTACGACGAGAACGGCACCGTCTGCGGCATCCAGCTGCCTGAGGGCCTGACCGAGGCTTCCAAGCTTCCTGAGCCGCTGTTCACGCCGTCCACGAAGGCCGAGATCGGTGACCACGACGAGAACATCTCGTTCGAGCGTTGCTGCGAGATCGTGGGCGAGGACATCGCCACGCAGATTCGTGACCTTTCCCTCAAGATCTACAAGGCTGCCGCCGAGTACGCCGCGACCCGTGGCATCATCATTGCCGACACCAAGTTCGAGTTTGGTGTTATTGATGGCAAGGTCACGCTGATCGACGAGTGCCTCACGCCCGACTCCAGCCGTTTCTGGCCTGCTGCCAGCTACGAGGAGGGCAAGATCCAGCCTAGCTACGACAAGCAATTCGTCCGCAATTGGCTCAAGGCCAACTGGGATATGACGGGGGGGACCCCGCACCTGCCCGCCGAGGTCATCGATGGCACGTCCGAGCGCTATCGCGAGGCCTTCCAGATCATCACGGGCTCCCAGTTCACAAGCATGAAGGAGAACGCATAAGTGAGTACCCGTAGCGCCACGAACAAACGCACGCAATCCCACGAAGTTACCGGGGTTGCGCGCAAGTCTGCCGCATCTGCTAAGCCCGCCCGCCAAGCAGCGAGCTCCGTTCGCGTCGTGCCGGCTTCGTCTAAGGCACGCCGCAAAGAGCTCGAGAAGGGCGAGAACCTCGAGGGCCTCTCTAAAGAGGAGAAGCGCGCCCGCAAGGCTAAGCAGCGCGCCAAGGAGGACCGCATCTATACGGTGTCGAATATCCTCCTCAAGCAGGACGAGGACTACACCAAGCGCCGTCGCATCTGGTGGATTGTGCTCGCCATTGGCATGGTGCTCGTCGTGGCAATTTGGGCCTCGCTGTACTTCGCTCCCGCTGGCATGGTGTCCAGCCCTGTCCAGATGGTCGGCATTGTTTTGTCCTACGTCATCATTTTGGGCGACTTTATCTATGACTTCGCTCGTATTCGTCCCTTGCGCAACATGTACCGCGCGCAGGCCGAGGGCATGTCTGAGAACAAGCTCAACGCTCTTATTGAGCGCGCGGCTGCCGAGGAGGACAAGAAGGACTCCAAGAAGAAGTAGCGTTTGCATACATACTTATCGCTAAGATATAAGGCGCGTCGTTTTTGCGGCGCGCCTTTTTACTGTTCTATAGATAGATGGAGTGGCACATGATTCGAGCTGCCCTGACGGTCGAAGAGGCTCTGGAGGGCATGAAGGCCCTGGAGCCCAAGATTAAAAACTACGCGCGTCTGGTCGTCCGCAAGGGCGTAAACGTCAAGCCCGGCCAGGAGGTCGTCGTTCAGTCTCCGGTCGAGTGCGCGCCGTTTGCGCGCGTGGTGGTCGCGGAGGCCTATGCTGCCGGCGCCGGCCACGTGACGGTCATTTGGGCCGATGATGCCGTGACGAGGCTCACGTACGAGCATGTCGAGAAAAGCTATTTTGAGCAGACGCCCGAGTGGAAGCGCATGCAGCTGGATTCCTTGGCCCAGGATGGTGCCTGCTTTGTCTTTATCGAGGGTGCGGATCCTGCGGCCCTCAAGGGCATCAATCCAGCCAAGCCGGCCGCGGCATCAAAGGCGAGGAATACGCAGTGCAAAGTTTTCCGCCGTGGACTGGATTACAACATCAATCCGTGGTGCATCGCCGGCGCTCCGGTCGTGGCTTGGGCGCACGAGGTGTTCCCAGGAGACGCCGATGAGGTTGCAATCTATAAGCTGTGGAATGCGATTCTGCACACCGCGCGCGCCGATGGCCAGGACCCAGAGAGCGACTGGGAACTCCATGACGCCGCATTCGAAAAGAACCTGCGTTTCCTGAACGACAATCGTTTCGACTACCTGCATTACACCGCGGCAAATGGAACCGATCTGACGATTGGCATGACGAAAGGTCACGAGTGGGCCGGCGGCAAGGGCAAGACGCCCGATGGGCACCCCTTCTTCCCCAACATTCCCACCGAGGAAGTCTTCACTTCGCCCGATCGCATGCGCGCCGACGGTATCGTGTACTCTGCCATGCCGCTCATCCACCACGGCAATAAGGTCGACGATTTTTGGATTAAGTTCGAGGGCGGCCGCGTGGTGGACTACGACGCCCGCGTGGGCAAGGCAACGCTCGCAAGTATCATCGATACTGACGAGGGCGCTGCTCACCTGGGAGAGGTCGCACTCATTTCCAAGAACACGCCGATCCGCGAAAGTGGTGTTCTGTTCTACGATACGCTCTATGACGAGAACGCTAGCTGCCATCTCGCGCTAGGTGTAGGTTTCCCCGAATGCATCGAGGGTGGGTATGACATGTCCAAGGAGGAGCTCCTGGAGCATGGCGTTAACGTCTCGAGCACGCACGTCGATTTTATGATCGGCACGGACGACATCGATATTACGGGCATTACGCCTGATGGACGTGAAGTTGTGATTTTCCAGAACGGCCAATGGAGTTGGGAATAGTCCCAGACCGTGGTACAATGCCACCCGCGGGCCGTTAGCTCAGCTGGCAGAGCAGGGGACTTTTAATCCCAAGGCCCAGGGTTCGAACCCCTGACGGCCCACCATGGAATAGAAAGCGGTCAACTCCGGTTGGTCGCTTTTTTGTTGCCGGTGCACGGGTTCGAACCCGTATCTATCTATATATAAGAACGCTTGGCGAACAAAACCCGCCTTTTACCGATGGGAAACAAATAGCTGATGCCTTTGGAGTAAAGTAGCGCTCCAGAGATGACCGATGTCTCAATACTCATAAAACAGCTGGTCATCGCCAATATCAGAAGCCAATGCTTCAGTTTTAACCTCAGTGATGCGACTGAGGGACCTATTCATTTGTGAACAAAATATGGAGTGCGCGATTCCCGCCCCCGGCGCCCCTCCGGTCTGGCAATATATCTCCTTGCCGCGCGGCCCGG
>OIWM01002026.1_pt1 | contig 17848 bp, 12 predicted proteins | sample 1587451 | NCBI WGS metagenome assembly OIWM01 (sample SAMEA3888907, study PRJEB22519) | human gut metagenome | biome: human gut; feature: human-associated habitat; material: faeces | place: Denmark | collected 2011
CACAAAAACTTGCCACTGGCAACTTTTTGCACGTCCGAGCGGCATTCCCGGCGGCCATGCCGCCTTTTTGTGTTGCCTGCGGCGGCGATTTTTTCCGCCTTGCGGCAGTGTCCCTGCCGGGACAGCACGCTCCGCGTGCTTTTCGCCGCCGATTCGCGGCTTGCCCAACTTTTTGATGCAAAAAGTTGAGCAAAAACGCGCTTCGCTTTTCTTTCAAAAGAAACTTTCAAAAGAAAAGCGAAGGCAAAACGAAGAACCGCATTCGTCCGAATGCGGTTCTTCTTGCATATCGCTTCTATTTTAATAGGCCTTGCCCCAGTAGACAAGCTTCTTGGCCGGACGTCCGCAGCAAACGCAGACATCGCTGAGTTTCTCTTGCTCAAACGGAATGCAGCGTGAGCCAACACCGGTCAATTCCTTGACCTTGTCTTCGCATTCCTCTTCGCCGCACCACATCGCACGCACAAACCCATCGCCTTTTTCGGCAAGCACCTTGTTGATCTCATCGATGCTCGTGCAGTTGTAGGTGTGCTTTTCGCGGTTCTCAAGCGCAATGGCATACATACCGTCACGCACTTCGACAAGCTTTTTCTGAATGCCGTCAGCAAAGGCCTCTAATGCCTCATCAAGCGGCAGGAACGATTTTTCGCGGTTGTGACGCGTGACAACAACGCATTGCTTGTTTTCGATGTCCTTCGGACCGATCTCCACACGTACCGGAACGCCCTTCATCTCGTATTCCGCAAACTTCCAGCCCGGGCTGTTTTCGCTGTCGTCGAGCTTGACACGAATGCCGCAGGCCTTTAACTTGTCGTATAACTTTCTTGCCTCGTCGAGAACGCCCTCTTTGTGTTGGGCGACCGGCACAATAACCACTTGAATCGGTGCGACTGCCGGCGGCAGAACCAGTCCGTTGTCGTCGCCGTGCGTCATGATGATGGCACCGATAAGACGCGTGGTCGTGCCCCACGAGGTCTGGTGCGGATATTCATCCTTGTTGTCCTTGGTTTTGTATGTAATGCCAAAGGCCTTTGCAAAGCCGTTGCCGAAATAATGGCTGGTTCCGGCCTGAAGCGCCTTGCCGTCGTGCATGAGCGCTTCAATGGCATAGGTGTCCTCCGCACCGGCAAATTTGTCGGACGGCGTTTTCGGACCTTTGACAACCGGCATGGCAAGCGAATTTTCACAAACGTCTGCATAGACGTTCAACATCCGCAGCGTTTCTTCAATGGCTTCCTCAGCCGTCGCGTGCATGGTGTGACCTTCCTGCCAGAGAAATTCGCGCGTGCGAAGGAACGGACGCGTCGTCTTTTCCCAACGTACCACGCTGCACCATTGGTTGTATAACTTCGGCAGATCACGGTAGGAATGGATGATGTTTGCATAATGCTCACAGAACAGCGTTTCCGAGGTCGGACGCACGCAAAGACGCTCGGTCAGCTCCTCGTTTCCGCCGTGCGTGACCCATGCCACCTCCGGCGCAAAGCCTTCGACGTGGTCTTTTTCCTTGTTGAGCAGGCTTTCCGGGATGAACATCGGCATATAGACGTTTTCATGTCCGGTTTCCTTGAACTTGTCGTCCATAATGCGCTGAATGTTTTCCCAAATCGCATAGCCGTAGGGACGGATGATCATGCAGCCCTTGACGCCGGAATAATCCGCAAGGTCGGCATTTTTGACGATGTCGGTGTACCATTGGGCAAAGTCCACATCGCGTGAGGTGATTTTTTCCACCATTTTTTTGTTGTCGTTTGCCATTTTTATATATCCTTTCGATTTGATTCGGTTTCTTGTTTAGCCGAGCAGCTTTTCGAAAGCAGCTTTGTAGGCATTCCGTTTTTCTTCGGCGGCTTCCTTTGTCTTGTCGGAAACCAAATAATACAGCTTGATTTTCGGCTCTGTGCCGGACGGGCGAATGACGGTCGAATCGCCGTTTTCAAGCGTGTAGAAAAGCACATTCGATTTCGGCAGTCCGGTCGGCGCGGTTTTTCCGTCTGCATCGGTGATAAGGCCGGTCTTGTAATCGGCGACCGACGCGACCTTGACGCCGGCAATTTCTTTCGGCGGATTTTGACGCAAGCCGTCCATGAGAGAACTCATTTTGGCAAGACCGTCAAGTCCCGGCAGAACGATGGTGCCGATGCCTTCGGAATAGTAGCCGTATTTTTCGAAAATGCCGCAAAGCACCTCATACAGGCTCTTGCCGCGAGCGCGGTAAAAGGCGGCCATTTCGGTGATGAGCATAGCCGCACAGACGGCATCCTTGTCGCGTGCATACGTGCCGGACAGGTAGCCGTAGCTTTCTTCAAAGCCGAAAATATAGGTGTGCGAGCCGGTTTCTTCAAATTCTTTGATTTTTTCGCCGATGAACTTAAAGCCGGTGAGGACGTTGATCATGGTCACGCCGTTTGCTTCGCAGATTTTGTCAGCAAGCTTGGTGCTGACGATGGATTTGACGGCGGCGGCATTGGCCGGCAGCTTATTTTCAAGCTTTCTTGCTTCAATGATATAGGAAAGCAGCATAACGCCGATTTGGTTGCCGGTGAGCGGCACGAATTCGCCGTTTGACGCGCGCACGATAACGCCGGCACGGTCGGCGTCCGGGTCGGTGCCGATGAGAAGATCACAGCCGTTTTCTTCGGCAATCTTCATGGCAAGCGCAAAGCCGGCCTTATCTTCCGGGTTCGGGCTTTTAACGGTCGGAAAACGTCCGTCGGGAACCATCTGCTCCGGAACGCAGTACAAATGCTTGAGCCCGGCGCGTTTTAATACCTCCGGCACAAGAATGCGGCCGGTTCCGTGGAACGGCGTGTAAACGACCTTGAAATCGTCGGCAACGTCGGGAATGGCATTCGGGCGAATGCGCTCGGCCAGCACGACCTTCATATAAGCCTCATCGACCTCTTGGCCGATGATCTGGATAAGCCCCGCTTTTTTGCCTTCTTCAAAGCTTACAAGCTTGACGCCGGTGAAGATATCGACCTTTTCGATAGCAGCCGAAACCACGTCTGCCTGTTCGGGTGAAATCTGTGCGCCGTCCTCCCAATAGGCCTTGTAGCCGTTGTAAATGCTCGGGTTATGCGACGCGGTCACATTGATACCGGCCTTGGCGTGCAAATGCCGCAGAGCAAACGAAAGCTCCGGCGTGGGACGCGGCGCATCGAACAGATAAGCGCGGATGCCGTTGGCGGCAAGCACGCGTGCGGAAATTTCCGAAAAGACATCGGATTTAATGCGCGTATCCGACGCAATAACGACGCCCATTTCTGCGCCGCCGTCTTTTTTGACAAGCTCGGCAAGGCCTTGGGTCGCCTGCGCGACGGTATAGATGTTCATGCCGTTCGTACCGGCACGGATAATGCCGCGAAGACCGCCTGTGCCGAACGCAAGCGGAAAGGCGAAGCGTTCTTCGATCTCTTTCGGGTCGTTTTTGATGGCGGTAAGCTCGGCGCGAAGCTCTTCGTCGAGGTCTTGATTGGCTAACCATTTTTTGTATTCGGTGATGGAATCGGACATAAGTGTTTCTCCTTTTGGGGCGTATATCAAAAATTATGCATTCTGCTCTTCAAGCTGTTTGAGTGCCTTGGCAAGCTGATCCGGGCAGGAGGTGCCCTTAAAGCCGCACTGGATGCCGGAGAGCTTTTCGATGGCATCCTCGATGCGCATACCGGTGGCAAGCGCGGCGACGCCTTTGGTATTTCCGGCACAGCCGCCTTCAAAATCGATGTGTGTGATGATTCCGTTTTCGGTCTCAATGTGGATGGCGCGCGAACATACGCCGCTCGGTTTGTAGGTTAATTTTGCCATGACGGCACTTCCTTTCGGGTGAGGTTCGGCAGAACAGAGACGTGTCTGCACATAATTACAGTATAGTATAGCATAGTTCTTTGAATTTTACAAGCGTTTTGACGGGAAAAATCGCAAAAAGCGGCAAAAAAGTTGCTTGGCGGCAGCGGTAGAGAGTTGACGAGCGGCTTGCGGCAGTTGTGCGTGAAACCGGGCGGAGCGGATTTTGCGCATCACTACATATGAATATATGGTAAAAAAACAACAATATAAGTGTTAAAATGAGAACTTATGTTTGAATTTTCGGAAAAAATAGAGTATAATGGAAGCAATATAAACCGAAGAAAGCAGCTTCGCGGCTGTCATGTGTCGGGAAGGGGATTTGCATGGATAAGCTCAAACCGAAGGAAAAAAGGGTCTTGGATTTTATCAATCAGACCATCGATGAACAGGGATATCCGCCGTCGGTACGGGAAATTTGCTCGTCGCTCGGCATCAAATCCACATCGACGGCACATATGTACATCGAGCGTCTTGCCTCCAAAGGCTACATTGAAAAATTGGCCGGAAAAAGCCGCGCTATCAAGAAAAACGATGAAGGTGCCGAGGAGGGCAAACGCTATCGTGTGCCGCTCGTCGGGCAGGTCGCGGCCGGGCTTCCGATTTTGGCGACTCAGAATTTGGAGGGCTACATCACCTATTCCACCTTCCGCACCTACGACGAAAGCAAGCTGTTCTGCCTGAAAATCAAGGGCGAAAGCATGATTGAAGCCGGTATTTTTGACGGTGATTATGTGGTCGTGGAACAGCAGAGCGTGGCGGAAAACGGCGAAATCGTGGTCGCGCTTGTCGGAGAAGAAGCCACCGTCAAACGCTTTTTCAAGGAAAACGGCCATTTCCGCTTACAGCCGGAAAACCGCACCATGGAGCCGATTATCGTGAGCGACGTGGCGGTTTTGGGCAAGGTGATTGCACTCATCCGCTATTATGCATAGCGTGCGGCGTTTGGTGTCGGTATTGGCCGATGCGGCGCGCGTGTACTACGAAGACGGCGGCTGTCCGATCTGCGCACGGGAGACGAGCGGCGGACGCTTATGCGCCGCTTGCGAGACGGCTCTCGGTTTGGCGCGCTTGCCGCAGCCTGCGTTTGTCTTACAGCGGCCGAACGGACGCACCCATGCCGGAAACGCCGTCCAGAACACCGAACCGCTTGACTGCCGCTCGGTCTATGCCTATGAAAGTGACGCGGTGCGCAAGCTGTTATTTTATCTGAAAGAATACCCGGATCGCCGCATCGTTCAAGAGTTTGCCGCGCGGCTTTGCGAAATTCTGCCCGACAGCCGGAAAGCTGACCGAACGCTGTTTGTCAACATTCCGCGCAGTGCGGCCGGAAGGCGCAAGTATGGCTTTGATCAGGCGGCGCTCCTTGCTTCGACGGCAGCGCGCTTGCTTGACCGATCGGGCACTTTGGCGCAAAGCGGTCAAAAGCCTTGCACACAAGCCGTATGCTTTGCCGATTTGTTGGCGGTGCGCCCGTTCGGCAAGGTGCAGAAGGCCTTAACGGCGCGTGAGCGTGTGGCCAACAAAAGCGGACGATTGTATGTGCGTCCGTTTTTCCGTCGTTTGCCGTGGATCCCGCGGCATATTGTGATTACGGATGATGTGATCACCACCGGCTCAAGCGTGCTTGCGGCGGCGGAAACGCTGCACAAGTGCTTTCCGAATGCCGAAATTTCCGCGCTGTCGCTTGCCGCAGTCACACGGTACAGAGACGGTGAAACCTCTTGAAGATGCGATATTGTTACAGAAGAAAGAAGAACGTTCATGCCAGCAAAAAGAACACCCGATATTAAGCCGAAAACGGCCAAAACGCCGTCCGGTGCTGCCAAAAATGAGAAAGGCAAAAACGAAAAAGCGGCCAAACAGCGTGAAGAGAATCTTCGGTTAAAAGAAGAGATTAAAACGCTCAAAAAAAGCCGTGACCTCGAAAGCACCTTTTCCTATAATTATATGCCGTATATACTGCTGTTTCTCGGCCTGTTTTTGGGAATCTGCTTTATCATTCCCGAAAAAATGGGCTTTGTCGGCTATTTGGTGCGGTTTTTGCGCGGCTTGTTTTCCGCAGGCGCGGCCTTTTTGCCGGTTTGCCTGATTGTCGAGGCTCTGCTCTGGAAAAACGATATGAAGCACGGCCGTTTGAAGGCCAAAGCCTGTATCGATGCCGGGTTTATCGCTTCGGTCGCCATTTTGACGCATTTGGTTTCGATTACCTCTGCGCCGGAAGCGGAAAAAGTGTTGTTTGACGGCTATCGGCTGCTTGGCGACGACAGTCTGTATGCGCTTGGAAAGCTGTATAAGGGCGGCGGCATCATTGGCGGCGTGCTTGCCAATGTCATGCGGATGATTACCGACCTTGGCGCATGGATTATCGCGGTTTTTGCGGTGGTATTGCTCGCCTTTGCCGTACTCGGCATTACGCCGCTCGACATTGCCGCATATCTCGGCGAACGGGTCAAATCCGGCGTGTACAATGCACGCGTGCGCCGCAAAGAGGATTTACGCCGGCAGATCGACCGTGAAAAGCAGCTGCCGCTTACCGAAGAACCGGTCATGCCCAAAAAGAAGAAAGCGTATCTTGCCGGCGTAGGCGATGACGACGAAACGGAAATAACGGATAAAACAAGCGAAAAAACCGTCGAACCGGAGGCGGAAGCCGCCCGGCCGCAAACAGATCCGGATAACGTTTTCGATTCGGATGAATGCGGCGACGACAAGCCGGAATTTCCGGAGCTTGCCATTTCGCCGGATGCGGTGCGCCTTGCCACCGGCAGTGCGGCGAGTACGTTTGACGCGGTGACCGAGGATGAAGCCGTAACGCCCGACCCGGCGGTGTACGACAGCATCAAAGATCGCGTGCGCTTTACCGATAAGCCTGACGCGGCGCATGACGGCGAAGCGGCGGAAAGCGCGGACGAAGACGATTTGTCGGACAAGCCGACAGAAGACTCGAACGTGGAAGAAATCAATCTTGCGGATATTTTCACCGAGGATGCCGTGATCGCCGCTGCCGGCGTTACCGCCGATACATCGGTGCTTACCGGCACGGGCGACGGTGCGGAGCTTGCGGCAAGTGCCGAAGAGACCGGTGAAAAACAAGAGGTGAAGGTAGAGCCGAAGCCGGATCCGGCGGAATTATACCGTTTTCCGGACATCGACTTTTTGCAGAAAGATCCCAACCCTGCCACCTTTGCCGTGACCGATGAAATCAAGAGCACCTCGGTGAAGCTTGTCGAAACGCTTGCCAACTTCGGCGTTAAAACCAAAATCACCAACATCTGCTGCGGCCCGACGGTCACGCGCTACGAATTGCAGCCGGAGATCGGCGTGCGCGTCAAGTCGATCCAAAACCTTTCGGACGATATCGCCTTGCATCTTGCGGCGGCCGGTGTACGTATCGAAGCACCCATTCCCGGCAAACAGGCGGTCGGTATCGAAATCCCGAATAAGACGGTTTCGACGGTGTATATCCGGAATTTGATTGAAAATCCCAAATTTGCCCAACAGAAGAGCCGCCTTTCGGTGTGCTTAGGCATGGACGTTGCCGGAAGCCCGGTGTATATGGACATTGCCAAAATGCCGCACTTACTCATTGCCGGTGCGACCGGTATGGGTAAATCGGTGTGTATCAACAGCTTTATTGTCAGCCTTTTGTATAAGGCGCGTCCGGACGAATGCCGGTTATTGCTCATTGACCCGAAAAAAGTGGAATTCGGCGTGTACAACGGGATGCCGCACCTTCTTGTCCCGGTCGTGAGCGACCCGAAAAAGGCAGCCGGTTCGCTTGCCTGGGCTGTCAACGAAATGGAACGCCGCTTCCAGCTCATTGAAGAAGTCGGCGTGCGCGACATCGATTCCTATAATAAAGCCACCGAAAACGACCCGGAAAAAGAGCATATGCCGAAGGTGGTCATCATCATCGACGAGCTTGCCGACCTCATGATGACGGCGCGCGACAGCGTGGAAAACTCCATCTGCCGTATCGCGCAAAAGGCAAGAGCCGCCGGTATGCACCTTGTCATCGGTACCCAGCGTCCGTCGGTTGACGTCATCACCGGCCTTATCAAGGCCAACGTGCCGTCGCGTATTGCCTGCACGGTAGCATCGCAGGTCGATTCGCGCACCATCATCGATGTGGCCGGCGCGGAAAAATTGCTCGGCCGCGGTGATATGCTGTATGCGCCGGTCGGTAGCATGAAGCCGATCCGCGTGCAAGGCTCGTTTGTGACCGACAGTGAGATCGAGAAAATCATCGACTTCTTAAAGAGCGGCACAGAGGCCGTTTACGATACCGATATCATTGACAGCATCGAGCGCGAAGCCGAACATTGCGGCGAAAAGAAGAAAGGCCGCGGCTCTTCGGAGGACGGCGGCGACGAATACGACACAGAGGATCGCGATTCGATTCTCGAGTCGGACGACGCAATGTTCGATGCCATCAAGGTGGCGGTGGATGCCAATATGATTTCCACGTCGCTGCTACAGCGCAAGCTGTCGCTCGGCTATTCCAGAGCGGCACGCATTGTCGATAAGCTGGAAAAACTCGGCATTGTCGGCCCGTTTGAAGGCTCTAAGCCGCGCAAGGTGCTGATCACGCCGCAGGAATATCTGGAACTCAAAATGAATCACGGACGGTAATTTTCAAAACGAAAACGGACGGCGAAAGGAGCGCGGCAAGATGCGAAAAAAGACGTTTGCACTGTATCCGAACGGAAAAGCGCGCCATCAAACGGTCAAGCTTTTGGCTCTTGTCATCGCGCTTGTCTATGTGGCGTTCACCGCGCTTCATGATAAAAACGAGCGTAAAAACGCCCAAACGGCTTTTTTACAGGCAGACGGTCTCTTTGCCGCCTATTTTATCGATGTCGGCCAAGGCGACGCCACGCTTCTTGTTGCACCGAACGGTGAGAGTATGCTCATCGACTGCGGCCCGACGGAAAATGCCGATTATCTCATCAAATACATGAACGATGTCGGCGTGCAGACGTTAGACTATCTGATTCTCACGCATCCGCATGAGGATCATTACGGCGGCGCCAGTGCCGTCATCGAGAATTTCCCGGTGGAAAACTTTCTCATTCAGGGCGACAGCACCGAAATGTATCCGTATGACCGCCTTATTTACATGGTCACGCACAACCGCTTTGACACGGAAACGGCGGTGATCGGCGCGTATATCGACGATAAGTTCACGTTTGCGGACACGGCAGAGTTTCGGATCTTTGCGCCCGAAAAGGCCGATCCGGACGACGCCAACGAATCCAGCCTTGCGCTTAAGCTTGTCTATGGCGAAACGTCGTTTTTGTTCACGGGCGACGCGGAAAAAGGCTCGGAAAACGCGATGCTTGCCGATGGCTATAACCTGAAAGCCGATGTGTTCTCCACCGGACACCATGGCTCGGCCACCTCCAATTCCGACGGCTTTATCGCGGCGGTTTCGCCGACATATGCCGTCGTCAGCTGCGGCAAAAACAACAGCTACGGTCATCCGCACAAGAAAACGCTTGCCACCTTCGAAAAATACGGCGTGACGGTGTTGCGTACCGATGAAAGCGGCGATATCGTGCTGTTGTCCGACGGAAAAAGCGTTGTGTACGACGATGCAACCGGTTCGGCACGCGCCGAACGCAAAGCCGCTGCCTGAAAACAGAGCCTATGTTGAAATAACACCGGCCTTTTCGCCGACGCCCGTCTCGTGAGCGTCGGCGTTTTTGTCGGGACAGAGCGAAAATTTGCCGAGCGGCGTGCCGTTCGCGTCAAAATACTCCACCGTGCCGTGCGTTTCGGAAATCGATGCCCGATAGGAAATGACCGGTGCATTGCCTTTCGGAACGGTGAGGAAAATGCCGTCCGGATTGGAAAAATGCGTTTGGTGCGCATAAACGCCGAAGGCGTGTTCCGCGGCGATTTCGACAGTATCAAACTGCGCGGAGGCATACGAGAGCATGGCCATATGGTCGTTCCAATCGTTGCCGTCGTCGAGCGTGACGGCGATGAACAGCGAACCGTCCTTTTCGGCGGCACTCACAAGGCAGCGTCCGGCCGCTTTGGTAAAGCCGGTTTTCACGCCGACGGCACCGTCATACAGCCGCAGAAGCTTGTTGTGATTGAAAAAATAGCGTGTTAATTCGCCGTCCAAGGAGGGCGAAATGTGTTTTTTGGTCGCGACGGTGGTTCGAAAGAATTCGTTTTTCATGGCTTCGGCGGTGATGCGCGCAAGCTCGTAGGCGGTGGTGTAATGCCCGTCGGCGGAAAGCCCGTGCGGATTTTCAAAATGTGTGTCGCACAGCCCGAGTGCGGCCGCTTTTTGGTTCATGAGGGCGGCAAAAGAGGGAATATCGCCGGCCGCCGCCACGGCAAGCGTGTGTGCCGCGTCGTTGCCTGATTCGAGAAGCAGTCCGTATAACAGCTCCTTCACCGTAATTTTCTCGTTCTCACGCAGGTAAATCGACGAGCCTTCGACAAGCGTTGCCTCCTTGGGAACGGTGACGACCGCATCAAGCGGCAAATGCTCGAGAACGACCAGCGCGGTCATGATTTTGGTGGTGCTTGCCATGGGAAGGTGCAGATTGCTGCTTTTTTCGTATAAAACCGCGCCGCTTTTGCCGTCAATTAAGCAGGCCGCCTTGGCATAGGTCTGCGGCGGTGAGCCGGTGCTTTCCCCTAAAAGCGGAACGGTTACCGAAACGGGAAGTGACGGTGCGGCGGTGTTGTATTTTGCGGAAAGACCGACTACGGCGACACAGCAGAATAAGGCGATACAGGCGGCAAAGCAGAGAAAAAAGCCCGACGCGGCCGTTTTTTTGCGTGTTCGGCATGGCGGTGCGGACGGCAAGCGGATACATTTCATAGACATACGGCCTTTCGAACGGTTGATAAAGAAGGACGGCTTTCGGCGGCAAGCGTGCCGCAGAGGACGCTTATAGAAATATACGGAAGAATTTCACAAAATATGATTGACAAAGTTTCGACGAGTGTTTATAATAAGACCGTACATTTTTTTGGAGAAACAAACATGGCTTATACCTATCAGATTCGAAGAATTCTCAGCTATACACGCCGGGCGGTCGATGATTTTCACATGATCGAAGAGGGCGACCGGATCGCCGTCGGCTTATCCGGCGGCAAGGATTCACTTGCGCTTTTGTGTTCGCTCGCGTCACTGCGCGGCTTTTATCCCAAGCATTTTGAGCTGGAAGCCGTGACCATGGATCCCGGTTTTTACAAGGCCGGTATGGGAAGCGAAGCCGAAACGCGCGAGGGCTTTGCGCACCTTGCCGCGCTGTGCGAACAGCTCGGCGTGCATTTCACGCTTTTTGAAACCGAGCTTGCAAAGCTGATTTTCGACGAGCGCAAGGAGTCTAATCCCTGCTCGTTATGCGCCCGTATGCGCCGCGGGATGTTACATGACCGCGCCAAGGAGCTTGAATGCAACAAAATCGCACTCGGGCATCATTTTGACGACGCCGTCGAAACGTTCATGATGAATCTGTTCAATGAGGGACGCATCGCCTGTTTTTCGCCGGTGACGTATCTCGACCGTAAGCAGATTACCATGATCCGGCCTCTTGTGTATGCGCCGGAAAAGGATATCCGCTATTTTATCAACCATTCCGATCTGCCGGTGCTTGGCAGTCCCTGTCCGATGGACAAGACCAGCGACCGCGAACGCTACAAAAAGATGCTTGCTGCCATGGACAGAGAAAACAAAGGCTTAAAGCACCGCATTTTGGGTGCGATGCAGAAAGCGGACATCGACGGCTGGCAGCCGAAAAAGAACTAAAACCGACATCCGGTTTCGGATTGCCGTAAAATAAAGGAGAATAAAAGATGCTTGTAAATGCAATGACATTCAATATCCGTTTTGATACGCTTGACGACGGTGCAAACTGCTTTGAGGGCAGAAAGGCACTTATCAAAGAGTTCATCGACCGCGAAAAACCGGATGTTATCGGTTTTCAGGAGGTTATGCCGCATGTGCGCGAATGGCTGTGCGGCAACCTGCCGGATTACACCGTTTTGGGCATGGGACGAAATCCCGACTATTCCGGCGAAAGCGTGTCGATTGCTTACCGCAAGGATGTGTTCGACCTTGTCAAATTCGACCAGTTCTGGCTGTCCGATACGCCGGATGTGCCCGGTTCGCGCTATGTGCTCGACCAAAGTCCCTGCCCGCGCATTTCCGTGCAGGCAACGCTTGTTTCCCGCAAAGAAGGCAAGCTCTTTACGTTCGCAAACACCCACCTCGACCATGTCGGCGCGTATGCCCGTCTTTGCGGGGCGTCGCTTCTCATGACAAAACTGCTTTCCGAAAACAAGTATCCGTTTATCTTAACCGGTGATTTCAATGCCCTTCCGGACGAGGCGTCCATCAAGGAAATCAAGAACCTCAAGGGCGTTCATGATTTAACGGCTGCCGTCAAGGAAACCACCTATCACGGCTACGGCAAGGAGACAGGCTGCAAGATTGATTACATTTTCTCCAATAAAACCGCCGTCAAAGGCACTCTTACCGTCCATAAGGACAAAAAGGGCGAGGTTTGGCTGTCTGACCACTATCCGATCTCTGTGACTGTTGATATTCACTGAATTTGACACATAAATTCCTTTTTTCGGCATATACTGTCTATACACCGAAAAAAGGAAAGGGGATTTGTGTGAGACAGCAAGAAATAAAGCCGCAAAACGATGTTTATCGCGAAATGGTCGAACGGTATTGTCATGTAGTCGATTCCAATGTGCCGGTCTGCCGTTATACCGAGAACGGGAAAACGGTTTTTGAATGCTCAAAACGGGCGTATTGTGAAAAAAACGGCGGCTGTCATAACAACCGCTACCGCTAAAGCCGGTTGCTCTTGTGAAAACTACACAAGATGCTCCGGTCAAAATGAACATTGTGCACAAAAATCGCGCGCGTGTAGATTTTGTATTTACAACGCCGCGATTTTTTGCTATAATATACTATGGATCGGCTGTGGTTCTGTCGGAGGATCGAAGCGGATTCCGAATATTTCAACCCAAAAGTAAAAGGAGAAAGCAATGAAAAAAAGAACATTGACACGTTTGGCTCTCGTTTTGGCACTGCTTGCATTTTTTGCAGCCGCGGCGTTTGCAGCGGAAGATGTCCGCGTTGCGCTTGACGATAAGCTTTCGTTCCGCGGTATCAACGCGAACGTTTCGGATGGCGTGCTGGATTTGGAGCTGACCGGCAAGAATGACAAAAACGAATCCCCGGCCATCTTCTTCCCGGGCGTTGATATTGACGCGAGCGTTTACCGCTACATAAAAATGGAAGTAAAGAGCGACGTTCAGCCGCAGTCCAAAGGCTTTTCGCACGCTTTTTATTTCCGCACGGAGGGCGCACCGAACTTTTCCGAAGACAAAAAGATTTCGGTGGAGCTGCAGCAGAAATCCGCTGATTTTGTGGAATATACCTTTGATATGGGCGCGCACGGCGATTGGGCCGGCCAGGTCACCGGTATTTTCTACTCGTTCAACGATTTGACCGGCAAGGTGCAGATCAAAAACATCCGTTTTGTTGAGGGCGCTCCAGTCAAGAAAATTACGTTAACCGACGAAGAAAAGATCACCGACCTTCCGACACCTTCCAAAACGGTGATTCCGTCGAAATTTTCCAAGAGCCGCACCTATACCGACGCTTTTACCGACGTTACCGTAAAAGATTGGTTCTATGACGCCGTTTCCGGCGCTTACGAATTCGCGCTTGTCAACGGCGACAGCGCGACGACCTACAATCCCGAAGGCACCATGACGGTGGCGGAAGCCGTGACGCTTGCCTCCCGTATGCATTCGACCGTCAAGGGCGACAAGGCGGCGCTGACGACCGCCGAGGGCGACGCATGGTATTCGAATTATGTAAACTATGCAAAGCAGGAAGGCTTCTTGAAGGACGGCATGTTTGACAGCTTTGACCGCGAGATCAAGCGTCATGAGATGGTTACTCTTTTTGCCGCCGCTCTTCCGGAGGAGTGCTTTGAGACTCTGAATTATGTCACCCACATTCCGGACGTTTCGTCCGACGCAGCCTACGCAAAGGCCGTGTTGATGTTCTACAACGCCGGCATCTGCATGGGAAACGACATTTACGGCACGTTTAACCCCGATTCCAACATCACGCGCAGCGAAGTGGCTGCCATTGCCGACCGCATTGCCGATAAAGCACACCGTTTGGACAAGGATCTTGCCGTCCGCGTCAATCCCGAAAGTGCGTACTGGCTTGCCGACGATTCCGGCTATTCGACGAACAACACGATAAAGGAAACCTTGCAGTCCGGCTGGGATTACGACAACCGCGGCGGTTCGGTCAAATCCAAGGACGAGCCTCCCTATTCGCTCAGCGATATCAGCGCGACCGAACCGGTAACGCTCACCCGCACGCTCACCGTTCAGGATGCCGGTGTTGTGACTACCGAATTCGGCGTTACGTTCAATTCGGCTTTTGACGGCTGGTATATGGAAACGCTCAGCACGTCCGGCACGTCCGTTTACAAGTTCTTTACCAAAAATAATGAATTTTACGTGCTTGATAACGGCGAAGAAAAAGCACTCGGCGTCAAGCCGGTGCTCGGCAAGCCGACCATCATCCGTATCGATACCGACCTTGCCGCAAGAACCAACCGTTATGAGCTTGACGGCAAGAACTGCGGCACCTTCGGCTTTGCCACGGGCGCAGCCATCGACGTTGCCGTGTTCCGCACCGGCACGACCGATGAAGCTATCATGGATACCTCGGTGTATCCGCTCCGCATGTACTGCAACTACCTTGTCAACGATTCCGCACGCACCAAGGTCATCCCGGATTCGTGGACAGTGGAGCAGACCGGCGACATGACTGTCGAGATTTCCGGCGGCGAATTCGTCTTTAACGGCAATACCGGCAAAGCCTCCATGTCCAAATCCTTCAAACCGGTAAGCGGCAATATCAGCACCGAGCTTATCATGCTCTACCCGGATATGGCCGACGGCTTTACCTATGCGCTCACCTCCGGCGGCACACCGATCGTTTCCTTTACTACCAAGGACGGGAAGATGTATGCCAACGGCAAGGAGCTTCGCAGCTACTCGAATTATATGTGGTATATGGTTCGTCTGTATGCCGACACGGCAACCCAGAAAGCCACCATCAAGGTCAGCGGCAAGACCATTGCCACGGATATCCCGTTTGCATCTGCCGCTTCCACCCTTGACGGCTTGTACCTCGCTTCCGAAAACAACGGCGGCAAAACACTGAAATTAGACGATATCATCGTCGAAAAGATCGTCGATTACGCCGATTATCCCTCTGAACCGAAGCTTCCTGCCGGTGCGGACGATTACTTTATCGGCATCAACGTCTGCAACCTGTGGAGAAACGGTCACCATTGGGGTTGGGACAACATTTCGCCGTATGACGAAAACAAGCCGGTGCTCGGCTGGTATGACGAAGGTCTGCCGGAGGTTGCCGACTGGGAAATCAAGTTCATGGTTGAACACGGCATTGACTTCCAGCTTATCTGCTGGTATCATTCGGGTGAGGCACCCTTCAAATCGTTCTACGGCTCCACGCCGAAAGCACTGTTCGAGGGCTTCATGAACGCAAAATACAGCGAAAAGTACGGCAAGTTTGCGCTTCTTTGGGAAGCTGCCAACGGCGCAAGGCCGCAGGATCTAAACGATTTCAAGAGCCGCTTTGTGGAATACTGGGTCGAGTACTTCTTCTCCGATCCGCGCTATATGGTTATCGATAACAAGCCGGTCATGTCTATTTTCGGTGCCGACCATCTGAAGAACTCCTTCGGCGGCACGGAAGCCGGCGTTAAGGAAGCATTTGATTACTTGCGCAGCCGCGTCAAGGAAATGGGCTATGACGATATCATCATCATGGCGTGCGACGGTTCGGACAACAAATCGCAGCTCCAAAGCCTTGCCAATATGGGCATCGATGCCGTTCAGGCATATAACTGGGGCACCATGGCTTACAGCGCAAAATGGAATCAAGAGAAGATTGCCAACCAACAGAAGAACGGCGCAGGCGTACTTCATAACGTTCCCACCGTTTCCACCGGCTTCAACAACATTGCATGGGCTTATACCCGTTATCCGCTCATCACCACCGAAAATATGGAGCAGGTGCTGACCTGGGTGCGTGATTCGGCACTCAACAAGTATGAAATCACCGGCAACGGCGACGAATGGAAAAAGAAATTCGTCATGCTGTCCACCTGGAACGAATACGGCGAAGGTACGTATATGATGCCGGCCGGTCTTAACGGCTTCGGTTATCTCGATACCGTCCGCAAGGTATTCACCAAGGGTACAAACCACACGGATGAACAGCCGAATACGCTCCAGATGGCGCGCCTCGGTCATATGTATCCGATCAACCGCGAAATTATCCGTCCGCAGGGCTATTATGAAGCACCCGAAGCAAGCACGGTGATTTACGAAGAAAAGTTTGCCGAAAACGGCACGGCTCTCTGGGGTTCGGGCAACTGCACCGTTTCGGCTGACGGCGATATTTTGACCGGTACGGCTTCCAACACCGACCCGATTCTCTACCGTCCCGACACTTCGCCGAAGTTCAAGGCGACGGAAATCAAGCAGGTCAAGGTTTGGGTGGACGGTCCGGTCGGCGACAACGTTGAGGTTTACTTCTTGACCGATTCCAGCGGCAGCTGGTCGGCGGACAAGGGTACTTCCGCAAAGATTACCCAAGAAGGTATGCATCCGGTGGTTGTCAACGTTTCCTCGCTTTCGACCTGGACGGGTACGATCACGGCTCTCCGTATCGACCCGATCACCTCGCAGAACAGCTTCCGTGTGGAAAAAGTCCAGTTCCTTGGCAATCCGATTACCGAACGCTTCCTGCTGAACGGCAACGAGGTCGAATTTGACTTTGAGCCGGTGAACGTGGATGGCGACAAGCTGATCCCGTTCTTCCCGGATGACGGTATCGGCTACCGTCTCGGCTGCGCGTACACGTGGGATAAGGTCAACAAGAAGCTGACGCTCACCAAGAACGGCAAGCAGATTGTCTTCACCATGGGCTCGAAGAAGATCACGGTCAACGGCGAACCGGTATCGGTCAACTACGCACCGTATCTTGAGGACGGCATCCCGATGGTTCCGCTGCACTTTATCGTGGATACCTTCGGCTACCAGACCGAGACCAAGACGGCAGATGACGGTGTCAAAGAATTCAACGTCATCACCATTACCAAGGATATTTACGATATCATTTCCAAGCGTGTGGAAAATGAGTGGGAATTTAACCTCACCGGCGACGGCGAAGGCTGGCAGCTCGGCAATGCTACGGCAACCGTTATCGACGGCAGCTTCTACGGCAACGACATGGATCAAAAGGGCGGCTGGGGCGGCCATTATGACCCGGCACTCTCGTCTCCGGCACTCTCGATCGAGGCAAACCGCTACAAGACCTTGAAGGTTCGCATGAAGCATGAGATCCAAGAAGAAAAGACCGAGGAAAACAAGGGCGAATTCCAGCTTGTGGTCTACTTCAAGACAAGCTCGGCCGGACTTTCCGAAGGACGCACCTTCCGTGCCGATCTCGAAAAGACCTCGAATGGCGATTATGTCGAGTATACGTTTGATTTGTCCTCCAACGAAGAGTGGGCAGGAGAGATCACGGGACTCCGTATCGACCCGTTCAACAACGTTCCGGGTGAATTCTGGATTGACTGGATTCGTTTTGAATAACGAAAAAAGCCGTTTTTGCTCAAAAACAGCCATAAAAGCCCGTAAAAGAGTCTCCCGCACAGAAGAAACTGTGCGGGAGTTCTTTTTGCTTCTGCAAAAAGAACAAAAAAAGCACGCGGAGCGTGCCGTCCCGGCAGGGACACCGCCGTAAGGCGGAAAAATGTTGCGTCAGCAACAAAAAATGCCGCCGAGGGCGGCGGCCGGTTGCCGCAGGCAACACAAAAAGGCGGCTTTGCCGCCGGGAATGCCGCTCGGACGTGCAAAAAGTTGCCAGTGGCAAGTTTTTGTG
>OIWM01002028.1_pt1 | contig 17844 bp, 17 predicted proteins | sample 1587451 | NCBI WGS metagenome assembly OIWM01 (sample SAMEA3888907, study PRJEB22519) | human gut metagenome | biome: human gut; feature: human-associated habitat; material: faeces | place: Denmark | collected 2011
ATTATAAAATATAAAAATAGAAGGAGAGAATAAAATTCCAACTGAAATAACATACCAAATATCAAAATCATTTTTCTTTCCATAATAAATAGATATAAATAAAGTAATCATTGGAATTACTACAAGTAACATAATCATAGCTGTACCTGTATCTTTTATTAAAGCTGGAAGAATATAAAAATTAATTACCAGCAAAATATAAATAAATATATTCTTTTTTAGCTTGTCCATTTTATATATCCTCTATTTTCAAGTAATTCTTTTTCCCATTTTTTAAAGTTGCTTCATAGCTTAAATCCACTAGCATTTTAATTGTTTCATCATCAACGCTTCCATCTAGCGCAACTGTTATCCAGCTTGATTTATTCATATGATATCCAGGAAAAATACCATTTTTATTATGTAATGAACCCGAAAGTGTCGCATCACATTTTAAATTAACAACTTCTAACATTCCTTCTTCTAAGAATCCTAATTTACTTTTTTCTACATTCATAATCAATGCAAACCATTTTTTATTACTATTATGACGAAACACTTCATTATCTGGTTATTTTACCCGTGGGTAATCAGGATTTACATTAAAAGTATTTTGTATATATTGTTTTAATTCTTTTCTATTCATCATCTATATTATCTATTATTAACTCATAATAAAGTAAATATCTTTATTGCATAAAAAAACTAGATATCACAGTTTTGTAACATCCAGTTTCTTCTTTTTATAGACAAGCTTTATAAATTTCTACAATATCTTCTGGAGATAATGGTACATATGCTTTACCAAGTCTATCATTTCTATTTGCGTGATTTGCCATTTCTTCAAAATGAGTTTCATCAATGTCAAGTTCTGTTAAAGTCATTGGAATACCACTGTCCTTAAAGAATTGTTCTAATGCATCAATTGCCTCATAAGCAAGTTTTAATTCATCTTCACCATCTAATCCCATAACATTTCTTGCAAATTTAGTAAAGCGCTCTAAAGTTGTAGGATCTTTCTTTAAAATAAATCTCATCCATCTTGGTGTTAGGATAGCTAAACCCACACCATGCGTAATATCATAGAAAGCACTTAATTCATGTTCCATTGCATGACATGGCCAGCCTGTAGATTCTTTACCATATTCAGGAATACCAGAGCAGGCAATTGATGAATCAGCCATTAGATTTGCACGAGCAGAATAGTTATCAGGTTCTTCTAAGGCAACAGGTAAGTTTTTCATTACAGATTTAAGAATAGTTTCCGCAACACCATCCGATAAATCACTATCCATTGTTCTAGAAAAATAACCTTCAAATATATGAGACATAATATCTGCAGAACCAGCTGCTGTTTGATATTTAGATACAGAAAATGTATAAGTTGGATCACAAATGGAAACAGAAGGATATGTATAACTATTACCCAACTTTTCTTTTGTCTTCATATTAGAAATAACGCCACCACCATCAAATTCAGATCCAGTAGCACTTAATGTTAGAATATCTACTAAAGGAAGAGCTTTTCTATTTTTTTCACTTGTTTTTACCATATCCCATAAATCATTTCCCTGGTAATAAACACCTGTACAAATTGCTTTAGCACAATCGATAGTGCTTCCTCCACCTACTGCTAAAACTACATCAATATTATTTTCTTTACATAGTTTTACGCCTTTTTCTACAGATTCAATACGAGGATTTGGTTCAATTCCAGCACATTCTGTTACATTAAAACCACCCTCATCTAATATTTTCATTACTTCATCATATAGGCCAATTTTCTTAATTGATCCTCCACCATAGGCAAGTAATACATTTTTACCAAATAGCAATAAAGATTCTTTCAAGTGACTGATTGCACCTTTTCCAAAATAAACTTTTGTCGGAATATTATGTGTATAATTTAGCATTCTATTCTACCTCTCAATCTACCATCAATTATAATATGAAAATACTTTCATAGATGTGAAAGTTCAATCATTTTTAATTGACATTAATTACACAAGCTCCTAAAATAATGATTAATATTAATAAAATTGTTAAAGGGGGAAATTAACAATGAAGAAAGTTTTATCCAAATTATTAGCTGTTTCTTGTATTTTATCTCTTAGTGCATGTGGTCAAGCCACTGATGAAGCAGATGCCGGTTCCAATACTTCTAAAGATAAAGATTTCAAAGTAGGTGTTGTGCAATTATTACAACATCCTGCATTAGATGCTGCTACAGAAGGATTTGTAGATGCTTTAAAAGAAAAAGGTATCACAAATGTAGATGTTCAAAACGCAAGTGGTGAATCTACAAACTGTACAACAATTGTTGGTGGTTTTGTCGCTGATAACTATGACTTAATCATGGCTAATGCAACTGCCGCTTTACAAGCCGCAAGTGCTGCTACAGATACTATTCCAGTATTAGGTACATCTATTACTGTATATGATGTCGTTCTTGGTGGAAGTATTCCAAAAAATGTCAGTGGTACAAGTGACCTAGCACCTCTTGAAGAACAAGCAAAAATGATTACAGATTTAGTTCCAAATGTTTCTAAAGTAGGACTACTATATTGTTCTGCTGAAGCTAACTCAGAATATCAAGTTGATGCTGTAGCTAAAATATTAGAAGAAGCAGGTGTTACAACTAAGAAATATACATTCAATGACTCAAATGATGTTACTTCTGTTACGGAAAGTGCTGTGAATGATGGTGTTGATGCGATTTATATTCCAACAGATAATACAGCTGCTGCTAATACAGAAGCTATTGCAAATGTTGTTCTTCCTGCAAAAGTTCCAGTAATTACTGGTGAAGAAGGATTATGTTCAGGATGTGGTGTTGCAACACTTACCATTTCGTACTATGACATTGGTTATAAAACTGGTGAAATGGCTGCAGATATCTTGTTAAATGGTGCTGATATTTCAACATTGGATATTCAATATGCACCAACCTTCACAAAAAAATACAACAAAGCAAATGCTGAAGCGCTTGGCATTGAAATACCAAGTGACTATGTTGCTATTGAAGAATAACCAAGTTTAAGGGAGTAACCTTACTCCCTTATTTTTTTAATGAAAGGGATTTACTATGAGTTTTTTATTAGGATTTATTAATTCATTACCAAGTGCTGTATCTCAAGGACTAATCTGGGGAATTATGGCTATTGGGGTGTATATCACATACAAAATATTAGATGTGGCTGATTTAACCGTTGATGGTTCTCTATGTACAGGTGGAGCAACCTGCATTATTTTAATTGTTAATGGTAAGCCAATCTGGTTTGCATTACTATGTGCAATTATTGTTGGTGCTATTGCAGGACTAGTTACAGGATTATTTATTACAAAATTTGGCATTCCTGCAATTCTCGCTGGTATCTTAACTCAACTTGCTTTATATTCTATCAACCTTCATATCATGGGTTTTAATACAAGCAGTTTCTCAAAATCAAATTTACCTGTCAGTGTAGATAAATATAACTTAATTGTTTCTTCGAGATATGTAAGAGAATTATCTTTAAGAAATCCTATGTTTGTTATTTTAATCTTCGTTGTATTAACAATTGCTATATTATACTGGTTCTTTGGTACAGAACTTGGTTCATCTATTCGTGCTACTGGCGCAAATGTACAAATGGCACGAGCACAAGGAATTAATACTGATAAAACAAAAGTTATCGGTCTAGTTATTTCTAATAGTATTGTTGCGTTCAGTGGTGCTCTTCTTTCCCAATATCAAGGTTTCTCCGATATTAATATGGGTAGAGGATCTATCGTTATTGGTTTAGCTGCTGTTATTATTGGTGAAGTTATTTTTTCTAAAGTATTTAAAAACTTTGCTTTAAAACTTTCTGCATGTGTTATTGGTGCAATCGTTTACTATGCTGTTATTCAATTTGTATTAAAGCTAGGTTTGTCAACAGATGATTTAAAATTACTAACAGCAGTTGTTGTAGCTATATTCTTAGCTATTCCATACTGGAAAAGTAAATACAGCAAAGGTGGTAAATAATTATGTTAAAAGTGGAAAATATATATAAGACATTCAACCCTAACACTGTAAATGAAAAACATGCATTAAATGGTGTTTCTTTAACTTTGAATGATGGTGATTTTGTGACTGTTATCGGTTCAAATGGTGCAGGTAAATCTACATTACTTAATGCAATAGCTGGTATTTGGAATATAGACAGTGGAAAAATATCAATTGATGAAGATGATATTACAAAATTGCCCGATTATAAAAGAGCGAAATATATTGGTCGTGTATTCCAAGATCCGATAACTGGTACTGCTGCTACAATGCAGATAGAAGAAAATATGGCTCTTGCAAAAAGAAGAGGTAAAAGAAGAACACTTAAAGTAGGGATTACCGATTCAGAAAGAGAAGAGTATAAAACTTTATTAAAAGAATTAAATTTAGGTCTTGAAGATAGATTAACAAGTAAAGTTGGTTTATTGTCTGGCGGTCAAAGACAAGCTTTAACACTATTAATGGCAACAATGCAAAAGCCAAAACTTCTATTATTAGATGAACATACAGCTGCTCTTGATCCAAAAACTGCTTCAAAAGTATTAACTCTTACAGATAAACTTGTAAAAGAAAACAATCTAACAACATTTATGGTTACCCACAACATGAAAGATGCTTTAAAATATGGTAATCGCTTAATCATGATGTGTGATGGAAAAATTATTTATGATGTTTCAGGAGAAGAAAAACAAAAACTTGAAGTAGCTGACTTGTTACATAAATTCGATACTGCTGGTGGTGTAGTTTCAGACTCCATGATGTTAGGATAAAAGCCGGAATTAACCGGCTTTTAGTTTCTTTAGTTCTTCTTTCTGCTCTTTTGTTATACGATAACTTTCTATCGCTTTTTGGATTGTTTTATTATGTACCCAAACTGATAATTTCTTGTCTTTTAATATTTTAACTACTTCATCATAATGTTTTGCTAATGCTGTTGCATAAAACCAGCTTATCGCCATATTTACATAATATTCATCACTTTTAACTTGTAGGGGATAATTTAAATAGTCTTTTTGGTAATCCTCATCCAGATAATAAGTCATTAACATTACCACACCAAAACGAATCGTATATGTATCTTTTGATGAAATCCAGCTTTTTATTTCATCTATAAATATTTGTTTATGTTTTTTTATACTTTTAGGTTTTAGTACATCACATACTGCCCAGTTATCAATATACGGAAGAAATGCTTGTATAGATTTTATAAACGTTTCATAATCTGTCATTTCTGAGAGTAATAAAGCATGTAGAACGTTTTCATCATAATATGTATGTGGTAATGTATTTAAAAATTTATCAGCTTCTTTTGTATACTTTATTTTCATTGCATAAGAGCGTAATAAAGGAATTCTAATACCAATAATTGTATTTTTATCAATTGTTGGTATCAGCTTGCTGTGGAACTCTTTATAAGAAATATCCTGTAACTTAAATAATTCTTCCTGAATCTTCATTAGTACATGCTCTTCGCACTTTCTCCAGCTTGCTCTGGATATCCAGGTCCTGCCCCTTCATATTGTTCAGCAAAAATATAGCCTGCATTATATGCTCCATCTTTACTATCTTCTACTGATTGAAGTTGTGATAAAACACCTGTATAAAAGTTATTTAACTCATATTCAATATAATGAACCTGACCATCTACAGTCCGATAATCTAAACCGTTATTATTGCAGAATTCCATCAGCCTTCTATATCTTGATCCACCCCATTGACATAAACCATAGTTACTTGAACCATTGTATACGTCTGGTCGATAAGAAGACTCACGTTTAATATTTGCCATAATACCTATTGCAGCAGCACGATTTAATCCCATATTACCAGTTAAATAGTTATAAATTTGATCAGAATTACTTGTCGAGTCTCCACCTGTATTTTCTCCTGCAGGACTAACAACATTCACTACCCATTCATCTGTCGAACGATTACCTGCTTTATCAATAGCAATTAACTGCACATCATATTCACCAGGCGTATTAATATCAAAGTTACTAACAATCGTATATGTGCCCGGTGCTTCAACATCTGACCAAGGTAAAGTCCCATCCACATCGTCTGTTACTGACATAACATTCATGGTTAAGCGATAATTTGCCCCAGCAGTAATTGTAAAATAATCTTGATATATCCAAATCTGTGGTGGTGTAGTATCTGTTTCAGGTTTTGCTTCAACTGTAATTGTCCATTCATCCGTTGTACGATTACCTTCTTTATCTAAAGCAATTAGTTGCACATTATAAACACCAGGTTCATTTACATTTAAATCTGAAACAATCGTGTATCTGCCATTTTGTTCAGTATCAGCGTAAGGTATAGTTCCATCAATTGCATCTGTTACAGAAATAACATTACTTCTTAAATTAATACTTGCACCGACTTTAATTATAATATTGTCACGACGAATCAAAATATGTGGCCCAACGCCATCTGATTGTGGTGTATCTAATACGGTAATCACCCACTCATCTGTTGAGCGATTACCCGCATTATCAATTGCAATAAGTTGCACATCATATTTACCAGGTGTATTAATATCAAAATTACTTACGATAGTATAAGTTCCATTAGCTTCACTAGCACTATAAGGAAGTTTACCATCCACATCATCTGTTACTGACATAACATTACTTGCTATATCATATTTTGTACCTTTCCGTAATGTGATTTCATCTTTATAAATCCAGATTTTAGGTGCTACTGTATCTAAAACAGGACTTATTGTCGCGCTAGAAGTAGGTAATGTCTCTGTCACAATTATTTTCCAGTCATCATATGCTTTATTACCATCTGTATCTGTCGCAATCAACTTAACATCATATGTTCCTACTTTTTGATTATCAAAATTAGATTGAATTGTATAGCTTCCATTTGTTTCAGTTTTTGCATATGGTAAAGCTTTAAGAGAAGCGTCTGTTACAGAAATAACATTATTTTTAATATCATATCCTGTACCTTTAGCAATCTTGATTTCATCTTTTCTAATCCATATAAGCGGATTAATTGAACCCACTTTACCTTTAACAATGACTTCATAAGAAGCTTTTGATATCGCTCCATCCTGGTCCATCATTTTAATTACAACGTTATATGTACCTTCTTTTTGTACATCTACATTATGTTCAATGATATATGTTCCTGGTAATAATTCTTCACTAAAGCTTAATTCATTACCATACGCATCATAAATTCCACTGATATTTCCTTTTGGATCAAATTCATTTCCTGCTTTTATCGCAACACTTTCCGCTTCAAAAATAGCACCAACTTTATCACTCTTTACGGTAATTTCTTTGATAAAAACTCTGGTTACATTTTTTCCATCATTATTTTTCACTGTCAACTTATAAACAATATGTTGTTTGCCTAATACGCTTGTATCAATAGATTGAAGAATAGAAATATCACCTTCATAAGATTCAACAAATGCCATTGGATCAATTGATTCATTTACTAACACACTATCTTTATCATTAAAGGAAATTGTTAAAGAATTATATAATTCTTCATCACTTTTCACTTCTACAACTGGTGTTTCTTTAATTGGCATTGGTGTATAAAAATGTGTTACAAAATAATAAATACCTGTACCTAATATCCCTAACAACAATAAAACAAGTACAATTATCATAAAAGTATGTCCTTTTTTATGCTTTTCAGGCATGATAACCGCTGCTTCTTCTAATGGAATGGTTTTAGTTTCAGCTACTGGTTCAATAATTTCTTTTGTAAGTTCTTTCGTTTCTTCATCTGGTTCTGCTTTTTGAATACATTTTTGACTATGTAAAATAACATCTTTTAAGTCTTCAGGTAATGGTGATGAAATCTTAACTGTTTCATGCGTAAATGGGGATAAAAATTCCATTTTGGCTGCATGTAAACTGACACGTTTTATATATTCAGTATTACCACCATATAAACTGTCACCTAATAAAGGATGACCAATAGCCTTCATATGGGCTCTAATTTGATGGGTTCTACCAGTAATAATCGTTACTGCAACAACACTAAAAGGAAAGCCATTTATTTCTCTTTCCTCCATTACTTTATATTGGGTAATTGCTTCTTGACCGTTATCTGTATCAACTTTTCTTTCTTTACCTTCATCTATTTTAGCTAATGGTAAAGAAATCGTACCTTCTTTTTCTTTAAAAATACCTTCAGCATAGGCAATATATATTTTCTTTAATTTTCCAGTTATTCTTTCTTGATTGAGCCTGGAAGCAGCGGGTTGATTTTTAGCAAATAATACAACTCCACTTACTTCATTATCTAAACGACCTATAGATCTAGCAACAAAAGGAACACCCTGCTTCTGATAATAAGAAATAAGAATACTTCCTGTTGAATCATCTAAATGATTATGACTTGCATGTGTTGGTATACCACTAGGTTTATTTACCGCAACAAAATCATCTGTTTCATATAAAATATCTGGAGCAGCATCTATTTTCACAATTTCTTCTACTTTATCTTCAGGGAAGCGTACAAGTAAAATATCAGAAACTCTCATACGTGAATTCACATATGCTTTTTCGCCATTTACAAGTATTTCTCCATCAAATTTACATTGTGAAATTTCATGGTCAGATAAATGAAGTATATTTTTTAAAATTGCATATACTTCACCATGTGTATAACTGTAATCATTTATATTCAGTTCGTATCTTATTTCTTTTGCCATATTTTAATTTATTCTATTTGTGAACGAAGGTAACTATAAATAAATTCATCTAAATCCCCGTCCATAACTGCCTGGATATTTCCAACTTCATGGCCTGTTCTTAAGTCCTTAACCATTGTATATGGACAGAATACGTATGAACGAATTTGAGAACCCCACTCAATTGCCTTCTGTTCCCCTTTAATATCTGCCATCTTTCTGGCATTTTCTTCAATCTTTCTTTGTAATAATTTAGATTTCAACATATTCAAACAACGTTCACGGTTTTGAATTTGTGATCTTTCTGTTTGACAAGTAACGACAATTCCCGTTGGAATATGTGTCATACGTACTGCTGAGTCTGTTTTATTAATATGTTGTCCACCTGCTCCACTTGCACGCATTGTAATAACATCTAAATCTCTATCATCAATTTCAATATCAATATCATCTTCAAATTCAGGAATTACTTCTACAGATGCAAATGATGTGTGTCTTCTTGCATTAGAATCAAATGGAGAAATACGAACTAGACGATGAACACCATTTTCAGCTTTTAAATAACCATAAGCCATAGGTCCTTCCAGCAAGACAGAAACTGATTTAATACCCGCTTCTTCACCTTCAAGATAGTCTAATACGGTAATTTTATAGCCTTTTCTTTCTCCATAGCGGCAATACATACGATATAGCATCTGTGCCCAATCCATCGCTTCTGTACCACCAGCACCCGGATGAATTTCTAAAATACAGTTATGGTCATCATATGGTCCACTTAATAAAACCTGTATTTCATAATCTTCAAAATCCTTCATGGTGTTTTTATATTCTTCATCCACAAGTTCTTTTAAATCATCATCATAGCTTTCTTTTAGTTCATCTAAACTGCTACTTAATTCTTCGAGAGCTTCTTTTAATTTATGATGATTATCTAGCAATGATTTCAAATTGTTTGTCTCACGAATAATGGCTTGTGCCTTCTTTTGGTCATTCCAAAAGTTCTCACCATTCATGAGTTTTTCATTTTTATCTATAATTTCTTGTTTACTGTTGAAGTCAAAGAGATTGGCCAAGCTGCTCCAATTTGGCTTGGCTCTTAAGAACGCTTTGCTTCATATCATATAATTCCATAAATTAACCTCTTATGCTTTTTCACTTGTTTTTTCTTGAATAACTTTTAAATTCATGCAATATGTCACAATTGTCTGAGCAATTGACTGCATCATACTTTCAAATAACTGGAAGCCTTCTGTAACATATGCTTGTAATGGATTATCTTGAGCATAGCTTCTTAGACCAATACCATCACGTAGTTTACTCATTGTATCAATATGATCTACCCATGCTCTATCAATAACTCTTAGTGACATTTCTCTTTCAAATTGACGAATCTTGTCACGAACCGGTTGAATCTTGTCATCATATGCTTTCCAAGCTCTTTCATCAACTAAGCTACTAATTTCTTCAACTGTCTTATTTTGTAGTTCAGAACTTTCCACAATATTGTTAAAGCCCATTTTATTTAAAGATGTTATTAATTCATCTACATTTACATCATTATGCTTAGAATCCATAATAACGTGAGAGCTTACTGTATCAGAGATAACTCTCTTGAACATACCTTCAATAACACTATGAACATCTTCATTATCCAAAATAAAGTTTCTTTGTTCATACATTACTTCACGTTGTTGACGAAGAACATCATCATATTGAAGTAAAGTTTTACGAGCATCAAAGTTAATACCTTCTACACGTTTTTGAGCAGAAGTAATGGATTTAGTAATTGTTTTACTTTCAATAGCTTCATCACCAAGTTTAGAAAATAAACCTTCCATTCTTTCACTGCCGAAGCGAACCATCAAGTCATCTTGTACAGATACATAGAATCTTGATTCACCTGGGTCACCTTGTCTACCTGAACGACCACGCAACTGGTTATCGATACGTCTTGATTCATGTCTTTCAGAACCTAATACGCATAAACCGCCAAGTTCTCTAACACCTTCACCTAGCTTAATATCAGTACCACGACCTGCCATGTTAGTAGCGATAGTAACTGAACCTTTTTCACCTGCTTTAGCAATGATTTCAGCTTCACGTTCATTATTCTTCGCATTTAATACTTCATGTGGTATTTTCTTTTTCTTTAACATCTGGCTGATTAATTCAGAAGTTTCAACCGCAATTGTACCAACAAGAACTGGTTGTCCTTTTGCATGTCTTTTTTCTACTTCATCAACTAATGCTTCAAATTTAGCTTTTTTAGTTCCATATACTGCATCTGGCTGATCAATACGAGCAACTGGTTTATTTGTAGGAACCTCGAGAACTAACATGTTATAAATTTCATGGAATTCTTCTTCCTCAGTTTTTGCAGTACCTGTCATACCTGCAAGCTTATTGTATAAACGGAAGAAGTTCTGATAAGTAATTGTCGCAAGAACGGTTGTTTCCTGACGAATAGAAATACCTTCTTTAGCACATACTGCTTGATGTAAACCATCAGACCATTCTCTACCCTTCATTAAACGACCAGTATTAGGGTCAACAATATGAATTTGATCATTTTCTTTATCCACAACATATTCAACGTCTTTTGCCATGATATAGTTGGCTTTTAATGCCTGGTTAATACGATGCAATAGTTGTGTATGTTCAAGGTTATATAAGTTTTCAATACGGAAAGCTTTTTCAGCTTTACTAACACCAGTTTCAGTTAATTGGCAAGTACGACCTTTAACATCAATTTCATAATCTTCATCAAGCTTTAAACGTTTTACAAAGCGGTCAGCCTGTAAATATAAGTTAGCTGTCTGTTTCATACCACCAGAAATAATCAATGGTGTTCTAGATTCATCAATTAAAATAGAGTCAACTTCATCGACCAACGCAAAGTTCAATCCTCTTTGAACTCTGTCCTTTGCATTAGTAACCATGTTATCTCTTAGATAGTCAAAACCAAGTTCTGAGTTAGTTGTATATGTGATATCACATGCATATGCTGCTCTTTTTTGTGCAGGTGTTAATTCTCTTAAGTTTAAACCTACTGTTAATCCTAAAAATCTATGGATTTCTCCCATCCACTCAGAGTCACGCTTTGATAAGTATTCGTTAACAGTAACTACATGAACACCTTTTCCTGTTAAGGCATTTAAATAAACAGCCATAACAGATGTTAATGTTTTACCTTCACCTGTCTTCATTTCAGCAATATCGCCACCTTGCATAATACAGGCACCAATTAATTGCACATGGTATGGATATTCACCAATAACTCTTCGACAAGCTTCACGTGCTGTCGCAAAAGCTTCCGGTAAAATATCATCTAAAGTCTTACCTTCAGCTAATAACGCTTTTAATCGTGGCGTTTCAGCTTTAAGCTCTTCATCACTCATTGCTTTATATTTTTCAGCCATCTGTTCAGCCGGTTTTATCTTCTTTTCGATTTCTTTTATTTTATGTGCATCTGTGTTTAAAATGCGATCAAATATGTTTGCCATAAAAAACCTCCTTAAAACGCTATAATATTATAACTTGTAAAGTGCTTTTCATTCAAGAATAGGCACTCTTGCAACAGTATATATTTTAATTTTATGCGCTTTTATATCAATATTACTTAAAGCAGCACGTAAAGTAGAACCAGTTGTATATACATCATCCACTAATGCTATCTTGTAAGGTAAATGAATATTTTCTTTTAAATACATTGTTTTACCGATTTCTTTTCGTTCTTTTAATGTTTTACCTTTTTGATTACTTTCAGTAATAAATGGTTCTAACATTGGTAATTTTAAACTTGAAAACATAAATTTCAAATGTGAAAATCCTCTTTCTTCCAGTCTTTCTTTAGTACTTGGCATCAGTATCAGTGTATATCCACAAAGATAATGTCTTATTTTCTTTCTAACCGGATACAAGAACACATCTTTTAAAGCTTCATCATAACATTCCTTATATTGTATAAGTGTACTTCTAAAGGCATCATTATACTCCCAGGATGACTTTACAATATAAGGCCCTAGTTTTATATCTTTCTTATTTTCTACCCATTTACTTCGACAATTAGAACATAATAAGTCATCTTTAAATAATATTTCTTTTATTGTTCCTTCTGTAAACAAATCTTTTCCACACATTAAACAATTCATGCTCTATTCGCCCTTTCTATTTCATTTATACAATCTTGTACTATTTCTGTCTTTTTCGATGTAATAAATAAGACATCTCCTTCAGGATGAAGAAAATTTCTTCCTGCTCGACCAGCCATTTGTATTAAAGCAGCCTCATTAAAAACACTGTGATTAGCTTCATAAATACATACATTCACATTTGGAATAGTTACTCCTCTTTCTAAAACCGTTGTACATATACATATTCCATCAAAATCATTTCTAAACTTTTCAATAACTTCATCTCTATTTTCTGTTTTACTGGTACACATATATACATGCAAAAATAAAGTCAAAAAGAAGGTCATTTGTTTTGCCATCGCAATTGTTGGCACAAATATCATTCGTGGTGTATTTTTATATTTTTTAATCCAGTACAGTAAACAAATCATCCTTCCAATTAAAAATCCAGTATAAACTTTAGGAACCGGAATAGGTTTACCATGTGGTCTTGAATCTAAATTCAATACATATAATTTGCCCATTTTTACCATTTTAAGCAAAATATCATCAGGTGTAGCAGTTAGATATATATGATGTTTTGTGCAGGCAGTAGATGCAATACCATGTAATACGTCATTACCATAAAAAGGAAAAGCATCAGGTTCATCCAAAATTAATAAATCAAATGCATTATAGTAACGAAATAACTGATGAGTTGTACAGACAATTAAATCACCATCTAAAACACTTGTATGTCCACCACATACTGCAATTACTTTTGCCTTTGGAAAGATTTCTTTAAATCTTTCTGCAAGTTCTAAAACAACCTGTCTTCTAGCAATCGCAAAACATACTTTCTTCTTTTTTTTAAGCATTTTCGCAATTGTTTCAACAACCAGTTCCGTTTTTCCAGCACCGGTTACTGCATGAATTAATATATCTGTTTCTTCTATTTTCTCTTTGCATTGCGTACTGATTATTTTCTGTTTCTCAGTCAATGGATATTTCAAAACATATTCTTCACTGTTATTCCCCGGTAAATCTAAAGAAACACTTTCTAAAGTATCTTCAATACAAATACGTGAAAAAGAAATACATTTACGGCAATAATATCCATGAACGCCTTTATAGAAATATGCAGGATCTTCATTTAAACAACGTGGACATCTCATACATATATATAATTCGCAAAAAATATATGAATTCCCCAAATATTTCTTATTTTCAATAAATATCAAAAAAAAGAAGACTTACGCCTTCTTGTTGAAACCTAGTTCTGTATGATTAACAATACGTATACGACCAGCTTTTTCTTCACTTAATAATTTTTGAAACTGAATCTTCGACATAAATTCACGAACTACAGAAACATCGGTTTCATAATCAACCATACAAATGGCTAAATCATTGATGTTTCTCATATATCATTTTTGTCCTTTCTGGTATTTACCAGTAAATATATAATAGCACAAAAATCAAGGAAGTGAAGAATTCACACAATTTCACAATTTATAAAATAATATACAAAATACGAGAAGTATGGTACGAAATCATACAAATCAGGATTTCTTTGCTCACGAAGAAATTACGATAACCAGGATTTGGTTAAAATGTGGTTTGACATTTCAGGGGCGGATATTATACAATCATATTTAATCGAAAAAAATTCAGGAAAGGAGTATGCGGCAGTCAAAAAGAACTGAGAGGGTAAGCCCTGATGGCATGCACTGCTGCAGAACATAAAATGGAAGAATTATACGCTGCAATTGAGAAAAAAATCAAAGCTTCCGGTTATCCGCGTGAGATTTCCGGTGCAGATGTGTATGATGATATCTGCGACCAGATCGAGGGAAAAGAGAACGGAAGCTATATTCTGCTGTCCAAGTTTGAGGATGATGTAATCTTTGAGTATCATATCACGGTAATGGATGATGATTTTAATCTCGGGGTTCTTACCATGCGTACGCCTGAGGGAGTATTTGAGACCGATTTTGATGAATAAAAGAACTATTCAGACACGCTCTGGCAGAAGAGTTTGCCATACGAAATATCCTGTAAGGTAAGAAATCAGGAAGAGTCTGGATTAAGAAATACCAAAATACAATATTAAGAAATACATAGAAAGTGTGCATAGAATGAAAGTATTGGAAATTATTTTGCCCGTACTGGTGATGATCCTTCTGGGTATGGCCTGCAAGAGGCTGAAACTGCTGGATCAGAATGGAATTAACAATATGAAGCTTCTGGTGACCCAGATCATGCTTCCTGTGGCAATTTTCCATGCCCTTGCTACGGCAGAATATAATAAAGAAACTGGAATTCTGGTTGGAATCATGTTTGTAATGCTGGTTGTTTCCTTTAGCATCGGTTTTTTACTCCGTCCGCTTATGCCGGCAGAGCGTTACCGGAAATATCTGCCCTTTATGGTCAGTGTATACGAAGGCGGTTCCATGGCCTATCCTTTATATACCAGCCTTTGCGGAGCGGAGAACCTTTCCCAGATCGCTGTGCTGGATATTGCAGGTCTTCTGTTTGGCTTCAGCGTCTATATGGGAATGCTCGGACAGGTGGAAAACGGGGAAAAGATCGATCCGGGAAAACTGTTTTCCAGTGCAATACGTACACCGGCGTTTATTGCAAGTGTGTTGGGAATCATTGCCGGACTTACCGGTGTGGTGCAGAAGCTTCTTGCCGGACCGTTTGCAGGTACCTATACAAGTGTGGAGAACATTCTCACCACTTCCATAACCTCAGTTATTCTGCTGGTGGTAGGATTCAGCATTGAATTTGATAAGAAACTTCTTTCCCCATGTATCAGGACCATTGTACATGGGGAAAGACCATTGTACTTCGTATTCTTCTTCAGGCAGTCATGATCGGGGGAGTGCTGCTGGCAATACATTACATAGTGGGAGATCATCTGCTTTTGAACCTTGCAGTGATCAGCTACATGTCCGCTCCAGCCACATTCAGTATGCAGACCTTCCTGAAGAGTGAGGATGGAAGCGCTTATGTTTCCACCACCAATTCTCTGTATTGCCTGGTATCCATACTGGTGTATGTGGTCATGGCATTTGTAGTTTATTGATGCAGAAAAAGAAAGCTTCAGACAGTATCATTTTTGATATTGTTCTGCAGCTTTCTTTTTTTGTTGGATTCAGGGAAAATATACTGCAAAGTGGGGCGTGCAGATTGCGGGAATGATTTTTCAGATACGCTCCAGAGTGTGTCTGCATGAAACCTCTCTGCTTTGCTTATGGATGAGAAACGGCTGTTTTCTGTATGCGCAACATAATTTTTGCAGTAAAAACACCATTTTCATAAGTGAAGCTGCTGTCTCCTCCGTTTTTTTCTGCAATGTGGCGGACAGACTGGATTCCCACTCCGTTTCCGGGACGCTTGGACGACTGGAAAATATGATTTTTCTCCTGTATTTTCCCTTCAAAGGTATTTTCCACCTGGATCAGGAGAAGGTGCTTATGATGAAGGTAAACCTCTGCATGGATTCTCCTGTTGAAAGGCTTTGCTTTCAGGCTGGCTTCCAGAGCATTTTCCAGAAGGTTGGAGAGAACCAGGCACATATCGATCTGGTCTATGGAAATGTGGGCTGGCAGAGCTGCATTTGCCTGGAAAGGAATGTTCTCCCGTTTTGCCAGAGCGGCATAATGGCTGATCACGCTGTCAGCCGCCTGGTTTTCACAAAAATGCAGGTTGTAGTCTGGGATTTTACTGTTTGCATTGGAAAGATATTCTTTTATTTTTTCCAGATCTCCCTTTTCCGCAAGGGAAGAAAGCTGCAAAAAGTGATGGCGGATATCGTGTCGTGCCTGCCTTGCCTCCTCTATGGCAGAGCAAAGGTTCTCATATCGTGCCTGCTGAAGGGAGAGAAAATGATTTTCCTGCTGAAGCCTTGCATTTTTATTCAGGCTGTTGGCCATCATAAGAAACATTGTGTAAAACAGCATGAGAATCACAAGAAGCACCAGGCTGATCACAATGTAGCCCTGCAAAATACGTCCGGTATACAGAGTTCCCTCATATTTGGGAATCATAAACAGGTTCAGACCTATAAAAATCAGTGGCAGTATCCAGAAAACATACCAGGTCTGGGCTAAATTTTCGTCATCGATCATAGTGCGGGCTGCATGGGAGGCCGGGTACCAGGCGGCAGCAACGAACAGCAGACATATTACATTGTAAAAAATTCCGGCATTGGTGTGAAACCAGAGTTCTGTTTCCGGAAGTCCAAGTCTTTCTGCCACAATGGCATTCACTGCTCTGGAAAGGCTGTTTACGCAGGCAAAGACCGCACATATTGCCAGAAAAATGCTGCCGGATTTCCAGATAGAGATATTCAGGCTTTTGTGATAGATCAGCATCAGTACCAGCAAAGTGGGAAAAAGCACTGAGCTGGTAGGAACGTTAAGAAAGTAACAAAATCCTCCTTCCAGGAGACAGATCCCTGCCAGAAGAGGTGCAAGCCATGCAGCCAGCCTGCCAGGCGGTTGTTTCAGATAGGTCTGCACCGGCAGATAAGCCAGGAGCAGACCGGGAATCATTACCGTAAGCTCCAGAACAGGTCTTAATATAGTATTCATATTCAATGTCCCCTTTGAAACAGAAAATCCATAAAAGTCTGTCTTGCATTTTTAACCAGCTTCCGGCTGACGGAAATCCGGGTTTCATCGTCCAGGATAAACAGGGCTCCATCAAAATCAACAGCATGATCCAGATTGATCACAACGCCTCTGCTGCAAAGATAAAATCTTGGATCCATTTTCAGGGATGCAGTAAAGGCTTCGAAGGACTGGCGGGTGATCAGTTCTTTGCCGCCAGTGGTGTGAATATGGATCATATGGGAAAAATGTTCTGCGTATATAATATGTCGAAACGGAACCTGCACATTGCTTCCATTTACTTTTATATCTATGTATTTTCCGGAATCCGGGATCCGGGAAAGAACCTCATCGATCAGGTCTGAAATCTCATTTTCGGGATATGGCTTCACAAGGTAGTGCATGGCACGGACCTTGAACCCATCCAGAGCATGATCC
>OIWM01002031.1_pt1 | contig 17815 bp, 18 predicted proteins | sample 1587451 | NCBI WGS metagenome assembly OIWM01 (sample SAMEA3888907, study PRJEB22519) | human gut metagenome | biome: human gut; feature: human-associated habitat; material: faeces | place: Denmark | collected 2011
TAGATTTTTCTTTCTTGTTTTTTTACGTTTAATCACCTACTTTCCGAGAAGACTCAATTGGTACATCAATCATAAATGTAGTGCCTACACCAGGCTCTCCATTTACTTTTATGCGCAAGTTTTTTCCATATAAAAACTCAAGTCGTTCACATACATTAACAAGTGCAATTGAATGTACAGAATTATCATTGGTACTTGCCATATAATTGCTACCTTTTTCAATTCTAGCTGCCATTTCTTCATCAATACCTACACCATCATCAGAAATCACAATACAAAGCTTATCTTCTTTTTTATGAATAGATACTGTAACTGTTCCATCTGTACTTTTTGGCACAATACCATGGAATATTGAATTTTCTACAATTGGCTGTAATATATTTTTCGCTATACGATATGAATATAAATCATCATCAATATCAATGACTAAATGAATCTTATCTTTATAACGATAATTTTGAATTGTTACATATGCTTTAATTACATTAATTTCTGTTTCTATCGTGTCATACAGTAAATCTTTATGAATACTCATTCCATCCTGCAGTATTAAAATAAGTGCTTTCACCATTTCAATAACATCGTTATTTCCCTGTTTTCTCGCCAAAACAATGACTGAATTTAAAGTATTATAAATAAAATGCGGATGAATCTTGCTAATCATCATATCAAATTTCAATTTCTTCTTAATCTTTTCATCTTCAATAGATTCCTGTAATAATTGATTGATATTTAAAACCATGTGATTAAAGTTATCACCTAATAACTCAAATTCATCACCACTATGTATATCTACCTGCGTATTTAAATCACCACCAGCAAATTGAGCAATTCCTCTAGTTAATACATCAACCGGTCTCATTGCCTGAGTAATCATATGCACGCAAATATAAATAAAAATGATTGTTACAATTAAAGAAGTGCAAACAAAAAGTAATAATATACGATTAAAATTAGCAAATAAAGAATCGTTTGTTATAAATGAACTAACACAAAAACGACCATCACCTACTAATGTTGCAAGTACATATCCATTATCATATTTCTCTTGAAAATTTTCTTCATAATTCAAGTACTCTGGCCAGGTATCATCAAGAGACAATAATTTATTATTCATATATAAGGCAATGTCTTCTCCACTGGAGTTTGTCTGCCACAACCAGTTATCTAAACGTTGTAAATCAATATTAATAAGTAAAGTCGCTAACTTTTTATTTGGATTATTTGTTTCAATAATATCTTTACGATAACTGATTAAATTTAATGTTTTATTGCCAAATTGAATATCGTAAACATCACTAAAACCAGTATGACCATTTCTATACCAGTCTTCTTTTAAAAGGTTGTCATAGGTTTTATCAACAGGATATAAATTCCACAATGATTTATTATCCACTACAAGAACGCTGCTATGAATAATATCAAGACTGCTGGTTAAACGTGTCATTGCTTTTGTCGCATTATAAGTTGAAGCATAGTCATCTCTGTTATTACAATAATTGATGATTGCTCCATCAGTAATAATATTTTTGCCTATCGTATCAATCTCATGCGTTAAATTTTCTATCTGTAAAGCATTTTGTTCCAAAACTTGTCTACTACGTATTAAATTTTGTTCTAACAGCAAGCCGTTCAAATATTGATACATTACAACAGTTGTCACAGAACTAATTGCAATCATCAATATACTGATAGTAATCGCAAGACGATAAGATATATGCCGAGAAATTTGTTCTTTTATTTTTTGTATATTTTGCATCATTTGAGTAATTCTTTACTAACATCCTTTGGATATATCTTAAACTTTTTATAGAAAACAATGGAGAAATACTGACTTGTATTAAACCCACATTTTGTCGCTATTTCATATACCTTATCATTACTTGTCTTCAAAAGAAACATCGCTTTATCTAAGCGGATATCTAATAGTAATGTAGATAAAGAACTGCCACATTCTTTTTTTACCAGCCGAGATAAATAGTCTTTATTCATTCCCATATCTTCACAAAGCAAATCAAGCACATTATCTTTATCCATATTTTCATTTAAATACTGCATAACATAACTTGTCTTGCGGGAATATCCTTGGGCATTATTTAAAATATCTAACCATGATGCAACAAATTCTTTAAAATCTTTGAAATTAGTAATTGATTGCCACTTTTCAAAATCATCTTGATTTTCTTCGTGTATAAAACCAAGCATTTTATGCATAGTTTGTAATAATTTCTGAATGGTAATATTACATACTTCTAAACTTGGTGTATTTGTCTCTAACCAATTCATATATTTTTTTGTAATTTCGATACAATCACGTATTGTTTCAATGCGAATAATCTGTTCATACCAGTCATCATTTAAGGCATTTGTATTCATTGTAATCTCTCGCAAATTAACAATATTACTGTTTGTATAAAATAATTTAGATAATACTTTATTATATTTATCAATTGTCTTTTTTAAAAATTCTGTTGTATGAATGACATCACTGACCACAAAAGAATATACATGATTACTTTGCATATATTTTTGTATTTCATATATAAATTCAAAAGGAAGGTAACGGTTATTATCATCTGTTTCTAACCCAACTGTCCATTCGTTAATATTTGTCTCAAGTATATAAAAAGGATACTTATGTTTTAAATTTAAAACATCCTGATCATTTAATAGTTTAAGCATTAAGTCATGCTCATAATCCTGCTGGAACCATTGTTTCAAGTTGTAACGTGGTAAGATTTTTATTAAAACTAAGCCATTTTCTGTTTTTGCAAAATGAAAGATAGATGCAAGCAGTTCATCATTTGTACTATTTAAAGCATTAGTAAAAAGCAAGTTATCTTCACTAATCAGCATGTGACTTGTTTGATTGATTTTCTGTTTTACTTCATTTAAATTTTTCAGAAGAATTTCATCTGTTAATTCATGCTTCAACAAATAATTATGTACACCTAAACTGATAGCTTCTCTTGCATAATCAAACTTGGAAAATGAAGTTAACAATATCGTTTCTATGGACGAATAAAGACTGTTTAGCTTCTTGATAAAAGCTAAACCACTCAGCTGTGGCATCTCTATGTCCGCAATAACAATATCAATATGGTGTTTCTTTATATAATCTAGTGCCTGGTTACCATTATAGACACTGGCAACCACTTTAAATCCATTAGCTTCCCAGTCAATTATTGTCGCAAGATCATCTAGAATTAACAAGTCATCATCGACTAATAATACTTCCAATAATCTTTCCATTATTTCCTGTCCTTTTTATATTTTAGCAATGAAAACACCCTTTTTTCAACGCATATGTACATGCCACTTTAACAACATTATCATCTCTGAATTGAAAAGTTAGATTCGCATGATACAATTAAAACATGAAAAAATTAGCAAAAAATAAAATTATACTTCTAGTGATTTTCGCAATTTTATGTGTAATTCGCTATATTAACAGTCAAACATTATTATTTGTAAATCCATCAAAAAAAGCACCAGAAGGTTACTTGTCTATTGGTGATTATGTTCTCATTGATAGTGGCACAAAAAATGTAGCTCAGAAAATTAACTCTTTCAATTATGACCATATATCCACTTCATATGATTACAATGAAGATTTAGAGACAACAAAAGGAATCAGCACTAAATCAAGCTGGGAAGATTTCGTTAAAGCATATGGACCTTATAAAGCCAGTTATATTTCTTATCATCTTCCTTATGATAATCCATATGATGAAGAAAGAGATTATGATTATAATACTGTTAGATGGTTAACTATAGACGAATTCAATCAAGAATATATCGAATCAGGTCGTGTGTCTATTGAAGAATATAACATATATGTAAATTTTGATTCTGTGATAAAGCATAGTAAAGTATATTACACTGCAAACGAAATATATAACGCTGACGATTATGGTTTCAAATTATGTATGATTCATGATTTCTCTTTATCGTTCTCTTATATTTGTCCTGACGATTATATGAACGAAAGTCATTCTGGACATTTTGAATACATTTCTTCATCTTGTTACTCATACTAAAAAGCAGTTCAACTCGAGCTGCTTTTTATGTACCTATTATTTTTTACCAGCCATATTTTTGATAATGTGGTTGAAGTTCATTTAAATTGTAATCATTTCCACCAGGGAAGTTAGCACTCTTTAGAATACCAGGTGTTTTACCTCTCTTCATTAGTTCATCTACGGCAACACTTGTAATACTCCAAAGTAGATAATCACTTGCAATACCACTTGCTGCAGCATATGGTGCTTCAATACCTTCAACTGTCATCATTCCTTCAGCACTAGGTGCACAGTTATCGATTGCCAAATCAACAATTTCATGTAGCTTTTTACCAGAAGAATGTACTGGATCAACAGATTTAGCATATTCAAGTGAAGTAAAGGCAATAACTTTGATACCCATTTTCTTCGCTTCTACAGCTAAATCAACAACGGCTTTAGTTCTACCGGAAACTGATCCTACAAATAATACATCGCCCGGACGCATTGAACTTGCCTTTAATGCATAAGCTGCTAGACCTTCCATATTTGTATCTAAATCACTGCGGTCTCTTTGTCTTGCATTATTTTCTGTAATGTCCAATTTCCAAGCAAATTTACGATAGAATGTAGGTCCTCCACCACGGTTAATTAAATCCATTTCGATTGCATGGCAAATACCTGAAAGATAAATATTTCCACCTTGTTCAATTGAATCAGCAATCATTGTACCTGCTTTAATTACATTTTCTCTTTGTGTGTCTCTTGCCTTGTGTAATAATTCTTCTACTCTTTTTTGGTAATCATCCAGTAACATTTTTTCTCCTATCTATACTCACTGAGTATTACATTATGAACTCTATTACGAATAGAAATTGTATGTGGATTACCACGATGAGGATGTACTGCATTAATTAATAGAACTATGCCACAACCTCTTTCAAAATCTACATAGATACTTGTTCCTGTAAAGCCAGTGTGGTAGAGACATTTAGATGAATAATAATCTCCATCACTTGCATCATTGTCATTTGCAATCCATCCAAGAGTTCTAATACTTGACTTGTTTTCTGTGCGATATGTTTTCAATAAATTAATAGATGCTGGACTTAATACATTTTCACCATCTCTTAATAGCATTTGTACAAATCTAGAAATATCTTCTACTGTTGAAAATAAGCCAGCATTACCCGATACCCCACCCATGCGGAATGCTTTACCATCATGAGCTTCGCCAATGATAGCACCACCTCTATCTTCTTGTATTTCTTCAGTTACACATAAATCTGCAAATCCTTTTTCTTTTGGATTAAACATTGTATGTGTCATATTTAGTGGTTTAAAAATAACTTCATTAGCATATTCTTCAAGATTTCCTTTATAATGTTCAATAATTTTACCTAAAACAATAAATCCAAAATCTGAATATTGTAAATCACTACCTGTTTTGTAAGCTAAAGGTATTGAATTGATAAATTCATACATTTCATCTTTATTTGTACATTTGCGATAATTCTTATCATCAGGAATCATTCCTGAAGTATGTGTCAACAAATGAAGAATCGTAATTTCATCAAATGCAAAATCAGGTAAAATATCTATTACTTTCGTTTTTAAGCTGAAGTATCCTTCCTCAATCAAACGTAAAACAAGTGTTGTTGTACATACTACCTTTGTACAACTTGCCATGTCATACATTGTGCCTTGTTCAAGTTTAATCTTTTCTGGTTCTATCTGCTTATAGCCAACAAAATCAGTAATAAAACCATCTTTTGTGACATATGCAAAAGACGCTCCTGGTATTTCACCATTTTTGACACTAGTCTCTAATAACTCTTTTGCTCGATTTAAACTAACCATTTCTGCCTCTAATCTAACGCTTTACGAACATAACCATCAGCTTTTTCTAGACGAGCTTCTGCTTCTTCTTTAGTAATGTTTTCTAGAATCATTACGATTGCCACTTTCATATTATTATGTGAATCAGTTAATGCTTTTTCAGCAACTTCTCTTTCACATCCCGTAGCCATCATTGTAATTCTTCTCGCTCTTTCTTCTAGCTTTAAGTTCGTTGGCTTCATATCTACCATTAAATTCTTATATACTTTACCAATACCAACCATTGTGGCTGTTGATAACATATTGCAAATTAATTTTTGACATGTTCCTGATTTTAATCTTGTTGATCCTGTTAGAATTTCTGGTCCTGCATTTACTTCAATTGCAACATCTGCATGTTTGGAAATTTCTGCACCAGTATTGCAGGCAACAGAAACAGTTGATGCTCCAATACTATGAGCATAATCCAAACCGCCAATAACATATGGCGTTCTACCACTAGCCGCAATACCAATTACAGTATCATCTTTTGTCAGATTGATCTTTTTCAAATCTTCTACAGCTAATTCTTTAGAATCTTCTGCTCCTTCAACGGCTTTAATAAATGCACCTTCTCCACCGGCAATTAAGCCAATAACATTTTCACTGGAGAAAGTAGGAACACATTCTACTGCATCCATTAAACCCATTCTTCCTGAAGTACCTGCTCCGATATAAATCATACGAGCATTTTTACGAAGAGAAGCTTTTGTTAGTTCTACCGCTTCAGCAATTTGGCCAATAGCTAGCTTAACAGCTTTAGCTGGGTTCGTATCTTCTTCATTCATAACAGTTAATAACTCAACTGTACTCATTTCATCCAGGTTCATAGTTTTCTCATTTCTAGCTTCTGTATTTAAATGACTAATATCTACCATTTTATTTTCCTTTCTCTGTTAAAAAAGCGGAGCACTAGCTCCGCTTTCAGTTAAATCTTATAGACCTGCACTCTTTAGCATGCTTAAGAAGTCTCTAGAATCCAAAGTTGGGATTAGTTGACTTGTTAGCTTACCACCGTTAAGTTCTGCGATTTCACGATATACCGCAGCATCTTCAGCAGTAGCAGCGATTGATTTATCAACCATAACATACTTTGTTCCAGCAATAGGAGCAGCGTTACCAACGTTAACAGTTTTAACACCAACACCACTCTTCATAACTGCTAAAGCATCAGCAGGGAACTTACAAATGACAAATAGTGTGTCATCTTGATGTTCCGTAGCATAGGCAATTGTATCAGCAACACTTAACACTAGTACTTTTTTACCAGGTGCTGCCATTGGTAATGCCATTTGCTGAATTGGATCAGCCGCAACTTTATCGTTGCAGACAATAATTTCTTTGGCACCAATATGTGCCATCCAGGTAACTGCTACCTGACCGTGAATTAGACGGTTATCAATTCTTAGATGGACAATCATTTTATTTTCCTCCGTTCATCAACGCGTTAATATTTACAATACCAGTTCTACCAGTTTCTTGAAGTTGTTCTACAAGTTCTTTAGATACTTTTGTACCTTCTGCAAGTCTTGTGCCAAGTAGTTCTAGCATCATAGTCATATTTGCACCAGTGATAACTTGAACATCATCACCTAAGACATACATTGATCTATTGGCTGGAGTACCACCCATAAGATCGGCAAAAATAATTACGCCATCTCCAGTATTTACCCTTGCAACTGCATCCTTCAACTTCACATCAAAGTCTTCTGGATTATCGCTGGACATAAAGCACAATGCTTCTACACCAGGTAAGTCATCGCCAAAGAACATATGAGCTGCATCAAGCATGCCTTCAGCCATCTTACCGTGACTAATTGCTAATACACCTATCATGATAACTACATGATTCCTAATGCACCGCAAACGAATGCGATTACAAATACGATTAAGATAGTCTTCATTGGGCTAACTTTCTTAACTTTAATTAATGTATAGCATAGGTATGTTAATGCTAATGGAATTAAGTAAGGAAGCATTGCATCTAAACCCTTTTGAATTTGTAATGGAGATTCAACTACTTCACCAGTTTGAGCGTTTGTAAATGTACGCATGATATCTTTAATTTGTAAACCGGATAGAATTGAAGGAATGAATCCACCAATAACAACTAGACCTAGAATACTAGCACCAACTTGTAGAGCTTCGAAACTTCCTGTTCCAGAAACGTCAGCCATAATAGCTGTTCCCTTCTTGTAAGCATAGTTAGCTAGTGGCCAACGAATAGAGAATAAGAATAAACTAGGAATTAAAGCAGTTACTAGAGCTAAGTAGTTTTGTTCTTGCGCTAGAGAAGCTGTAATAATTGAGAAAATAGGAGTAATGATAACTGCTTGGATAGTATCACCGATACCAGCAAGAGGTCCCATTAAAGCAACCTTTAAGCTATCACCAACTTCACCCTGGTAGTCTTCTTCAAGAGCCATGTCAGCACCGAAGATTAATGCACTTGAACCTGGGTGAGTGTTATAGAACATCATATGTCTTTCAAGGTTACGGCAACGTTCTTCGTTGTCATCATATAGTTCGTTCATTACAGGAACCATAGCATATGCATAACCTGCAGCTTGCATACGTTCATAGTTCCAGCACCATTGTAGTGCCCAGTTATGACGTTTAATAGCTTTTTTCTTAGCGGCTTCGCTTAATTTAACATTTGTCTTTGCCATATTCAGTTACCCCCTTAGCCTACTAATTTCTGCCCTTTTGCAGAAAGATATATAGCAGCAGCGGCTACACCAACGATAGCTAGACCGATAGTTGTAACGCCCATGTATGCAAATAATACATAACCAATAAACATAAATGGCCAGTATGTCTTAATATCCATGTAAGATAGTAATAATGCAAATCCGACTGCAGGTAATGCTTTACCTACAACTCTTAGACCATCAGAGATCCAAGCAACTTTATTAGCGAAATCAGCTAATACTTGTAATTTGTCACTTAGTAATACACCAACGAATACTGGAATGAAACGAGATAAAATCCAAGGTAATGTTCCTAGTAATGTCCATCTTTCGAAAGAAGGAATATTGTTTGCTGCTAAAGCACTGTCAGCTTTGTGCTGGAATACTGTAGTAGTAGAACGACCTAAGATATCCATCTGAGTCATTAATAAGCCAAGAAGTGTAGCCATTGTTAGACCATATTCATAACTTCCTGCTTGTTTACCAGCGATAACGCCGAAGATTGATCCAGTGATGTAGTCAGGAACTGTAGCACCACCGAATGTGTAGAAACCGATACTCATAAGTAAGCAAGCTGCACCAACTTGGAAACCTAGAGCTACGTCTCCTACTAATAGACCTGTAACTAATCCACTGTAAAGTGCATTACGGAAATCAAGGCCAGATAAAGCAATAACCATTCCGACACCGTTCCACAGACCTAGTAAAACTGCTAATAATACTGTGTTCATTATATTTGAACCTCCCTTTTCTTATATGATAACGCTTACATGTAAACTGTGTCAAATTATGTGATGTTACAAAATCGCAAATTTGTCACATTTTTTATAAACGTACCCATCAATGAATTTATTATATCATGCTAGCATGGCTTGGAAATATTTGTGAATCAAAATTCACAAAAAATTCACTTTCCTAATTTTTCCAACAATTTATAAAATCTAATCTTTGTTTCTTCAGTTGTTGTATCCGTAAACATCTCATAAGTTATACCCTTAAAGCCAATATCCACAATGTATGGAGAATAGCCATTTGAATAACAGATAAGTACTGATTTATCTAGATTTAAAGCATTTATATAAGAGCTAAATGTTTCTTTTGGATTAAAGATAAATTGATAAGTACCAAGTGTTAACTTGGAAAGCATAATCTCTTGATCAAGCGCTTTTTTACTTGCAATATATCTTTCTCTCATCTTTTGACCAATTTCTATTGTCTCTTTTTCTCTATCCGTCAAATTATCAGGTAAATGAGAAATATCAATCGGTTTCATTTCATGCTCTAAAGAAAATATATGTTTTTCATATTTAATATTTTCTATTTCACATTTATTTGGCTCTCTAGCTAATAATTCTTCTACTTTATTTGCAAGTTTTGTACCCAAATCTTCTACTGAACTATAGTCTTGTGTCTTTCTAGTAAAACGAGAAGAAATATCACCTGCTGCACCTTGATAGAAAGTAAAGAATTCATCAGGATATTTTTCTTTCAACTGTTTAAGCATAAATCCTGGATATTCACTTGAAAAATATGGCGTATCCCCACTCAGAATTGTAGGATGACAATTGTAAACAACTAAAGCACCAAGTCTTTTTTCTTTATCAAAAATAGAGAAAACATCTAAATAAATATTTGGTGTTTCATGATTTGATATACGGCTTTTACCCACTTCATCAAAAAAGACATGTTCACGAGAAATAAATAATCTTGTCTCTCTAAAAATAAAGTTTTTCAAAACACTCATTAAATCTTTATATAGTTGTTTAAAATATGTTTTATCTTTTGCATCTGGTGCAAAATGTGTATGTGTACAACTTATAACAACTTCAATTGGCTGATCAGTCAGTTTACGATAATCTTCCATTAATTTATTTTGAAGAAGTAAACCTTCTGATACCCCAAGATTATCTAATGAGCATAGATATATTTCTTTTTTACTGTCTTTTAATCCAAGAATTCTTGCATGTAAATCATCATGTACTTCTGATACAGGATCTACCTGTTGAATAAAACCTGCTTGTTTTACTGGTTTTAAAGGGTTAATACATATTTCTTGATATCCAATTTTCATAAAATTAGTCCTTTTCGTTAATGACACAAAAAGGACTAATAAGAATTACCAATTATAAATTTTATTGTCTTTTAGTGTCGTTAACACTTTGTAGTTATCATCTATCACTATAATATCAGCATCATTGCCTCTTAGCAACTGTCCTTTTGAATCTTCAATGCCTAAGAAAGTTGCCGGGTTTTTCGTAGCCGCATTAATTACAATTTGTTCATCAACACCTGCTATTTCAATTAGTTTTTTCACTTCATCAATAAGCTTGTTAGAGCTTCCTGCAAGTCTTCCATCAGGTAAATAAGCACAACCATCTTCTTTTACTTCTACTGTTGATAACCCTTTTTCATATTTACCAACTGGTAACCCTTTAACTTGAACAGAGTCAGTAATCAAAAGAAGTTTATCTTTACCTTTTGCTCTAGCAAGAATTTTAGCTGGCACAAAGTGAACGTGTACGCCATCACCAATTAATTCTGCATACATATTATCTAGAGAAAGCGCAGCACCTACTACACCTGGTTCTCTATGATGCAAGCCTCGCATACCGTTATATGTATGGGTAAAACTTGTTGCTCCATCTAAAGAAGCCTCTAAACATTCATCGTAGCTAGCCCCAGTATGACCGATTGCTACTTTGATATTGTTTTCTTTACACCACTTTATTGTCTGATGTTCATCATCCATTTCCGGAGCAATCGCAACATAATTAATTTTACCTCTAGCTAAAGTCTGCCATTTTGTCATCACTTCGACTGTCGGTTTAACTAGCTGGCTGATTTCTTGAGCACCTCTAAATTCAGCAGAAATAAGTGGTCCTTCCACATGGATTCCTAATATCTCTGCCCCATCTGTTCCTTCGTCCATAATATCCGCAAGAATACCAAATGAGCGGTCTAAATCTTCCATAGCTGCAGTAGATGTTGTTGCTTCAAAAGAAGTACAGCCTTCCTGTAACAAGTCATGAGCCCATAACTTCATGCCTTCTTTTGTTACTTCATTACAAGTCATACCATGATATCCATGACAATGTACATCAATTAAACCTGGTAGAATACGATTATTTCCATAATCTATAGCACCTTCTCTAGAACCATGTGGATAAATGCCTGTAATCTTTCCATCTTGGATTTCGATAGCTGCCTTTTTAAATGATTCATCAATCCAAACACGTGTACTTTGAATAATCATATTAGAAATGTTTTACCTTTCCTTCATATGCTTTATAAATTGCATCATTATCAAAACCATCAACGTTTTGTGATTGTAATACAGGAGCTTTAATTCCTTCAGCATCTAAGATTTTAATTGCTTCTGTAACGATTGTATTTAATAAGAACATAGATGTAATAGAAGAAGCAGGGCCAGTTTTAATAGAACCAATTGTCATCATACTGTCGCCTGTTGGCCCAGCTGTATCAATTATTGCATCTACACATTCAAATAATCTCTTTCCACTTGGATGTCTTGATGTTGTATTTTTAGATTGTTCCAAGTTTGTTACAGCAACAGTATAAATACCTTCTTTTTGACATCTCATTGCCATTTCAATAGGTACAGCATTTCTACCAGAGTTTGAAGTGATAATCATAATATCACCCTTTTGAATATTGTATTGATCATAGATAATATCAGCTAAGCCACTTAATTTTTCAATGGCACCAGAACGTTGTGCACCAAAAGCAGTTAATGTATCTGGATCTAACATTGCATCAACGTTTCCAAGTCCTCCAGCTCTAGCAAATAGTTCAATACCTACCATATGAGAATGTCCTGTTCCAAAAGTATGGATAACATGACCCGTTTTAATGTTTTCAGCAAATTTAACAGATAAATCTTTAATTAAATCCTTATTTGTTTCATAAGATTTCTCTAAAACCTCAGTAATTTTGTTCATATACTCAAATTCGTACATCGTTTTCTCCTCCTCATTATTTTTTCGAATGTAACTTTGATAATTTAAATATAAACTGACTTAGCAAAAATGCAACCGCTATATTTTTGTATTACTTGTTGTATAATATTAAAAACTAGAGGGAGTAATTTAATTTATGAGTATGTTAACAATTGGTATTTGCCTTGCTGCAAGTATTGGAATAATTTTATTCACTGCAAAGCAAAGACTAGACTACAATAAGCAATTATCTGCTTATATCGAATCCACAAAGAATCATCAAAAAGTATCTTTCACAAAAGAACCAGTTATCTTAATGAGCATTATGCTTGTCGTTGCAATTGGTGTACTAATTTATGGTATATCTAGTGATCCTGAATATTTCTGGATTGGTCTATTATTAACAATTATGACTGGTACAGAATTTGCTACATTACCTATTAGATTCGTTTTATATTATGACGATAACAGTTTCTTAGGAGAAAAAGGAAAAGTCTTATATCGTAATGTAAAAGGATATGAATTCCGTAAATTCTTACCAAAAAGAGGTGCTGTAACAATTAAACTTTATAATGGTGAAGATATTGTTGTTTCTTATAAAGTTTATGAATTTATCGAACAACAAATTCAGTTAGCAAAAGAAAGAAAAAAGGAATTGAAAGAGAGCCGTAAGAAGCATGCAGCTTAAACTATACCGCTATTTAACATGGGGCTCACTAATCATGGCAGTTATACTACTAGGTGGCGCAGGCTATTTAATAGTAAATCGTAATACTTTTGCAAATTTCACTACTGCCATTGTCATCTATGTACTTGTTGCCTTTGTTATCTCAATGATTTATAAGTTTTTAGAAAATAACATTGATAAAATTTTATTACAGAAGAAAGTCTTCAAAGGTGATATTGTACTAGCCAACATTAAAAGCAGTAAATATATCACTGCATTTAGAGACAGTGGTTTTAGAACATATTTATTAATGCAGTTAGAAGTTACTTATTATGATGAAAATATGCAACCACACCCTGCAACAATCATTGAAAGAATGAATAAAGATTGTGTAAGTATACCTTGTGGCAGTATTTACATGACATACGATGCTAAAAAGCCAGACAATGGTATGGTGATACCTAACTTCTTGATATCAAGAACACCTGAATTAATGCCTGTTATCGAAAAATATGAAGCAGCAAAATCCATTAATATCAAATACCTAGATGTACATTATGATAATGGTATCGTCATTCAAACAATGAAAGAAGCATTAAAACAAGAAGAAAATCGTAAAAAGCAATAAAAAATGAAGCAGAGGCTCTTATAAACTTCTGCTTTTCGTTTTCTCATTTAATTTTCACGCATCGCCAAACGCCATTGCAATATATGATTTAAACTTCTTTTAACAACAATAAAAGACACAATAGGTGCAACTATATCAGAAATACTTTCAGCTGCAAATGTCATCTCTGCCCCATAAAAATATGGTAATAGGAACAAGGCCACAAAGTATACTGCTTTTCTAAAGAAAGATAGTGGTAATGATATTCTTACCTGCCCTAAAGCCGTCATACCATCTACAAATGCATATTGCATACCTAATGGAATAATAAATAGAGTCATTAGATGCAAGGCTTGTGTTGCAACTTTTAATACAGAGGCATCAGTACTGAACAAATAGATAAAGTATTTTCCACAAAACCATGAAACAATAAACATAAATGTACAGTAACTGATACAAGCTAATGTAATGTAAAGTAAAGCTTCTTTAACTCTATCGGTTAAATATGCACCATAGTTATAACTTAAGATACATTGTGTTCCACCACTGATTCCACCAAGAGGCATAGTAACAATTAACATAAATGACTGTACGATTGTATTTGCCGTAATTAATATATCACCCATTTCTTTTCCACCATATCTTTGCAGGATGGCATTCATTGAAATAATCATGACATTATCAAAGGCAATAATAACAAATTGTGTAAATCCAATCTTTAAGATATGTAGACAAGTTTGCAAATCGACTTTCACAAGTTCTAAACGTACCGTTAATATGTGACTCTTTAATACACATAATACAAATATCGCTGAAACAAGTTGTGATATTACTGTTGCAATAGCTGCTCCAGCCACCGATAAATTTAAAACATACATAAATATTGGATCTAAGGCAATATTTGTAACAGCACCAATTAGTACAGAAATCATACCTATTTTTGCATACCCTTGACAGTTGATGAAGTTATTCATTCCTACTGCTAGTAGTGCAAATGGTGTACCAAGTAAATATATTTCAAAATAAGCTAATGCATATGGGATTGTTGAAACACTAGCTCCAAATAGATATAACATCTTTTCTCTAAATGGATATATTGCACATACTACAGCTATCGAAACAAAAAGCATCATCAAAAATGCATTACCGATAATTTTCATCGCTTTTTCGTTATTTTTTTCTCCCATCGCAATACTTGCAAGTGGTGCTCCCCCTACACCAATTAATGAAGCAAATGCGCCTATCATTGTAACTACCGGTCCACATATTCCTACCCCAGCTAAACTTAATGCACCAATACCAGGTAAATGTCCAATATACATTCTATCGACAATGCTATATAGTACATTTACAAACTGTGCAATCATGCTTGGTATCGCAATGGATATAACTAACTTTTTAATCTCATCTCTTCCTAAATCATTTTTCATACAAGATAAAATTCTAAAGATGTTTTTTATTTTTTCAACCCATTTATACCAAAAGAAAAAATATACAATTTCCCTAATTTATGTATTTATTTGTTAATTAAAATTTGTAAAAATATATTCGGGAAACTTCACAAGCAATTCTTAGCTTAAATTTGGACACAAGCGTTCATTTTCTCATTTATATTTTTTAAATTTTAGTTGTTTCATTTTTCGTCATCATCATTCAAATTATTGCAATATCACAAATAAAACCTATGCAAAATGCGTTCGATTTTGAGAAACACTAAAAATAACTCTTTGATGAAAGGAGGAATAATTTTGAATTTAAAATTAAAAGAAAAAATCAATGAATCACTCTCTGCGGTTCTACCAATTACAGGAATTGTATTAATGATTAGTGTTTTCTTAATTCCTATGGAACTTGGTAGTGTCGTAATGTTTCTGACTGGAGCATTAATGCTTATTATTGGTATGGGCTTTTTCCAGTTAGGTGCAGAAATGGCTATGACACCAATTGGTGAAGGTGTTGGTGTACAAATTTCTAAATTAAAAAAATTAATTACCGTATTACTAATGGGCTTTATTATGGGTGTTATTACAACTGTGTCAGAACCTGATCTTCAAGTACTGGCTAGTCAAGTACCATCTATTCCTAATAATGTATTAATCATAACAATCGCAATCGGTGTTGGCATATTCTTATCACTTGCTATAATCCGTATACGCTACAAGATTTCATTATCGTTATTATTAATCATTTGTTATGGCATTCTTATCCTTGTATCACTATTTGTACCAAAGGAATTCTTAGCAGTAGCTTTTGACTCAGGTGGTGTTACAACTGGTCCTATGACTGTCCCCTTCATTATGGCCGTTGGTGTTGGAATCGCTTCAATGCGAAGTGATTCTAATGCCGCGGATGATAGCTTTGGCTTAGCTGCTTTATCAAGTATCGGGCCAATTCTAGCAGTAATGATTCTTGGCTACTTTTATCAACCTACAGAAGCTGATTTTGCTCTTACAGATGTTGCAACAGTTGTTACAACGCAAGATGTTGCCCGTGTATTTGCTCAAGGATTACCAATATATATCAAAGAAGTACTAATCTCATTACTACCCATCGTTCTTGTATTTGTAATATTCCAAGCTATGACAAAGCACTATCATAAGCGCCAAATCAAACGTATTGCTGTTGGTTTTGCTTATACATATATCGGTTTAGTTCTATTTCTTTGTGGGGCTAATGTAGGCTTTGCTCCTGTTGGCGCTTATCTTGGTAAAGAATTAGCCAGTCTACCTTACAGATGGATACTCATCCCTATTGGAGCTTTATTTGGTTATTATATCGTTAAAGCAGAACCAGCTATTCAAGTATTGAACCACCAGGTAGAAACTGTCACAAATGGTGCTATATCTGTAAAAATGATGGATTTATGCATGTCTATCGGTGTTGCAAGCAGTGCAGGACTTGCTATGATTCATGTTTTAACAGGCATTTCTATCAGTTGGTTTGTTATTCCTGGATATATCATTGCCTTAATCTTATCAAGACTTGTACCTGATATCTTTATTGGTATTGCCTTTGACTCGGGTGGAGTTGCAAGTGGTCCTATGACTTCTACATTTTTACTACCACTAAGCATTGGTGTATGTGAAGCTCTAGGTGGCAATTTAATGACTGATGCTTTTGGTATCGTTGCTTTAGTTGCCTTAACACCACTTATTGCCATACAACTTATGGGCTTAATCTATAAAATGAAACTCGATGAAAGAAGATCTAATAGACACGTAATGGTTGCGGATGACAGTGATGTAATCATTGATCTTGAGGAGGAATAAATATGGATAACACAAAAAAACTATCCTTTCAGTTACTAATGTTAATTACAACCCCAAAGCTTGCTGAAGAAGCAGCAGAAATGTTTAAACAAGGAGCTTTACCACTTCAGTATCGTTTCAGTGCTGAAGGAACAGCATCAAGTGAAATCATGGATATATTAGGACTTGGAAGTATTGATAAATGTGTATTGATTAGTATGTTACCTAAACATTTATCTAATATCATTATGGACAAACTATTACATGATTTACATCTTAACCGTGCAAATACAGGTATTGTGTTTACTATACCGCTTAATGGTGCAAACAATTTGATACTACGTATTCTTGATCAAAATACAAATCAAGAAGTACTTGATATAAAAGGAAAGGAAGAAAACAGTATGTCTCTAAATAAATATTCTTTAGTCGCTGCAATTATAAATAGAGGCTTTAGTGGTGACGTCATGGATGTTGTACGTTCTGCAGGTGCAAAAGGTGGTACAGTCATTTGCTGTCGACGTATTGGTAATGATGATGTAATGAACTTCTGGGGCTTAAGTGTTCAAGATGAAAAAGAAATTGTCTTAATTCTTACAGAATCAGAAAATAAAGTAAATCTCATGAAATGTATTGGTGAACATTGTGGAATGCATAGTGAAGCCCAGGGAATTGTTATTTCTTTACCAGTTGATTCTGTAGTTGGACTATAATCCTGAATTTTACAGTTTTTAAGCAAAAAAAGTGGTTGAGAAGGCTTAATTAAGC